>Ga0299913_10003306_pt1 | contig 13136 bp, 12 predicted proteins | sample RVTome_9_FD_201360 | JGI IMG/M metagenome (GOLD analysis project Ga0299913, IMG submission 201360) | Soil microbial communities from uranium-contaminated site in the Upper Colorado River Basin, Wyoming, United States - RVT155D38 (version 2) ... | reverse complement strand
CGGAGGCGTTGACCGGGCCACACCGGGCGAGTAGCGTAGGCACCAGCCCGGAGGGGCCGAGCGACACTAACGACCGCGATCGCATCAAGGTCCACGTGTCGGGTAGGTTCCTTCGGGTCTTTCGTTGTGCGGCGCTATGATCGCGGCCGTGATCCCCCTGGCCTTCCTCGTTGCCGGTCTCGTCGCGCTCGCCGCCGGCGCCCTCGTGCTCCGCACGTTCGGGCCGCGCTACCGAGTCGGCCGGCTCCTGACGACGACCCCGCGGGTGCCGGTCGGTGCGGCCGTGGCCCTGGCCGACGGCCCCCCACGGTACGTCTCGGTGCGCGGCCGGATCGATGCCGCCGAACCCTTCGAGGACGATGCCCATCGACCACTCGTCTTCCGGCGAACGAGGCTCGAGCGTCGCGATCGGGGGACGTGGCTCGCGCTGGAGGATCGGCGGGAGATCGCCGAGTTCGAGGTCCACGAAGGCCTCGACGCCATCGGGGTCGATGCCGGCGCGCTGGACACGGGCCTGGTCGTGGTGTCGCGCGAGGCGGTCGGAACTGCGGGCGAGGTCCCGGAGCACGCGGCCGCCCTCCCGCCGACGACCGGGATCCGCCTGCGGATCGAGCAGGTCTCAGCGGTCGAACACGCGATCGTGGCCGGGGTTCCCGTGCGTGGCCCGGCTGACCGGCCACACATGACGGCCGGGCTCGGCCGTCCACTGATCCTGACCACCCTCGAACCGCCCGAGGCGATGCGCCTCCTTGCCGACGGCCAGACCCGCCGTCCGCTCATCGCGGCGATCTGTCTCGCGGCGGGGCTCGTGCTCGTCACGATCGGGCTCGCGGCGGCGGTCGTCGGGGCCGTGCTGTGAGGCGCGCGGCGCCGGTCGCCCTGGCCGTGATCCTGTCCGCCGCCATGGCGACGGCGGTCCTCGCCGCCGAGCCCACCCCGACGCCCGGGAGCGGCGGGGATCCGCGCAGCCCCGGCCAGGGACCCGGGCTGGTCGGTGATCCGGCCTTCGCCATCATCGTCGTCGTCATGGTCGGGCTGCTGAGCGTCGGCCTGACCCTGGTCTACGTTCGCCTGAGCGGGCCCGGACCGGGGCGTCGCGGCACCTGACGAATCTTCGTAGACGCCGACCGGACCATCGTCCCATTGGCAAGAAGTGTGGGGTGGCTAGGCTCGCGATAGCGAGTTCACATTTCCTCACGAGCTTCGATGCCAGGCGCAGTTCCCAACCGACCGATCGACGCCACCCTGTCCGTCACGAAGGCGGCCAGGCTTCTCGGGGTGCATCCGAACACGGTCCGTGCCTGGAGTGACGCCGGCCGCCTCCGCTACTACCGGATCAACCCGCGGGGCGATCGGCGCTACCGGCTGGGCGACCTGCAGCGCTTCCTGGCCTCCGCAGCCAGCGGGCCCGGTCCGGATCATCCGCCGTCTCACGGTTTCCCGACGGCGGCTCGACGCGACGCGGCCCGAGCGCTCGCCGCGGTGGCCGGCTCGATCCACGAATCGATCCCGTCGGACGCGGATCCGCGCGCGGAACCCCGAGTTTTCTTCCCGGTGGTCGCCGCCCTCGCGCGCCTGGCCGGGTCGGGTGACATCGATCGTGCCCTCCACGAGGGCGTGGCGATCCTGCGCGATGCGACTGGCAGCCCGCTCGTGGCCGTGTTCGAGCGGACGAGCCACCAACTCGTGCCGCGGGCGGCCGCCGGGCCGCCGGCGGGTCGGCTCACGGCCCTTCCGCCGGACAGCGGGATCCTCGGCCGTGCGCTCGCTCGCGGCAGCCAGCCCGGTGGGCCGGGCGACCTCCTCGAGCGTGTTGCGCAGAGTGACGGTTCCACGGCCCCCATCGTCGCCGCCGCACCGGTCGAACTGGCCGTCGCGATCCCGGGACCGAACGGCCCGTGGGGCGTGCTGCTCATCGGCGGCGACACGTTCTCGAGTCGAGATGCCGAGCTGATGGCGCTCGCGAGCGAGGTGCTGGGCGGTGCCGTGGCGCTCGCGCGCCGGACCGAGGACATCACCCGGGACCTCCACCGGGCGGAGGCGCTGCGACGCGTGGCCAGCGACATCGGCAGCCGGCTGGAGCTCGATCGGATCCTGGCCGGTCTGGCGGATCACGCCATGGTCCTGTTCGAGGGCGACCGGACCGCGGTCTTCCTGCGCCATCGCGACGGGCAGGCGCTGGCCGAAGTCAGCCGCGGCCTGTCGCCGGCCTACCTCGGCAGCGTGCGACCCTTGCCCGCCCGCTCGGTCCAGGCCGCTGCCATCGCGGCGGGCCACCCGCTCGCGGCGACGGCCTACCGGGACGATCCGCGTGGCGCGGACGTCCGGGCCGCCGTGGTGCAGGAAGGATTCGACACGGTGTGCTCGGCGCCGATGTTCGACGGTTCACAGCTCCTCGGAGTCCTCGACGTCTATCACGACCAGCCACACCAGTGGATCGACGCCGAGCTCGAGACGATCGCATCGCTCGCCGACCAGGCAGCGGTCGCAATCCGGACCGCCCAGAACTTCGAGCAGATGGCGACCTGGGCGGCTCAGCTCCAGTCGATCCAGCAGCTCGGGACCCGGCTCAACCGGCTGTCGAACGTTACCGAGATCGGCTTGGCCATCGCCAAGGAGCTGCGCCAGCTCATCGACTACCACAACGTGCGCGTGTACCGCCTCGCCGGCGACGACCTCATCCCGGTCGCGATGTCGGGGCAGGTCGGCGAGTACGTCGACGAGACGCCCGAGCGGCTGGGTGTCAAGCTCGGCCAGGGGATCACCGGCTGGGTCGCCGAGCACCGCGTCGCGCAGAACCTGCCCGATGCCGCCAAGGACCCTCGGGCGAATACGATTCCGGGCACCGAGGATGACCTCGACGAGTCGATGCTCCTCGCCCCGATGGTCTTCGAGGACCAGGTGCTCGGCGTCCTCGTGCTCTCGAAGCTCGGTCTGGACCAGTTCAAGGACGACGACCTGCGACTGCTGGTGATCTACGCGAGCTTTGCGGCGCAGGCGATGGCCAACGCCGACGCAACCGAGCAGCTCCGGGCGCAATCGGCCGCGTACGAGCGGCAGGTCCGCAGCCAGCGCGCGCTGCTCCAGATCACGGAGTCGATGCTCACGGTGTTCGACGCGCGCGCCGTGCTCGCGAGCATCACCGAGCGGCTCGGCGGACTGGTCGCCTGCGACAACATCGCGATCGAGGTCGTCGATCCCGCGAGCGGGCTGCTGATGCCGCTAACGGCGCGGGGCATCCACGCCGAGTACTACCTCGAGCCGTGGGAGCCCGGCGAATCCGGCCTCGCGCCGTGGGTCGTCGAGCACAACGAGCCGGTCTATATCGCGAACCAGCGGGACGACCCGCGGGTCAACGCCTTCCCCGGAGTCGGGATCCAGGACGGCTGCCTGATCGTCGTCCCGCTACGTGGTCGGGACGGCGCGATCGGCGTGCTGACGCTCGAGCGCCTGGGGGTCGGCGCCGTGTTCGGACCCGACGAGTTCGAGCTCGTCCAACTCTTCGCGGCACAGGTCTCGGTCGCACTCCAGAATGCCGAGGTCTACCGGGCGATCGAAATCCGGGCAAGGACCGACGATCTGACCGGCCTGTACAACCATGGGACGTTCCAGGAATGGCTCGAGCGTCACGTCCACGACGGCAACCCGTTCAGCCTCGTCATGGTCGACCTCGACGACTTCCGCGACGTGAACAACGCCCTTGGCCACCAGGCCGGCGACGGCCTTCTTCGCGCGATCGCGGCCGGGCTCGTCGCGGCCGGCCGCGCCAAGGACCTGGTGTTCCGCTATGGCGGCGACGAGTTCACGCTCATCCTTCCCGACACGGATGGACCCGGCGCGGTGCGCGTGGCGGAGCGCGTCCACGAGGCCGTCGCGCGGATCGCTGGACCGGGCTCTCGCTGGTGCGTCGACGGATCGACGGTGACCGCCTCGATCGGGGTCTCGACGTTCCCCGTCGACGGTGCGACGGCGCCCGCGGTGTTGCTCGCGGCCGACCGAGCGACGTTCGTGGCCAAGCGCATGGGTCGCAATCGCACCGCGACGGCGGAAGAGGGCCTCACGCTCGCATCCGAGTTCTCGCTTCAGGAGCCGACGCCGGTCGACCCGCCCACGCCCGGAAGCGATCGAGCCGGCGAGGGGACGCCCGGCTGACCGGATCGCACGTCACCTGGTCATGGGGTCGCCCGTCGGATCGCGTGTGAGCGATCGCGTCTGCTGCATCGGGCTCGTTCTGCTGCTCGTCGGGGCAGGTGCGGCGTGCGTACCGCCACCGACCAGTCGCGAGACTTCGGTCCCATCAACTTCACCGACATCCGGGCGATCCCCGATGCCGACCCAGCTGCCCACGCCGACGGGCCCCACGCCGAGCCTGACGTTCGTCCGGCCCACAGCCACGCCGCTCCCCACCTTCTTCGCGTACTTCGTGCGAACCGGAGACAGCCTCACGTCGATCGCGCGGCAGTTCCGGACGACGCCGCGGAGCATCGCCTACTGGAACCGCCATACCTATCCGACGCTCGACCCGGACAGCGACGCGTACGACCCCAACAACATCCGGGTCGGCTGGACGCTGCTGGTTCGACCGGGTGTGGAGGTCGACGAGGAGCTCCTCACTCCACTGCCGAGCGTGGCTCCCGCGAGCGAGGTTCCGACGAGCACGGCGTCCGGGGGATAGCGACTATCCTGCGGCGGTGAGCCGGCCATCCGCCCCGCGAATCGTGGTCACCGCCGCCGATCCGGCGCGACAGGCTGACCCCGAGCTCGCCCGTCGCAAGGTCGAACGCTACGCGAGCGCCGTGGCCCGTCACGGCGCTGAACCGATCGTGGTCCACGCCGGCCTGGACAGCAGGGAGCGCGACGACGCGCTGGGCCGGATGGACGGACTGCTGCTTAGCGGCGGCACCGACCTCGACCCCGCGCGGTACGGGCGACCGAACCTGGGCAGCCGGGACATCGACGCGGCCCGCGATCGCCTCGAGGAGACGGCCTGGGGCGCCGCGGCCGAGCGGGCACTCCCCGTGCTGGGCGTGTGCCGCGGCTTCCAGGCGATCAACGTCTTCTCGGGCGGGACGCTCCTCCAGGACGTGGATGGCCACGACGGGCCGTCGTCGGGTCCCGGCCGGGTGACGACCCACCCGCTGCGCGTGGAGCCGGGAACCCGGCTCGCCCGGATCCTCTTCCCGACCAACGTCCGGGGCGGCGTCGTGGAGGTCAACTCGTCGCACCACCAGGGGATCACGCCGGCCGACCTCGCCCCCGGGCTCGTCCCGAATGCCCGCGCGACGAGCCCGGCCGGCGAGCTGATCGAGGGCCTCGAGACCAGGGAGGGTCGCTTCGTGCTGGGCATCCAGTCGCACCCTGAGCGGGCGGAATCCACGCCCAGGGCGTTCGAGCGGCTGTTCGCGTTCTTCGTCGACGCGGCCCGCGGACCCGCCACACGCCGCTGAGCGCGTGGCCGCAGCATCGCCGGCCCTGGCGTCGTGCCGTCGTGCTCCGCCAAATCCGCCCCCGGGAGCACTCTGGGACGCTTCGCCAGGACCAGCCGCGTCGCGGGCCGGAGCGTTCGGGACTTCGATTCGGGTCCGAGCGTGGCGCGAGATCAGCGCGGGACGGCAGGTGGCAACCGCTCCCGGGGGATCCGTTGGCGGGGTCGACGGCTGCGGACCGCGCCGAACGCGCGGGGGTGAGCATTTGACACCAGAACGCCGGGGCTGCCGTGCGTGCTGCTGCTCCCCGTGGCGCACCTGACAAGTAGGCGCCGCTACCGCCGAAACAGTGCTCCGGGGGAGCGGATGACAGGATGGCCGCGGCACGCCCACGCCGAGGCCCGATCGCCCCGCCCTACAACCGCCCGGCGTCGATGATCCGCTGCAGGAATTGCCGCGTGCGCACCTCGCGCGGCTCGCGGAACATGTCGGCCGGCGGGCCCTCCTCGATGATCCGACCGCCGTCGAGGAAGCACACGCGCCGGGCGATGTCCCGGGCAAAGCCCATCTCGTGGGTTGCGATGATCATCGTCATGCCGCCGCTGGCCAGCTCGCGCACGACGTTGAGCACCTCGGCGACGAGCTCCGGGTCGAGCGCGCTCGTGACCTCGTCGAGCAGCAGGAGGTCGGGCTCCATCGCGAGCGCGCGCACGATCGCCACGCGTTGCTGCTGACCGCCCGACAGGCGGTCCGGGAACTCGAGGCGCTTGTCGGCCAGGCCGAACCGTTCGAGCAGCGCGGTCGCCGCGCCCTCGGCCTCGCTCCGCGACCGAAGAAGCACCTTGCGCGGCGCCAGCGTGACGTTGTCGAGCACCGACATGTGCGGGAACAGGTTGAACGCCTGGAAGACGATCCCGATCCGGCGCCGGATGCGGTCGACGTCGACGCCCTTCGCGGTGATCTCGACGTCGTCGATGAAGATTCGCCCCGCGTCGATCGGCTCGAGCAGGTTGACGCACCGGAGGAGCGTCGACTTCCCCGACCCGGACGCCCCGATGAGGCAGACGACCTCGTGACGCGCAACCTCGAGATCGATCCCGCTCAGGACGACGTTGTGCCCGAACGCCTTGTGCAGGCCCTCGATCCGAACGACCGCGTCGCTCATCGCGAGCCCAGCCCGGCCCGCCCGCGCGGACCGGTCCGCACGACGCCCGCGTAGCGCCGGTCGCGCTCGCGGGCCACGAGCCAGTCGGTGAAGCGCGAAAGCGGCAGCGTGAGTACGAGGAAGACCAGGGCGACCGCGACGTAGGGCGTGAAATTGAAGTTCGCCGCCTGCTTGATCGTCGCGGTCCGGAAGATCTCGACGACGCCGATGAACGACACGAGCACGGTGTCCTTCTGGAGGCCGATGAAGTCATTGAGCAGCGGCGGGATCACCCGCCGGATGGCCTGCGGCACAACGACATAGCGCAGCGCCTGGAAGCGGCTCAGCCCGAGCGATCGGGCCGCCGCGTCCTGGCTCGGATGGACCGATTCGATCCCGGCGCGGAACACCTCCGACACGTACGCCGAGTAGACCAGCGTGAGCGTGACGATCGCCCAGAAGAAGCGCTCGGTTGGGAGTCCCTCGATCCCGAGTCCCGGCGCCCCGAACCCGAGCGCGAAGATGATCAGGAGCCCCGGGATCGCCCTGAAGACGTCGACGTAGACGATCGCCATGAACCGGAACGGGAAGAGCGCCGGGCCGGGCAGGCTGCGCACGACCGCCAGCACGAGCCCGACCACGAGGATCAGGACCTCCGAGATGAGGAACAATTGGACATTGATCCGGAACGCCCCGATGACGTCCGGCAGCGCGTCGGCGAAGACCTCGCCGTCCAGGAACGAGCGCTGGACGGCCGGCCAGCCGGGCGAGTTGGCGATGACCCAGGCGAGACCGCCAAACACGACGATCGAGCTGACGAGCGCGATCGTGACCGACCGGAGGAGCTGCTCGCGGTCGCCCCGACGCCGGAACACGAGGGGCTCGCGCGGATCGGGCCCGAGAGTCCCGGTCCCGAGGTCGCGCGAGCCTCCCGACAAGCCCACCGAACGGTGGCGGGCCGGCTAGGGTGCGAGGACCGGAGCGTCCGCCTGGTCGGACAGCCACTCCTGCTCGATCGCGTCGAGCGTGCCGTCCGACTGGAGCGCGGCGATGGCCTCGTTGACGCAGTCGGTCAGCGGGCTGTCCTTGGGCAGGACGATGCTGAAGTATTCCGCATCGGCGTCCTCGGGGCCCTCGATCTGGCCGACGATCACGCCGTCCTCCATCTGGACCGCGGTGATGAAGAACGCCGTCGGGAGGTCGACAACGATCGCATCGATCTGGCCGACGTTGAGCGCCTCGATCGCAGCGTCGTTCGTGTCGTACACGGAGGTGTCGGTGTCGGGCTGGATGACCGATTCGATGGTCTCGAAGCTCGTCGTCCCGACCTGCGCTCCGAACCGGTACGGCTTGAGGTCGGCGATCGACGCCGCATCCGCCACCGGCGTTCCGCTCCGCGCGACGACCGCCTGGTTCACGAAGTAGTAGCTGTCGGTCATGTCGACGTTCTCGGCCCGTTCGGCCGTGTACGAGATCTGGTTGATGTCGAGGTCGAAGTCCTTCGGCCCGGGTGCGAACGAGTTGGCGAACGGGACGACGACCCAGGCCACGCCGTCGCGATCGAAGCCGAGCTCCTCGGCGATCGAATAGGCAACGGCGCTCTCGAACCCGTTGCCGGTCGTCGGGTCGCCGAGCTCCCACGGATCGGTGGGCTCGTCGACGGCCTCGAAGTACGGCGGGAAAGCCGGGTTGTCGGTCCCGATAGTGAGCGTGCCCGGGGCGACCGTCGGCAGCTGGTCGGCGGCGCACGCGTCGGGCGTGGCCGAAGCCTGGGTGGGGGCCGACGGCTCGGCCGTGGCGCCCGTGCCGGAACAGGCCACGACGAGCGTCGCGACCAGGGCCAGCCCCCACAGGCGCTTCGTGGTGTGCATCTTCGGTGCTCCTCCAGTGACGCGGAACCGGCGCGAGTGTACAGGTGAACCGCGCCGATGTCCGACCGGGTTGCTGGGCATTGACCGTCCGGGCATGGAGGCACCGAAGCGGTGCCGGGAGGAGGATCGGCACCGCTTCGGTAGGAACGTGACCGTGGAGGCGTGGAGGAGGGACCGCGCCGCCGTGGTCGGGATATTCGGTTGTGCGCCCGGATCGTTGGGCTAGGCTCCGGCGACGGTCGGTGTGTCGATCGACTCGCCGATCCGGCCGGTTCGATGCAGTTCGCGGAGGAAGAGCAGGCGGTTGATCTGCGGCAGGCTCCACTGGACGTCGCCCAGTGGGATGCCGCACAGATACGCGGTCAGGTTGGCGGCCTCAGCCACCGTCAGACCCTTGCGGACGAGCGCCCGGTGGGTGGGCAGCGTCGCCCGTGTCCGGTCGAGCTCCGGCTCCGCCGTCGTCGGGAAGGTGCCGGCGACGCCACGACCGGCCGCGGAGGCCCCCGTGCGTGGAGCCGAAGACGAGGCGCGGTGACAGGATCGCGCGAAATCCCGTGATCCTCGGGGCGCCCGGCCTGCCATGTCCCACGTGTCCTCTGTCCTTCTGGTTGACCGCCCGGTGGGTCCGGTGCGGTACGGGCATGTTGGGCCCGGATGCCGGCTGTCGCGATGGCCCGGCGGTCCCGATCGTGCCGGTACTTCCGGCATCCCCCGCGATGCGGCGAATGGCGTGGCGATCGATGCCCGCTAGACTCTCGTGCGTGAGGGTCCGAACGTTCGAGCTGCGCCTGATCGGCGTGGCGCTCGTTGCCTGTTGGACGCTGACGGCGGCCCTCGTGTTGCTCGCGTATCGGCCCGGCGGGCCGATCGACGTCCTCGTCGGGCTCCTCGCGAGCGGACCGGTGGCGATCGCGGTGGTCGGCGTCGTGTGGCCGCCGGTCGCGCACGGGCAGCGCTCGTTCCCCGCCATGGTCTGGCTCGGGATCACGGCGCTCCTCGTGCTGATCCCCTCGATGGGCGGGCTCGTCACCCAGCTCCGGGCGCTCGGGTCGCAGACCCTGCTGCCATCCCCGGAAGGCGCGTACCCGTGGTTCCTGGCGCTCGGTGCGACCAGCCTGTTCAGCGCGTTCGGGCTGGCCCGACGGATGCTCGGCCAGACCGCGATGCGCCGGCGACGGCTCGTTCGAGGGCTCATCGTCGGGACGGCGATGACCATCGTCACCGGTGCCCTGTTCACCGCCGCGGCCGTCGCCAACGACGTGGCCCTGCGCGACCAGGTGCCCACGTCCGCATCCCGATTCGGACCGACCGATCCCACCGCCGAGCCCCCGTTGTGCGACGGGCCGCTGACCAGCGGCCGAATGGCCGAGGTCTCGCTGTACATGACCGGTGACATCGACCTCCGGCCGATCGGGGCGGTCGAGCTGACCGGCCTGCGCGACGGCGCCGACTATCGCTGGCTGGCATACGTAGCCACCGAACGCGCGATCGGCACCTTCGGACGAGCTCGGATCGGTGCGCGCATCTGGGCGCGCTCGCCGACCGAAGGCTGGCATGCCGTCGACGACGGGCTGGCCGCGCGAATGGCGGTCGATCGCCACATCGTCCGGGTCGCACTGACCGAGGGTTTCCGGGCCACCGCCGAGGACCACGGCATCGAGGTCATCGAAGACGCCCGCGCGCGCCGCTGCCGGGTGGCGATCGACGGCGTCACCTTCCGGGAGGCCTTCCCGCAGGTGCGCTGGCTGATCGGTGATGCCGATCTGCAGCGTTGGCGCGGCCAGCTCGACTACTGGGTCTTCCTCGACGGGGAGATCGGCCAGGTGGCGGGCCGGGCCAACGGGGAGGCCACCGAGATCGAGCCCGACTCGCTGCTCGCGACGGTCGAGCTGCTGGTCACCGCGACGTATCGCGATCGCGAGCTCGTGATCTATCCTCCGGCCCGATGAGCAGCGACGAGGCCGACGACCGCTACGCGGCCAAACGTGACCGGCTGGCGAGGCTCGTGCGGGTCGTGTCGGTGCTGCGGGCGCATCCCGACGGCATCCGCCCGGCGGAGATCGCGCGACGGATCGACGTCTCGCCGCGGACCGTGTACCGCGACCTCAAGGCGATCGACCAGGAGATCGGGGTCGCCGTCTGGTCCGAGGACGGCCGATGGGGTGTCGTGGGCGACGAGTTCCTGCCACCGCTCAAGCTGACCCTGACCGAGGCGATGGCGGTGGTGCTGTCGGCCCGCCTGATGGTCCGCTACGCGGACAAGTACGACGCGGACCTGGCCGCCGCCTTCGAGAAGCTCCAGGATGTCCTGCCGCGGCCGCTCGCCGAGCACGTCAACCGGACCCTGACGGTCCTTTCGGAGCATCCCCGCGACGAGGCGTTCAGCCGTCGGGTGCACCTGCTCGCCCGGGCGTGGGCCGAGCGCCGCGTCGTCGAGCTGGCCTACGAGCCGGCGGGGTATGCCAGCAGCGACGTCCCGCGGCGGGCCGTCGTGCGGCCGTACCTGATCGAGCCGTCGCTCCAGACCCATGCGCTGTACCTCATCGGCTGGGACGAGACCCGCGACGGGCTGCGGACGTTCAAGGTCGAGCGCATCCGGGACGTGGCGCTCACGCCGCGGACATTCGAGCCTCCGGAGGCCGGGACCGCCGAGGCCGGGATGATCGAGTCGACGCTCCAGCGGGCGTGGGACATCATCGCCGACCAGCCACCGGTCGGGATCGTCCTGCGCTTCGCGCCGTCGGTGGCCGCGCGGGTCGGCGAGGCGACGTGGCATCCGTCGCAGACGATCGAGCGGGCCGAGGACGGTTCGCTGGTGTGGCGGGCGACGGTCGCCGGCACGATCGAGATTCGCCTCTGGATCCTGTCGTGGGGCGCGGACGTGGAGGTGCTCGAACCCGCCGACCTGCGAGCGGATGTCGCGGCGACCTTGGAGCGAGCCCTGGAGCGGTACCGCGGGTAGCGCATCGCGGAATCGCTGGGTCCGGGTTTGACCCGGTGGGCTACGCTTGGGTCCTCCGACGTGGCCCCCCAACACGCCCGAGGTAGACCCCAGATGACGATCCCAGTGCGCCGTCTAGGCTTGCCCGCGTTGCTCGCCGCGGCTCTTCTCGCCGGCCTGTTGCTCACGGCCACCGCCCCGCGCGCCGAGGCGGCCATCTCCTCGACCGAGCGGGCACTCATCTCGTGGATGAACGCCGATCGGGCCGCCCTCGGGCTGCGCCCGCTGCGCGAATGGAGCACGCTCAGCTACCTTGCCGGCCTGCGCGCCTATCGGATGGCCTCGGCGAACGTGCTCAGCCACACGGTCGGCGGGAGCCTCGGTCGCCAACTCGCCTACAAGCGTGTTCGGGCCTGGCGCTACGGCGAGGACATCGGATACTCGAGCTATCCGCGAGGCATCGAGGCGGCCCGCCACATCTACCGCATGTGGAAGGCCAGCCCGATCCACTGGGCCCAGATGATGAGTCGCTCGTTCAACTACGTCGGTTCGGGGCTGGCGTACCGCTCGAGCAACGGCCGCACGTTCGCCTCGCTCGTCTTCACCGAATCGCCCGACCACACCGGGGTCCTGTCGCGAATCACCGGCGCCTCACGCAGTGGCGATGACGTGAGCTGGGCCTGGACCGGCTGGGATGTCGCGCTCCAGACGCACACCGCAGGCCTCGCCAACTTCGACGTCCAGTACCGCGTCGACCGGGGGACCTGGCACACCGTCCGCTACAAGTCGACGGCCAGGACCGTGACGCTCGCGAACCGGGCGGGCGGGCACGCTTACGGGCTGAGGGTGCGCGGCCGGGACCGGGCCGGTAACCTCGGACCGTGGACTCCCGAGACCCGGATCTGGGTGCCCTGATCGAACGCCACCGCCGCCACCCGTTCGCGGCGGTCAACCTCATCAGCGATCCCCTCCACGGCTATGTCGAGCTGACCAAGCGGCTCAATGCACGCGCTTCGGCCGCCGCCGGTCTTCCTGACGAGGACGTCGCCGAGGAGGATCTGCTCGACACGGCCTGGCTCCAGCGGCTGCGCCGCATCAGCCAGCTCCAGAGCGCCCGCTGGGTCTTCCCGACCGCCGAGCACTCACGATTCACCCACGGTCTCGGGGTGATGCACGAGGCCGGCCTGTGGGGCCGCTCGCTCTACCCGAGCCTGCGCGCGGCGCTGGCTTCCGCGGGCGAGGCGCCGCTGCCGTCCGAAGGGCTCGTCGTCGAGACGCTCCGAGTGGCCGGTCTCCTGCACGACGTCGGCCATGGACCATTTGCTCATTTCTTCGACGACCACGTCCTCTCGGCGTTCCCGTCACCGGCCGATCCCCGACGCGGCGCCCCGAAGCGGCTGACCCACGAGGACCTGTCGCAGCAGATCATCGAGGTCGAGCTGGGTGGGCTGATCCGCGGCTTGCGCCGCGCGCCCGGCGCGGTCCCCGAGCGAGACGCGTTCGGTGACGGCGAGACGATCGAGCCGCGCTGGGTGTCGTTCCTGGTGTCGAAGCCGGCCCTCGTCGACCCGTCGATGCCACGCTGGGTGCGTTGGCTCCAGCCCCTCCTGTCGGGCGTCTTTACGGTCGACAACATCGACTATGTCCGTCGTGACGCGTACCTGATCGGCGTCGCGGTCGGGCCGGTCGACATCGAGCGACTCCGCCGCTACACGTTCGTCGGCGAGCGTGGCCTGACCCTGTACGAGCCTGGA
>Ga0299913_10003305_pt1 | contig 13139 bp, 11 predicted proteins | sample RVTome_9_FD_201360 | JGI IMG/M metagenome (GOLD analysis project Ga0299913, IMG submission 201360) | Soil microbial communities from uranium-contaminated site in the Upper Colorado River Basin, Wyoming, United States - RVT155D38 (version 2) ... | reverse complement strand
TGGCCGGGTATCGTGTTCTCGGGATTGGCGAGCCACCGCTCTAAGTTGTGCTTTGTCCAAACGAGCTTCGATTGCTTAAGCGCGGTGCTGTATTCATAGCCAGGGACCGACCCGGCTCGACGCCCAACAACACCGCGATGAGCGGGCCCGACGCGGTTGCTGTCAATCGAGTGGCAGCCTACGCAGCGGGACTCATAAAGCGCCTGGCCGCGCACAGCGTCACCCGTGTCCGACGCCGACAGCGCTTGGCTTGAGAGGCCAAGCGCCAAGGCGGCCAGTGCGATGTGTCCAACGTCCATCACGCGTTCACCTCACTTTCATCCAGCTTTCGGTGAGTCAGCATTGCGTCGGCCTACCTTGAGCTCACGCTCCAAACGCCAATGCAGGAAGGAAAGGGCGTCCGAGGGAGAGGTTCAACACTGCGAAGTGACTGGCTTCATCGGCCGCCAAGCGCGCGGCCACCTTCGAGAGCGCCGAATCGGAGAACGACGGGATTACACCGAGGTAGGCGTTGGTGGCCCCGAGCTCGAGGCGCGCAGCCAGATCCAGCACGTCGGTCTGATTCTTGAGCCGATTCACTTTGAGCGCGTCGGCATACTCAGCCTCCGTCCTCGCAGTGACCGGCTCGCCGCCGAGCTGACGGATTGCGGTGATCAACGCGTCGTTATGACGCTTGTGGTCATCCTGAAACTTGGCCGCCACCTTCGCCGTGCCCTCATCCAGCAGACCGCTTTTCAGGGCGATGGCATAGGCGCCGATGCCCTCGTGCTCGAGACCGACAGCGACGTTCAAGATGGCGATGTCGCTTTCGGCGGCCGTGTTTGCATGCGCGGTCCGGACACCGCCAAGCAAGGTGATGGCGCCGGCAGAAAGGACTGATGAGGTCACGGCTGTCAGCGCGCGACGTCGGGAGAAGAGTGTAGTTTCCATGGCGAGACTCCTTGATCTAAATTGGGGTGGTTCATGCAGCGAGCTGAGGCTCGACGACAGGAAAGTCGATCTCGGTGCGCGCGACGTTGTTGACGTAGTTGGTGTGGTCGCCGCGACGTTGACGGCGATTTCAAGCAGATCGCCTTCGCTCAGGCCGGCTGCCTTAGAATCATCGAGCGCGGAGCGAGCAACATGGCCTCGTTGTTCCACCAACTCCCGCGTGAGCTGGGCACGGGCATCCCCGCCTGCAGCGGCCCTCGCGAGCTCGGTCTCTCTAGTGCTGAGACCAGCGTTCTTCCCAAGCAGCGTGTGAGCGCTCAAGCAGTACTGGCAGCCGTTCGCCTGCGAGGTGGCGAGAGCGACGATCTCACGTTCCTTTGCGCTCAAGCCTCCTTCGGCGATCGCCTCATTGATCGCAAGCAGCGCCTTGAGGGCAGCCGGAGCCTTGGCAAGCGTGGCATAAAGATCGGGCACCATTCCCAAGCGAGCTTTCACGACATCGAGTGTGGCGGCGGTCTTTGAATCGGCAGCCGCCGGATCCAGTGGAGCGATGTAAGGCACGGCCTCCCCCGTTTCTCAGTTCGGATGTAAGGATGAGGGGAGAGAATAGGGCTTGTGTCTTCACGATTGTTAAACAAAAATCCGAAATTGTTTGCGGATCGTACAAAAATGGACGCCGACCTCCTGTCCCCGCTGCTGACCTATTTCAACGCGCGTGCGCGAGCGTTCTTCACAGGGAATCTCTGCGCCCGGGCGAGCTTTGCTAAGGAAAATGGGCTCGGGTATCTGCATCTGTTTCGAGGGGGGAGGGCAGATCTGCACGAGAACGGTGTCGTAGTGCCTCTACGTGAGCCGAAGCTCGTGTTTTATGCTCGCCCACGGACTCACTGGTTCGAACCGGACCCGGAAATCGGGGCAGACCTTGCCTGCGCCACGGTCGCATTCGAGCACAAGACGTTCAATCCGATCGCGCTCGCCCTTCCACCGCGATTCCTATGCGACTTGAGCGAGCTGAGCAGCATGGAACTGCTCTTGAGTGTGCTCTTCGCCGAGGCCTTCTCCGATCGACCGGGTCGCCAGGAAGTGCTCAACCGCCTATTCGAAGTCGTCTTAATCGAGCTGCTGCGCGTGACCGTAGAGCGGGGTGACGCCGGCACGGGATTCCTGCGCGCGCTGGGTCATCCTCAGTTGAGCAAAGCGCTCACGGCCATACACGCCGATCCAGCTCGTAAATGGACTCTCGATGCTCTGGCTGAAGCTGCTGCCATGTCGCGAAGCGCGTTCGCGGGCGCATTCAGGGAACAGGTCGGGGAGACACCGGGCGACTATCTGACGCGATGGCGGATGTCGGTCGCGCAGGCGCTGATCCGAAGGGGCGTGCCGCTGACGTTGGTGGCGGAGAAGGTCGGCTATGCAAGTCAGGCGGGGTTTCTGCGGGCGTTTAAGCTCGTCGTTGGAGTTTCTCCAACGGTGTGGTTACGCACGGTTCTTCATGAACGAGACGCCGGCAACTAACCCCAATGTTGCAGAAGATCAGGCTGCCAGCGCCTGCCCGACCGCCTCGAAGCGCTCGCGAGCCATCGTGTTGTTACCGACATCCAGGGTTGCGCGGCCATTCGGATGCACGAGTAAGCCGGCTCGGTTGATCCATCGATAACGCAGCGTCTGAATCGTCTCGAAAAGATGGATGGCACGGCGCTTGCGGTTCTTGCCGCGGCGCTCGGCCACACTCGCCTGCAAACCACGCATGAGGTTGAAGGCGATGATGCTCAGTACCTGCCAGGCGCTGTTCGCCGCGTAGCACTGCGTCGGGATGCAACCGAACGCAAATCCGTTCTTGAGTTCGCCCTATGCTTTCTCGTGCGTGCCCCGGCCGCACAGGAAAAACCACAGCGTCCGGGTGGCTGACTATAGGACATGCATTCTGTGCTATTGTCCAAATCGGAAACGAAGAAAAGCAGCCCCTTACGAGCCGAAGCGCCGAAATTTATAGCACAACGCGGAAGGCATAAGTGCTTGCTTGTAGTGGGATTTTGCATCGCCCGCTGCACTGGCTACGAACCAGGCGGTCGGGAGTTCGAATCTCCCCGCCCCGACCAATTTCAGGATTGTAAGGTCCTTACCTGGGCCTTAGGTGACAGTTCATACCGACCCCCTGTGTCAGGCTAGTTGTCGCATCATCTGTGTTGCGTAGCCTGGAGTCGTTGCGGTGAAGTCATGCGACGCCGTGGTGCTGATGAACAGTCATGGCCATAGGCTCTCACGCTATCGTTCTTCAGGCGGTTTCTGATGCCGAAACTGCACCAGGAGCAGAAGGTCGTAGAGGATCTTCAGCCCGCCGCAGATGAACAGCGGCCATGACCGATAGGAGGCTGCGAACATGGCACCGGCCAGCGCAGGACTTGCAGCGGCGGCGAGACTGCGCGGAACAGACGTGAAGCTCGCGGCGGCCGCTCGCTCCGCCGGTGTGACGATCGCCATGACGTAGGAGGATCTCGTCGGCACATCCATCTGCGACAACGCCGCACGAACCAGCAGCAAGGCGAGCGCCTCGGGCAGAGTGGGTGCGAGCGCAGCCAGTATCAACGCGATGCTCGATGGAATGTGCGTAAAGACCATGGTGTTTACGAGCCCGATGCGCCGCGACAACCAGGCAGCGACCGGAAACGAGAACGCGGACGCCACGCCCGACCAGAAGAAGAAGGCTCCGGCCATCGACAATGAGAGGTCGAAGCGCTCGAACAGCCAAAGAGCCAGCAGCGACTGGACGACAAAGCCGCCGGCGAAGGCATCGAGGCTGAATAGAGCGGCGAGCTTGAGGACAACTTTGCGAGACTGCCCCAGTGCCGTCGGAGCTTGGGTACCGGACACCAGCTCTGCACGCGGGACACTCGCGTAGAGCGCGCCTCCGATCACACCGAGCAGCGCATACACGACGAACATCGACTTTATCGCAGTCAACTGATCGACGCCGAGCGGCGCGACGATATCGGGCACTGCCGCTGCGAGCGCTCCGGCAGCGGCTGCGAAGGCGCCAACCAGACTGTAGCGCGCGAACATCTTCGTGCGGTCCGAATCACGGACTGCGGCTGAGAGTGCCGCATGCTCCAGCGGCACAAACACACTGACGCTGCCTGCCGAGGGGTTGATTGTGCCGGTGAAGGCGATGACCAGCAGCAATGCGTAGTCGTGCACCACCGCGAACGCAACGCCAGTGGCGATCATGAGACTGGCGGCGGCCAACAGCAGCCGACGATAGCCGTATCTCGCGCCCAGCAGCCCGGCGCCTATGGTGAGAAACGCTGAGCCGAGCAGCGACACGGTGGCCACCACTCCGACCTCGAAGGGTGTGAGACCGAGCGAAAGCAAGTAGACCGGCAGGAGGATGGCGACGAATCCATCGCCAAAGTCTCGCAAGGCTCGCGCGCCAAATAGGCAGGTGGCCGATGCGAGCTGCGGTCTCCACCTGTTGCCGTTCACTCTTGAATCGTGTTCCATGAAAAGCATGCCTGGGCGCCGGTACCGAATCGGCTCCCGGTCTTGTTATTCTGAGTCCTTATCCACGTTACACTCGGGCTGGAAAAGTCGCTTCCTGCGCCGGAGACCGTATCATGCTTGCTGACAGTTTATTCCGAATCGTTTCTTTGTCATGCGCACTCATGATGTGTGCATCGGCGCTGGTTAGTGCAGAGGGCGCGACCCTCGATATCGAAGCGATCAGCCGGGCGGCGGGAACCGAGGCGACTGCAACCGCCGATGGCGTCGTCCGCATCGGCTGGTCCCGCGATGATGTGCCGGTAACTATCGATGGCGTGGTGTTACCGCCGGCTGCGGGCCTCGGCAGCTGGGCAGCCTTAAAGGCGCTGCCTGGCGGGAAGGTCATGGTCATGGGCGATACGGTGGTGTTCGAGGATGAAATCACGCCGGCGATGGACGCCGCATTCGCGCATGGTCTGGAGATCACGGCCTTGCACAACCACTTCGTGTTCGACCGCCCGCCCGCGTACTTCATGCACGTCGGTGGTCACGCCGACGATCCTGCTGTCCTGGCGAAGGGAGTTCGCTCTATGTGGGATGCGGTAAAGCGTGTGCGGGCGGAACGGACGATGCCGTCGGATCGCAACTCCAACAGGAAACCGGAAATCACCGGAAACTATGATTTGTCAGCTCTCGATTCCATTCTTGGCGGGAAAGGCGAAATGAGCGGTCAGGTGCTCAAGTACACGTTCGAACGCATCGGGAGAATGCACGGAGCCGAATTCGGCGCATCAATGGGCTTATCGACTTGGACCGCATTTTCCGGCGGCGCCGACCATGCGGTTGTGGACGGGGACTTCGCGATGACGGCAGGCGAGGTTCAACCCGTGATGCACGCGCTGCGTGACGCAGGCATCCATATCGTGGCGCTGCATAACCATATGATCGGCGAGGAACCGCCTTATTACTTTCTCCACTACTGGGGAAATGGCGATACGGTAGATCTCGCACGTGGGTTGAGAAATGCACTGGACGTTACGCGGTAAGTTTCACAGGGCTAATTCCTATACTCTTAGAGCAACCACAAGACAAATTTGCCTCGGAAGGCTGCGTGATTTTTGCGTGATTCGGTTATACGCAACTGAGCATTGTGGTGCATGTTGACCAACGAGCGTCCACACGACATTGTTTCAAAACAACAAGTTAATATTTACTAAGCTGACTACGAACCCCGCCGGAAAAATCTGCAAGCCATGTGTCGATAAGCTCAAATAGTTGCGGGCTGGATAGATTCGCACCTGTGCTGTAAATGGCCGGGTGTGCCATTCCTTCAGTCCTTTCGCCGGCCGCACGAGCTGCCGTTTCCTAACGTAAACCCTCTTGGTCAACGCCGCGTCAGCATGGCCGAGGATTTCCTGAGCGCGCTGCAGGCTGTCCGCGTCGGACGCAACCAACGGCGACAGCTGGTTTTCCAGAGGAGACTTTTGTGACTCCTATGACGGGCCTGCTGACGATTCCATCGCGATGCTGAATGCTGCGGAGCAACTGTTCCCCGAAGTCGATTTCAGCAAGGTGCTGGTCTGGGGAAACAGCAGAGGGGGCAACACGGCTTTGCTCATGGCGGTTCGCGACCCTCGTATCAACACCGTCATCGCCGTGGCGGGGCCGGTGGATTTCTACCGCGAATCGGCACGAGTAATGTATGAAGACCAGTATCAGTGCCAGTTTTTCGACGGCAAGAGCGAGCAGGAGTCGCGGGACCGAATGCTCGCAAGCTCGCCGCTCTTCTTCGGGCCAAATAAGAATCTTGCAGCCGTATTTCTTCATCACGCGGCGCAGGATGAAGTGGTCCCTGTGTGGAACACGCACAAGATGGCTGCACATCTGGAGAGTTTTTCGGTGGATGTAAGGGCGATTATCTATCCTGTGGAGGGTCATGGCGCCATCGTCGTCGCTGAGGATTTCTGGAACAACATGAACGCCGGAATCGCCCTGTTCCTCGACAATATCGACGACTGAACGCGTTTGCGGAAATAGGCAGGAGCGGCGCACGTCGGCCGGGTCGGCAGCTAGTCGAGCCCGGACATCAACCAATAGCGCGGCGCCTCGCAGGCATCGCCATCCACTTGAAGGAGAACGTACACCAAGATCGATAAGCACAGGCTGATCGAATACGACTTTTGCGGTCGTCATGCCAAGGTGGAATTCGTCCCGACGATGGCCGTATATCAATAACTTAGGGTAGCATTGGCCACTTCGACCCGGGGTAATGCCAGGCGGAGGTCTCCGCAGCCATGGTCGGGGCCGTCAGCTTTCAGGCTCCCAGCCGTATAAGGTGCAAGGGCGAGGAGGACGCAGATGTCGAACTCCGATACGCGGCGTTTCGACTCCTTGATCGAGCCGCACCTCGACGCGTTATTCCGCGCCGCATTCAGGCTCGCGCGGAACAGGGCAGATGCAGAGGATCTCGTGCAGGAAACGTGCGTCCGCGCCTGCCGGCGGATCTCGAAGCTCGACGAATCCCGCCACGTCAAAGCGTGGCTACTACGCGTGCTGCACAACGTGTTCGTCGACGCCGCTCGCCGTGCGCGGCGCTCTCCGGTCAGGAGCCTCGGGGATGGCAGGGATCCTGTGAGGTTGTCGCCGTGCACGGATCCGGGCCCCGAGGAGTCGGCATGCACGTCCCAGCGGGAAGAGCAATTGCAGCGCGCCTGGTCGAAGCTTGATCGCGGCCATCGGGTGCTGCTCGCGCTGCGCGCGGAGGGATACGGCCTGTCAGAGATCGCCGAGTTCACAAGCGTACCGATCGACGCACTCAACGCACGCCTCTACCGTGCTCGTCAGAGCTTTGCACGGCACCTGAGGGACGAGGAGGCCGAGCGTGAAGATGTGGAGATCGCCAAATGAAATGTCACGAGATCAACTACATCCTCGACACGAGGGTGCCCGGGAACCTCCAAGCCGGTCAGAAGGACGCCGTCGATCGGCATTTCGCAACCTGCCGGGCGTGCCGCGAGGCCTGGGCGGCTTATCGCGAGGTCTCGGCGCTGCAGATTCCGCAGACGCCGCAAAGCTTGCACTCGCGAATTGCGGCTGCGCTTGCTTCCACCGAAGCGCACGCCATGCGAGGGTACCTGATCGTAGGGGGTGTGCTTGCCGTTGGCGCAGCGGTCGCGGCTGCAGTGGCGCTTCGCGTCACGGACGGTATGTCGGAAGTCGCACAGCATTTCGAGGAGCCGGCGCCGATCACGCAGCCCGGCTCGCAGGCCAGGCAGGAACGCGCGCCGGGTTCAACGCATCGGGTCGACGTTGCCGCAAGCGCCGAAACGCCGAGCGAGGCGAGCGACTCGACGAGTAGTCGCAGCGAGCACGCGCTCGATCCGAACACCATCGTCATCCTGCCCGTTCCGCATCCCGAGCTGGATCCGCGTCGCGCGGCACTGTTCGCCCGGTTCCATGAAGAGATTCTGCGGCGACTCCAGGCCGTTCCGGGCTTAAACGTGGTGCGCCCGGAGGTCGTGGATCCCTTCCTGCGCTCGGGGATTCCGGAAGAACAGGTTGCCCGTGACCTCGGCGCGGGCCACCTCGTCGTGCTCTCGACGATGTCCGAACCGTCGGCGTGGCTGACGATCACGCCTGTTGACATGGCGACGGGCGCTGCGACGGGATCCATGGGTGTGCGGCCCCCGTTCGACTCGAAATGGCCAGCTGAGCTAGCGTCCGATGCGGCGAGCGTCGCCGATTTCATCAAGCGAGGGCTGACACAATACACACCGGCCCAACGACAAGCAGCCATTGCGGATGCGCGAGCCGTTGTCCTGAACGCCGCGCTGCCTGCCACCGAGCGCGTCGAGGCGTTGGGCAAGCTCCTGCAGACTCCGGAGGCGCGGACCGATGCAGTGGTCGCGGCTGCCGTCGAACTCGCCGCGCTCGCTCCAGAGCTGCGCGCCTCTATCTGGCGTGCCATGTTCGGCGTCGAGAATCCATACCTGATCGAGCCGCTGCTCAACACCCTTGTCTACGACACCGCTGACCACAGGCGCCGCGCGGCGGCCAGCGCGCTCCGCACTTTCATCGCCGAGCCGCGGGTGAAGGCGGCGTTGGAGCAAGCGCAAGCGAGCGATCCGTCGCAAGCCGTACGTGAAGCTGCCCAACAGGCGCTGCTGAGCGAAGAAAATCTTGATCAGCTCGCGCTGCAGAAACTACTCGACGAAACATTGTCGGCTCAAGAACGCCTGGCCGCCACGTGGCGAACGACGGGCCGTCACGCGCGTGAGGTACCGCTGACCGACGAAGCCGCTTGGGCGGTGTTCGACATCGGTGCAAGGGCGACCGATCCGGACATCCGAGGCATGGCCTGGGGCAAACTGGGGCGTAGCCGTGTCGATGATCAGAGCTTTACGGGCGTTCTGCTCGATGACCTCGCGAATCATCCGAGCGACTCAGTGCGTCGGATGGCTGCGAACGCGCTCAAGCAATACACAGACGATTCCGCGGTACGTGCGGGTTTGGAGCAGGCGGAGAGTGACCCGTCATTCGACGTCAGGCGCGCCGCGCGCTGGGCGCTCGGGAAGGTGCCTTAACTGACGATGCGTCACAGTTTAGACGCTGAACGTCTGCAGACGATCCTGAGTTACTGCGGGAGTTTTGCGTGAATGAGTTGACCTATGTTGGATAGGGTTGGTCAGATGTCGCTACGAGCGCCCGCGGTGTTTGCTTTAAATGCAACAACTTGTCGTCTACTTGTGTAGCTTCGAACCAGGTGGTCGGGAGTTCGAATCTCTCCGGGCGCGCCATCTTTTAATATTTTATGCCCGCTGACGAAGCTAGTCGTCCAGGGACGGTATCTGTCTTATACTGAGATCCGAATGCCTGCAGAAAGTTTTCTATCCTTAACGCTTTTCAGGTGTTCGCCATATATCTTCATCATCCACAGCTCAAGTGTGTGCGGTCAGCCACCGCTCGATTCGATATGCGCCAAGTCGCGGGGACACGATAGAATGCTCCACGCGTTCGACTATAATGAATTCGGTTCGGCTTCAGGATTCGCATTTGTGGCGGCGCGGACTGGCACATCTGCCAATCGATGCAAGAATCGGCAATGCAATGAAAAACAATCGATCGGCGTCCCCGAGTACTCGCTCCTTACGAACGGAGTTTAAACTGGACGCCGGACATGCGTGACCGGATGCAGGCTCGCACAGGCGTGCGACGTTTTGTCGAATTCCGGGCTACTTTCCTCTCGTACTTCCTGTTTTTTGCTGCAGTTCTCCCACTGGTCTGCACCTTGACAGTTGGTCAGACGGCTGGCGCCGCCCCGCCGATGGTGCCGGCCGGCAAGACCGTAGAGATCGCTGACGCAGTCCATGTGATTCCGGACCAGGGTGTCGCACTGGTTCCGAACATCGGTATCGTTGTCGGCGAGGAGAGCGTGCTGGTTGTTGACACCGGGATGGGACCTGCAAATGCAGACACGGTGCTCGCCGAGGTCCGCGAGATCACCGATCTGCCGATTCGGTATCTGGTAACAACGCACTTTCATCCGGAGCACAACTTTGGGGCGCAGTCGTTTCCGAATGAGACGGTGCTTATCTATTCCATCGCGCAGCATCTCGATTTGCAAAACAAAGGCGAAGAGTATCGCAACTGGTTCGTGGAACTTTTCGGCGACGATGTCCGCGAATTGCTTCAACCAGTAGTCCTCGTCCAGCCGGACATCACTTTCGAGCGTCGCGCCAGACTGAATCTCGGAGGTCTCCCCGTTGAGCTGCTGCACTTCGGCAAGGCGGCCCATACCGGCGGCGATACCGTGGTCTTCCTTCCGCAGCAAGAAATCGCGTTCGCGGGCGGCCTGGTGCCAAACGGTTTCTTTCCTATACTGCCGGATGCGGATTCGAGTGTCCGCGGCTGGATCGCGACACTGGATCTGCTCACGGAGCTCGGCGCGGAGACCATCGTACCCGGCCACGGGGAGATCGGAGACGCGGCGCTCATCCGCACAGTAAAGGACTACTTGCTGCAAATTCAGGAGCAGGCCGCGGATCTACAGGCAGACGGCGTGCCGCTCGAGACGGCTCAGGAATCGCTGTTTGCGGAATTCACGGACCGATATCCGGATTGGGGTGAGCCTCACTGGATCAGAAATGCCGTGGAACGCGTCTATGCCGAGATAACCCAGAAAAACTGACGTGGGCAGCATCGTTTCGTTCAGCCGGTTCGATTCCGCGAGAGTCCTGGCCATCAGCGGCCTGCTTTTCGTGGCAGGCGGCATGGTGCTCGGTGAAATTTACGCGATTTACATCTCGCACGTGGCGAACGCCATCATCGGCGCCAACTGGGACGGTGTCATCGACGCGTCGGGGCGCGGTGATATCGCGCAGTTGCAGGAACACTTTGCCGTGATCGGCGATCTTGCGGCAAAGCGCGGCCGCACGATGAACAGTCACTCCCATCTCGCCGCTTTCGGCCTTCTGGCGCTGGTGTTGGCGCTGGTACAGCCGTACGTCGATCTGCCGGCCAGAACCCGCTTCAGGTTGTCGATCGCTTTTCTGGGCGGTAGTCTGCTGCAGGTTCTCGGAGTGTACGTAAGTTACTACGCGGGCCGTTTCTTTCTCTATGCCTCCGACATCGGCGCGCTCATGCTCATCGGGGTGGTCGGTGTCACGCTTTGGGGGCTCCGGAGATCGATTGCAGCCGGGCTGCCGGGCCGCGACCTGCTTGCGTCGTATTTGCGTCCGGCGGCGAGCCGCTATCTCGTCAAAAGCGGGTTATTGCTGATTCTGCTCGGCATGACGTTCGGCCTTTACTACGCCTGGCAGCTCGTCAGCGTCGACGAACCAGCCGTATACGACGCGGTGGAGAGCGCCGCCTCCAGACTGGCAGCGACGGACGTCGCCGGGGCGACGGACGAGATCACGCGCTTCAAGCGGATGCAGTCCAGGATCGCGATCACCGCAGCCGCCCACTCGCACGCCATCGAGTTCGGTTTCCTGATGCTTCTGCTGGCCTTTGTGCAACGCTACGTCATGCTGTCGGATATCTGGCGCATGCGCTGGGCGCGCACGGTATCGGTCGGCGCGTTCCTGCTGCCGGTCTGCGTATATCTCGCCACGCGTTTCGGACTTCGAGCAGCGGCGTTTTCGGACCTTTTCGGCGGTGTCGTCCTGATCGGTCTGTCGGCAATGGCATTCGGCATGATTCGACATACTGGCGCAGTGGACGGGGAAAGGCGATGACGGGCTGGCATCGGCGCTTCGTCATCGTCGGCCTGATCTTGGTCCTGGGCGGATTTATATTCTCCCTGATTTTCAGTTGGTCCGTCGACCATCAGGCGCGGCTTGTTGCGCACGATGCGTATCAGCCGGTGTTCGAGCAAATCGCGCGAAACGGCGGGGACGACTCGTGGAGTATTCTTGAGGAGGAGATCAGCCGGGTGAGCATTGCCCATCGACGGGCGGCCGACGTGCACGGGCACAGCATCAATATGGGAATTCTGCTGATATTGCTCGGCTTGCTCGCGCCGCTCGTCAACCAGGCCGACAGCGGAAACAATCGCATACTGCTTTCACTGGTCCTTTCGGCTGTCGTCTATCCGGCCGGATTGGTCTTGCAGTTCCTGACGCTGACGGTCGCGGGTGAAGTCGTTTCCGCGATCGGCGCGGCCGGTGCGATCCTCGCCCTGGCGGCTCTTTACGTACGGGCGTGGAAGGCGGTCGACACGATCGGCGTTTAACCGGATACACAGTCGACACAGGCGGCCGACAGTCATTCATGCTCGATTGACCGCTAACCCGTAACCTTTATACTGGAATTGCGTGACAGGCATGTTCTGACGGGGGAGAAAACCATGAACAGTGTGTGCTCGCGTACGACCCGCCCTTCCGGACGTCGTGCAGCCGGCCCGCTACCCGGACTACTGCTGCTGATCGCGGCGCCCATGGCCGCAGGCCAGGTGCTCGAGGAAATCGTCGTCACGGCGCAGAAGCGCGAACAATCCATCCAGGAGGTCAGCATCGGCATCACGGCATTCAGCGGCGAACAGATCGATCGGCTCGGTCTAGAATCCAGCAGCGACATCGCGCGACTCTCGCCGGGGGTCAGCATCGCCGCCACCAGCGCCGGCCAAGATGCGCAGTTCACCATACGCGGCGTTACCCAGACCGACTTTACCGACTTCGTGGAGCCTCCGAACGCCGTGTACGTAGACGAGGGCTATATCGCAACTACCCAGGGACAGCGCTTCGGCCTGTTCGATATCGAACGCGTCGAAGTTCTGAGAGGGCCGCAGGGCACGCTGTTCGGCCGAAACGCGACTGGCGGCCTGGCGCATTACATCACCAGAAAACCGACGCGTGAATTCGAAGCCTTCAGCGAAGCGCTTTACGGCTCCTATAACCAGGTGCGCATCGACGGGGCGGTAAGCGGACCACTGACGGACAAACTGTCCGGGCGACTTTCCGGCATGTACAATCGCCACGATGAGATTGCCGACAATCATTATCCCGCCGGCAATCCCATTAACCCGCTTACCGGCGTTCCCTTCGTTGGTTCCCCCTCGGGCGCCGACGATCTCTGGAACGACAACCAGTGGGCTCTGCGCGGGCAACTGCTCTGGGAACTCGACGACCGCACGGAGCTGTTGGTCAGCGGCTTCGTCGCCCACGAAGAAGTGTCCGTAGGCTATTACCAGCAGGGCGCGCTTACCGCGATCATCGATGCCAACGGCAACCACG
>Ga0299913_10003304_pt1 | contig 13140 bp, 9 predicted proteins | sample RVTome_9_FD_201360 | JGI IMG/M metagenome (GOLD analysis project Ga0299913, IMG submission 201360) | Soil microbial communities from uranium-contaminated site in the Upper Colorado River Basin, Wyoming, United States - RVT155D38 (version 2) ... | reverse complement strand
GCGCTGCTCGCGGATCTGGACCGCCACCGTCAAAAGGTCGACCGGCAATTCGCGGCAACGGCGTTCCGGGGCGGCAACGCCGCTTTGCGCTCGGAGCCCGGCGAGCCTCTTACTGCCCTTTGGGCAGTGGGCGGGAGCGAGGAAGATTGGTCCAGCGCTCTCGAAAACCTCGGCTACGCGAGTGACGCCGCCCGGAGCATTGCAAAGGAACTGATCGAGTTTGCCGGCAGCGCGAGCGTGGGGCAGATCGGCGCGGCAGGCGGCGACCGCCTGTCTCGCCTCATGCCGGCGCTTCTAATCGCGCTGAAGGATAAAGGCCGCCCGGCGCTGGCTTTGCAGAGAGTGCTCGGGGTTGTCGAGCGAATTCTTCGCCGCAGTGCCTATATCGCGTTGCTCATCGAGAATCCCCTGGCTCTGGATCGGCTGGTGGGGCTTTGTGACACCAGTGCGTGGCTCGCTGAAGAAATCGGCCGGTATCCTCTGCTGCTGGACGAACTTCTCGACCCTCGCCTGTACAACTCCGCGGTGGCGCGCGAGGACTTGCTTGCCGACCTCGACCAGCGTCTTGCTGGCCTCGCTGAAAAAGGAAGTGAACAGCAAGTCGAAATTCTCGGGCAGTTCCAGCGCGCGTCCCTTTTTCGCATCGCAGTCGCCGACGTCACAGGTAATCTGCCGATCATGAAGGTGAGCGATCGCCTGACAGAGCTTGCGGAAGTGGTGGTGAACAGGGCGCTGTCAATCGCCTGGAAGGACCTGACGGAGCAACACGGCCGCCCGCGCGTGCAGACAGACGAGGGAAATCGCAGCGCCGGCTTCGGCGTGATTGCCTACGGAAAGTTCGGGGGCATGGAATTGTCTTACCGATCGGACCTCGATCTGGTGTTTCTGCACGACAGCTCCGGACCGGATCAGAGTACAGACGGAGCAAAGCCGCTCGACAACAGCATGTTCTTTGCCCGGCTCGTGAGGCGGCTGGTGCATTTTCTGAGCGCGCAGACCGGATCCGGTGCGCTTTACCAGGTCGACACCCGCCTGCGGCCGAGCGGCCGCTCGGGCTTGCTGGTGACGAGCGTCGACGCTTTCGAGCGGTATCAGGAGGAAAACGCCTGGACCTGGGAGCATCAGGCACTTCTTCGAAGCCGCCCGGTAGCGGGTAACGCAACCGTCGCGCGCGACTTCGAACGCATTCGTGCCGAAACTCTCAAGCACCGGGTACGCCGCGATCGCCTTCTCGAAGACGTGATCGCGATGCGTGCGAAGATGCAAAGCCGGCTCGACAGGAGCGACGGCAAGCGCTTCGACCTGAAGCAGGGATCCGGCGGCATCGGCGACATCGAGTTTCTCGTGCAATACCTCGTTCTGAATAACGCCGCCCGGCATCCGGCGGTGATTCATTATCCGGACAACATTCGTCAGCTCGGCACTCTCGCCGCAGCCGGATGTCTTGAAGAGCCGGAGGCCACTCGCCTGCAGGAGATATACAAGAGCTATCGGCTGCGCCTTCATCGGCTGGTTCTGGACGAGCAGCCGCCGTTCGCGGATGACAGTGATTTTCTCGAGGAGCGGAGATTCGTCATCAGTGTCCGCGACAGGCATCTGCACCGGCAGGGCATTTAGCCCGCATCCCTCACCCATTACACGGGCTCGCTTGCCCGAACTTACCCGCGAATCGGCCAACGGATGCGGGTAGAACATCCTGCCGGCATTCTGCCAATCCCGCAGCTGTTCGCGCGAGAGCCACCCCGGATCGCGCTTGCGTTGGCGGCGTTGCTATAATCCCGCTCCCTTTTATGCATGGCGGTGAAGACAGTGGCGGCAAAAGCGGGGACAATCGATCAGAACCTGATTCCGGCGAATGCTCAGCACAGATATGAGGTAAGGCTCGCGGATCTTCCATTGTCGTGTCCGATGCCAGGGATGTATCTATGGAATTCTCATCCCAAGGTCTACCTCCCCATCGCGGAAACCGGCGAGGCGAAATGTCCGTACTGCGGAGCAGAGTACTATCTCGCCGTCAGCGTCGACCAGGGCCCTCCCCCGGAGTAGACGGGGGCCCGCGCCCGTGGAGAGACCGGCGTTTGCGCACGCTCCCCGGCTTCCTGCCCAACCGACATACTGACTAACGGCTTACATGCACATAGTGACCGGCGGAGCCGGCTTCATCGGCAGCAACCTGGTACGCCGCCTGCTCGACGAGACAGGCGACGACGTGGTCGTTGTGGACGATCTGAGCGACGGCCGCAAATTCAGGAACATCGCGGATCTGGCGATAGCGGATTATCTCGACAAGGAGGAATTCCTCGACAGCCTGACCACGGGATTCGGCACCGGCATACAGTCCATCTTTCATCAGGGCGCCTGCTCAGTCACGACCGAGTGGGACGGCCGTTACATGATGCGGAACAACTACCGTTATTCGACAGAGCTGCTGCACCATTGCCTCGAATACGACATCCCTTTTATTTATGCATCGTCGGCGGCCGTTTACGGCGGCGCCCGGCAATTCGACGAAGTCCCTGAAAACGAGCTGCCCCTGAACGTCTACGGCTATTCGAAACAGTTGTTCGACCAGCAGGTCCGCCGCTTGTCGCTCGATGCGGGGCAGCAGGTTGCGGGCCTCAGGTACTTCAACGTCTACGGTCCCGGAGAGCAGCACAAGGGTTCCATGGCAAGCGTTGTTTACCATTTCAACGAGCAGATCCTTCGCGACGACGAGATACGGCTGTTCGAAGGCTCGGGCGGATTTGCGGACGGCGAACAGCGGCGCGATTTCGTGTACGTAGACGACGTCTGCACGGTCAATTTGTGGTTCCTGAACAATCGCAAAGCATCGGGCATTTACAATGTCGGTACGGGCAAATCGCGAAGCTTCAACGACGTAGCCAATTCCGTCATCGAGTGGCACGGGCACGGCCGCATCCGCTACGTCCCGTTTCCGGAAGATCTTGCCGGCGCCTACCAGAGCTACACGCAAGCCGACCTCGGCAGGCTGAGGGACGCCGGCTGCGACACGGTTTTTCGCGACGTGGAAGCAGGCGTCCGCGCCTACCTGGATCGTCTCACCCGCCAGGCAAGGCAATGACGGGTTGACAGGTGGATGGTGTGTGGACAACGGCGCAATACTGATCGTCGGCCCGTCCTGGGTGGGCGACATGGTCATGGCGCAGGCTCTGTTGAAACTTCTGAAGGAGCGCAAGCCGGAAGTCGAACTGGATTTGCTTGCTCCCGCATGGTCGTTGCCGGTCAGCACGCGCATGCCGGAGGTCAGGGAGGGCTTTGAATTACCCGCAGGACATGGGGAGCTTGCGATGGGCAAACGCCGGCGACTGGCGCGTGAGTTGCGAACGAGGAGATACGAACAGGCGATCGTCCTGCCCCGTTCGATAAAAGCCGCGCTGATCCCGTGGTTCGCAGGCATCCCGCGGCGCACGGGTTTTCGCGGCGAGATGCGTTATCGACTGATCAACGACATGCGTCAGTTCGATGAGCGCCGGCTCGGTCAGACGGTCAGGCGCTTTCTCGCTTTAGGACTCGAACGCGACGAGCCATTTCCGCCGGTACCGGCACCCTCGCTCGAGACCTCACCGGCAAATCTGCGTGAGCTCGTGGGCAGGCTCGAGCTTGCGACCGACAGGCCAGTCGTCGCATTAATGCCGGGAGCGGAACACGGCCCGGCGAAATGCTGGCCCGTCGAGTACTTTACGGTGCTCGCGACGATGCTGTCCGGCGCCGGGTATGCCGTGTGGGTACTGGGCTCGCCGCAGGACAAAGCGGCAGGCGAGGCGATCGCCGCCGGCGGATACGCCCTCGACCTCTGCGGGCAAACCGGACTGCAGGACGTTATAGACCTCCTGGGCCACTGTGAGCAGGCGGTCACCAACGATTCCGGGCTGATGCACGTGGCCGCGGCCGTCGGCACAAAAGTCATCGCGCTGTACGGATCGACCAGCCCCGCTTTGACACCGCCTCTGACGGAAAACGCCGTCCTGCACTACCTGAGCCTGGACTGCAGCCCCTGCTTTCACTCGGAATGCCCCTTGATCCACTTCCGCTGCCTGCGGGAAATCACCCCCGAAGCCGTCTTCAAGACAGTGCAAATGCAGTGAACCGGCAGCTAAAAGCCGGTAACTGCGCCGAACAGCAGCCAACCGCGCCGAAAAAACGGCAAACAAACTCGTGCAAAAAAAGCCCGACAGGAGCGCATCTGCCCCTAAAATCCAGAAAAAGCATCCACCCGCAGCGGTTCCGCAAGCCTCTCCCGCGCAAACACCCGGTCGATCATCTCATTGACCCGCCCAAGCCGGATCAACCCCATCGCGTGCGCTTCGCGCACCCGATGCCCCCAGCGCACCTCATCCGGCGACTTCCCCAGATACTTCCTCAAGGCCTCGGGATAGGCGTTCAGCGTCAGATCGCGGCTGAGATAGGGCCCCGTGCGCTCGGGGTTCGACGTCGCGTACAAGCCGATGACGGGCGTGCGAACGGTCGTGGCCATGTGCGCGGGCCCGGAGTCCGGGCACAGGAGCGCGACGGCGCCCTCGAGAAGGGCGAGAAGCTGCTTCAAGCTCGTTTTGCCGATCAGGTTCACGAGGCTCCCGCCACACAGTTTCTGAATGACCTCGCCGTAGCCGATTTCAGCCTCAGAACCGCCGCCCGTCAGAATGACCCGGCAGTTGAATTTGTGCCTCGCGTGATTCGCGGCCGCGGCGTAGTTCTCCGCGCTCCAGTTGCGAAAGTTGCTGCTGCGCTGGCTGCTGCAGGGGCTTATGACCAGGATCGGCCGGTCTGCGGATGCGAACTGCGCGGCGAACTCGCGATGCGCGGACGAGAGTGGAATGTCCCAGCGCAGCTCCCGTCGCGGCACGCCGATATACCTGGCGAATTCCAGCATGGCGTCCTGGACGTGTTGCCGGACGATCGCTTCGATGCGGTGATTCGTAAACAGCCACTGGCAATCCCTGGCCCTGGACAGGTCGTAGCCGACACGAACAGGCGTTCTCACCAGCCGGGAAACGAAGTTGGCGCGCATCGATGCGTGCATGCAAAGGGCGGCATCGAACCGCTCATTGCCCAGTTGCGAACGAACGTCCGCATACGCACGCGTGCCTCTGGATTTGTCGTAAATGATAAACTTGATATCGGGGATATCCGACATCAATGATGCTTCCGTTTTGCCGATGATCCATGTGAGGCGGGTCTCGGGCCACGCGTCCTGAATGGACCTTACAACGGCCAGCGCATGGCAGGTATCGCCTATCGACGAAAGGCGAATCACGCAGAGACTTTCGGGCGGCGATTGTTTGAAGAACATCAGGGACAGGCCATCAGGGATACTGCAGATGAAGACTTGTTGCGATTGAACGGGAAGGTCGAGAATACCGAAACCGGCGCCATCCTATACGATAGGACGCTTATCAACCAGATTTCCGAGGCAAGCTTTTTCCCGGAACAATGGGAATTCGCGACGCCGGTGACCGGGTCACTGCGTGCCGCCGGACGCGGCAACACGATGTTCGTCGGTGACGGGCACGCGGAATTCGTCCTCAAAAGTTACCGCCGGGGCGGATTGCCGGGCCGCCTCAATCGCGATCTTTACCTGTGGCTGGGGCAGGAGCGGACGCGTGCCTTTGCCGAATGGCGCCTGCTGGCGAAGCTGACGGCCATGGGCTTGCCGGTGCCTCGTCCCGCCGCAGCCCGGTACTGTCGCGTCGCGGCGTTGTTCTATAAGGCGGATCTGCTTACCGTTCGTGCGCCGGACATCATGCCCTTGTCCGAAAGGTTGCTGCAACGTCCTGCAAGCGAGGAATTCTGGCGCGCAATCGGCAAAGGTCTGCGTCGGTTTCACGAGCAGGGCGTGTTTCACGCCGACCTCAACGCGTACAACGTGCAGGTTGATGCGCAAGACGACCTATTTATTCTCGATTTCGACCGCGGCCGGCTGCTTTCCGGCGGCACGTGGCAAAAGAGGAACCTGGCGCGGCTGTATCGGTCGTTGCGAAAGATAAAACGGCTCGAGCCACGAATTGCATTTTCAGATAGACGCTGGCAACAACTCATGCACGGCTATTCCAACGACTCCAGATCCTCGTAAACATCCGGTAAGGGCGCGGGCCGGTTCTTGAACTTGCGGTGCACCCAGTAATATTGCTCCGGTGCAAGACGTATCTGCTGTTCGAGGATGTTCACGTACTTTCTAGTGTCTTCCAGCGGGTCATCGCTGGGAACGCCCTCGATCGGTGGCAGAATCGAAAGAACGTATCCGCCTTCCGGCAGTCTCCGCGGGAAAAAAGGGATGGCGACGGCCCTGCCCAGCCTTGCGAGGGTGCCGGTAGCGGTATTGGTCATGGCCGGCACCCCGAAAAAAGGCAGCAGAGCCGACTGCTTTCGATTGTAGCTTTGATCCGGCGCATACCAGACTGGAATTCGCGCCCTCAGGCTGCGGATCATGCTTTTTATGTCGTTCTTTTCAATGGTGCTCCGCGCCGATTTTTCCCTGCTGGTGCGCAGGATTTCGGTCATGAACTCGCTGCGATTCTTGCGGTATACCGCGTCGAAAGGAGGGCAGTTCATGCTGAGGACGCGTCCACTGATTTCGAGAGTAGTGAAATGGGCGCTCAGCAGTATGACGCCGGTGCCGCGATCGGTGGCGCTCCGGATGTGCTCAGCGCCCTCGATCCGGGTCATCGCCAGTAATTTCCTGTCCGAAGCCCAGCGGCCGAGCGCCAGTTCGATAATCGACATGCCCAGCGCTTCGAAATGCGCCCTGGAGAGCGCGTCACGATCTTTGACCGACAGTTCGGGAAAACAGAGTTCGATATTGCGGCGACAGATGGCGCGGCGCTTTTTTGCGAAGCGATGTGCAATTCGGCCAATCGTACTGCCGATGCCGAGCTGCGTTCGGTACGGCAGCAGGCAACTCAACCGAAGCAGACCGAGTCCCGCCCAGACCGGCCAGCATTTCGGTGCGCGGAAACGAGAGAGGGGTTTTCGCCCGCTTTGCTCCATCAGGGGATTTTAAGGGAGCCGTATTACTCCGACATGCCGTCGATGTAATCGTCGTTGCTTGCTTCAGAATCGTGTACCAGCGCCTCGTCCGAATTGTCTGCACCGACGCCGGCGGCACTCGGTTCCGGCGTCTGTATGCCGACGTGGAACGCGGCAAATCCCGGCATGACGACCTGGTTGCGAGCCATGCCGATAACGCGACCCGAGAAGGGAGCGTAGAGATTGGTGCTGGCATTGTTCATCGGATCTGTGATCGTTCCCAGAAGATCGCCCCGCCGAACGGTGCTGCCCAGGCTGACGTCCGACAGCAGTATGCCGCCGCGGTCCGCCCGCACCCAGACCGAGCGGTAGTACACCGGCTCCGGGTCTCCCCAGAGGCGCACTTTCCGTACCATGCCAAGAGTATTCAGCAGCGTCTCAATGCCCTTGACGCCGTGCATGACTTCCTTGAGCTCAAGTTCGGACGGTCCGCCGGCTTCCAGTGTCACGGTTGCTATTCCGGCTGCGGATGCCGCATGCCGCAAGGTTCCCTGCGCCGGGTCACTGTGCAGAATGACCGTGGCGCCGAAGCCGTGAGTCAATGTCACGACGTCCGGATTACGTAAATCGGCGCGCAATTGCGGCAGATTCGCTCTGTCGAACGAACCCGTGTGCAGGTCGATCAATGCATCGCAGTTGCGGATGACTTCGGTGAAAAACGAATACGCAATCCTGGAAGCCGCACTGCCGTTCGGATTGCCGGGGAAGTAGCGATTGAGATCGCGCCGGTCCGGCAGATAACGCGAGCCGCTGCGAAACCCCTGGAGATTTACGATCGGCACGCCGATCACAGCGCCGGACAGTTTCTGCGGGTCGAGGTCGTGCATGACGCGACGAACCATCTCGATGCCGTTCAGCTCATCGCCATGCACGGCCGCGCTCAGGCACAGCGTCGGCCCCGGCAGAGTACCGTTCACTACAAGTACCGGCGTTGCTATCGGTACGCCTTCGAAGAGCTCGGTTGCCGACCATGACAATCGCTGATAGGTGCCGGGAGGCACTTCTGTGTTGAGCAATTGCAGGGAGTGGGCGGCATTCTCCTCGGCGATAGTCACTGCTTCCGCGAGCGGGACGGCGGATTTAGGTCCGCCGCTTGCGTCCGCCGCTCGCTCGGAATCCGCGGACAGCGAATCGATCGCGACGCCCGCTTCCTCCGGGTTTATTCCTGGCCCGTACGCCGACAGCTCGACGCCGCTCGAGTCGTCTTCCGGCATTTCTTCCGGTGAGGCTGCATCCGCCGTATCGCGGTGGACTGCGCTGTCGGCGGTTTGCTGTGCGTCGTCAGGCGATTCCGCTGCCGCGGGCTCGGTCTGCAATTCAAAAACGACTTCGGCCGGTGCCGGCGCGGCAACGCTTTCCGACGCTGCGTAATCCTGTTCCGGTGGAACCGTGGGCTGAAGCTCGCCGATTTCCTCACCGGCCACAGCCGGTTCCGATGTTTCGAGCATCTCTGCGTCGGCAGAAGGCTCCGGACTCAATTCTGGCTCGCCATCCTGTGCCGACGGTGCTGCCGCCTCTCGCGGCCGAACTGCCGTTACGGCGGTCGCGTCGGAGTCGTCCCCGGTCGACGTCGCTGCAGCGTCGGCAGCCTCGACAGTATTGGCGAGTGCTGCGTCTTCTGCGGTCGCCTGCTCAGTGGTCGCAACTGCAGATTCAGTCGCTGAGAGTGCCGGCACCGCGACAACGGCGTCGGGCTCGGCGGGCGGTTCGTCGGCGACGGCATGCAAATCCGGCTGCAGCAACAATAGGCTGACCGCAAGGGCCGAAAGTGTGGTATGTGTCGCGACTCTGCTCATTGGCTTTAAATTCTTCAGCCTGAAACGGCGGATTCGGGTTGCGGATCACAGCCAGCCGGGCAAGAATACTTTATAAAGCGCTTTAATTCTGTGATGTATTCAAGCGTTTAGAATTAACTTCTCGATTGAAACCTTATTCCGCTTAAATGACAAGTCTAATTCGCTCCATTTCGCTCGCGGCAGGGCTCGCGCTCGTCTGCGTTGGCTTGGAGGCAGGCGCCCGGGATTGGTTCCCGCGGCCGGCCGAGCTAGAGCCCGATGTCGGCTTCTGGGTGTCGATCTTCACCGAGTACCACAGTGACCAGGGCGTTCTTCACGATAACCGAAATCTGGCGATAGTCTATGAACGAGTCGACATTCCTGCCAGAACCCCTTCCTCCGCACGGCGGCGCATCATCGAGAATCGCCGCGACCATTTCAAGAAGATTCTGCAGGCTCTGGCCTCCGGCAAGCGCGGCAATCTCTCTCGAGAGGAACAGGCGGTACTCGATCTGTGGCCGGATGATGTCCCGAACAGCGAACTGGCCCAGGCGATCGGAAACATTCGTTATCAGCAGGGACTTTCAGATCGCTTTCGGGCCGGCATGAAACGCGCCGGGCGCTACCGCGCCCACATTCACACGGAGTTTGCAAAGCTCGGTGTTCCCGTCGAACTTGCAGCGCTGCCGCACGTCGAGTCTTCTTACAATCCCGATGCACGATCGCACGTCGGTGCGTCGGGAATCTGGCAATTCACGCGCGGTACGGGACAGCGATTCATGCAGGTCGACCACGTACTCGATGAAAGGAACGACCCATTCACTGCGACAATCGCCGCCGGTCGCCTGCTCGCATACAACTACTCCATCGTCGGCAATTGGCCGATGGCGATCACAGCATACAATCATGGGCTGGCTGGCGTCCGGCGGGCGATGCAGGCGCACGGCGATACGGAATACGTGGAGATACTTCGCGAATATCGCGGTCGAGCCTTCGGCTTCGCATCGCGAAATTTTTATGTTGCGTTTCTCGCCGCGCTGCAGGTGGACTCGGATCCGGAGCGTTATTTTCCCGGCCTCGTGCCGGAGCCGCCAATGGACTACGACACCTTCACGCTGGACGCATACGTCGCGTCCGAGTCGCTGGCCGCCGCGCTCGGCGTCAGTCAGGACGAACTCGCGCGTCACAATCCCGCCCTGCAGGCGACCGTCTGGCAGGGCAGCAAATACCTGCCGCGGCAGTACACACTGCGCTTGCCGCGCGAGCTGCTGCAGGCGCCGGTGGCGGAGGTAATGGCCTCTCTGCCGGGCGACGCCTGGTACGCCGAGCAGCTGCCGGACATGTTCCACACAATCGTCCGCGGCGACACCTTGTCGGAAATCGCGCGGGCATACGGGACACGCGTGTCGACGCTCGCCGCGCTGAACAATCTTGGCAGCGGTCACCGGATACAGGCCGGTCAGCAGTTGCGCCTGCCCGCCGCCGGGCCGCTTCCTGTTACCGTCGCCAGTGCCACGCCACCGCCTGAGATCGTTGCTGCGCCTCCGGAGCCCGTGGCAATGGCCGAACAGCCGGTGTCCGAGGAGACAGCGTCAGAGCCTGAAGACGGCGGAGCGCTGAGCGACGATCTGGCCGCGACCGCAGATGCCGAGGTGCAGTTGTCGCTGCTGTCGGATCCGAGCGACTACACGGTCGCCGCTGATCTGACCATCGAGGTGCATCCGCTCGAAACTCTCGGTCACTTTGCAGACTGGCTGGGCATCAGGACGCAACGGCTCAGAGACATCAACGGGCTGGCGTTTCGCACGCCGCTGCACGTGGGGCAACGTGTAAAGCTCGATCTGAGTCGTGTCGACGTCGCGACATTCGAGAACGCCCGCGCGGCCTATCACAAGGAACAGCAGGATGCCTTTTTCCGCAACTACCGGATCAGCGGTGTGCGCGAGCACACCGTTGCCAACGGCGAATCGGTATGGGTTCTTGCATTGCAAACCTACCAGGTTCCGGTATGGCTTTTCCGCCAGTACAACCCCGAAACGGATCTGGAAAGAGTGCGCAGAGGAGCAAAGCTCAGCTTTCCCGTTCTTGTCAGCAACCGGTCTTGAGCCGTCGAATTCCAGGCAGCAAAGCGCCGATCGATGAGGACCGATCGAAAACTCATACTGATTCGCTTACTGCCCGTCGTGCTGGTCACGGCTGCCTCGATGGCTTACGTCGCCCGGGTCCAGGGACCTGGACCATACCTGGTCGCAAACCTCCTGCCGATGCTTGCTGTGCTCCTGCTTGGCGCAATCACACTCCGTCTGGGTGGCGGACGATGGAACGGCGCGGGCTGGAGGTGGCCGCTGGCTACTCTCGGGTTTGCAGTGCCGGCAGTCGGACTGTCGCTGTACCTGCATTACGGATATGCGGTTGATCGTGACGGTATGGCGAGCGAGGCGATCGACTCGCTCGCACTGTTCCGTTATCTGCCGATTTACACGCTGGTCGCCGGCGCAACAGGTTTTGCGATCGGATGGATTGTCGGAAGAAATATCTGACAGCCGAGGCTTCCAACGCCGGATTCTCAGGCGCCGCGGTGTCTGCTAATCTCGTTCGGCACGATCTGGAATAATACGCCTATGCGAGTGATGCGACAGCCGATTTGCGCCATGCTGGCAATAGCCAGGACTGTTGCAGTCGTGGCTGCCTCCGCTTTTCTCGCGGCGACCCTCTGTCACGCGGACAACGACGACGGAGGAAAGACGGCCGCCGCCGGCCTCGGAACCGTTGCACACGCCGGTGCCTCGTACAACGACGGCTTTCCCGTGGCCGACCGGGTTGTCGTCGAGAAGGCGAATCGCAAACTGCATCTCATGCGCGACGGTGAAGCCTTGCGCAGCTTCGATATCGCGTTGGGCATAGAGCCTTTCGGCCACAAGGAGGAGGAAGGCGACAACAAAACGCCGGAAGGAGCCTATTGGCTGGACATGCGGAATCCGCACAGCGATTATTTCTTGTCGATTCGAATCTCCTATCCGAATGCGGCGGACCGTCGCGAAGCCAGGCGCAAAGGCATCGACCCGGGCGGCCAGATCATGATTCACGGCCAGCCGAATACGCCCACGTACTCCGCGTCGTACTACCGGCGCGCCGACTGGACCAACGGCTGCATCGCAGTCTCGAATTCGGACATGATCGACATCTGGCTCATGACGCCGAAGCGGGTTCCCATAGAGATCCTTCCCTGACAGCGGAAAGAGACGCAAGCTTGCACGAAGCACTCAGTCAACGAAAGCCGGGCATCCGGGCAGACAGCGGCGAAACGGTCGATGCCGATGTGTGGCCGGAAGGAAGCCTGGAGGTCCTTTCTCATCTCGAGGCAGAGCAACTGCGGAACCAGGGTGAGGGCGGACTTTATCCGCTGTTGCGCCGTTGCATTCTCGCGGTACTGAACTCCGGAAACGAGACCGACGATGCGCGTAGCGTCCTGCAGAGATACAGCGATTTCAGCATCGGGTTCAATCAGCAGGACCGGGGGCTGCAGGTTTCATTGAGGGGCGCCCCCGCTTCGGCATTCGTCGATGGCCAGATGATTCGCGGTATCCGCGAACTCGTATTCGCGGTATTGCGCGATGTCGTGTTCACGAACAATGAAATTCGCGAAAGCGCGCAGTTCGACCTGAAGAGCTCGACCAACATAACCAACGCCGTCTTCCACATTGTGCGCAACGCAAGGTTGCTTCAGTTGCCAGCGACGCCGAATCTGGTGGTGTGCTGGGGCGGGCACGCGATCAGCAGGGACGAGTACGATTACACCAAGCAGGTAGGCTACGAACTCGGCCTGCGGAGCCTGAATGTCTGCACCGGCTGCGGACCCGGCGCCATGAAAGGCCCGATGAAGGGTGCCACCATCGGTCACGCCAAGCAGCGCATCAGGAACGGCCGCTATGTGGGCATCACGGAGCCGGGAATCATAGCGGCGGAATCGCCGAACCCGATCGTGAATTCTCTCGTGATCATGCCGGACATGGAAAAACGCCTGGAGGCTTTCGTTCGGGTTGGGCACGGCATCGTGATATTTCCGGGTGGAGTCGGCACTGCCGAGGAAATCCTCTACCTGCTGGGAATACTATTGCATCCCGACAACGAGAAACTGCCCCTCCCGGTCGTCATGACGGGCCCACCCGCCAGCGAGCCGTATTTTCGGCAGATCGAGGAATTTATCGCGACAACTCTCGGAGATCAGGCGGAGAAACGCTACTCAATTATCATCGACGAACCTGAGCAGGTCGCACGAAAGATTCTTGAAGGCCTGGATGAGGTACGGGAGTTCCGCCGC
>Ga0299913_10003303_pt1 | contig 13143 bp, 10 predicted proteins | sample RVTome_9_FD_201360 | JGI IMG/M metagenome (GOLD analysis project Ga0299913, IMG submission 201360) | Soil microbial communities from uranium-contaminated site in the Upper Colorado River Basin, Wyoming, United States - RVT155D38 (version 2) ... | reverse complement strand
CCGAGGGGTGGCCGACCCACACGGCGGTGGAGACCTGCGGCGTGTAGCCCGCGAAGTACACGTTCGTGTAGTCCTGCGCGGTGCCCGTCTTCCCGGCCACCGGCCGGCCGATGCCCGCGGCCGTGCCAGTGCCGCTCGTGACCACGCGCTGGAGCATCGCCGTGATGAGGTTCGCGACGTCGGGCGCGATGGCCTTCTCGCACTGCCTTCGATGCCGGTACAGGTTGTGCACGCCGTTCCCGTTCTCGTTCGGCGCTTCGACCCTCGCGACGGCGTACGGCTCGCAGTGCACGCCCTGATTCGCGAGCGTCCCGAACGACGAGGCCATGTCGAGGGTCGAGACCTCCTCGACGCCGAGCGTGATGGAGGGCACGGCGTCGAGCGCCGACGTGATCCCCATGAGGTGGGCGGTCTCCACGATGTTCTCGGGACCGACGTCGAGCGCCAGTTGCGCGAACACGACGTTCACCGAGTTCTCGGTCGCCGTCCACAGGTCCATGTACCCGCGATCGCTCCCGCCCTCCGCGTTACTCACGCATCCGCTCGCGCTGATCCAACCGGCAAGGCCGCACAGCGGGGACCTCGACGAGTAGACCTTGCCCGGTGGGAAGCCCTCACGGAAGGCCGCCGCCAGCGTGAACGGTTTGAACGCCGACCCCACCTGCCGCGTCCCTCGCCACGCGAGGTCGAACTGGTCCCGTTCGTAGTTCTTGCCCGAGAGCATGGCCCGGATCGCTCCCGTCCGCGTTTCCACCGAGACGAGCGACGCGTCGGGCGACGTCTTCTCCGGACCGAGGTTCGGGCTCGCGTCCAGAGCCGCCTGCGCGTACGCCTGCCAGGCGGGGTCGAGCGTGGTGTAGATCTTCAAACCGCCCTGGTACAGCGTGTGGACGCGCTGGAGGCGTCGCAGGCCGAACTCGTCGAACTCGCCGCCCTCGTTCTCCAGGATCAGGTTGCGGATGTAGTAGACGAAGAACGGCTCGACCCGCTGTTTCGGAGGTCCGACGTTCCGCGCGAGCCCCAGCCCCCTCTGCTGGGCGCGCTCGACGCGCTCAGGGTCGGCGAGCCCGAGCTCGGCCATCCGCGCGAGCACCAGGTTGCGGCGGCCGCGCGCGGCCGCCTCGTTCGTCACCGGGTCGTACGTGCCCGGTGCCCGGATCAGCCCCGCGAGGAGCGCGGCCTCGGCGAGCTTCAACTCGCCGGGCGGCTTCTTGAAATACGTCTCGGCGGCCGTGCCGATCCCGTACGCGCCGTTGCCGAAGTAGACCTCGTTCAGATAGAGCTCGAGGATCTCGTCCTTCGTCTTGCGGCGCTCGAGCCGCATCGCGAGCGACGCCTCCTGGAACTTGCGCGCGAAGGTCTGCTCGGGTGAGTCGATCAGGACGTTCTTGACCAGCTGCTGGGTGATGGTCGAACCGCCCTGCTCGATCTCGCCGGACGCGAGGTTCGCGATCGCGGCCCGGATCAACGCGGTGAAGTCCAGAGCCCCGTGCTCGTAGAACGACGAGTCCTCGATCGCGATCACCGCGTTGCGCGCGACCTCGGAGACACGTTCGAGCCTGACGATCCTACGGTTCTCGTCGAGGAAGACCGTCGCCAGGATGGACCCGTCGGCCGCGTAGATGACCGAGCGTTCGGGGAACCGCGGGATCTGCACGCTTCCGACCCCCGCGTCCGTGAGCCGGTCGCGGAACGCGTTCACTCCCAACCCGGCGCCGGCGAACAGCGGAAGCAGCACCAGCGCGACGAGCACCGCACCGAACGCCAGGACGAAGGCCAGCACCACGGGGATGAGCGGCGCGATGACTCGCCGGGGACGAAGCAGGTTCGGTCGCGTCGGTGCCGTGGTCCGGCGCGAGGTCGTCTCGGATCCGGGCTTTGGGGGAGCTTGCATGAGGTCGAGCGCAAGGATAGCCCGGGGGTGGCGAAGAGTGGCACGGGTAGCATGAACGCCCATGCGCCGGCCCGTACCGTTCCTGCTGCTCATCCTCGCCGTCGCCGGACTCGCCGCCGGCTTGGTTGGGCCGGCCGCGGCGCAAGAAGAGGAGGCCTCGGTCGCCGTCGTGAAGGTCGACGGGTCGATCGACCGCACCGTTGCCGCCTATCTGCGCGATGCCATCGCCGACGCGGAGCGAACCGGCTCGACCCTCATCCTCCAGCTCGACAGCGCGGGAACGCTCGACCAGGACGCGGTTGAGATCGCGGCATGGGTGCACGAGGCCGCGGTTCCCGTCATCGCGTGGGTCGGGCCGGCTCCGGCCAAGGTGCAGGGCGCCGCGCTCCTGTTGATGTACGCCGCGAGCGATGCGGCGGTCGCCCCCGGAGCGGGCGTGGGACCGCTCGAGCCGCTCGACCTCGCCGGCGCTCCGGAGCCTCCCGCGGCCGCGGTACGAGAGCTCGCGTCCGAGTGGATGCGCGAGCGTGGCCGTCCCGCCCCGAGCGCGTTCCCCGCCGAGCCGGTTCCCGCACAGGCGGCGCTCGACCTGGGCATCGCATCGATCGCCGCCGCATCGATCCCCGACCTGCTGGACCGGCTCGACGGGCTGGCGGTCCGAACGCCCGAGGGCGAGGTCACGCTCCGGACCCGGATCGCGCTGGTCGAGGGCGAGGAGCCCGTGAACGTTCGATTCGTCGACCTCGGGCCCATCGATCGGGTGCTGCACGCGGCCGCGTCCCCGACCTGGATCTACGTGCTCCTGGTCCTCGGCCTCGCCGGGCTCGCGTTCGAGCTCACGCAGCCGGGGTTCGGGTTCGCCGGGTTCGCCGGGGCTGGGATGGTCGCGCTCGGGATCTACGGCCTCACGGTCGTGCCCTTCTCGTGGCCGGGGCTCGGCCTGCTTCTGTTGGGGATCGGACTGATGACCGGAGACGTACTGGTCAGGCGGCTCGGCCCGCTCACGGCGGCCGGGCTCGCGGGCTTCGTGGGCGGCTCGGTGCTCCTGTTCGGCGGCGTGGCCGATCAGATCGACGTATCGCCCTGGCTCGTCGGGGCTTTCGCCGTCGCCGCGGCGCTGTACTGGGGGTTCGGTCTCACCGTTGCCGTGCAGGCGCGCGAGCGGATCTCCTCTACCCAGAAGGGCCTGGTCGGGCTTGTCGGTGAGACCCGCGGCGAGCTGAAGCCCGAGGGCCCCGTTTACGTGAAGGGGACCCTGTGGCGCGGCCGGAGCGCGAACGGACCCATCGCGCCGAACACCCGCGTCCGGGTCCGGGGCGTGGACGGCCTCATCCTGCGGGTCCAGCCCGAACCCCAAGCCGGGCCGAGCGACGAGCCGGCACCCCCAGAACTCTGATCGCCGAGCGGAGTCGCGGCAGAACCTCCCGGCCCGGGCCCCGAGCGTGCTGCGTTTTTCGACCCTCATCGGGACAAAGGGGCAACCAGCGGAATCCTCCCGGCGTTCAGATACGAAACACCTATCGAAGGGAAGAACAAGGGGGACGGTCCGGCGTGGCCGAGCGGATGTACGCGGATCGGATGCAGGGGTGGCAGTTCGATGCCGCCTGCCGCGGCGAGGACGCCGCCCTGTTCTTCGCCCCGAACTACTTCGAGAAGCGCGACGAGAAGGACCGGCGCGAGGCCAAGGCGAAGGCGCTCTGCCTCGTGTGCCCGGTTCAGGACGTCTGCCTCGAGTTCGCACTCAAGATCCGTGAGTCCCACGGCATCTGGGGCGGGCTGAACGAGTTCGAGCGCCGGCAGATCCTCCGCCGGCGAACCCTGCAGGCCGGCTGACCTTGGTCGAAGAGCTCCTCGCGCAGCTGGGGATCCGGTTGCCCGAACCCGTCGCTCCGCTGGCGTCCTACGTGCCGGTGCGCATCTCCGGCGATCACGCGTACGTCGCGGGACAGGTTCCGATGGAGGACGGAACGATCCTTTCCTCCGGCAAGCTCGGAGCGGAGGTCTCGGTCGAGCAGGGACAGGAGGCGACGAGGCGGTGCGCGCTCCAGGCCCTCGCCGCCTTGCGTGCCGCCCTGGGATCGCTCGATCGCGTGAAGGGCATCGTCCGGGTCGACGTGTTCGTCGCCTCGGCACCCGGGTTCACGGACCAGCCGGCGGTGGCGAACGGAGCGAGCGATCTGCTCGTCGAGGTCTTCGGCGAAGAGGGAAGGCACGCGCGCGCCGCCGTCGGCGTCTCGGAGCTTCCTCGCGGTGCATCGGTGGAGGTCGCGATGATCGTCCGCATCGCCTGAGCGAAGCAGGCCTCCCGGCGCCGGCTACGTCCCGCGAGAGAACCGGAGGTCTCCGGACCTTCGCGTCGCGCCGGTTCGGTCGAGATGTTCCATGAGCGGCACGGCGTACTTCCGCGACGTCCCGAGCCGGGCCCGGACGTCGCCGACGGTGATCCCCGCGTCTTTCGCCTCGCGCACGATGTCGACGGCGCGCTCGACGAACGCGGGTGTGAGGACGAGGTCGGGCGCGATCCGGACGAGGGCACCGGACCGGACGGCGGACTCGATCGTCTCCCGCGCGAACCCGTTCCGCTGCAGCTCGGACATCGACGGCGGTGTCGGCTCCCCGGCCGCGACCGCCGCGGTCAGGCGTTCGAGCTCCCCGGGGACGACCTCGGCCCGGTGCGACGGGATCCGCAGGAACGACCCGGACCGAGCGATCGTGTCGCGCTGCACCAGATCGTCGACGATCGAGGCGGCGAGCTCGTCGTCCCCGGGGGATCCCGCACGTCGCACGGCATCGGCGACCGCGTGACGGATCTCGGCGACGTCCGAGCCTTCGGATGCCGGGTTCGCCTCGTGATGGGCGGTGAGCAGTTCGATCGCCGCGGTCTCGGCCACCGAACGCACCCGCTCGGAGATCCACCAACCGGAGACGCGTTCGGCGCCCGGGATCTCGGCGAAGCCGGTCAAGGTCCGTAGCTCCGCCTCGCGCACCGCTCCGCGTTCGGCGAGCAGGAGCGCCGGGATGTCCTCTCGCATGGACTTCTCGCGGCGTTCGAGGCGGTCCGCGGCGGTCGCGCCCGGGCGCTGCGGCGGCGCGGGATCGAGGACGACGCCGCCCGCAACCGTCTCATGCCGTCCGGACTCGCGCAGGACGAATCGGTCGTGCACGTCCAGCACGAGCGGCGACGAGAGCCGGATCCGGGCGAACGATCCATCCGGGGAGACCGATGTGGCGCCGTAGAGGCGGATCCTCGCGGAACGCTCGGCGGCGCCGGCGTGGAAGGTGAACGCCCCGCGCGGCGACAACGGGTGGGTCAGCCCGCGCACCGGACGGATCCGCGCCTCGATCACGTCGGTCGGACGCCAGTCGCCGGGTCGGCCGAGGACGTCGCCGCGCTCGATCCGCCGTCGTTCGATGCCGGCGAGGTTGGCGGCCACGCGCGACACGGGCCGGGCAGTTTCGATCCGTCGCTTGTGGGTCTGGAGCGAGCGGATCTTCGCCCGAACACCCGAGGGAAACAGCTCGACCTCATCGCCCGTGGCGATGCGTCCCCCGGTGAGCGTCCCGGTCACGACGGTCCCCGCGCCGGCGATGCTGAACACGCGATCGACGAACTGCCGGGGCCGGTCGCCCTCCTCCTGGGCGGGAGCGGCCCCCACCATCGCGTCGAGCGCCGCAACGAGGTCGTCGATCCCTTCACCCGTGGCGGACGAGCACGCGACGATCGGCGCGTCGGCGAGCGTCGTTCCGGCGAGGCGCTCGCGCACCGAGTGTTCGGAGTGCTCCGCGAGGTCCGCGTCGACGAGATCGCGCTTCGTCAGGGCGACGACGCCGTCGTGCACTCCGAGCACGTCGACGATCGCGAGGTGCTCCTCGGACTGTGGCTTCCACCCCTCGTCCGCGGCGACCACGAACAGCACGAGCCGAACCGGTCCGACCCCCGAGAGCATCGTGCGGACGAACCGCTCGTGCCCGGGCACGTCGACGAAGCCGATCTCGCGTCCCGACGGGAGCGTGCACCACGCGAAGCCCAGGTCGATCGTCAGGCCCCGGCGCTTCTCCTCCTCGAGCCGGTCCGGGTCGATGCCGGTCAGCCGCGCGATCAGGCTCGACTTGCCGTGGTCGACGTGCCCGGCGGTCGCGATGACGTGGAGCGGAGTCTCGCCGCTCGCGTCGCCCGTCGCGCCGAGCCCTGCGCTCACTCGCCGTCGGGGTCGTCCCACTCGCGCGCGTATTGGACCGCGCGTGCGAGGTCCGCAAGCTCCTGCTCGCCGACCGTTCGAAGGTCGAGGAGCACCCCGCGCTCGGTGATCCGACAGAACACCGGCGGGGAGCCCGTTCGCAGTCGAGCGGCCATCCCGGCCGGCTCGGGCGAGCTCACTTCGACCCCAGAGGACGGGACGACGTACCCGGGCAGCGAGCCGCCGCCGACCGCCGAGTCGCACGCCACGACCCGCGCCCCCGCGAGCTCGCCGTCGAGGGTTCTCGCCAGCAGCTCGGCGCGGTGGCGGACGTGCTCGGCGGTCTCGCGCAGCATCCGCCACGTGGGGAGCTCGGCGCGCCGGTCCGTGGCGTGAGCCGCGAGGACGTGCTCGAGTGCGGCGACCTGCATCTTGTCGACCCGGACCGCGCGGGCGACGGGGTGGCGGCGGAGTCGCTCGACGAGCGCCGCGCGTCCGAGGATCATCCCCGCCTGCGGCCCCCCGAGGAGCTTGTCGCCGGAGAACACGACGAGATCGGCCCCGTCGGCGAGCGCGCCCTCGGCCGACGGCTCGTCCGCGGGGATCCCGGCGACGTGCTCGAGCAGTCCGGAGCCGATGTCGTACATGAGCGGAACGCCGTTCTTGGCCGCCAGCGCGGCGAGGTCGCGAGCCGGTGGTTCGGCGGTGAAGCCCACGACGCGGTAGTTGCTCGGATGGACCTTGAGGATCAACGCCGTCTTCTCCGAGAGGGCGCCCCGGAAGTCCGAGAGCCGGGTCCGGTTCGTCGTGCCGACCTCGACGAGGCGGACCCCGGCCGCCGCCATGATGTCCGGGATCCTGAACTCCCCGCCGATCTCGATGAGCTCGCCGCGGGATACGAGGGCGTGCTTCCCCCTCGCCAAGGCCGCGAGCGCGAGCAGGACGGCGGCGGCGCCGTTGTTGACCACGAGCGCGTCCTCGGCACCGGTGATGGCGGTGAGCAGGACCTCGGCGCGCGCGCTCCTCCTGCCTCGGCCGCCCGTCTCGGGCTCGATCTCCAGATCCGAGTAGCCGGAGGCAACCTTCGCGGCCGCCGCGGCGGCCGACTCGGGCAGCGGAGCACGGCCGAGCCCCGTGTGCAGCACCACGCCGGTGGCGTTGATCACCCGTCCCAGCCCGTGCGCGGCCGACGACGCGCGCGCCAACGCCGAGGCCAGGATCTCGTCGTCCGGTGGCGGTGCGACGCCGCGGGCGGCGGCGGCGCGGACCTCCTCGAGGGTCTTGGTAAGGGTCCGCTTCACGAGCGCCCGCCCGAACGTGGCGCTGGCGCGACGTCCGGGGTCGGATCGAAGGAGCGCGTCGACGGCCGGGATCCTGCGGCGGGGCTCCGCGGCGGCGTGCTCCATGACGGCTCAGCCTATCGGCTCGTTCGCTGGGTGCCGCGGCTGACGGGCGTTCCGCCGGCCCGGGTAGGATTGGGCGCGGTGGACACGGAAGAGCGAGCCGTCTTCAGCGCCGCCAGCGAGCACTGGATGGTGCGCGGCGGCGGGATCGACATCGAGGTGGTCTCCGCCGGGGACCTTCGGACCGAGGAGATGATCCTCAACATCGGTCCGCAACACCCCTCGACGCACGGTGTCCTCCGGCTGGTCCTCGAGCTCGACGGCGAGGTCATCGTTCGCGCCGAGCCGGTCATCGGCTACATGCACCGCGCGGCGGAGAAGCTCGCCGAACACCGCGACGCCCGCCAGACGCTCGTCCTCATGAACCGGCACGATTGGCTCTCGGCGTTCAACAACGAGCTCGGGTTCATGCTGGCGGTCGAGAAGCTCGCGGGGATCGAGGTCCCCGAGCGGGCCAGCTGGCTCCGCACGATGCTCGCCGAGTGGAACCGGGTCCTCAGCCATCTCATGTTCATGGGGTCCTTTCCGCTCGAGCTCGGCGCGATGACGCCGATCTTCTACGCGTTCATCGAGCGCGAGATGATCCAGGCGCTGTTGGAGAGCGCGACGGGGGCGCGGATGCACTTCTCGTACATCCGGCCCGGGGGTCTGAAGGACGATCTGCCGCGTGGATGGCTGAAGCAGTCGGCCGACGTCCTCAAGCACGTGCGGAAGAAGCTCGACGATCTCGACAACCTCGTGATGGGCAACGAGATCGTGCTCGCCCGAACGAAGGGGATCGGGGTCATCCCGCGCGAGACGGCGATCGCCTACGGGTGCTCCGGGCCGATCCTGCACGCATCGGGCGTTCCCATGGACCCGCGCAAGGACGAGCCCTACGAGAAGTACGACGAGGTCGAGTTCCAAGTGCCGATCGGCAGCGGGGGAGACTCGTACGATCGCCTGTGGGTCCTCGCGCAGAGGATGCGCCAGTCATGCGACATCATCGAACAGTGCATGGACAAGCTCCCGCCCGGTGAGTTCCGCGCGGCGAAGCTCCCGAAGTCCCTGAAGCTCGACGGCGAGGTCTACGTTCGCACCGAGAACCCGCTCGGCTTGATGGGGTACCACCTCGTCGGGGACGGGACGGTGAACCCGTACCGGCTGAAGATGCGCACGGCGTCCTTCTCGAACGTCTCGGTGCTTCCCGCGATCCTGCCCGGGACGCTCGTGCCCGACCTGATCGCGATCCTCGGCTCGGTGTTCTTCGTCGTCGGCGACGTCGACCGCTGAGCCGACGTCATCGCCCTGCCCTTCGGCCACTTGCACGCCCTCGCGAGCTGGCGCACGATATCGCCTTGGCCGATATCGCGATATCGGCCCCCATGGCCCGAGGAGGTCCGGTGGACGACCGCGTTTCCAAGCTGTTGCTGAAGGCCGTGCGAGGTCTCCCGCAACGTGAACAGGATCAGGTCCTCGCGGCGCTCATCCGCTCGGCGCTGCCGTCTCCGGTGACGACCGGCGGACGCTCGTCGCCGGTCTCGCTTCCACACCCGCGGGCGGGCTCCGCACCGCTTCCCCCGGAGATGCTGCTGCTCTCCGACCCGGCGGCGGCGCAGGTCGGATCCGTCGAGGCGTCGGGGTCGGGCGTCGCGATGCTCCCGGTGCGTCTCCCGCCGGAGCTCCACGAGCGGCTTCGTCGCTGGTCGAACGAGCACGGGTTCTCGATGGCAGCCGTCGTGCGGGGACTCGTCGAGCGGTTCCTGGACGAACAGGGCCAACGGAAACCGCGTCGGCGAAGCCCCGGCGGGCGCTCCCGGCCGAAGGGGTCTACCGCTCGCGGTTGAACCAGATGCCGCCGGGGCCGTAGTAGCTCCGACCCTCGCCCCAGACCGCAACGGTCTTCCCGGCGCTCGTGATCGCGATCTCGCCGTAGTCGCCGTAGAACTCGCGGAACCCTCGGTGATCCTTGTAGGCGGTTCCCGAGATCGCGTCCGAGATGCGCACCGCCTTCGTCCAGGTGATGCCGAGATCCGTGGACGTGCGGTAGCGAACGTTCCACGCTCCCGTCCGTTGATCGGCGAAGTACACGCGGATCTCGTCGTCGCCGCGTCCTGCGGCGGCGGCGTAGGCAGCGTTCACGCCCGTGCGAGAGATCCGGACGCGCGCGCTCCACGTGAGGCCGCCGTCGACGGACGATCGCGCATACACCGTCCGGTTGCCTCCGGGTTCGGACGCGCCGCTGTACGCGATCACGAGGTCGCCGCCGACGTCGACGGCCAGGACCGGGCCGGAATCGTAGAAGTCCGCGTAGCACCCACGCGATGTACACACGGTTCCGGCCTCGAGCGTGTCGATCACGAGGTCGCTCCACGTGGCGCCGCGGTCGTCGGACGACAGCACGTGGGTCAGGACGGGACCCACGGGCGAGTCGTCCGGTCCCGAGTAGTCGAAGCTGATGTGCGAGAACAGGACACGGCCGCTCGGGAGGACGATGCCACCGTAATCGTAGTAATAGCGTGCGCTGTCGGTCACGCGGACGGTGGACCAGGTCTGGCCACCGTCGTGCGACGAGGACGCGTGGACGTCACCCACCGACGGGCCGTTGAACAGCACGTAGATGTCCCGGCCGTCGGGGCTCACCGCCATGTTCGGCTTGTCGCCCCACCTCCTGTCCGGGTGGAGGAACACGGGGCTCGACCATGTGTCGCCGTGATCGGTCGACGCCGAGAAAGTGATGTGGAAGTTGTTCATCCACACCGCGTACAGGTCGCCGGTCTGCGGAACCACCTCGACTAGCGGGTCGTACTGGCCCTTCACGCCCTTGCACCGGCACAGGTAGCGCTCGGGGCGCCAGGTCCTCCCGCCGTCGTCGGACACGTGCAGGATCATCGCGGGGTCGGGGCAGCCGTTGCGGCACGCGGGTGCGCCGCCGTACCGGTTGTGCAGGACGTAGACGAACGGCCCGTTCGGATCCGCGGCGATCGCCGGCTCCCAATCGTCGCCGGTCTCGTTCATGATCCGTTCGCCGACCCATCCCGGTGCCGGTTCGCGACGGACCCGCTCGATCAAGCCCAGCGTTCCTTGCCTCCGGGCGAGAGCGAGGGCCTCGAGCCGCCCCTCCGTCTTCTCTTCCTGCTCCTCGAGCTCTTCCAAGGCACCGCTGCGGCCACCTTCGAACTCGCCGTCGTCAGGAAACCCGGGCACGTCCGAACCGCCGAAGGCGAAGAGGACGGTCGCGACCGCCAGCGCGACCGCGGCGATGCCGATGAGAACCGGGCGCCGTCGCACGAGGCGACGCTATCGCCGTACTGAACGGCGAGTCAATCCGATGGGCCGCGGCGAGCCCGGCCCAGCCACGCGGGCTCGGGGAGTGCCGGGGTGGCGAGAACGAGCCATCGCAGACGGCCCAGGCCGGAGGGATGGACGAGCATCCGCGCCCGGTTCCGCCCGTCCCACGTGCGCGTTGCCGCCGAACCCCGTCCGGCCTTCAGGAGATCGCCCTGGTGCGTCAACTCGCCCCGCATCCACTCGTCGAAACCGAGGGCACGCAGCGCTGCTTCCTGTGAGACCGTCCCGAGCGAGACGAGTCCCGTCGACTCTGCGCGCTCGACCAGTGCATGCAGGTCGACGCCGGCGGTTATGTCGGTCGATCCCGGATCGGCCAGGACGTCCTCGACGACCCGGTGGCCGCGATAGCCGTGGACCTCGCCGGCCTGTGGGCCGTTCGCTCCGTAATCGATCAGCACGGCGTACCCGCGGCCGAGCGTGCGAACGAGCTCGTCCACGAACGCGGATGCGCCGGTGGGGATGACGGACTCGCCCCCATCCTCGAGATCCCGCGCGATCGCGGCGAGCTCTCCGTCGCCGGGCACCTCGACCTCCACCAGCCGATCGCCGTCGAGGCCGACCCGGACCTCCATGATCGCGTCGCCGCGGCGACGAACGCGTCGGAAGGGGAGGTTGTCGAGCAGCTCGTTCGCGAACAGGACGCCCGGGTCCAGACGCTCGACGTCGGTGAGCCGGGTTGAGACGTGCGGGGTGATCGTGGCGAGCCGCCTCCGAGCCTCCGCGCCGATCTCGACCGCCGTGTACTCGACGTCGATCCGTCCGCGCTCGAAGCCGGCGACGAGCTCGCTGGCCATGGTCCCGTCGCCGGCTCCCACCTCGACCAGCCGAAAGGGTAGGGGACGGCCGAGCGCCTCCCAGAGAGCCTCGAGCGCGATCCCCAGCAGCCGCGAGAACACGGGATGCACGTGCGGGCTCGTGACGAAGTCGTTCGCGGAGCCGATCGGCGTCCCCATGTAGAAGCCGTCCGGGCCGTACAGGGCCTCTTCCATGTAGTCCGCGAACGTGATCGGTCCCTGCTCCCGGACGAGTCGACGGATGCGTTCGGCGATCTGCTCGCTCACGGCGACAGCGTAGAGGTGTCGCTCACGAAGGCGCGTGCAAGGATTCCGCCGCATGGAGGAAGGACTGCGGAAAGCCGCGTCGGTGATCGTCGCGCGCGACGGTTCGGACGGCCTCGAGGTCGTGGTGCTCGAACGCGGCGGGCGGAGCCGGTTCCTGCCCGGCTACGTCGCGTTCCCCGGTGGATCGGTGGACGAGGAGGACGCCGAGCTCGCCGAGCGCTGGTTCGGCACCCCCGAGGAGAGCGCCCGAGCGTGCGCCGTTCGCGAGCTCCTCGAGGAGGTGGGCCTGGCGCTCACGGCCGCGGGCCTCGAGGAGTCGGCCGACCGGACGCTCCAGGCGCTCTCGTCCCCGCCCACGCCGGAACAGCTCCCGGAGGTTGCGCACTGGGTCGCGCCGTCCCAGGTGCCGGTCCGGTTCGACGCGCGGTACTTCGCGCTGGAAGCGCCGGCCGGTCTCCGCCTGACTCCCGACGGCCACGAGACGGCCGCGGCGTGGTGGGCGAGCCCGCGCGAGCTCCTTGAGGGATGGCGCACCGGGCAGCGGAAGCTCTACTGGCCCACCTACTTCACCGTCCAGGCGATCGCGGGGTGCGAGCGGGTCGCCGAACTGCTCGCGCTGCGGATCGACACGCGTGAGCCCGACACCGACGAGGTCGAGCGCCTGCCGCACGCGACGTTCTGGCAGGATTGACCGTGCTGCGCGTCGTCCGCATCCTCGCCCCCAATCCCGGTGTTCGCGAGCTCGAGGGCACGAACACCTACATCGTCGGCGAAGCGCCGGCCATCGTCGTCGATCCCGGACCGGACGACGAGCGACATCTCCTGGAGGTCGCTCGGACCGCCGGCCGGGTGGGCGCGATCGTGCTCACCCACGATCACCCGGATCACGCGCCCGGCGCTTCTCGGCTATCCCGGGCGACCGGTTCGACCGTGCGCGCGATGCGGCCTCCGGCCGGTGGGGACCGTCTTCGAGGAGGCGAGGTCGTCGCCTCGAACGGTGTGGCGCTTCGCGTCGTCCCGACCCCGGGGCACACGCCCGACCACGCGGCCTTCTGGTCGGAGGAGGCGAGGGCGCTGTTCACCGGTGACGCGGTGCTCGGCCGCGGCACGAGCGTCATCGACCCGCCCGAGGGCGATCTCGTCGCGTACCTCCGATCGCTCGAGCGGATGCGCGCGCTCGCGCCCCGGACGATCTATCCGGGCCACGGCCCGATCGTTCTCGGCGGAGCCGCCAAGCTCGACGAGTACCTCGAGCACCGGGCGATGCGCGAACGCCA
>Ga0299913_10003302_pt1 | contig 13144 bp, 8 predicted proteins | sample RVTome_9_FD_201360 | JGI IMG/M metagenome (GOLD analysis project Ga0299913, IMG submission 201360) | Soil microbial communities from uranium-contaminated site in the Upper Colorado River Basin, Wyoming, United States - RVT155D38 (version 2) ... | reverse complement strand
CTGCGGCTGCTCGAGGTTCCGGTGCCGTCGGTGTACGGACCGAGCGCCGACGAGAGTCCGCTCGGGTGAGACGTCGCGGAGGACGCTGCCCTACGGGTTGGGCCGTTATGCCGTTCTAGCGTTTATCGGTGCGCCGTGCGCTTATCGAACGTCCTCCGCGCCCGATTGCACGGGCAACCCATCCGTTGATGCGACGCCGCGTCGACTGCCAGTGACGGAGGTGATATCCCTGTCCGGATGACCAGCTCCGAACGGACGCCGCGTCAGTACGCGATCATCGAAGCTCCGTCGGTACTCGGCCTCAAGCCGACGGGAGTCGACTGCCTGCCGGATGCACTACTGCGCGAAGGTCTGGCCGATCGCCTGAAGGCCCGGCGCGCGGCGCGCCTGATGCCACCGCCCTTCAGTGCAGAGCCCGACTCCCAGACGCAGATCCTCAACGCCAGCGCCATCGCCTCATGGACGCCTCAGCTCGCCGACACCGTCGAGGCAGTGCTCGATGCCGGCGAATTCCCGCTGGTCCTTGGCGGCGACTGCTCCATACTGCTTGGCCCCGCGCTGGCGCTCAAGCGGCGCGGCCGCTTCGGCCTGCTCTTCATCGACGGCCACGCGGACTTCTATCAGGCCGAAGCCAACCCGACGGGCGAAGCCGCCTCGATGGACCTCGCGCTGGCCGCGGGCTATGGCCCTGCGCTGCTGTGCGACCTGGAGGGCCGGGGCCCACTCGTCCGCTCAGGCGACGTCGTGGCGTTCGGATTTCGTGACGAGGACGAGCAGGGGGAATATGGAAGTCAGCCGCTGCCGGCCGATGTGCTCGCGCTCGATCTTCGATCCGTGAGGCGCATGGGTGCCTCCGCGGCGGCCAGGGCCGCCATGGCCCGCCTGTCCCATGGAGCGCTCGATGGCTTCTTCATCCACCTGGACGCCGACAGCCTGCACGACGACGTGATGCCCGCCGTCGACTATCGCCTGCCCGACGGTCTGACGATCGACGAGATGCGGGAGATACTGGAGATGGCTGTCTCAGGCACGCGCGCCGTCGGCATGGAAGTCACCATCTACAACCCCGCGCTCGACAACGACGGCAGAGCCGCGCGCGCACTCGTGAACCTCCTGGTGGCAGCGCTGGCGTGAGGTCCTGTGAAGCCGACGCCACGGGTGGTGAACGGCTGCCGGCGTGAGGCAGCCTATAATTGCGCCCCGGCAGGCCGTGCATCGCGACGACAATCTGACAATCGAACGACCGACGTTCGTCACGCACCTGGAGTGCTCCGGAACCGGCGAGCAGTACGCAGCCGATCAGCTGCACAACCTGTCCCGCGCCGGCAAACCGCTGCTCGTCCGCTACGACCTGCCTGCCGTCAAGGCGACGCTCACCCGGGACGCGCTGCTGGCCCGCCCCGCCGACCTCTGGCGCTATCGCGAACTGCTCCCCGTCCGCCGCACGGCGGATATCGTCAGCCTTGGCGAGCCCGTGACGCCGCTCGTCCGGCTGCCGGCAGTGGCCTCCAGGTGGGGCGGAAGAGAGGTCCTGGTGAAGGACGAGAGCCGCCTTCCAAGCGGTTCGTTCAAGGCGCGGGGCCTCGCGGTCGCCGTATCGATGGCGAAGGCGCTGGGCGTGCGGCACATGGCGATGCCCACCAACGGGAACGCAGGGGCGGCCCTTGCCGCGTATGCGACGCATGCCGGCATCAAGGCGACGGTCTTCTGTCCCGAAGATACACCGGAGACGAACGTCAGGGAGATCGCGATCCAGGGAGTATCAGTGTATCGCGTCAACGGCCTGATCGACGACTGCGGCAGGATCGTGGCCGAGGGGCGCTCACGCGCCGGATGGTTCGACGCATCCACGCTGAAGGAACCTTACCGGATCGAAGGCAAGAAGACTCTGGGGCTCGAGCTTGCCGAGCAGCTTGGCTGGGAACTGCCGGACGTCATCTTCTATCCCACTGGTGGAGGTACCGGCCTGATCGGGATGTGGAAGGCATTCGCCGAGCTCGAGGCGATCGGGTTCATCGGGTCGAAGCGCCCCCGCATGGTCATCGTGCAGGCGACCGGCTGCGCGCCGATGGTTCGGGCCTGGGAAGCAGGCGAGGCGCACGCCGTCCGCTGGGAGCACGCTCACACGGCGGCGGCCGGGATTCGTGTGCCGCAGGCGATCGGCGATGTCCTGATGCTTTCGGCCGTCCGGGAAAGCGGCGGCTTCGCCACGGCGGTGGACGACGGTGCGATCGGCGCGGCGCTCGAGGAGGTGGGCAGCACCGAGGGGTTGCTCCTCTGCCCGGAAACCGCGGCGACCGTCGCGGCGTACAAACAGGCGCTCGCCGATGGCCGCATCCGGTCGAGCGATCGTGTCGTTCTGTTCAACTGCGCGTCGGGGCTCAAGTACCCGCTCCCGCCGGTGCACCGGACGCTCGACCGCCACGCGCCTATCGATTTCGCATCCTTGTGACCGCCGCGCCCGGGGGACACGCCCGCACACCACGCGCTCAGGCGAGCAACGGCTCCACGACTTTGCCGTGCACGTCCGTCAGACGGAACCGCCGGCCCTGATACAGGTGCGTGAGGCGCTCGTGATCCACGCCGAGCAGCCTCAACAAGGTCGCATGGAAGTCGTGTACGTGCACCCCGCCGTCCACGATGTTGTAGCTGAAGTCGTCGGTGGCGCCGTGCACGTACCCGGCTTTCACGCCGCCGCCCGCCATCCAGATGCTGAAACATCGCGGGTGGTGATCGCGACCGTAATTGGTGTCGGTGAGCGTGCCTTGAGAATAGCTGGTGCGGCCGAACTCCCCACCCCAGACGACGAGCGTGTCCTTCAGCATGCCGCGGCGCTTCAGGTCCGTGACGAGCGCGGCGCTCGCCTGATCGGTCTCCCGGCATTGCCGCTGGATGTCGCGCGGCAGGTTCTCGTGCTGATCCCAGCCCTGATGATAGAGCTGGATGAACTTCACGCCGCGCTCGGCCAGCCGGCGCGCAAGCAGGCAATTGGCCGCGAACGTCCCCGGCGTTCGCGAATCCGGTCCGTACAGGTCGAACGTCTCCTCGGTCTCCCCTGAGACATCCATGACGCCTGGAACGCTCGCCTGCATGCGGTACGACATCTCGTACTGCGCGATGCGGCCGTCGACCTCGCGGTCGCCGAGCCGGTCGGCCGCATGCGCGTGCATGTCCCTCAGCCGGTCGAGCAGCAGCCGGCGCCCCTCGCGCGTCACGCCAGCTGGATTGTTCAGATAGAGCACCGCGTCCGTGCCGCTCCTGAACTGGACGCCCTGGTGCTCGGACGGCAGGAAGCCGTTGCCCCACAGCCGCGCATAGAGCGGCTGATCGACCTTGCCGGGGGTGATGAGCACCACGAACGCCGGGAGGTCCTCGGTATCGCTGCCGAGGCCGTAGTGGATCCACGCCCCCATGCTCGGCCGCCCCGCGATCTGCGAGCCGGTCTGGAAGAACGTAATCGCCGGGTCGTGGTTGATGGCCTCCGTGTACATCGACCGGACGATGCAGAGATCGTCGACGATGCGGGCGGTGTGCGGCAGGAGATCGGAGACCCACGTGCCGCTCGTGCCGTGGCGGCTGAACCCGAACTGCGATCCCGCCAGCGGCAGGGAAGACTGATTGCCCGACATGCCGGTCAGCCGCTGGCCCTGCCGCACGGAATCCGGCAGCTGCTCGCCGTTGCGATCGGTCAGCACGGGCTTGTAGTCGAAGGTCTCCATCTGCGATGGGCCGCCCGCCATGAACAGGTAGATGACGCGGCGGGCACGGGCGCGATAATGCAGCTGAGCACCGATGACACCGCGCTGCTGCGCGGCCGGGATCGCGCTGGCCACCGCCCCCGGGCCCAGGAGATCCGCGAGCGCGACTCCGCCGAGTCCCATGCCGAACCGGCTCAGCACCTGTCGCCGCGACATGCCCGCAACCGGCAATGCGCCGGCGCAGTGATGACACCTCATGCCGTGCTCCTCATCGCAGTACGGTGAACTCGTCGAAGTTCATGACGAGGCTGACCACCGCCGTCATCGCCGCCAGATCTGCTGATGGCAGCGCGCCGTCCGCAGGCGACTCGCCCACGCGCAGCAGCTCGAGCGCGGCCGCCGGGTTCCCGGCAAAAAGGTCGTGCTGCTCTCGATGCGCGCGCGTGAGAATCGACAACTCGACGCTGTCCGGTGGACGCCCGATCAACGTGCGAAAGGCTTCGCGGTTCCGGGCCGCGGTGTCGGCCGGATGCCGCGTCAGCAGCGCCTCCGCAAGGACGCGGGCGGCCTCGACGAACTGCGGATCGTTCAGCAGCACGAGCGACTGCAGCGGCGTCACGGTGGGCGTGCCCCGCACGGCGCAGACTTCACGCGACAACGCATCGAACGTCGTCATGGCAGGCGGCGGCAGCGTGCGCTTCCAGAACGTGTACAGACTGCGCCGATACAGCTTGTCGCCATCGTCCTGCGTGTACGTCTTCCCCGTGCCCGCCTGCTCCCACAGGCCCGCGGGCTGGTACGGCTTCACGCTGGGACCGCCCACGGTGCGGGTCAGGAGGCCGCTCGCGGCCAGTGCGCTGTCGCGGATCTGCTCGGCCAGGAGTCGCACTGTGGGTCCACGCGCAAGCAGCTGGTTGTCGGGGTCGCGCGCGATCGCCGCGGGCGGCGCGTGCGAGGACTGCTGGAAGGTCTCGGACGAGACGATCAGCCGGTGCAGCGCCTTCACGTCCCAGCCGGCGTCCATGAACCGGGCGGCCAGCCAGTCCAGCAGCTCCGGGTGCGTGGGCAGGCGGCCCTGGCTGCCAAAATCCTCCTGGGAGGCCACGATGCCGCGGCCGAAGTGCATGCGCCAGACGCGGTTGACCACCACGCGGGCGGCGAGCGGGTTCTCCCGACTGGTCAGCCATCGGGCGAGACCCAGCCGATCGCGCGGCGCATCGGGCGGAAACGGTGGCAGGCTGGCAGGCGTGTCGCGCGGCACGACCTCACCCGGTGAGTCGTACCCGCCGCGCGTCAGGACATGGGCCGGTCGCGGATGCGACATCTCCTCCATCACCATCAGCTCCGGCACACGCGAGACGAGCCGATTCTCCTCCTCGCGGAGAGCCGTGAGCTCGCGGGCCGCCGTCACATACGGTTCGTGGTGGCGCGCGAGAAAGTGCTCGAACATGCTCGCGTCCGCCGCATCGCCGGGCTCCGTGCCCGACACCTCCGCCGCCGTCAGCGCGATGTCGAACACCTGCAGGTCGTCGATCAGGCCTCCCTTGAATCCGCTGTCACGGAAGCGCGCGCCGAGCGTCAGCGGATGCGTCGGTGACGAGCGGTCGCCTGCCTGCGGGTCGTAGCGGATGTCTTTGTACAAGCGGTCGCGAACGATGTCGGTCGCGAGAGGGACGCCGTTCAGATACATCCGGATCCCCGCCGCCCGGCTGGAGCCATCGTAGGTGACGACGAGCCGCGACCAGTCGTTCAGCGGGAGCGGCTGCCGGGCCCGGACGGCGATGGCGTTGCCCGGCCAGAAGTGAATGAGGCCGAAGAACGGCCGCCCATCCTCGAGCGTGAGCTCGAAACCACGGCTGCCTGCGTCCGTCCAGGCGCGCGACTGGTGCAGCACGATCGCCCGCGGCTGATGCTTGGTGGACATCAGCCGTATCGCGAGAGAGAACGCGTCCGTCCTGGCGAACTCCCGCAGCCCCCGGTGCACGACGGCATTGTCCCCACTGAACTCGAAGGCACCGTTGCCGGGCTCACCTGTACGGCCGTCGCGTACCAGCCGCGGCGAGTCATGGAGCCGCCCGCCCTCGCTGGCGACGCCGTCCGGCGTCGTCTCGCCGTCGACCGCGTCGAACTGGAGGTGAGCGATGGGCGGCGGCGGCGCCAGCCGCGCCGCCGCGCGCCATGTCTCGAAGGCCGGACGGGCGGCGCGCGCGATGCTCTGCAGGCGCGCCCCGACCGCTGCAATCCGCTCAACGACGCCGCGATGCTGCGGCTCCTGGTGCGCAGGCCAGAGCAGCAGCGTCGGAGTAGGCGTCGCGTTCGTGAAGTGCGAGTACAGTCCCGACTCATCGATGTTGTTGAAGAAAGCAAAGAGTGAAAAGTACTCGCGCTGAGTGATCGGGTCGAACTTGTGATCGTGGCAGCGCGCGCATTCGAGCGTGAGCCCGAGCATCGCCGTCCCGAACGTGTTCACACGGTCGGCGACATACTCGGTCCTGAACTCCTCCTCGATGCTGCCTCCCTCGTTCGTCTGCCGATGGAGACGGTTGAACGCGGTGGCGACGCGCTGCTCGCGCGTCGCGTGCGGCAGGAGATCGCCCGCGAGCTGCCAGGTCAGGAACTGGTCGTACGGCAGATTCTCGTTGAACGCGCGGATCACCCAGTCGCGGTAAGGGGAGACGTCGCGCTCGACGTCGTTCTGATATCCGTAGGTATCCGCATATCTCGCGAGATCCAGCCAGTCGAGCGCCATGCGCTCACCGTAGGCCGGGGACGACAGGTAGCGCTCCGCGGCACGGCTGTAAGCAGCCGGCGAGGGATCCGACACGAACCCGTCGATCTCGGCGATGGTTGGCGGCAGGCCGGTCAAGTTCATCGCGAGCCGCCGGATGAGTGTCTCAGGGGATGCTCGAGGGCCAGGAGCCATGCCCTCGCGCGCAAGTGTCGCGCGGACGAATGCGTCGATCGCGCTCGATGACGGATCGGTCTGCCTCGGAGCGACGGGCACGGCGGGAGCCGCCACCGGGTAGAACGACCAGTGCGCCTTGTAGTCCGCCCCCTGGGCCACCCACCCCTTCAGCAGCTCCTTCTCCGGGTCGGAGAGCGCCAGGTGCGAATCCGGCGGCGGCATCATCTCGTCGTCCAGGAAGGACGAGGTGCGGCGGACGAGCTCGCTCCTGTCCGGATCGCCGGGTCGCACCACCGCCCATCCATCCCCGAGATCCTTGAAGACTCCGTCACGGACATCGAGGCGGAGCTCCGCCTTCCGCTTCGCGGCGTCGGGCCCATGGCAGCGGAAGCAGCGGTCGGACAGGAGCGGGCGGACCTGAGTGGCGAAATCGATGCGATCGGATGGCGGCTGCCGGCCGTCGAGCCGGCCGCTGACGAGCAGCGCGACCACGATCGCGGCACACGCCGTCCCGACAGGCCGCCCGCTCGCCGTCATCCGCGCATTGTCCGGGTGGCCTGCTGGACCTGTCAACCTTCAGCGGCCGTCCTGCCGCCAGCATCCGGCGCCCTCATGCTCGGCGCGCGTGCTGGTCTATAGTGTGGGAGGCTTCCGCGCGACGCGCAGTGCGGCTCCAGCAGGATCAGAGGGGAGGGACGAGGGCCATGACGGCCGGCACGGTCGCGACAGACATTGCCGCCCGATCGAGCGGGTGTTCGACGTGTTCACGGATATCGAGCACGGCGCCGAGCACGTGTCCAACATCAGGAAGGTCGAGGTGATGACGGCGGGAGAGTTCACGCTGGGTACCCGCTGGCTCGAAACGCGCGCGCTGTTCGGTCAGCAGGACACCGCCGAGATGGAAGTGACGGCCTTCGAGCGCAACCGCACCTGCACCATCACGCACCACAAGGCCGGCGCGCGTATCGAAATCGTGTTCGTGTTCGAGCCACTCGACCACGGCACGAAGGTGAGAATCGACTTCGATCTCAGGAGCCCGGGCCTGCCGCCGGGCGCAATGGCTCCCCTGCGCTGGGCGATTGCGGGCAAGGTACGCGAGGCGATCGCGCAGGACCTCGAGGACTTGAAACGCGCCATCGAGGGATCCGCCTGACACCTCCTGCAGCCCCGATGGACACGCTGGCCGATGCGCGCCCCGTGGCCGCGCCCCCGATCACCGGCGGCGCGGGGCTCCCGCTCGCGCTGTGCCTGTTCCTGGGCCTCGGCGGGCTGGCGACCGGCGCCATCGGACCGCTGTACAGCACGTTCGTCCCCCCAATGGCCCGCGCGGCCGTCGCCGACGATCGGATCGTCGGCCTGATCCTCGCGATCGACAACGTCCTGCTCTTCCTGCTCGTTCCCTGGACGGGTGCGCTGTCGGACCGCCGGCTGGCGGCAGGCCGCACGCGCCGCCCGCTCGTGGTGGGCGGGCTGGTCGTGGCGGCCGCCGGGATGGTGATGCTGTACGCATCGCCCGCCTTCGGCCTCGCCGGTCTGCTGGGTGCGCTCGTCGTGCTGAACATCGGCCACTACACGGTTCGCGCACCCTTTCACGCATTGATCGCAGACCTCGTGCCGTCGCGCTACCGATCGTTCGCCACCGGCGCGATGACCGCGTTCATGTGCCTTGGCGCGATCGTGTTCCTGGGGCTTGCGTCCGTCCGTCGATCTCCGGAGGCCGCCTTCCTGGCGTCGGCCGCGACGCTGCTCGCCGTGGCACTGGCATTCGCCGGAAGACTGCGGGAGCCCGCCGCACACGGGGCAGGCGCCGCAGAGACGACCTTCGGGCTGCTGCGGACAGCGGCGGCGCAGGCGCTCGGCGGGACCTTCGAGGGCATGCGCGCCGCGTTCGTGTCCCTGCTCTTCATTCATCTCAGCTTCCAGACGTTCGCCTCGTGGTTCACGCTCCATGCAGGGGAGCGGTTTGGCGTCGCGCCGTCGGATGCAGCCGTGGGTTTCATCGTCTGGGCCGTCGGTGGGCTCCTCGGCAGCCTCCCGGCGGGCATGATCGGCATACGCATCGGGCGGCGCAACGCGATGCTGGTCGGGCTGGCCGGCATGGCCCTGTCGCTCGTGGCGCTCGACCGGGTGCCCACGCTACTGGCGGCCCTGCCGCTCGTCTTCGTGGCGTCGGCCTGCTGGAGCATGCCGACCGTCAATGCGTTTCCGCTGCTCGTCGAGCCGTTTCCGAGGGCACGCCGCGGGGTGCTGGCGGCGCTCTTCTTCATCTGCATGGCGCTTGGCGGAATCCTGGGCGATCCGTTCAACGGCTGGCTCTTCGAGAGGGCGGGGACGCGCCGGTTCCTGTTCCTCGCGATGGCGCTGTACACGGCGCTCGCGTTCGTCGCAGTGCTGTGGATCCCGCGTGGCGCCGGCGAGGCGGACGCCAGGCGTTCCGGCCGACCGTCCGCCTGAAGGCAGGAGGGACGAGCTGACGACCCGCGCCAGGTTGGCACGATCCCGTTCCGTGCTCGTCCCTTCGAGCGACGCGAGGGCGGACTGCACCTGCTCCTGCACCAACCCACTTCCACCATCGGGTGTCTTGCTGCGGGGCATCCGCGCCGGTCGCTGCGTGGGCATTCGCCGCCTCGTGTCCTCAGTCCCCCCGCAGCGCCTGCGTGACGTCCACTCGGGCGGCGCGCGCGGCGGGCATCAGCGACGCCAGGCCCGCCGCAAGGATCAGCACGATCGCCGCCGCGAGAAGCGGCACCGCGCCCGGCATGGTCGTGCGTTCCAGGTATGTTCCGAGCAGCCGGGCCAGCGCGAACCCGCCGACTGCACCCGCCGCGATGCCCGCCGCCGCGATGGCCGTTCCCTCGCCCAGCACCCGCTGCAGCAGGTGCCGTGGTTCGGAGCCGACCGCGAGGCGGATCCCGAACTCACGCGTCCGGGCGCTGACGGAGAACGCCAGCACGCCCGCGACGCCAACCACGGCAATCGTCAGCGCGACACCGGCGAAGCCGCCGAAGACCAGCGCGTTCAACCGATCGGGCGCCAGCACCTCCGCACGCACGTCCTCCAGCGTCGCCGCGCGCTCGACGGGCTGCTCGGGCGCCAGCTCCCGGATGATGCGCGTGATCGGCGGGACGAGCGCATAGGGACTGCCCGACGCGTGCACGAACAGCCGGCCTCCGCCAATCTCCTGCTCGAGCGGGTGATACACCGTCATCGCGGGACCCGGCACCACGTTCTCGTCGTCCACATCGGCCGCGATCCCGACGATGCGCCGCGGGCCCGTGCTGACGTCGATGAACCGCATGACCGGGTCGGTCCACCGAAGCGGCCGGTTCAGCGCCTCGCCGGTGCCGAACATGCGCCGGGCGACGCTCTGGCTGACAATCACGACCGGCTCGCCGTCGCGTCGATCCGCGTCGCTGAAGTCGCGTCCCGAGACGATCGGCACGCCGAGCGCAGCGAAGAACCCGGGAGACACCGTGCGAAAACGGGCGCGGGGATCCTCCTCCCCGTTCGCCCGTGCGTAGCCATCGATGGTGAACTGGAACCCGGGACCGAAGACATTCGCGTCGCGCCACGGAACGGCGGTCCCGACGGCCACGCGCTCGATACCCGGGAGCACGGCGATCCGGTCCATCACCTCGTGGTAGAACGCGGCCGCCTCCGCGCGAGAGCGCGTGAACGAGACGGGCACGTTCAGCGCGAGCACCTGCGTTGTATTGAACCCGGTCGGCGCCGTCTGCAGCGCCATGAGCGTCGCCGTGAGCATGCCCGCCCCGGCGAGCAGCACGAACGATGCGGCGATCTGCGTCACGGCGAAGAGGCGCAGCCGGCGGTTCGTCCCGGACGTGATCCGGACACCCCCGCTCGCGAGACCCAGGCCTCCGGAGGCGGTGGCGCTTGGCAGCTTCGGGACGTAGGCGAGGACCACGGCCGCGAAGACGGCGAGCCCCGCGCCGACCCACAGCAGGCTCGCGTCCACGGTCAGGTCCAGCGCGCGTACCGAGAACCGCGCCGCGTACTGCGAGAGGACGGAGACCATCGGACCGGCGAGCAGGACGCCGGCGACGGCGCCGGCGCCACAGAGCAGCAGGCTTTCGGCCAGCAGGGTGCGGCGGAGCGCGCCGGCGCTCGCGCCGAGCGCCGCCCGGATCGCCAGTTCCCCTTCCCGCCGAACCGACCGGGCGAGGATCAGGTTGGCGACGTTCGAGCAGGCAATCACGAAGACGAGCGCGGCGGCCGCGAGGAGCACCAGCAGGACGGTACGCGCCGGCGCCGTGATCTGGTCGCGCAATCGGACCGCGTTCAGACGGAAGTCCGAGCTCGCCGGGTACGCGTCCGGATACTCCTGCCGAATGGCGCTGTGCACCGTCCGCAGCTCCGCGAGCGCCGTCTCGACGTCGCTACCCGGCGCCAGCCTGCCGAAGAGCTCCGTCATCCGGTGCACCCGTCCGTCCACCATTGTCGCGTCCAGGTGGTGAGGGCTCGTGACGACGTTGGCGATGATCTCGGTCTCTGCCGGATACGGCACGGAGGGCTGTAGCACGCCGATGATCGTCGCGGAGCGTTCTCCGCCAAGCCGGACCGTCTTCCCGATCACCGCCGGATCGCTCGCCAGCGCCCTCGTCCAGAAGCGGTGCGTCAGGACGACCACACCGGCGGCGTTCGGCCCGTCGTCGGAGGGCTCGATGAGGCGCCCCTGCACCGCCCGGAGTCCCATGACGTCGAAATACGACCCGCTGACCACGCCGGCGCGCACCACGCGCGGCTCGCCGAGGCCGACGACCGTGTGGTTGATGGTGGAGAAGTCACCGAAGGCCGAGATCGACGCGACCCGTGTCTGGAAGTCGCGGATCTCGGGCATCGAGAACGTGACGTTCTCGACGCCGATGCCCGGTGCGCTCTGCCGGATGTAGATGAGGCGATCCTCGTCACGATTCGCCAGTGGCGCGAGGAGCACGCCCTTGACGACCGTGAAGATGGCCGCGTTGGCGCCGATGCCGAGGGCGAGCGTGGCCACCACGGTCACGGTCAGCCCCCTGGCACGGAGGAGCGACCGCCAGGCGAAGCGGAGATCCGTCGTCAGGCCCATACGGGCGCCCTCCCTGGCGCCGACCGGTATCCAGGAGCAGAAGAGTAGAAGATCATGCTACCCGAAAGGTAGTCGAACGGGCGTGGCAGCGTTCGACACGGCAAGTGCCGCGCCGCCTCGGCTCGTGGCCTGTAACCGCTGATGAGGTACTGCCGCTGCGGCGCCTCGCCGCGGACAGCCCCACTCGTCCTCGGCCCCAGAAGCGCTTGTCACGTCGGTGGCGGCCACCCGCAGCCATGACTCTGGATTTCGGCCGTTACGTTCCCCTAGTCCGCGCCGGCCCCGGCTACGCCCTTTCCGAGGCCCTCGAGCGTGAGCTGCGAGCGGCAATACGCAGCCTGCGCCGACGTGACGTAGAACACGGCCGCGTGGACGGGCGAGCCAAACAGAAACGTCCTGCCCGCCTCCTCGACCTGCACCGCGTACTTGATGCCGTGCCCCGTCAGCACCTCCTCGACGCGCTGCGCCTGCCTCAGGGAGGCGGCCACGAATACGCGCTCGGGATCGGTCAGATCGTCGGCTTCGATGCGGGGCATCCTGGCATTCTATGGCCGCGCCGCGAAGCGCCGCCGCACGCCGGCCGCCGCGTCTGCGGGGCCAACGGGGTGCCGAGAACCGGCTGCGGCCGTTTCGTCGCCATTCCGGTAAGATCCCCCACACGTGACTCCCCTGCACGCACGCCGGCGGGTCGACCCGCGCCGGGGCACCTGGCGGCGCGATTTCGCATGCGCCTGTCCTGGCGCTGACTGTGGCCGATCGGCCGCGCCCGACGTATGACGCCGCGCTACGACCCGGTGCTCGTGATCGTGTCGATCGTCATTGCCGTCATGGCCTCGTATGTGGCACTCGACCTGGCAGGCCGGCTCAGCACTGCTCGCGGCTACGCGCGCTGGGTATGGTGGCTCGGAGGCGCGGTCGCGATGGGCGTCGGCATCTGGAGCATGCATTTCGTCGGCATGCTCGCGTTCCACCTGCCTGTCGAGGTGCGGTACGACGGAGGCCTCGTGCTGCTGTCGGTCCTCGTGGCCGTGGCCGCATCCGCGCTCGCGCTCTTCGTCGTCAGCCGTGCAGTGCTCCCACTGGCGGTGCTCGTCGTCTCGAGCCTCCTGATGGGTGGTGCCATCAACGGCATGCACTACATCGGCATGGCGGCCATGCGCCTGCCTGCTGCCGTGACGTGGCGGGCGGACCTGGTGCTCGCCTCGATCGTGATCGCCGTTACAGCCTCGTTCGTCGCCCTGCTCCTTGCATTCCGGCTGCGGCACAGTGGCCGGGGCCTCTTCCGGTGGGTGCGGCTCTGGGCCGCTGTCCTGATGGGCGCGGCGATTTCGGGCATGCACTACACCGGAATGGCTGCGGCCCGTTTCACCCCGATCGATCGCGCGCCGGACGGCGGCACCCTGTCGCTTCACACCGGGGCTGTGACGCTCTCGGTGATCGCCGGCACCATCCTGA
>Ga0299913_10003301_pt1 | contig 13151 bp, 15 predicted proteins | sample RVTome_9_FD_201360 | JGI IMG/M metagenome (GOLD analysis project Ga0299913, IMG submission 201360) | Soil microbial communities from uranium-contaminated site in the Upper Colorado River Basin, Wyoming, United States - RVT155D38 (version 2) ... | reverse complement strand
GGTCGGCGGGGAGGTCCTCTGGCTCGGCGTCGTCCCACGGCAGCTCCCAGCCGGCGAGGCGAAGGACGCGGTCGAGCAGCCCGGCGGTGAACCCCCAGACGAGCAGGTCACCGAGGCGGAACGCGGGGCCGACGTAGCCGGCCGGGTGCCGCACCCGCAGCCGGCTTTCCGGTGCCAGCAGGTCGCGCAGCGGTGCCCGGTGCACCGAGGCGACCTCGCGCGCGTCCACCGCCCGTACCGGGGACGGCGTGCGCCACCAGCCCAGCACCGGGGTGACCACGAAGCCGCTCGGCGGCAGGAACAGAGCGGGCAGGGTCGCGAAGACCTGCACGCCCTGCGGGTCCAGGCCGGTCTCCTCGACCGCCTCGCGGAGGGCTGCGGCCACCGCGTCCGCGTCATCGTCGTCGACCGCCCCGCCGGGAAAGGCCATCTGCCCGGCGTGGCTGCGCATGTCGTGTGCCCGCTCGATGAGCAGGATGTCGGGTCCGGTGTCGCCCATGCCGAACAGCATCAGCACGGCACCGGCCCGACCGCCCTCGGCGGGAGGAAGGAAGCTGCTGAGCTGCTCCGGACGGATGTCCAGAGCCGCGCTCTCGACCGGCTGGAGCCACTCGGGCAACCCCCCCGGGTCACCGGCGGTCACACCCGGACTCCGAGGTACTGCTCGATCAGGGTTGCCAGCTCCTTGGCCGATCTGATCTCGCCGATCTTGCGGCCGGCGATGCGTCCGTCGGCAGCGACGAAGAGCGTCTGCGGCGGGGCGAATGCCTGCAGTCTCCCGGCGATCAGGTCACCGTCCTCGTCGTGCACCGACGGGAACGAGACGCCGAAGTCGGCCGCGGACTGCAACCCGTAGGCGCGGGACGCCTTGTAGTGCACGCCGAAGAAGCGCAGCCGCTCGCCGGCCCGTTCCTGCACATCGCGCAGGATCGGCATCTCCCGGTCGCAGTTCGTGCACCAGGCCGCCCAGATGTTGAGCACCGTCGGCGTACCGCGCAGGTCGGACAGCCGCACTGCCGGGCCTCGGCCCAGGCACTCGAGCTCGACATCGGGCAGCCCGTCGGCCTGGGGCTCGGCCCGGGCGAGCTCCGGGCAGTCAGGGAGCGTGGCGACAGCCGGTGACGACGTCGGCTGACGCCCGACCGTCTCGGCGGCCGGAACACCGTCACCCGCGCAGCCGGCAACGAGCATGGCGGTTGCGGCCACCGCGGCCGCCATCCGGTTCACAGCGAGCTCGCGACTGCCGACGAGGACTTCACCAGCCGGGCCGCCTTCGCCGGGTCGGTCTCACCTTCGCCGTACGACGGGCACAGCCCGGCCAGCGGGCATGCCCCGCACGCGGGCCGGCGCGAATGGCAGACCCGGCGGCCGTGCCAGATCAGCCGGTGGCTCAGCATGGTCCAGTCCCGGCGCGGGAACAGGGCCCCGACCTCGGCCTCGACCTTGTCGGCGTCGGTCTCCGTCGTCCAGCCGAACCGTCGGGACAGCCGCCCGACATGGGTGTCGACGGTGATGCCGGGCACCCCGAACGCGTTGCCGAGCACGACGTTGGCGGTCTTGCGACCCACGCCTGGCAGCGTCACCAGGTCCTTGAGCCGGCCGGGCACCTCCCCGTCGTAGCGCTCCACCAGCGCCTGGCCCAGGCCGATCAGGGCATTCGTCTTGGCCCGGAAGAAGCCGGTGGACTGGATGAGGGTCTCCATCTCCGCTCGGTCCGCGGCGGCGTAGTCGGCCGCGGACCTGTACTTCGCAAACACCACCGGCGTCACCAGGTTGACCCGGACGTCGGTGGTCTGCGCAGACAGGATCGTCGCGACCAGCAGCTCGAGCGGGCTGGTGAAGTCGAGCTCGCAATGCGCGTCGGGGTAGGTCTCGGCGAGCAGCCTGTTGATCCGCCGGGCTCGGCGGGTGCGGGCCACCGGCGTCCCGGCCGACTCCGTCGGGAGTTCCGTTTGGGCGCGTGGCGGCACGAGAGAAGCCTACGGTCCGATGACGACCCACGGCCGTCCGGGTGACCTCTGCTCAAGCCTGGCGGCTCGCCCGACGATCACGCTCAGTGACCGCCCGGAAAGGTGTCCGTTGATCAGCACGCAGGACAGGGAGAGCGCCGACAGCGCCGACAGGGCTGCCGGCAACGTTGCCGGCGGCGCTGCCGACAGCGCTGCCGACAGTGCGGCCGGAAACGCGCGACGCGCCGGCAGCGCGCGCAGCCGTCCCACGCCGCGGCACGCCCCGGAACTGGCCCACCTCTCGCTCGACGAGCTCCGCGTCTACCGGCAGGAGCTGGTGACCGAGGAGATCCGGGTCTCGTACTGGCGACGCATCTTGCAGGCGCGGCTCGACCTGATCATCGGGGACAACGACGCGACGGCGCTGCGGCGGCTCGGTGCGGTGCTGACCGAGCACGAGGTCTACAGCCGCCGTCTCGCGGTCCAGCAGATGCACGTGCCGGGTGGCGCCTCGCCACTGCCCGACCTGGCGATGCTCTGGGACACCTCCCAGCTCGGCGAGGACGACGACGGCGCTGTCGTCTCCCGGCTCGCCGACGCCGAGCACCAGCTCTCGTCGTACCGCCGCTCCCTGCACCTACGCCTTGACGCGGCGACCGGCGAGCTGATCGCGCGCTACCACGACGAACCCGCGCTCGCGCTCACGGCGCTGCCCCTGCGGCCGGGCGGCGGCGGAGGCATGACCAGCACGGCCTGACCTCCCTGGCGGCGTTGCGATGCGGCAGACTGTGAGCGTCAAGCCGGAGGAGGGTCTCGTGTCCGAGACAGATGTCGGGCTCGCCAACGCCCCGCTGTTCGCGGCACTCGACGCTGACGCCGCTGCGGCGCTGAGGTCGTGCATGCACGACGTGCGCCTCGCCCGCGGGCGGACGCTGTTCAACGAGGGCGACCCGGGTGACCGCCTCTACGTGGTCACCGAGGGCAAGATCAAGCTGGGACGCACGGCGGCGGACGGCCGCGAGAACCTGCTCGCCATCCTCGGCCCCGGCGAGATGTTCGGCGAGCTCTCGCTGTTCGATCCCGGACCCCGTACGGCGACCGCCACCGCCGTCACCGACACCACGGTCATCGGGGTCGGGCACGACGACCTGCAGCCGTGGCTCACCGGCCGTCCCGAGGTCGCCGCCCAGCTGCTCGGCGCGTTGGCGCAACGGCTGCGCCGCACCAACGAGGCGATGGCCGACCTGGTCTTCAGCGACGTGCCCGGGCGGGTCGCCAAGGCGTTGCTGGACCTGGCCCGACGGTTCGGGGTCCAGTCCGAGGACGGCCTCCACGTCACCCACGACCTGACCCAGGAGGAGCTCGCCCAGCTCGTCGGCGCCTCCCGCGAGACGGTCAACAAGGCGCTGGCCGACTTCGCCAGCCGTGGCTTCCTTCGGCTGGAGGCGCGTGCCGTCGTCATCCTCGACATCGAGCGGCTCTCCCGCCGCGCCGGCTGACACACCCCCCCGCGCGATTCGACCACGCTGGGTAGGTCGGAACCCGCCTGGACAGGTGGGCCTGCCTGCTCCAGCAGGACCACACATACCCAGCGTGGTCGAACCCGGTGGGTCAGGCGGGGGCGCGGAGGTAGTCGAGTTGGGCCCGGACCGACAGCTCGGCGGCCGGCCACAGGGCCCGGTCGACGTCGGCGTAGACCCGCCTGACGATGTCCTCCGGCGTGCGCGCCCCCGCCGCGAGCGCCGCGCGGACCTGGTCAAGACGCTCGGCGCGGTGGGCCAGATAGTCGCGCGCCATGCTTCCTGCGTCGGAGCGGACCGGTCCGTGGCCCGGCAGCAGCGTGATGGGCCCGAGCTGTTGCAGCCGTGACAGTGAGTCCAGGTAGGGGCCCAACTGGCCGTCGGGATGCGCCACGACCGTGCTGCCACGACCCAGCACCGTGTCGCCGGTCAGCACCGCGGGCTCGTCGTCCTCGACCAGGAAGCTCACCGAGTCAGCCGTGTGCCCGGGTGTGAGGAGCACCCGAACGGACAGCCCCCCGACGTCGGCGAACGCAGCCGAGCCCGTGAGCGGTGGTGCGTCCACGACGAACAGCGGATCCACCGCCGTCATCGGCGCTCCGGTCATCTCGTGGAGGGCAAGGGCGCCGTCCGAGTGGTCGGGATGCCCGTGGGTCAGCAGGATCAGCTCCACCGGTCCGTGGCCGGCGACAGAGGCGAGGTGCTCCTCGTCGAGCGGGCCCGGGTCGATGACGATCGCCGCCGAGGCACCTGGTGCGCGGAGGACGTAGGTGTTCGTGCCTTCGAGCGTCATCGGGCCCGGATTGTCGGCGCGCACCAGCGAGCACCACGGCGGCAGCTGGATGTCGGTCACGACGACAACCCGGCCACCTCGTCGGCGGGCCGCTCGCCGTCGGGGCCATCGAGCACGAGCCGCACGTCGTCGCCGTCGACGACGGCGCGGGGCATGAGAGGGACGACGTGACGCTCCGCTGCGAGCACTGCCCGGACACCGCCGTACGCCGTGAGCTCGCCGAGCGTCACCGCGGTCGGTGGCAGCATCGCGAGGGCACCGGAGCGGTACCGCCGCACCGCCTCGCACACCGCCATCCACACGACCTGGTCGGCCTCGCCACCGACGTCCCGGGTGCGCTGGCCGTCGGGCACGGCGGCGACGAAGAATCGGGTGTCGAACCGACGTGGCTCGAACTCCGGGGTGATCCAGTGACCCCATACGCGGAGGAGGTCGCTGCGGAGCACGAGGCGCCGACGCGCGAGCATCTCGGCCAGAGACATGGAGCGGTCGAGCAGGGCGAGCCGGTCGGCCTCCCAGCTGGCATCGGTGGTGTCGGCCACGACGTCGGCAGGTGAGGCACCAGCGAGGAGGATGCCGGACTCCTCGAAGGTCTCCCGAACAGCTGCGCACACCAGGGCACGGGCGAGCTCCTCGTCGCAGCTCAGTTGCGTGCCCCAGCGCTGCGGGGACGGGCCGGCCCACGCCGTGGCCTGTCCGGCATCGCGCGGGTCGACGGAGCCGCCGGGAAACACGTGCATGCCGGCGGCGAACGCCATCGAGGGCGCCCGGCGCAGGAGGTAGACCTCCGGGCCGGCCGGACAGTCCCGCAGCAGTACCACCGTTGCGGCGTCCCGCGTGGGCGACGCGTCGGCGTTCCCCTGGGCGAAGACACGCGCCCGCTCGACCAGGTCCGGCGGCAGCGGCGGCATCGGGCCAGGGTACGGAAACGCGACCTCGCCAGGTACGGTCGGTGTCGTCGATCACCGGACGGGGGTCCCAACGCATGAGCGACGGCATGACGGTGACGGACATCGCCGCCTTGGTGGGGATGACGCCGCGCAACGTCCGCGCGTACCAGTCGCGTGGGCTGCTGTTCCCGCCGCAGATCCATGGTCGCAAGGCGCGGTACACGGGTGCGCACGTGGCGCGGCTCGAGCTGATCGGCTCGCTCCAGCGGGAGGGATTCACGCTGGCGGCGATCAAGCGGCTGCTCGAGCACCCCGACAGCTATGCCTCGGTCATCGACGAGCGCCGCCAGCGGTACCGCGACAAGACCAGCGACATGCCGCCCTCCGTGCCGGTGACAGAGCTGAGTCTCGCGACCGTCGACCCCCAGCAGCGCGCTGCCCTCATCGAGCACGGCCTGCTCTGGCAGCACCACGGCGGCCTGCGAACCCACACCCTGTTGGCCGGCATGAGCCGGACCTTGCGTCAGCAGGGCGTCTCCGGCGAGCTGATCACTGACCTGCTGCTCGACGTTGCAAAGGCCGGGACGCGCATCGGAGCCGTGCTGGCCACGCGGGTCCGTGCAGGTGCGGGCGCGGAGGCTGGCGCACCTCCGGCGGGCAGCGCCCAACGACACGCAGACCTCGCGCTGCTCGCCGCCCAGCTGCTCGCGACCGGGTTCGAGGTGACCTGTGCGCGCGCGGCGACTGCGGAGGCCACCGCTAGTCGGCGACCTCGACGATGACCTCGACCTCGACGGGCGCGTCGAGGGGCAGGACCGCGACGCCGACGGCACTTCGGGCGTGCCTGCCGGCGTCTCCGAAGACCTCACCGAGCAGCTCGCTCGCCCCGTTGATGACACCCGGCTGACCGGTGAAGTCCGGCGCGCTGGCGACGAACCCGACCACCTTCACCACCCGTCGTACCCGGGCCAGCTCTCCGATCTCGGCCTTGACCGCTGCCAACGCATTCAGCGCGCAGATCTTGGCAAGCTCCTTCGCCTGCTCCGCGTCGACCTCGGCGCCGACCTTCCCGGTCGCCTGCAGCTCACCGTCGAGCCGAGGAAGCTGACCCGAGGTGAAGACGAGGTTGCCGCTGCGCACCGCGGGCACGTAGGCCGCGAGCGGTGCCGACTCACTCGGCAGCGTCAGGCCGAGCTTGGTCAGCCGCTCCTCGGGACTGCTCATTTCGCGCGCTTGAGGTAGGCGACGACCTGCTCACCGCCGCCGGGGCCGGGCACGACCTGCACGAGCTCCCAGCCGTCCTCGCCCCAGGTGTCGAGGATCTGCTTGGTCGCGTGCACGAGCAACGGCACCGTGGCGTACTCCCACTTGGTCATGCGAGCGACCCTAGCCGTCGTCGCCCCGGCCCGGGACGCGGGTTGCCCGCCCTTGCGACTCGGCGGCACGCGCCAGCCACCAGCTGCCGTCAGCGGTGTCCTCGACGACGAAGCCCAGCCGTTCGAGGAGCCGGCGCGAGGCCTCGTTGCCGACCTCGACCTCGGCGGTCACGGCGCGTACGCCGGGTTGTGCGCCCAGCCACGTCACCATCGCCGCCACCGCCTCGCCGCCGTAACCCCGCCGCCGGAACGACGCGGAGAGGCCGTAGCCGATCTCCACGCGACCGCGGTCATCGACCCAGCCCTTGGTGCCGCAGTCGCCGATCACCGCTCCGTCCTCGACCCGCACGATGAACCAGCCGCCGACCTCGCCATCGGTCGCGTGGTCGGCGGCGATCCGCAGGCCGTCGAGCGTCTCCGCGTGCGGGTAGCCGTCGGCGAGCGGCAGGCCCGGCTCCTCGCCCTCGACAAGGGCGCGCACGGCAGCCAGGCTCTGCGGGACGAGCTCGAGCCGCGCCGTGACGAGCCGCGGACGTTGGGGTGGTGCACCGGCCACGCCCTGCACGGTAGGGGAGGCAGATGGAAGAGCGGAAAGGGCTGCCAGTGCTGGCGTTTGCCGGCCCGCGCGAGTGGGAGGCCTGGCTGGCTGAACACGACACCACGGCAGCCGGCCTGTGGCTCAAGCTCGCGAAGAAGGGTGCGGCTGTCGTCACCGTCACGTACGCGGAGGCGGTGGACGTCGCCTTGTGCCACGGCTGGATCGACGGCCTGGCCGGGGCGTACGACGACTCCTTCTGGGTGCAGCGGTTCACGCCCCGCGGTCCGCGCAGCAAGTGGTCGCAGATCAACGTGGCGAAGGCGGAGCGTCTCATCGAGGCGGGGCTGATGCAGCCTGCCGGTCTCGCAGCCGTCGAAGCGGCTCGACAGGACGGCAGATGGGACAACGCCTATCCCTCGTCGAGCACAGCGACGGTTCCCGCCGACCTGCAGGCGGCGCTGGACGACAATCCGAAGGCGGCGGCGCTCTTCGCGACGGTGAGCCGGTCGAACCGCCACGCCATCATCATGCGCGTGCAGGACGCCAAGCGGCCGGAGACCAGGGCCCGGCGCATCACGCAGTACGTCGAGATGCTGGCCCGCGGGGAGAAGATCCACCCCTGAGGACCCCGTCCACCGCTGGTTACGCTCGCGGACATGCCGAGGCCCGAGTCCGACTGGGAGGGCGTGCGCCTGCACGTGGTCACGGGCAAGGGCGGCACGGGCAAGACGACGGTCGCGGCGGCACTGGCCCTGGCGCTCGCCGGGCAAGGGCACCGAACGCTGCTCGTCGAGGTGGAGGGCCGCCAGGGCATCGCCCAGCTCTTCGACTCACCACCGCTTCCGTACGAGGAGCGCAAGGTCGCGGTCGGTCCCGGCGGCGGTGACGTCCTCGCGCTGGCCGTTGATCCGGAAGGGGCACTGCTCGAGTACCTCGACATGTTCTACAAGCTCGGCCGCGCGGGTCGTGGCCTGCGCCGCATCGGCGCGATCGACTTCGCGACCACGATCGCCCCGGGCATGCGCGACGTGCTGCTCACCGGCAAGGTCTACGAGGCGGTGCGGCGCCGCCGTGGCAAGACCCCGGTGTACGACGCCGTCGTGCTCGACGCACCTCCCACCGGACGGATCACCCGGTTCCTCGGCGTCAACGCCGAGGTGGCGGGGCTGGCCCGGGTCGGACCGATCCACGGCCAGGCCGACAACATCATGAAACTCCTGCGGTCGCCGGAGACCGCCGTGCACCTGGTGACACTGCTCGAGGAGATGCCGGTGCAGGAGACCTGTGACGCGGCCGCGGATCTCGCCGCGGCGGGACTGCCCGTCGGCGGTGTGGTCGTCAACGCGGTCCGCGCGCCGCTGCTGCGCCCGTCCGAGCTCACCGCCGCGGCGAAGGGCCGACTCGATGCCGGCGCGGTGGCCGCGGGCCTGAAGGCGGCCCGGCTGCCGGCCGGCGGTCCCGTGGTCAGCGCCCTGCTCGCCGAGGCCGCCGAGCATGCGGAGCGAGTCGCGCTGGAGAAGGCCGGGCGACGCACCCTCAAGGGCCTGGCACGCCCGACCTACGACCTGCCGCTGCTGCCCGACGGAATCGACCTCGGCGGGCTCTACGAGCTGGCCGAGCACCTGTGCCGACAGGGCGCGGCGTGAGCCGGCTCGGGACATCGAAGGCACCGGCCCTCGACCTGGACACCGTGCTGGCGGACCCCGGTTCCCGGATCGTCGTCTGCTGCGGATCCGGTGGGGTCGGCAAGACGACGACGGCCGCGGCGTTGGCCCTGCGCGCCGCCGAGCAGGGCCGCAACGTCGTCGTCCTGACCATCGACCCGGCCCGCCGCCTCGCGCAGTCGATGGGTCTGACCGCGCTGGACAACGTCCCGCGCAAGGTGTCGGGGATCGATGACGCGGCAGGCGGAGAGCTGCACGCCATGATGCTCGACATGAAGAGGACGTTCGACGAGGTCGTCCTCGCCCACGCGGCACCGAACCGGGCCCAGGCGATCCTCGACAACCCTTTCTACCAATCTCTGTCGTCGAGCTTCTCCGGCACGCAGGAGTACATGGCGATGGAGAAGCTCGGCCAGCTCCGGGCCGAGGAACGCTGGGACCTCATCGTGGTCGACACGCCACCGAGCCGGTCGGCGCTGGACTTCCTCGACGCCCCGCAGCGGCTGGGATCCTTCCTCGACGGGCGGTTCATCCGGGTCCTGATGGCGCCCGCCAAGACCGGCGGCCGGGCATACCTCAAGGTGCTGGGGGCGGGCTTCGGGGCGGTGACCGGCGTCCTCACCCGCATCCTCGGAGCCGGTGTGCTCAAGGACATGCAGACGTTCGTGGCAGCGCTCGACACGATGTTCGGAGGCTTCCGTGAGCGTGCGGACTCGACGTACCGGCTGCTGCAGGCGCAGGGAACCGCGTTCGTCGTGGTCGCGGCGCCGGAGCGGGACGCGCTGCGTGAGGCGTCGTACTTCGTCGAGCGGCTCGGCACGGAGGGGATGCCGCTGGCGGGGCTGGTGCTCAACCGCGTCCACGTCGTCCCGGCGACGAGGCTGTCAGCTGAACGCGCACTGGCGGGTGCGGAGACGCTTGACGAGCGAGGTGACCACGCGGTGGCGGCGGCGCTGCTGCGGCTGCACGCCGACCGGATGCGGCTGGTGGCGCGTGAGCAGGGCCTGCGCGGCCGGTTCACCGCGGCCCACCCGCGGGTTCCGGTCGTCGACGTTCCGGCGCAGCCCGGCGACGTACATGATCTTGACGGTCTCCGGCTCATCGGCGCGGCCCTCGCCGCCGAGTGAGCGCTCTGTGGTGCAGGTGGCCTGCGCCTACATGGCCACCGGGAACTGGTCGGCGCGCACGCCGCGCTCGAACTCGCCGCGCGCGGTCTCGAGGAGCTGTCGCCACGACGTCACGTTGGGTCGGCGGCGAAGGAGGGCGCGGCGTTCGCGCTCGGTCATGCCACCCCAGACGCCGAACTCCACCCGGTTGTCCAGCGCGTCGGACAGGCACTCGGTGCGCACCGGGCAGCCCATGCACACGGCCTTGGCGCGGTTCTGCGCAGCACCCTGGACGAACAGCGTGTCCGGGTCGCTGGTCCTACAGGCCCCCCGTGAGGCCCAGTCATCAGCCCATGTCATTTCGCGGATCGTCCCCTAACCTGCGATACCCCGTGAGCCGAGAATCGGCCTCGGTAGGGACGCTACGGACCGGACCGTTCTCTCAACAGGACCGTTTGGTTCAATTTGACCTAGTCAGTAGGGACTACGGCGTCGCTAGGCCGTGGCCGGGAACGCCCCGTACTCTGGGGGGATGGCTGGGATGAGCCCTTCGGGCGCGACGGGAGCGATCTCGCGCGCCATCCTGTTCCTGGGCGTCAGTGTGCTCGCCGGTGTGCTCGTGGCGGGCCTGGTCCTGCCGGTCCTCGGAAGCCTCGGCCTCGCGGCGCGGGAGAGCGCCGAGGGCTTCGAGAGCCTGCCAGCCGAGCTCGAGACGCCTCCTCTTCCCGAGCGCTCCCGCATCCTGGCCGCCGACGGGTCGCAGATCGCGACGTTCTACTACGAGAACCGCGTGTCCGTCCCGCTCTCCGAGGTCTCCCCGCTGATGCGCCAGGCCACCGTGGCCATCGAGGATGCCCGGTTCTACGAGCACGGTGGCATCGACCTCCGCGGCACGATGCGTGCCTTCATCAACAACCAGGCCGGCGAGGACGTCCAGGGCGGCTCAACCCTGACCCAGCAGTACGTCAAGCAGGTGCTCCTGGAGTCAGCGCAGGACATCAAGGACAAGAACGAGCGCATCGAGGCGCAGAAGTCCGCGACCGAGCAGTCCTACAGCCGCAAGCTCCGCGAGCTCCGCTACGCCATCTCCCTCGAGGAGAGGTTCACCAAGGACGAGATCCTCGAGCGCTACCTCAACATCGCCTACTTCGGCGCCGGGGCCTACGGCGTGGAGGCGGCTGCGCGGCACTACTTCAGTGTCCGGTCGAAGAATCTGACCATGGCGCAGGCGGCCACCCTGGCGGGCATCGTCCAGCAGCCCACGACCTATGACCCGACACGCAATCCCGAGCTGGCTCTCGAGCGGCGCAACGTGGTGCTGACCCGGATGGGCGAGGTGGGCTACGCGACGCCACAGCAGGTGGCCGAGGCCAAGGCGACGAAGCTCGACCTGAAGGTCTCGAAGAACACGGGCAACGGGTGCCAGACGTCTGCCGTCGCGTTCTTCTGCGACTTCGTGCTCAAGACCATCCTCAACGACCCGGCCTTCGGACCGGAGAAGGAGGAGCGCCTTCGCCTGCTGCTCCGGGGCGGACTCACCATCAAGACCACGCTCGACCGGAAGGTGCAGCGAGCGGCGCAGCGCGCGCTGCGCAACTACGTCCACCCGCGCGACAAGGTGGCCTCGGCGGTGGCTTCGGTGGAGCCTGGCACCGGTGAGGTCAAGGCGATCGCGGTCAGCCGGGGCTTCGGCGACGGCAAGGGCCAGATCAAGTTCAACCCCGCTACCGACAAGGCTTACGGCGGCAGCAACGGCTTCGAGCCCGGATCGGCCATGAAGCCGTTCGTTGCGGCAGCGGCCCTGGAGCAGGGGATCCCGTTCGGCTACCGCATCCAGTCGCCGTACCAGAAGACGATCGGTGACGTCCGCACCTGTGACGGGAGCATGCTCAAGGAGGACTGGTCGCCACGAAACGAGTCGGGCGGTGGCAGCCACACGCTGCAGACGGGTATCGCCAACTCCGTCAACACCTACTTCGCGCAGCTCGAGGAGCGCGTCGGTGTCTGCCGGCCGGTGCGGCTCGCGACTGAGCTCGGGCTGACGAAGGCCAACGGGGAGCCGCTGGACCAGCTCAAGTCCTTCACCCTGGGCCCGCAGGCAGTGTCACCGTTGGCCATGGCCGAGGCGTATGCCACGTTCGCAGCGCGCGGCGAGCACTGCACGGCAATCGCCATCATCAGTGTCGTCGACCGGGAGGGCCGTCGGCACAAGGTCCCCCAGGCCGACTGCGCCCAGGTCCTCGACGTGAAGATCGCCGACGGGATGAACGCGCTGCTGCAGGGCGTGATGACGGCCGGAACGGGCCGCGGTGTCGCGCTGAACCGGCCATCGGCGGGCAAGACGGGGACGCACGAGCGCATCCACGTCTGGTTCGTGGGCTACACACCGCAGCTGGCGACGGCGGTCTGGGCGGGCAACCCCTCGCCGAGCGGGAAGCCCTACCGGTTGGAGAACCGAACGATCGGCGGCCGCTACTACGCCAGCGTGTGCGGCGGATGCCTCCCCGGGCCGATCTGGCGGCAGATGATGACGGGGGCGCTTACGGGCGTGCCGGAGCGATCGTTCCCTCGACCGCCGTTCGAGGTGATCCGCGGCGACGCCATCCGGGTCCCGCACGTCAGCGGCCTTTCGGTCAGCTCCGCAAGGAACCGGCTGCAGGCCGCCGGGTTCTCGGTCCGGGTCAGCGACCGCCGGGTGCGGTCGCTGGGTGTGCCAAAGGGCCGAGTCGTCTACAGCTACCCCGGTGGCGGCGCCACGGCCTACCAGGGCCAGACCATCACGCTGTACCGCAGCAACGGGCCGCCATCGATCCCGCAGCCGGACCCCGAGCCGCCGCCGCCACCGGACGACGACGGCGGTCCCCAGTGCGACAACGAGAACCCGCCACCAAGCTGCCCTTGAGTCGCTGACCGAGCGCCGAATCGGGTGACGGGCAGGAAGAGTCAGCCGGCGAGCTGGCGTCGTACCTCTGCCGCCACCCGACCACCCTCCGCGCGACCGGCGGTCTTCGGGCTGAGGACCTTCATCGCCGCGCCCATCCCCCGCGGGCCCTCGGCGCCGGACTCGGCGATGGCAGCGGTGACCAGCTGGCTCAGCTCGTCGTCGGAGAGCTGCGCCGGCAGGTAGGCGTCGATCAGTGCGCCTTCGGCCCGCTCGCGCTCGGCGCGCTCGGGTCGACCCCCGCTGTCGAATGCCTCGGCGGCCTCGCGGCGCTTCTTCGCCTCGCGGCCGAGAACCGTGACGACCTCCTCGTCGGTGAGCTCGCGCGCCGCCTTGCCCGCAACCTCTTCGGTCTTGACGGCCGTCAGCACCAT
>Ga0299913_10003300_pt1 | contig 13151 bp, 14 predicted proteins | sample RVTome_9_FD_201360 | JGI IMG/M metagenome (GOLD analysis project Ga0299913, IMG submission 201360) | Soil microbial communities from uranium-contaminated site in the Upper Colorado River Basin, Wyoming, United States - RVT155D38 (version 2) ... | reverse complement strand
CACCGACCAGGTCGTCAGGAGGCTGGAAGAATGCAGCTTTGATCTCGATGCGGTCGCTGTCTCCACTGCGATCCCAGACACCGACAACCGTCCCATCGGACACAATGGTGGAGGTCAGGTTGCCGCTTGCGTCGTATACATACGGGTAGAGCGACGGGTCCACCATCCTCCGCCGCGACATCTGAGTGACCATGGCTGTGTCCCAGATCGGGAGCAACCGGACACCCGTTGGGGCGGGAGCCGGGTCCAGGCCGGTGACGTCGTAGAGGCCGTCCGCGGTCGCCCTGGCGACCACGGACAGGGCCTTCTCTGCATTGGCCTTTTTCAACCCGCTCCACCAGGAGAAGTCTTCGGCGGTGGCAGGGCCGTGGCCACCGAGGTACCACCAGGCGACTTCCGCCTGTGCCTCCTCGGGCGCGAGTTCCCGGACGGGATGATCGGGAAACCACTGGTCCCAGAGAGCGTATCCGTGTTGGTTGTCCCGCCAGCTCCTCGCCCCGGAGGCGGCGGCGATCTGGCGATGTTGGGACAATGACGAAAGTAGATAGCGCAGCGCTTCGCTCTCCTCCTTTGCGATGCCCAGCTCGGCGCGGATCTCACGGGCACGCAAAACGCGTCCGTCCAGAGCTTTGAGAATCGCCGTCGTCAATTTACGTCGGCGTTCCGCACCCACGATTTTGTCGACGGCTCCGGTGTACCACTCCTGCCGATCGGTTGCCGAGGCGACTGCATCGATCCTTTCGAGGGGGATGAGGAATCCAGATCCGCGCAACGAAGCACGACGCACCAGGGTGCGATCCTGATAAAGGGCTCGATCGAGGTCGCTGCGGCTGAAACCCGGCACTCTCGCCATGAAAGAGAGATAGCTGGTTGGCGCTGTACTGTAGATGCCCGCGGCCGACTCGACAGCCTCCTCGACGGATAGGGCTCGGTCACGTTGAAGGAGCTGACGGTGCCACTGCTCACGGTCGAGATCGTGCGCCACCAGACTCCTACGTTCCGACTGACTCCGTGTCGTGGATGTTTTGCAGCCTCACCTGGCCGTGAGCGACCAGCTTGCCGTCGCCCTCCCGGGTGATCGCCACTTCCCAGAGTTGCTGGCTGCGGCCCCGATGGATGGGTGTGGCCTCACCGAGCAAGACACCGGAGCGGGTTGCCCTCAGGAAATCAGTTGTATTGGACAGACCTATTGCCCCGGCCATTCCATTGGCCATCGCCCAGAGCGCAGCACCCATCGAGGCGAGTGTCTCGACCATTGTCGTGTAGACCCCGCCATGGACCAACCCATATGGCTGCTGGTGGATGTCTTCTACGACAACCCTGCCCTGAGCATGGTCTGGGCTGGCATCTGTGAGCTCGATCCCGCTATGGCCGACAAAGGTGACGACACCGGCGAAAGGGTTATCCATCAGACGCCACAACCGCTGCCGATCTGAAACACGGGACCGAGATCATCATTGACATATTCCCATACACTCCATGCCGACCCTTCGTAATAGATCTCGTGAATGACCATCTCCATCTTGCCGTCGCCACTCAAGTCGGCAACAGCAGCAATCGAGTGGGAGAGGATGAACGGGGTTGTGCCCTCCTGCACCTCATCGACGATCGACTCCCCGAGGATCGCCGTCTGCACCTCCCCCTCCACCACAACTCGCGTGAAGACCAAGGAGTAGTCGCCTTCCTGTGCGAAGAGACTGCCCGATTCGGCGATGTCCTCGGCGACGACAAGCACTTCGTTCTCCCCGTTTCCATCCATGTCGAAACGAACCACCTGCTTGATCACCGGGGATTCGACATCGAGACCGCGGGCGGCGAGTAACGGGCGCGCCGCGTCCGAGTACGTCCCGTTGTCGGTCTCTTCCTGGACAAAATGTGGCGTCAACTCCCAGGGAGCGGAGATCGCCACACCTACCGGATCTGGCCATGAACCGAGAGCATCCCGATCGCTCAGCTCGACCCCTGGGTTGAAGACCGGTTCGCACAGGATCTCCTCGCCGCCCCCGGTCACGACTTCGTCGGATCCAAACACGACCACCTGATAGTCCTCTCCTCCGGCCACCGGCAGCGATGTGAGCTCGTCGACCTGGACCCAGTTGGCCCCATCCCACCAACCCAGTGCACCAAACTTCGACACCACGACAGGCTCATCCGCCCAATTGCCTGCAAGCTCGGTGGTCGTGGTCGTGGCCTGGGTTGTGGTCGTCGTCTCCGGGACGGTCGTCGTGGTTTCAGGCGACGTCGTCGAGATCTCGACAGGAGTGGTCGCAGTCTCCGATGACGTGGTCTCCCCGCCGTCTCCGCTATCGCAGGCGGCGAAGACGAGCGACAAAACCACCATGAGTGTGAATCGGCGCATTGAAATCAAGCTAGTCACGAGAAGTCAACGAGACCTGAATTGGGATAGTTCCACCCCGACCCGGCCGAGGAGTCGCGGCAGCTGGTGTACCGGCAGACCGACAACTGTCGATGGGGATCCGATGACCCTCTTGACGAAAATCCCGCCCTCTCCCTGCAGCGCATAAGCGCCCGCTTTGTCCATCGGCTCGCCACTTGCGACGTAAGACGCAATCTCGTGATCGGTCATCGGCAGCATTTCGACCTCGGTCGAGTCCGTGATCGAGTGGGTCTCTCCCTTCGCGGCCACGGCCAGTCCGGTGATCACCTCATGTTTGTTGCCCTGCAGGCGACGGAGCATCGACCTTGCCTCCTCGGGGTGAGCGGGCTTGCCCAACACCTTTCCCTCGAGCACCACCGTTGTGTCTGCAGCTAATGCGACGACATCGATTCCGGCCACGGCGACAGCCTTGGCCCTGGCGATCCGCTCGACATAGGTGCTGGGCGGCTCGTCGGGAAAACGGGACTCGTCCACATCTGGCGACTCGACCTCGAATTTGAGATTCAACGCTCCGAGGAGCTCCCGCCGGCGAGGTGAACTCGAGCCAAGTACCAGCTTCATGTAAGCACCTTGCCGCCACGGATGACCATCTCGGGATGACCCAGGACCGAGATCTCGGTCAGTGGATTCACGGCGAAAAGGACGGCATTCGCAAGCGATCCGACTTCAAACCCGGTCGAGCGGCCCGTGGCCTCATATCCGCTCACCGATACCGCGTCGAGTGCAAGCTCGACAGGAAGACCGTATTCGACCAACTTGAGTGCCTCGAGGGCCACGTCGTGGGCGCCCACGGTCACATCAGTGCCCGCGAGGAGATGGACACCGGCTTCGACCGCCTCGACCATCAGCCGACGAACATTCTCGAGTCCTTCGACCAGTAGCTTGCCGCCCGATGAGGTCTCCCCCAGTTGAGCGATCACGGCTTCCATCCTGATGATCGTCGGTACCCACATGCCTCTGCGGGCGCCGAGGGAAGCGATGTCGGCGGAGCTGAGAAAGAGTCCGTGCTCGATCGAATGGACGCCGGCGCGGACCGCCATTCCGGGCACCTCCCTCGCCATGGTGTGGATGGCAACCTTCGACCCTCCCTCGGCCGCAATCTGCACCGCCCTTCGCATCTGACCTTCGTCGAAATTCGCAACCGGCCCCTGGCCCCGCCGTGGCCAGTCGCCCACCAACTTGACCCAACCGCTCCCCTCCTCGACGGATATCCGGATTCCGTCCTCGAAGGTTTCCCGGGTCAACTCGCGTGCGAAGTCCGGCCAGTAACCGTCAGCAACCGCGTTGATGATCCCAGCGGCTTCGATGTCGGGTCGGAACTCGGGATCTACGTTTTCGAGAAGCTTCACCGTGTTGAGGTTCGACCAACCTTTGTCAAGGGCGAGGAGGACGCCTGCATTCACGGCCTGCCGGGCCCTGACGACGGCATTGTCGTAGGTGTCGGTTTTCCAGTCCTTGCCGATCGGTGCCGCAAAATGGGCGTGAGAGTCGACAAGGCCGGGAAGTGCAAAGGACCTCTCACCCACAGTCTGGTCGGCAACACCGGCTGAATCAGCCCAGCGGCCTTCCACGATGTCCCGCACCACCGACTCACCGTCGGGACGGTTTAGATGAACGCGAGTTCTCACAATACGGACGCTAACCCGTACGCGATCGCATAATGATCCTCAATGCGACGGCTCCTTGTCTTTCTCATCCTGTCGGCTGCAGCGTGCAGCACCTCGGCTGGCACAATATCGACGACCTCGACCGTGCCGCCAACTGTGCTCTCCACGACCAGTACAACTCTTGCACCGATTCCGATGGAGCTTCGGGGGTGTGAGACGCCGCCTGTGACCTTCTCAACCCTTTGCGAGACCATCGAGTTGCTGGACGAGTGGTACGTCAATCGCCCGGTCGACATGGAGAGCCTCGCCGCCATCGCAGCCACCGCGGCGGCCGAGTATGAGACCACTGAAACTGAAGAGCCGCCACGAACGTTCTTCTGTGCAATTCCCGACGAGGCTTTCACGTCTCTTTGCGACACATTGATCGAACGAGTTAACAATGAGCATCTGCCGGTCGGGGATGCCGTCGAAGTGGCGGTGACCTCCATGATCGACCTCGGGCTGGATCCCTTCACCTGGTATATCCCACCCCAGCTGGCCGGCGGATTCAGGGCAGACGGAGTCGTCGGTGGCGTGGGGATACTCCTCGATGCGACCGATGCCGCCGGGTCGAAATGCACCAGGGTGGCCGTGGTTTGCCCGCTGCGCATCGTCTACGTCCTCGAGGACAACCCCGGAGCCGATGCCGGCCTCGAAGCCGGGGATGTGATCACCACAATCGACGGAGAGTCCGTGATCGACAAGGGCCTCGTCGATGTGGCCACGCTCATCGGCGGCGACCAGACCGGGACAGTCACGCTCGGAATCGAACGCGGTGTCGTCTCTCTGGAAATCACTGTGGAGAGACAGGAACTCGACCTGCCGACGACCACGGTCGACATCCCGCTCGACAACGTTGGGTATATCCGCATTCCGGACTTCTCCTTCGAGGTTCCGTTCCTCGTGGATTCATCGATTGGTGTCCTGCTCAACGCGTCACCACAGACAATTGTCATCGACCTGAGGGACAATCCTGGAGGTCTGGTCGACGCCGTAGTCTCGGTCGCCTCGCAATTCATTCCCAGTGGAACGGTCCTCAACTACGAGTTTTCCGGTGGATCGGACACCTACGAGGTATCTGGTGGCGCACCCGCTACCGAATCACGCCTCATAGTCCTCGTCAACGAGGGAACAGCCTCGGCGGCGGAGGTCCTTGCTGGAGCCCTGCGGGACATGCGCGGGGCAACCGTCATCGGTCAACCGACGTACGGTAAGAACGCTATCCAGATACCATTCGAGTTGAGAAACGGTGGAGAATTCCACGTAGCAATAGCCCACTGGACCACCCCATCAGGACAGTCGGTGGCCGACAGTGGTCTCATCCCTGACAGGATCGTCGAATTTCCGGCAGGCTTAGACACGGAACAGCTGACCAGATTCGCAATCGAGAATTCCTCATGAGAAGAACCTTCGCCACCCTGACGGTGCTCGCCGTAACTCTCGCGGCTTGCACTTCTGATGGGTCGACAACGACCACCATTCCAGACTCGACGACCTCAACGGACGCCACCAGCACCAGCACCAGCACATCCGTTGCAGCAAACGGCAGGACCATCCAGACGGTCAGCTGCGCCGACGCCACCGACGAAGTCTCGATCATCTGCGAGGCTTACGACATCATCGCGCTCAACTACGTCGACGAGGTGTCCGACGTGACTCTCGCCGAGTTTGCGACCGCCGCCGTCAACGATCTCGATGGAACGACTTCAGACAGCCCGATTACCTGCGCCCTCCCATCGCCTTCGTTCAATGCCCCTTGCATCGCCCTTGCCGAAGCAGCGGAGGACAGCGTCGAGGGAGCCGAGACGATGGTCAGGGGTATGGCCGCGGCGTTGGACCCCAACTCGGTCTATCTCGACCAGGCGGCGGTGGACCTGATCCAGGAAGAACAAGAGGGCCAGATCGAGGGTATTGGTGCCCTGGTTACGGCGGAGGACTCAGCGATCACGGACGGCAATCCTCAATGCTCCACGATCACCGAGACATGCCGGATGTTCATCGTCTCGACTATCGAGGGAAGCCCTGCGGAGGCGACCGGGATCGAGAGCGGTGACTTCATCGTGCGGGTCAATGGCGAGCCGATCGAAGGATTGACACTCGACGAGGTGACTGCCCGGGTCCGCGGGCCGGCCGGCACAGATGTCGACCTGACCTTCGAGCGAGATGGGTCGACGTTCGAAATCACCATCACACGCGCTGCGGTGGTGATCCCGGTGGTGAGCAGCGAACGGTTCGACAACATCGGTTACGTGCGGCTCAACATCTTCTCGGACAATGCGGACGAACAGTTAGAGGAAGCTATCCGCGAGCTCCTCGACGACGGGGCCACCGAGCTCGTCTTCGACATGCGGGATAACCCGGGAGGGCTGCTCGATACCGCTATCGAGGTCACGTCACTCTTCCTTCCGGACGGCGATGTAGTCGTCACACAGAACCCGGACAGTGACAGGGCATTCCCTGTCACCGGCGAAATCGCCGTGCCCGCGAACATCCCGGTGGTGATCATCATCAACAGGGGCAGCGCGTCTGCGTCTGAAGTTGTCTCGGCCGTGCTGCAGGAACGGGGCCGCGCCACCATCACGGGTGAGAGCTCCTTCGGCAAGAACACGGTCCAACAGCAGTTCTCACTATCCAACGGCGGCGCCTTCAAGCTAACAATTGCCCGATGGGTCACGCCCGACCTCCACGACTTCGGTGGCGACGGGGTGATCCCCGACGTCGAAGGGGACTACTCGGTCGAACTCGAAATCGAAGAAGTGGCCAGACTCGCCGCCGCCACTAACTAGCCGGCCTCCCGGTTCGCATCCCGTTCCGTACATCGTCCCTATACGTCTTGACACCTCAACTCGTTGAGCGTATGCTTTGAGCGAACGCTTTGAGCGACCGCTCAAAGAGATAGGAGAGATGGAAAATGGTCTACGGAATACTCGTATATGTGGTCTATGCGGTGGTGGCGATTGCGATGACAGCCATCCTCGCTCGGACACTATTCCGGGCCGGAGCTGTATTTCTCGACGACGTCTTCGAGGACAAGCCGAATCTGGCCGAGGCAGTCAACCGGCTTCTGGTCGTCGGTTTCTACATGCTCAACCTCGGATACGCCTTGTTCATCCTCAGGGCTGAACCGCAGGACACAGCATTCGACGCCGTGGCATTCCTGGTGCAGCGTTTGTCGATTCTCCTGATAACCCTGGGCGTGATCCACTTCATCAATGTCCTGGTGTTTTGGAGGATTCGCCAGCGCGCCGAGCTGAAGACGGCTCCGCATCCGATCGCTCCCCAGGCATTCCTGGTCGGCGGCCTCGCCAACGACGAGACCTGATGGAACGACTAACCGTCCTCTACGACGAACGATGCGCGGTTTGCAGGCGGGCTCGGGACTGGCTGTTGACGCAACCGACCCACATCCCGGTCGAGATGATTGCCGCCGGCTCACCGGCGGCAATCGCACGGTACGGGTCGATCCCGTGGCTCGGCCAAGAATTGGTTGCTGTCGACAGTATGGGCAGAGTCTGGGCTGGCCCGGCAGCATTCGTGACGGCTCTCTGGGCGACGAAGCGATATCGTGGCTGGTCGTACCGAATGGCCGGGGACAAGCTCGCTCCCCTCGCCGAGTCGTTCTTCAGGATGATCTCGAAGAGACGCCATCGATGGGCTCGCTTCCTTGAAGAGGACGAGCCTGAGTGCATGTGGTGCAACAATTGACGGCAATGACTGACACAGGCGCCACGCGAGCCAGAATCATGAATGCCGCGATGGACACCATCCGCGAGCTCGGGATAACCGGCACCAGTGCCCGGGCCATCGCTTCCACAGGGAATTTCAATCAGGCACTTATTTTCTATCACTTCGGCTCGGTCACGAACCTCCTCATCGAGGCCGCCAGGATGTCGTCGGTCAACCGGGTAGCCGAGTACAAGAAGTTGACAGTTGATGTCAAGTCGCTTACTTCCCTGGTCGACGTTGCCCAACGCCTTCATGACGAAACCGAGCAGGACGGCTCGGTGGCTGTGATCACGCAGCTGATGGCCGGCGCAGCGTCCGACCCCGAAATGGGGAAGGCGGTTCTCGAAGGCTTCGAAGGGTGGATCGGTTTAGTCGAGGACGCCCTCAAGAACGCGACGACCGGTGAGCCATTAGCGGGAGTGATTCCCCCGCGCGAAGCTGCTTACGCAATTTCGGCGCTCTTTCTGGGTATCGAGCTAATGGCTCGCCTCGACCCGGAAAAGTCCGAGGCCGACGCCGTATTTGCCTATCTGCGGGATCTCGCCGATCTGATCGCGTCGATGCCAGCGGTCCTCACCAGATACATACAGCGCCGATCGTCCTGACCCGGCAGAGGCAGCCTCAGCTCAAGCCGGGATAGGCGAGACCGGTGTTGGCATGGCAGTCGTACCCGTGGGGATTCTTCGCCAGATACTGCTGGTGATAATCCTCGGCGAAGTAGTAGTCACCGAGAGGGGCGATCTCCGATGTGATCGGTCCGAACCCCTCGGCGGACACCACCTCCTGGTAGACGTCCCGGGACCGTTTTGCCTGGTCCAACTGCTCGTCGGTGGTTGTGTATATCGCAGACCGATACTGGGTTCCGATGTCGTTGCCCTGCTGCATCCCCTGGGTCGGGTCGTGGGTCTCCCAGAAGACCCGGAGCAGTTCGTCGAACGAGACCTCCGCCGGGCGGTAGACGACCATCACCACCTCGGTATGACCGGTGCGCCCGGTGCAGACTTCCTCATAGGTCGGGTTCGGTGTGTAACCACCGGCGTAGCCGGCGGACGTGGTGTAGACGCCGGGTAGTTGCCAGAACCGGCGCTCGGCCCCCCAGAAGCAGCCCATCCCGAAGACGGCCACCTCGGTGTCGTCCCGATACGGTCCCTGCAGCGGGTTCCCGTTGACGAAGTGCGACTCCGGGACCTGCACCTTCTCCTCCCGGCCGGGCAGCGCCGACTCGGCGGCCGGTATCTCTGTCTTTTTGCTTCCGAACATCACGACCTCCTGGATCCAATTAAACACTGTCCGCGGATAAACACCTGTAAAGAGTCAGCCCATGCCTGAGATCTTGACGGGCTTCACCTTCATCACGACCCGCTCGTCGCCTTCCTTGTGCCATGGATACCGGTCCTTGTCGATGTACTTCTTCGCCATCCGCGAGATGAAGTCGATATCGGGGTCGGGCTCGATCTCATCCAACTCGCCCCGGACCTCGATGTACCGGTAAGCGTTTTCCGGGTCGATCACGGAAAAGGAGGCTCGTATGTCGCGCTGCAGATTCCGATATTTCTGGCGACTCGTTGTGAGGCTGAACTTGATGTGGGTTCCGTCCCACTCGAACCACACGGGGCTGCTCTGCGGCTCTCCGTCGGGGCCGATGGTCGCCAGGTGTGCGAATGATTTGGTGTCCCATGCCAGCAGGTCAATATGTGAATCGGGAATCAAGGCGCGTTTCTTTCGGTTGCTCGGTCATCTCAACGGCATACCTCCGGCCTGCATTCCCACAGGGAGTCTGTTGGGTGGTGCTCACTCCCAGTTCCCCTCGAAAACGAGAGACCACTAGCCTTGAGTCGACCTATGAAGCCTATGCGCTTGCTCACCCTCGTCCTGGCCACAGCTGTGGCCATTTCGCTTGTCAGCCCTGACGGCCTGATCGCCCGCGCCCAGAGTGTTGGTGGAGCGGAAGAGGACGCCGACGAGGCCAGGGAGCGGGCCGACACTGCATCACGTCTCGTCGAGTCGGCTGTAGCCAACCGCGCCGAAATCGAGCTCGACCTGGCGGCAACAATCGAACGCCTCGACGTCCTGGCCGACGAGCTGTCCGCCCTGTCGGTTGGGTTAGACCGGATCTCCGAACAACTCGGCTTCGCCGATCTGGAGCTGGCCGGCATACAAACGGACCTCGAAGCCAGGGCGGTCGACGTCTACATGAATGCGCTCTCCTCGACTTCCATGGCTGTGGTGAATTCGCGCAACGTCGAGGAAGCCATGATCACGGGGAAGGCGGTGGAAGATGTCATCGGCTCCCAACACGAGGAGATAGACGGCTTGGTGATCAAGAAGAAGGATCTGCAACAGCTCCAAGCCGACTTCGCGGCACAACACGAAGCGGTCGCGGCAAAGCAGGCCGAATTCGACGCCGAAGTCGAGCACCTGGCGGCACTCTTCGACCAGGCAGACGCAGAAGTGGGCGAGGCGGTCCGGGCGGCGAGCACCGCCGACCTGGAGTATCGCGCCGCTCTCGACGATGTTGCAGCGGCCAAGGCGAAAGCCGCGGAGGCAAGCCGTCAGGCCGAAAACGACCCGGTCACCACCACAACCACAACACCAGGGTCGACCACGACCTCGCCCCCGGTGACCACGGCCCCCGACAGCGGCGAGCCGTGGATACCGCCGCCCGAGGTCGAGCAATGGCGCGGCCTGGTGTCGGACCATTTTCCCTCGAGCCGTGTCGACGAGGCCCTGCACATCATGTGGTGCGAAAGCCAGGGCGACCCTGATGCGTACAACCCATACTCGGGGGCTTCAGGACTCTTCCAGTTCATCCCCTCGACCTGGGCGTCGGCATCGGTATCGGCTGGCTACTCCGGCGCAAGCGCTTTCGATCCCGAAGCCAACACCGCAACAGCGGCATGGCTGGCCGGGGAATACGAACGCCTGGGCCTGTACTACTGGCAGCCCTGGAGCTGCAAGAGGATTCTCTCCTGATCTCTTCTTGAACCGGGGGCGACGTAGACTCGCGCTTTCCGATGGAGTCTCCAGACCTTAAGCCTCGGCGCCAGATCGCCATCATCGCCATCGCAATGATCGCCACCATCCCTGGCGTCGTTCTCAGCTTCGCCCACCCTGAAATCCATCCGATAATCTCCGCCACCCTCTTCGGGATGGCGATCGTCGGCGCGGCCTTCATGCTGGCGTGGGCAGCAGAAGTGGTCCAGCTGGATATCGCCGCCGGTTTGGCAATCGCCCTCCTTGCCCTGATCGCGGTGCTCCCCGAGTACGCCGTTGACTTCGTGCTCACCGCAAGCGCCGGTAGTGAGTTTCTCGAAACCGGGGCCGCTGAACAATACGGCCACCTCGCTTTGGCGAACATGACCGGGGGTAACCAGCTTCTCATCGGGTTCGGCTGGCCGTTGGTGGTCCTTCTCGGCACGTGGCGGGTGAGGAAGATGAAGTCCACCCCTGCCGAGTCTGAAGGGGCCACGGCTGGTGCTATCCATTTGGCACGCGGCCAGTCGGTCGATATCGCCTTCCTGGCAGTTGCCACCCTCTACGGGATGACACTGAGCCTGAAGGAGTCCCTGACCCTCGTCGACGCCGGCGTCCTCGTCACCATCTACGTCCTCTACCTGATGCGATTGAGCAGTGCTCCACCCGAAGAGCCGCATCTGGTGGGGCCGTCGGCATACATCGGAAGCCTTCCCCGGAGGAAACGCCGGATCATCAACTACACCGGGTTTGTCGTCGCCGCCGCGGTAATCATCCGGTCTGCCCATCCGTTCGCTGAATCGATTATCGCAATGGGAGAAGTAATCGGCGTCAGCGATTTCCTGCTCATCAAGTGGATAGCCCCCACTGCCTCCGAGGCTCCGGAGCTCCTCGTGGCGGCGTTGTTCGCTTGGCGTCTGGCATCGAGAACGGGGTTGGGCGCCTTGGTTTCTTCCAAGGTCAACCAGTGGACCCTCCTAGTCGGCACCCTGCCAATTGTCTTCGCCATCTTCTCCCGCAGCTTCCACGGGCTGCCCCTCGACGAGATTCAACGGGTCGAGCTCTTCGTGACTGCCTCGCAGTCGGTATTCGCCGTCGCCATCCTGGCCAGCCGGTCGATGTCGACCCGAGAGGCATTGCTCATGTTCGGGCTGTTCATGGCACAGGTGGCAGAGTCTCTCCTCGCCGAGTTCGGGGTCATCAGCGAAGCAAACTCCCTTTTCGCCAGGGAGATGGTCGCGGTGGCGTTCATCCTCGCCGCCGTCTGGGCTCTGTGGGGGAATGTAGGGAAGATGCGCACCATCCTCAGAGACGGCTTCCGCGCTTCGTGGGCAGAACTTGCGGAGGAAGAGCCGGTCCGGCTGTAGCTCGCTTCTCTCTTAGAATTCCACGACTCCCTTGATTCGTCCCGGGTGTATGCCCCATGATGGCCATGCGACTGACAGTGAAACGTCAGTGTCGAGATCGGGCGATCACGATCGACAGTGTTCTATCCCGAGCAAACAGTGACCGAGGAAGATGAGAATGAGCAAGAAATACTTCAGACCGGCGATCTTCCAGTTCTTGAACGAACTGGAGGCCAACAACGAAAAGCCGTGGTGGGAGGAGAACAAGGACCGGTACGCGAGCCTGATCCGGGATCCGGCACTCGAGTTCATCTCCGACTTCTCAGGCAGGCTGACCGGGTTCTCCCCTCATTTCGTCGCCGATGCGAAGACAGTCGGAGGGTCGCTGATGCGCCCCTATCGCGACATGCGGTTCTCGCCCGACAAAACCCCGTACAAGACCAATGTCGGCATCCAATTCCGACACGAATCGGGCAAGGATGTCCACGCGCCGGGCGTTTACGTCCACATCGAGCCAGGGGCAAACTTCGCCGGGGTTGGGCTCTGGAGCCCGGAGACGAAGGTGGCACACGCCATCAGAGCGCAGATCGACAGCGACCCGAAGGGGTGGGGCAAAGCGGTGCACTCCAAGCCCTTCACCGACGGTTGGTCCCTGACTCACCCTGACGAATCACTGAAGCGGCTCCCCGCCCAGTATGACGCCGAACATCCATATGCCGATGACATACGGCTCAAGTCCTTCATTGCCAGCCAATCGCTGACTCAGAAAGCCATTACCTCGTCGACTTTCGCCGACCAGCTTGCAGCCGAGATCGACAAGACCCGGCCCTTTGTCGCGTTTCTCTGCAATGCGGTAGGCCTGCCGTTCTGAGGCTGCGAACGTGTTTCGTGGGTAGACACTGCACCGGGCGACGCCTACATTGAGCGAGGCTATAGCTGGGGTGCAATCTGACGGAACATCATGGGGTCATCGATTTCGGTGACAACGAAATCGAGGTGGCGATCTCTTTCGACGGCTCGCTGCTCCGGCTTACCTCGTCCGGTGACGAAATAGGGGTTTGG
>Ga0299913_10003299_pt1 | contig 13152 bp, 10 predicted proteins | sample RVTome_9_FD_201360 | JGI IMG/M metagenome (GOLD analysis project Ga0299913, IMG submission 201360) | Soil microbial communities from uranium-contaminated site in the Upper Colorado River Basin, Wyoming, United States - RVT155D38 (version 2) ... | reverse complement strand
GGCGCGAGGATCGGCATCACCAGGGCGGCGTGGCCCGACGACGAGGGGACCAGGAACGCGATCGGCAGGTTCACGAGCAAGGCGACCACCGCGAACGCGCCGGCCGACGTCCCCGCGACACCGCTCTCGGTCCAGCTGAGGATCGTGTCGGTGATGGCGGCGTTCTTCATCACCACCGTGATGCCGCGGGCGAGCACGATGATCAGCGCTGCCCCGAGAAAGTCGCCCGCCCCGGCCACAATCGTGTTGACCGTGACCTCTTCACCCATCCGGGCGAAGAGGCCTACCACCACGGCCATCACGAAGAACAACATCGACGCCTCGGTGAAGTAGAACGTCGAGAACGTGGGCAACGGCCAGCTCGTCCCGACGACGTTGTCCATCACGTCGTCCCAGGGGACGAAGCCGTAGATCAGCACGGCGAAGGTGAGGAAGAACGTCCCGAGAACGAGCCAGTCGCGGCGGGTGAGCGCCGGCACGTCGGTGATCAGCTTGGACGACTGGTCCTGGTCCGCGGCCGAGATGCCGACGATCGAGCGCGACGGGTCGGCCTTGATCCGGTGCGCGTAGCGCAGCACGTACCCGATCGCGAGGGCGACGAGCACGATCCACATGACGAAACGCAGGGCGATCCCGTCGCCCACGCTGATCTCGGCCGCGTCCGACGCGACGCCGGTGGCGAAGGGGTTGACGGTCGAAGCGAGGACACCCGTACCCGCTCCAAGGAGGATGATCGAGGCGGCGACGAGCCGGTCGAAGCCGAGCGCGAGCGAGAGGGGCACGAGCAGGGCGAAGAAGCCGAGGGTCTCTTCCCACATGCCGTAGGTCGTTCCTCCGAGCGCGAACACGAGCATGAGCACGACGATGAGCACGTCGCCGCTGCGCCGGTAACGGAGGGCTAGCCGGCCGATCCCGGTCTGGATGGCGCCGGTCTTCATCGTCACGGTGATGAAGGCACCGACGGCGAGCACGAAGAGGAAGATCTGCGCCGATCCGTAGAGGAACCCCTCCTCGTCGGGTCCGACCCTCCCCTGCGCGTTCTGCACCCCGTAGAGGCCGTTCGGGGGCGCGTCCCAGAGCGTCTCGAACTGCGCCGTGAACGATTTGTCGGCGCACGTCTCGCCGTCGGTCGCCGCGTCGCACGAAGAGAGTTCCCGGTACGTTCCCGGGACCGGACCACCGGTGTTCGCGTCGATCTCGTAGACGCCCGAGGGGATGAAGAACGAGGCCACCCAGACGACGAGCAGCACGACGGCAAGGACCGTGAACGGGGTCGGGAACCGTCGACGCTTCCTCCGCAAGGCTCGGGGCGCGTCGGGAGCTCGGGGGCTGTCGGCGTTCGCCGCCCCGGTGTCGATGACCGTCATGACCGTTCGCCCACGGGGACGGGGCGCCGGGCCAGTTGGAGGTCCCGCCCCTCGGCGCGCACCTGTGTGCCGGAGGTGCCATCCAGCAGATGCGGCAACTGGGCGAGACTTCCGATGGCAGCTCGCCCGCCACGACGCTCTACGAACCGGCACGCGGCGTCGACCTTGGGCGCCATCGACCCAGCCGCGAACTCGAGTTGCCGCAGCCCGGCCGGCGTGGCCTTGGTGATCGCTCGCTGCCGTTGCGTCCCGAAGCCCGTGTACACGGCGTCGACGTCGGTAGCGAACACCACGAGGTCAGCGCTCAGCTCAGTGGCCAGCAGCGCCGATGCGAGGTCCTTGTCGACGACCGCCTCGACGCCTCGCTGCCGACCGTCGGCCTCCTCCACCACAGGCACGCCGCCACCTCCAGTGCTCACGACCAGGAAGCCGGCGGCGAGCAGATCGCGGATGGCGCCGAGCTGGACGATCCGCTGCGGCTCGGGCGACGGAACAACCCTGCGCCACCCGTCGCCGTCGGGCCGGACGATCCAGCCGCGCTGGCCGGCCAGGCGTCTCGCCGTCGCCTCGTCGTACAGCAACCCGATGAACTTCGTCGGTGACGTGAACGCCGGGTCGTGCTCGTCAACCACGACCCTGGTGATCACTGCGACCGTGTCCTGGTGGTCGACGAAGTTGTCGAGCTGCAACTCGAGCATGTAGCCGATCTGGCCCGCAGTCTCGGCATCGAGAACGTCGAGCGGGTACGGCTCGCCGTCGGCATAGGACTCGTTCATCAGGGTCAGCAGGCCCACCTGCGGCCCATTGCCGTGGGTGATCGCCAGTCGCCAGCGCCGCGCAGCGCGTCCGATCACGCGTGCCGCCGCGACGGCCGATCGGACCTGGCTCGCTGCGTCCACAGGCTCGCCCCGCCGTAGCAACGCGTTGCCGCCTAAGGCGACCACCGCTGTGACCGGCGAGGTAGTCGAATGGTTGGGCATCGATCAGCGTCCGGGGGCCTGCCGGCTGAGCCAGTCGTCGAAGCGCGTCGGTCCGAGTTCGGCGTCGTCACCGGGAAGGAGGGTGCGCTCGCTCAATTCGGCCCCGAAGTACCGGGCTCGAGGATCGGCGACCACAACGCGTTCATCCCCGACGGCGCGCAACCCATCTCGGACGAAGGCCTCGAACCGCAGGGGTTCGGGCCCGGCGACTTCGATCGTGCCGTTCAGCGGGGCACCGAGCGTGACGGCGCACACCGCAGCGGCGACATCGTCGGCTGCCATCGGTTGAATCAGCGCCGGAGGAACCCGCACCGTGTCGCCGTCGCTGGCGTCATCCGCGATGCGAGTGGCGAACTCGAAGAACTGCGTTGCGTGCACGATCGAGTAGGGGATCGAAGAGCCCTCGATGAGCTTCTCCTGCGCGATTTTCGCCCTCATGTATCCGCTCTCGGCCAGGCGGTCGGTGCCGACGACCGACAGCGCCACGTGATGGCCCACGCCGGCGGCCGCCTCCGCCTCGAGGATGTTGCGGGTCGAGGTCTCGAAGAACTCGAGCACCGCCGCTGGCTCCCAGGATGGAGCGTTCGACACGTCGACGACGGTCGCCGCATCGGCGAGGGCACCGGCGAGTCCCTCGCCGGTGAGGGTGTTGACGCCTGTGTCGGGTGAGGCGGGGACGGCTTCGTGGCCGCGTGCGCGCAGGTTCTTGACGAGCTTCGAGCCGATGAGCCCGCTGCCGCCGATGACAATGATCTTCATCGTGATGTCTCCGTTCGCGGGTGGCCGCGACTAGCTCTCGAGGAATGCGAGGAGGTCCGCGTTGACTTGGTCTTGGTGCGTCGCGGTGAGGCCGTGCGGCGCTCCCGGGTAGTAGATGTCCTTGGCGTTCTTGATGATGCGGGCCGACCGCATGGAGTTGCCGACGGGCACGACTTGGTCGTCCTCGCCGTGGATCAGCAGCGTCGGGACGTCGAAGCGCTCGAGGTCTTCGGTGAAGTCGGTCTCGGCCAAGGCCTTCACGCACTCGTACGAGTTCTTGAGGCCGGACTGCATGCTCCATGTCCAGAACTCGTCGAGCACGCCCTGCGAAACCGTGGAGCCCGGCCGGTTCGCCCCGTAGAACTGGCTCGCGAGGTCGCGGTAGAACTGCGACCGGTCGCTGTACATGCCGGCGAGCAACCCGTCGAACAGCTCGAGCGGCAGACCTTCGGGATCCGCTTCCGTCGGCGCCAGGTGCGGCGGAACCGCGGAGATCAGGACGGCCCTCACGACGCGCGCGGTTCCGTGACGGCCGATGTAGCGCGCGACCTCGCCGCCGCCGGTGGAGTGACCGACGACCGTCACATCACGCAGGTCGAGCGCCTCGATGAGGGCGGCCAGATCGTCCGCGTAGGTGTTCATGTCGTTGCCCGACGACGTCTGGCTCGAACGGCCGTGGCCGCGGCGGTCGTGCGCGATGACGCGGAAGCCGTGCTGTGCGAGGAACAGCATCTGCCCGTCCCACGCGTCGGCGCTGAGCGGCCATCCGTGCGAGAGCGTGATGGGTGGGCCTTCGCCCCAGTCCTTGTAATAGATCTCCGTGCCGTCGTTGGTCGTGATGGTGCCCATGGATCTGCTCCCTGCAGACGAGGAATCGACAAGGAGCACGGTCGCGTGCCTAGGGCGGTGATCGCCTCCGTGGAACACCCCAGTCGGGCTCGTGGCGGAGCCCGGACCCAGGGGCTAGCGGAGCGCGGCGCGTAGCTCCCGACGGTTCTTGACCCCGAGCTTCACGAACACCTTGCTCAGGTGGTACTCGACCGTCCGAGGACTGATGAAGAGCTGGCTGCCGATCTCGGGGTTGCTCTCGCCGTCGGCCGCCAGGCGCGCGATCTGTGCCTCCTGCGGAGTGAGCGCGTCTGTCGTGTCGGCCGCGCGCTTCCGGACCTTCTCCCCGGTGGCGAGCAGCTCCCGACGGGCGCGCTCTGCAAACGCGGCGGCCCCCATCTCGCTCAGCATCTCGTGCGCGCGCCGGAGGTGCTCTCGGGCGTCGACGCGTCGGTGCTCGCGCCGTAGCCATTCGCCATACAGGAGATGTGCGCGCGCGAGATGCGATCGCATCCGCGTCGCGTCCAGTCGCTCGATGGCTTCGCGGTAGTGCGGCTCCGCCGATGTGGCATCGCTGAGAAGCGCCCGTGACCGGGCCAGCGACCCCAGCGCCCAGTCGGTGTCGGCCGCGCGCGTCCGTGTCTCGAGCTCGTCGAGCGCCGCTGCCGCGTCGTCGACTGCGCCGCTCCTGGCACCCGCTTCGACGAGCTCGAGGAGGTAGCGTCCGAACAGCCCGAGGTCGTCGTAGGCACACGCGCGTCGCGAGGCGTTCAGCGCTTCCTCGTAGCGGCCTATGGCGTTGAACAACACCGCCTTCGCGTACTCGCCGAGCCCCGTCGTCCTCCCGTTCTCGCCGTCGGCCATGAGCTGCATTCCGGCGTCGATCACTGCGAGTGCGCGGGCTTCGTCCCCCTGCCACGCTGCGAACTCGAGAGCTGCGTGTGGATGGGGGTGTTGGCCCGTCATCTGTTGGATGGCGTCGACCTCCGTGTAGAGCGCCGATGCCGAGGCGAAGTCGCCCGTGTGGAGGAGGAACTCGGCGCGGTACTCGAGCGCTCCGGGGAGCGTGCTGACCGCACCGGCTTGGCGGTTCAACCCGACGACGTGCGTGGTGAGGCGATCCCACCGGTCGTCGTCCCACACCTCCGGCGCCATCGGGGGCGCGAACCACTGCCATTGCAGGAACTCCCGGCCGGGCTCGCGCTCCTCGGTACAGGCGTCGAGGGCGCGCCGAAGTGGTGCGAGCCCCGCGTGGTAGCCGTCCGTGAACCGAACGGCGAATGCGTCGAGCATGAGGTCGATCGGTCTCAGCGGCTGGGGTGCTGGAGGCGCCGCCAGTGCGGTGCGGGCGACGTCACGCATCCGTTCCTGGCCACCAAGCCGGCCGACATACATCTGCGTGCCGAGAGCGTTGAGCGAGCTCTCACGCGCCAGGCTCGCATCGAGCGGTGCGAACAGAGCGGACGCCTCGAGCAGCATCTGCGGGCAGTCGTACGCCCGCCGGAGCCCGCTGAGCACACTGGCGCGCAACCACAACAGCCAGGCACGTTGCAGTTCGTCGAGCGGGCAGAGCTCCGCCGTCGCCAGCAGCTCCAAGCCCGACTCGTACTCTGCGGCGAACACCTTTGCGACGGTGGCCATCAGCGCACGGGTCGCTCGGAGCGAAGGGTCAGCCGTCAATTCCGCCGCTCGCTCCAAGAACGCGGCCGCGGTCACCAGCGCACCACGCCTCTGCGCGTGCTCGGCTGCACGCTCGAGCTCCCGGACGACGTCTTCGTCAGGTTCGGCGAAGGCGCAGGCGCGATGCCAGGCGTGCCGCTCTGGATCCAGATCGGGGTCGGTGGCGAGAGCCAGCGCCCCGTGTGCGGCGCGCACATCGTTTGCACCGGCCGTCCGAAAGACCGCAGACCGCACCAGGGGGTGGCGGAACCGGACGCGTCCGCGGAAGGTGACGAGCCCCGTCTCTTCGGCAGGAGCTGCCGCGTCGACACCGATCGAGAGGTGACCGGCCGTGCGCCACAGCAACGGCAGGTCGCCGAGCGGTTCGATCGACGCCGCGAGCACGAGCTGGCGCGTGTCGGCCGGCAGCTGCTGCAGCTGTCGGAGAAAGCCTTGTTCGATTCGTCCCGCGATCGGCATCGTGTCGTGCAGCCCGAAGCCGAGCTCGAACTCGGCCGGAGACAGTCCCCGCGGTAGCTCCACCAGCGCGAGCGGGTTCCCGCGCGTTTCGCCGACAAAACGGTCGCGGACGCGCGCGTCCAACGGAACGGTGATGACCGAGTCCAAGAGGGCGAGCGCGTCTTCGTTGTCGAGTCCGCTGACGCGGAGCTCGGGAAGGTCGGCCAGCGCTTCCGGCGCGGCGGGGTCACGTACTGCGAACACGAGCGCGATCGACTCGGCGAGGAGCCGGCGGGCGACGAACGCGAGCGTGCGTGCGGTCGCGTCATCAAGCCACTGCGCGTCATCGACGATGCACACGACGGGTCGGTCTTCGGCGACCTCCGCGAGGAGGCCGAGCGCGGCGAGGCCCAAGAGGAACTGATCGGGTGGTGGACCAGCCTCGAGGCCAAAGACCGTGCCGAGCGCCGCGGCTTGTGGATCGGGTAGGCGATCGACCTTGTCCAGCATCGATGCGCAGAGCTGGTGCAATCCGGCAAACGCGAGGTCCATCTCCGACTCGATGCCGGCCGTCTGCGCGACACGACAGCCCGACGCCTGCTGCTCGACGTAGTCCAAGAGCGTCGACTTCCCGATCCCCGCTTCGCCCCGCAGGACGACGACACGGCTCCGACCACTTCTCGCGTCTTTGAGGACGCTGTCGAGCGTCTCGCACTCGTGCCGACGGCCGCGCATCGTGTGCCGAAAATGGTGTCTTGCCATCGCACACCACCCGTCACGTGGGACGCGCGGAACGTAGCGCAGGTGGAGGCGGTATGTCCTGGGAGGATCGCGGGGGACGAATCGGCATCGCCCGACAGTCCTGCCAGCGGCGGGTGGCCTATGACGGGCCGGACCTCTGGACTAGCGAAGCACGCCGCGCAGCTCGCGGCGGGACTTGACGCCGAGCTTCACGAACACCTTGCTCAGGTGATACTCGACCGTTCGGGGGCTGATGTACAGCCGGCTGCCGATCTCGGGATTGCTCTCGCCCTCGGCCACGAGCCGCGCGATCTGCGCCTCCTGGGGGGTGAGCGCGTCGCTGGTGTCGACCGAGCGCTTGCGAACCTTCTCCCCGGTCGCGAGGAGCTCCCGGCGGGCGCGCTCGGCGAACGCGACCGCCCCCATCCCCGTCAACATCTCGTGCGCACGGCGGAGGTGCTCACGGGCGTCGACGCGTCGTTGCTCACGGCGGAGCCACTCTCCGTAGACGAGATGCGCCCGTGCGAGATGAGCGGCCATGCGTGTCCGAGCGAGCCGCTCGATCGCGTCGCGGTAGAGCGACTCCGTCTCGCCGTCGTCGCTGAGCAACGCCCGTGAGCGAGTCAACATGCCCAGCGCCCAGTCCGTGCCCGAGGTAAGTGCCCGCGGCTCGAGCTGCTGCAACGCCCGATTCGCTTCCTCGCGTGCTCCGCTTCGGGTCGCCGCTTCCACGTACTCGACGAGACTCCGCCCGTACACGCCGAGGTCGTCGAACGCGCAGGCGCGCCGGGCGGCGGCGAGGGCGTGCTCGTATTGACCGCGGCCGTTGTGTAGGACCGCCTTCGCGTACTCGCCGAGACCGGTCGTGCGGCCGGTGCCGAAGTCGGTCATGAGCTTCTCGACGGATTCGATCAGGTCGGACGCAGCTTCGTCGCCGCGCCAGGCGTCGAACTCGAGTGTGGTGTAGGTGAGGTCCTGGCGCCCGGTCAGTTCGACGATCGTGTCCTTCTCGTCGAGGAGTGCAGTTGCCGCAGCTGCGTCGCCCGCGTGCAGCTCGAACTCGGCGCGGTACTGGAGCGCCATGGGAAGCACGTTGATCGCACCGGCGTCACGATTCAGTCGAACGATGTTGCCAGTAAGTCGATCCCACGCCTCGTCGTCCCATACCTCGGGGGCGAGGGGCGGCGCGAACCACACCCACTGCAAGAACTGTGAACCGTGTTCGCGTTCCTCCGCGCACGCCTTGAGCGCACGGCGCGCCGGAACCAGGCCGGCCTCGTATCCGTCGGTGAACCGAATCGCGAGCGCGTCCAGCACCAGGTCGATCGTGCGCGGTGGCTCGGGCCCGGCCGGGGCTAGACGTGCGGCCCTGGCGACCTCGCGCAGCCGTTCCTCGCCGCCGAGCCGGCCGTTGGACATCTGCGTTCCAAGCGCGTTGAGGTACGTCTCGCGGGCGGTTGGCGGGTCGACTGGGTGGAACACCTCGGCCGCATCGAGGAACATCTGGCAACGTTCGGACACCCGCCCGTGCGCGCTCAGGAGACTGGCGCGCAGCCGCAACACCCACGCTCGCTGGAGCGGGTCGAGCGGGCACAACTCCGCGGTCGCGAGCAGGTCCAAGCCCGAGTCGGGCTCTCCCGCAAAGACCTTCGCCACGGCCGCGGTCAGCGCTCGCGCACCTCGTCTTGCCGGCTCGGCGGTCAGCTCGGTCGCCCGTTGCAGGAACGCGGCGGCGGTCACCGTGGCACCGCGTGCCTTGGCCCGTTCCGCAGCGAGTTCGAGCTCACGAGCGACGGACTCGTCGGAGCCGGCGACCGCATGGGCGCGGTGCCAGGTGCGGCGATCAGGATCGACGACGGAGTCGGTCGCTTCGGCGAGCGCGCGGTGCGCGGCGCGGATGTCATTCACGCTGGCCGTGCGGGAGACCGCGGAACGAACCAGCGGGTGGCGGAACCGGACTCGTCCGCGCAACGTGATCAGGCCGGCCTCTTCGGCCGGTGCCGCGGCGTCGACGTCGATCCCGAGGTTCTTCGCGGCGCGCCACAACAAGGTCACGTCGCCGAGCGGCTCGACCGCGGCGGTGAGCAGGAGGCGGCGCGTATCGACGGGCAGGTGCTGGAGCTGCCGCAGGAATCCGTCTTCGATGCGACCCGCCATGGCGGTCGGGTCGGGCGATCCGAATCCCAACTCGAGCTCCGCTGGAGTCAAACTCTTGGGTAGCTCCAACAACGCCAACGGGTTGCCTCGCGTTTCGGCAACGATCCGGTCGCGCACGCGCTCGTTCAAGATCCCGGCTGTCGCAGCGTCCAAGAGCGCCAGCGCGTCGTCCTTTCCGAGCCCATGGATCAGGAGTTCGGGGAGTCCCGTCAGGATCGGCTCGTCGGCGGGCTCGCGGACCGCGAAGACGACTGCCACTGACTCTGCGAGGAGGCGGCGCGCCACGAAGGCGAGCGTCGTCGCCGTGGCACGATCGAGCCACTGTGCATCGTCGACGATGCATACGAGCGACCGATCCTCGGCCACGTCTGAGAACAAGCCGAGCACGGCGAGCCCCAGCAAGAACTGATCTGGTGGTGCGCCCGCTTCAAGGCCGAAGATCGTCGCAAGCGCCCCGCGTTGGGGGCCGGGAAGGTGGTCGAAGCCGTCGACCATCGACGCGCACAGTTGGTGCAAACCAGCGAAGGGCAGTTCCATCTCGGACTCGACACCGGACGCGCTCTCGACCCGGCAGGTCGACGCGCGTTCGCGCAGATACTCCAGCAGCGCGGACTTCCCGATTCCCGCCTCGCCCCGGAGAACAAGGACACGACTCTGACCGGCTTGCGCGTCTTTGAGGACGCGTCCGAGGGTCTCGCACTCGCGGCGACGACCCCGTAACCCGTGATTGGACTGGCGACTCGCCATCGTCCACCACCCGCTGGACTACCCGGAACGTAGCCCAGCGGAGGGCGGTTCGCCCTGGCGATCACCGCAACGTCCTATGACGGCGCGCTAGCCCAGTCGATCCGTACACCTTCCGTCGCGTCTGAGTGATCTCTGAGCCAGCGGCGGGCGAAAGGGCACCAGGGGACAAGAGTGAGGTGCTCGGCTCTGGCACGGGTGACGGCGGCTCGCACGAGCTCCCCACCGATGCCGCGCCCCTCGAGGGACAACGGCACGTCGGTGTGGGCCAGGATGAGACGGCCCTCGGTCAGGTACGTGAGCTCCGCAGTCGAGCCGTTCTGCGCAACGACGAAGCGGCTGGTGTCGCGGTCGTCTTGAACATCGACGTCGATCGGGATGTGGGCCATGGGGTCTCCTTCGACTCATTGTCACGCGACGGCGGCGCGCGTCGTCGCGATGGCTTGGACGGCTAGGTCGATGCGGACGGTCTTGCCGACGAGCACGCCGCCGGTCTCCAGCGTCTCGTTCCAGGTGAGCCCGAAGTCCTCTCGGTTCACTTCCGTCGCGGCCGTGAATCCGATGCGCTCATCTCCAAGTGGGGAAACGTCAGCACCGTCGAAGTCGACCGTTAGGCTTACCGCCCAGGTTGTGTCGCGGATGGTCAGATCGCCGACCATCTCCCATGCGCCATCGGGCAACGCTCGCACCGAGGTCGACCGGAACGTGATGATTGGGTACTGCTCGACCTCGAAGAAGTCAGCGCTGCGCAGGTGGGCGTCGCGGTCGTTGTTGCCGGTGTCGAGGCCTGCGGCTCCGATCTCGACTTCGACGTGTGAGGCCTCCGGCTCCTCGGCGATCGTGATCTGGCCGCGGAGGTCCTTGAACCGGCCGCGGACCCTTGTGATCATCAGGTGCCGGGCCACGAACTCGACGGCGGTATGCGTCCCGTCGATCTCGTAGACGCCGGCGACGGGGATGAGGCGGTCATCGTGGGTGCGCAGCACGCTCACGGCTCGATCCGACATGGCAGCTTCCTTTCTGTGACGACCTCGAGGAGAGGGCAGTCGGTCCGCATCACGCACCCACGAGGGCGTCATGCAGCATCGAGATCGCCTGTGCGACCGCGGCGCGGGTGGCGTGTGTGCTGCTGAGAGGGTTCAGCATCATGAAGTCGTGCGTGATGCCGTCGTAGCGGACGGTCGTCACTGCGACTCCGGCCTCCCGCAAGCGGGCCGCGTACGCCTCGCCCTCGTCACGCAGTACGTCGGCCTCGTCGACGATGATGAACGCCGGGGGAAGGCCTGCGAGCTGCTTGTCGCTGGCGCGGAGAGGTGACGCGAACGGCTCCGAGCGTCGGTCGACCTCGGGCAGGTAGGCGTCCCAGAACCACGCCATCGCCTTGGCGGTGAGGAAGTAGCCCTCCGCGAACTGCTCGTATGAGCCTGTGTCCATGGCGGCGTCGGTCACCGGGTAGTACATCGACTGGTGCACGAAGCGCACGTCGCCGCGCTCGTTGGCCATCAGGGCGAGCGCCGCGGTCATGTTGCCGCCCACCGAGTCGCCGGCGACGGCGATGCGGTCGGGGTCGAGCTGGTGGGCGGCGCCCTCGCGCATGATCCACTGGGCCGTGGCGTACCCCTGCTCGATCGCGACGGGGTAGTGGGCCTCCGGCGAGCGGTCGTACTCGACGAACACGACGGCGGCGCCGGTGCCGACGGCGAACTCCCGCACGAGCCGATCGTGAGTGTCGGCGTTGCCAAGCACCCAACCGCCGCCGTGCATGTACAGGATCACGGGCAGCGGGCCCGCTGCGTCCGGCGGCCGCACGATCCGCACGCGCACGTCTCCGACCAAGGCGGGGACAGTGATCCAGCGGTCCTCGACGTCGAGCTTGTCGATCGGCGCGGCCTGGACGTCGTCGAGCACCTTGCGGGCCTCGGCGGGGGTGAGCTCGTAGAGGAAGGGCGGAGTCGCTGTCGCGTCGACGAACTCTTGCGAAGCCTGCTCGAGCACGACCGGCGACTCAGTCTTGGTGGTCGACATGGGTGGTTCTCCTTGTGTTCTGTTCACGGATGGGGTCAGGCGGCAGCGCGCAACGCGGCGGCCTGCAGGATCAGCTGCGCCGTGATGTCAGGGTGCGAGACGGCGATCGCATGCGAAGCGCCCGGGACCTCGACCGCACGGCGCGCCCCGGCACGCTCGGCCATCAAGCGCTGGAGGGTGGCCGGGATGTTGCGGTCCTCCTCACCGAACACGAACCACGACGGCACCTCGCGCCAGAGCGGCTGGTCGCCGGAAGGTTCGGCGAGCGCCCCCTCCGTCACCGGCCGCTGGGTCTCGGCCATCAGCGCTGCCTCCGATGCCGGCACGTCTGCGCAGAACTGGTCGTGGAACCGGTGCTGCGCGATGTACAGATCGGTCGTGCCGTCGGCTCGTGGGACGGGCTGCAACGCGTCACCGAGCGTGCTTCCGGGGAACCGCCCGGCCAGCGTGAGACAGCTTTCGCCGGGCTCGGGTGCGAAGCCTGCGACATAAACCAACCCGGTGATGTCACCGGCATCGGCGGGAACGTTCGAGATCACCGCTCCGCCATAGGAGTGGCCGACGAGCACGATCGGTCCGTCAATCGTGCGGACGAGATCAGCGACGCTGGCGGCGTCAGCAGCTACCCCTCGCAGCGGGTTGGCCACGGCGACGACGCGGTGACCTGGGTCGGACGGAGCGACCACGCGGTGACCTCGGCTCATCAGCAAGTCGATGACCCGATGCCAACTCGCCGACTCAGCGAACGCGCCGTGGACGAGAACGAACGTTGATCTCACGGTGTGTGCTCCTTGGTTCATGCGGCCTCGCACCAGGAGCATCACGCCACCGCGGGGTCGATCGCCTCTGTGGAACTCCCTAGCCATCTCCCCAGGGAGGTGCCATACGGGATGCGGGAGGACCGGCGCCACCGCGCCCAGGGAACTCACTAGGCAGTACCACGGAGGCGATCCACAGCGTCCCATGCGACGGTGGCGCTATGGAACGGAGGCAGTGCTTGCTCGATGTCGAGGGGTCGACGCTACCTGCGCCGAGTGGCGGCAGCCCGACCATGACGATGTACGTGTCCGACCCGGCGGTGCGTCGCGGCGAGTCCGACCCCTTCGATTTCTTCGAGCTTCCCCCCGCGGCCAGTGACGGGGACGGCGAGACGAGTGCGTCCCTCGAGCGGCGAGATTGAGCCGCCATGGCCAGTCTCAACCGTGGATTTCCAGGGCCGTCGGCGCCAGCCAGGTGCGGGGCTGATCCCTCCCGGCCAGTACATCGCGGAGGACTTCCCCGTCCTCAGCGCCGGACCAACGCCGATCGCGTCGCTGGACGACTGGGACTTCCAGATCCTCGACCAAGCGGGTACGCCGCTCGCCCGCTGGACATGGTCCGAGTTGCGCGCGCTGCCGGCCGAGCACATCACCGTCGACATCCACTGCGTGACC
>Ga0299913_10003298_pt1 | contig 13152 bp, 12 predicted proteins | sample RVTome_9_FD_201360 | JGI IMG/M metagenome (GOLD analysis project Ga0299913, IMG submission 201360) | Soil microbial communities from uranium-contaminated site in the Upper Colorado River Basin, Wyoming, United States - RVT155D38 (version 2) ... | reverse complement strand
CGGCCTCCGGGGAGGGGTCGCCCGCAATGGCGGGCTCCTACAGCGCCCGATTCGCGAGGTTCCCGCGCAGCAGGAGCCCGCCATTGCGGGCGACCAAAACGAGCGCCAGCTCACGGAAAGCCAGCCCCATTCAGCCACGGTTCATTGCCACCTCCCTATTGTTATCGCCAAGCCCGGCAGTCGAGGTTCCGGGCCCTTGATTCTTACCGGGGAGAAGGACGATGAACCGCAAATTCTGGATAGTGACCGTCCCGGCCGCCGCCGCAGTGGCGCTGGCAGTCGCAGCGGAACCGGCAAGTGCGGACAATGGTTATGCGTACGGCAGGGATCGCGCCGTATATGACTACGCGAGAGTCCTGAGTGTGCAACCCAACGTAAGGTACGTGAGGGTGTCGACGCCAGTGAGAGAGTGCTGGGAAGAGACCCGCCACTACACCGTCGAGCATCGTGCGCCGGGCAGCGCCGCCGGTACCCTCGTCGGCGCAATCATCGGCGGCGTGGTCGGCCACCAGTTCGGCAGTGGGCGGGGCAACGACGCAGCGACGGTCGCGGGCACCCTGGTTGGAGCCGCCATCGGTAACGATGCGGCGAGACGATCGGCCCCGCGCTACGAGAGCACACGGTACGAACGCCCGGTTCAGCGCTGCGAAACCCGATACACGTCTCACGAGGAACAGCGTATCGACAGCTACCGGGTGATCTATACCTATAACGGCCGCAGGTACGCGACCGATACACCGTACGACCCTGGCGACCGCATTCGCATCAGGGTCGACGTTCGGCCGGCGCACTGAGCGCCGACCGTCCTTCCTCTGGCGTCGGGCGGCCCGGGCGCGGTTGCGACGTCCCTCGTTGCAATCGCCCCGGCAACCCACCAAACTTGCCGCACACTCACAATCGCTGCAGCCCCGGAATCCAAAGGCACGATCTTCAATGCGCATGCTGACCCAATTGGTACTCTCGGCGCTGCTGCTCTGTCTCGGGGCAGCAGCGGCCGCGGGCGACAGGTTTGCGCCTGACGGAAATCGGCACAGCCCCCTTAAGGGGCAACTGCTCGTCGCGCAGAATGACTGCCCGTCACTGAATGAAGCGGTGGAGCGGGTCAGGCGCCAATACAACGGCCGCATCGTCAGCGCAGAAACCCGGGTAAGCGGCAACCGCGAAGTACACCACATCAAGGTGCTGACCGAAGACGGCAAGGTCAAGACCGAAAGGATCGCCGGATGCACGAGACGTTCCTGAGGGCAACGGTACTATGCGGTTGCTGGTCATCGAAGACGACGAAACCCTGAGGGAATCCCTCTGCAGGCAGCTGTCCGACCAGGGTTTCGGAATCGAGCGGGCAGGTGACGGGCGGGAGGGGCTCTACTATGCGCTCGAATATCCTGTGGATCTGGCCATCGTCGATCTCGGCCTGCCCGAAATTTCCGGTCTCGATCTTATCCGCCAGGTTCGGGAGAAAGGCAAGACCTGGCCGATTCTCGTACTGACTGCGCGCGATCGCTGGCAGGACAAGGTCGATGGACTTGCTGCGGGCGCCGACGACTACGTGGTCAAACCGTTTCATTTCGAGGAAGTGCTGGCACGCGTGAACGCCCTGTTACGGCGCAGCGGCGGCTGGGCTTCCCCGACCCTGTCGGCCGGACCGGTGACACTCGATACCACGCGCCAGGAACTGTCGGTCGAGGGTCAGGTCGTGGAGCTGACTGGGTTCGAGTACCGCATCATCGAACACCTGATGATGCGTGCCGGCGAGGTGATATCCAAAGCGGAACTCACGGACCGGTTGTACGACCAGGACTTCGAACGCGACAGCAACGTGATCGAAGTGTTTATAGGCAGACTGCGCAAGAAGATGGACCCCGAAAATCGCATCAAGCCCATCGAAACCCTTCGAGGACGGGGTTACCGCTTTGCACTAGAGCGAAATCAGTCAGGACAGTAGTGCTGTCCCGCGGACAACACATCACGTCGGCCGATCCGGGAAAACTGCGAATGTCATCGCTCAGCGCTCGCCTGCTGCTGTCGGTGAGTCTGCTGCTGCTGGTGTTCTTCGGCGCGACGATCGTGGTGCTCGACCTTGCCTTTCGCGAGACGGGCGAACAGGCACAACGGCATATTCTCGACGGACACCTGATGTCCCTGCTGGCGGCGGCGGACCCGAACGACGATGACGTGTTGCAACTGCCGCCGGACCTGCCTGAGCCGCGTTTCGGCAACCCCGGTTCCGGATTGTACGGGGAGCTGCGCGACGTGCGCGGCAACACGATCTGGCGGTCGCGATCGACGCTTGGAGTCGACCTGCCGCACACGGAGCCGCCGACGCAGGGCACCAGCCACTACAGGGAAATCACGCTCGAAGATGGCACGGAGCTCATGGCGCTCAGTCTTTCCGTCGCATGGGAAATGCCGAACGGCGATCTCGAGCCGCACACGTTCAGCGTCGCAGAGAGCCTGGATGCCTATTACGCACAGATCGCGACCTTCCGCCGTCAATTGCTCACCTGGTTCACGGCGGTCGCAATTGTCATGCTGTTTTCGATCTCGATGGTAGTGCGCAGGCTGCTGCAGCCGCTCAGGCAGATAGAGCGGGAGATCACGGAGATCGAGGAGGGCCGCCGGCCGGCGCTCTCGGAGACCCTGCCGTCGGAACTGCAGGGGGTGGCCAGGAATGTCAATCTTCTCATCGGCAACGAGCGCGCCCGTTCGGAACGCTACATGCACACCCTCGACAACCTGGCGCACAGCCTCAAGACGCCGCTGGCCGCTGTGCGTTCGGTCATCGCGGAGCATCCGCCATCGGAGCTCGGCAAACGCGTCGAAACCCAGGTCGAGCGCATGAACGACATCGTCCGTTACCAGCTGCGCAAGCCGGCGAGCTACGTCTCCGAGGGATTCGGCTTCACATCAGTCGTGGTCGAGAAGGAACTGAAACGCCTCGTCGACGGACTGGTAAAAGTTTACCAGGACAAGAATCCCGATATCGTCCTGCACGTTTCCGACGGCGTGGTGTTCCGTGGCGACCGGGGGGATTTTCTCGAGCTTGCCGGCAACCTCCTGGACAACGCCTGCAAATGGTGCAGATCGCGCGTAGAGCTGCACGCCGGTCCGACCGCGGGCGCAGGCTTCGAGCTGGTCGTCGCCGATGACGGGCCAGGCATTCCCGAAGAGCTGGCCGGCATTCTGCTCGAACGGGGAATGCGGCTGGACGAGTCGGCGCCGGGGCACGGCATCGGCCTGGCCGTGGTTCGGGATATCGCCGCCTCTTACGGCGGCGAGGTCCGTATCGCGAAGTCGGGGCTCGGCGGCACCGAGGTTACGGTGACGGTCGGAAAACGATCCGCCGCGTAAGCGCCGAACGAAGCCGGGGCAGCAAAGGGCCGACGCCGGAGATCGCGATCCGTCAGCGGTCCGGTGTCGTGGACTTTCGCAGGCTCATCAGCGGCTCGATCAGGTCGAGCGGCAACGGGAAGATAATGGTGTTGGTCCTCTCGTTTGCCACTTCCTTGAGCGTCTGCAGGTAGCGCAGCTGCAGCGCCTGTTTCTCGCCGCCGAGAATCCGCGCCGCCTCGGCAAGTCTGTCGGCCGCCTGTTTTTCGCCCTCGGCATTGATCACTTTCGCGCGCCGTGAGCGTTCGGCTTCCGCCTGCTGCGCAATCGCGCGGATCATGCTCTCGTCCAGGTCGACGTGCTTGATCTCGACGTTTGCAACCTTGATGCCCCAATTGTCGGTTCTCTGGTCAAGGATGGTCTGGATGTCCGCGTTCAGTTTGTCGCGCTCCGCGAGCATGTCGTCGAGTTCGTGCTGGCCGAGCACGGAGCGCAGCGTCGTCTGCGAAAGCTGGCTCGTTGCCTCGAAGACATTTGCAACGCGGATAACCGCTTTCTCGGGATCGACAATGCGGAAATAGATGACAGCATTGACCTTGACCGAGACGTTGTCCCTCGAGATGACGTCCTGAGTCGGCACGTCGAGAACGATGACCCGCAAGTCGACCTTGGTCATGGTCTGGATGACCGGGAACAGCAGGATCAGGCCCGGGCCCTTCACGCGCTGGAAGCGGCCGAGGAAAAACACAACGCCTCGCTCGTATTCCTTAAGGACCTTGATCGTGTTGTAGAGCAGGATGACGACGATCGCGGCAATCAGTCCGATTGTTGGTAATGCCATGGAAATTCCTCGGTATGGATCTCTGTGATCTGGTTCTTGCTAGGTTTGGATCTGTGCGTGAGTCGGGTCATGCTGCGGTAAGGGCTCGACGTGCAGTATCAGTCCGTCCATCTCGCGAACGATGACCTGCTGTCCTTTCAACACCGGCGCGCTGCTGACAGCCTGCCAGGACTCTCCCTCCAGCCAGACCCTGCCGTGACCGGAGAAATCCTGTGTCGAGGTTGCAATGCCGCCGACGATCGAGCCCCTGCCGCTTACCGCGCCACGGCGCTGCAGTTTCACAAGGTACGAGGCTGTCAGAAGCACCGCCGACCCGGCGACCACGGCAAAGACCACCACGAATGCGATTGAGATGTCGTACCCCGGGATGCCGCTGTCGAACATCATGATTGCACCGAAGATAAAGGCGGCGATGCCGCCGAGCCCGAGTGCGCCGAAACTGGGCACGAAGGCCTCGGCGACGATCATTCCTATACCGACAATAATAAGCGCAAGGCCGGCGTAGTTGACCGGGATCACCTGTAACGCATAGGCCGCGAGCAGAAGGGCAATGACTCCGACGACGCCGGGGACTATCGCGCCCGGGTTGTAACCTTCGAACAGAAGGCCGTAGATGCCGATAAGCACCAGCAGCAGGGCGATCTCGGGATTGGAAATGGTGGTGAGTATCTTGATACGCCAGCTGGGCTCGATGGTCTCGATGTCCAGGCCCTCGGTGTCGAGGACCACGGTCTGGTTGTTGATGGTAACTTCGCGGCCGTGGATCGCGGCCAGCAGTTCCTGCGGGCTGTTTGCGATCAGGTCGATGACGTTTTCGGCGAGCGCTCCTTCCGCCGTCAGCGTCGCCGCTTCCCGCACCGCCTTCTCTGCCCAGTCGGCGTTGCGGCCGTGCGCTGCCGCAAGTCCGCGAATGTAGGCTATGGCATCGTTCAGCACCTTGCGTTCCATTGCGCTGCCGGGTTGCGGTGCCTGCCTCTCGGACTCTTCGTCTTCGGCGTCTCCGTCTTCCGTTTCGTCGCGGTCCTCCTCATCATCGCCGGCAGGCCGCTGACCGAACGGAGGGGACGATTCGGGCGGGTCGCCGCCGCCGAGCGAAACCGGCGTGGCGGCGCCAACGTGAGTGGTCGGGGCCATTGCCGCGATATGGCTCGCAAGCAGTATGTACGCACCTGCACTGTCGGCTCGCGCACCGGCCGGTGATACGTAGGTCGCCACCGGCACGCTCGAGGACAGAATCTTGCTTACGATGACGCGCATGGGCTCGGCGAGGCCACCGGGTGTGTCCATGCGGATGATGACAATATTTGCGCCCCGCACCTCGGCGTCTTCTATGCCGCCGACGATGTATTCGGCAGTCGCCACGCCCAGTGCGCCTTCGAGGTCGAGCAGAACGGCAGTGCCGTCCGCGCGAGCGGTCGCCGCGCCGGAAACCGCCGCAAATGCCCCGGCCAGCACGGCCAGAAGCTTCAATATGCCTGTACCGGGCAACCAGCCGTGTTTACGGGTTTTAGTGTTCACGGTGCCAATGATAACAGGGCACACGCCCACGAGGGCACGGCAACGGTCCTCCTGCTGCCGGACGGCACTTCTTGTCGCGGTCGGGAAATGGCAAACTGCCACCCCCTGACCTCCCGGCCCGAGACGATGTTCATCCGATTTATCACCACCGGCGGCACGATCGACAAGATCTACTTCGACGCCATCAGCCAGTTTGAAGTCGGCGATTCACAGTTAAAGCATATCCTGACCGAGGGGCTGGTCGATTTCGAGTACGACGTTGTTTCGCTGTTCCACAAGGACAGCCTCGAACTGACTGATGCGGATCGTGCAGCTCTCAGGCAATGCATCGAAGAGGATGACAGGCGCCTGATCGTGATAACGCACGGAACCGACACGATGGTGGAAACGGCCGCCGCCCTGCACGGCATTGCAGGGAAGTCGATCGTGCTGACGGGAGCGCTGAGCCCCGCACGGTTCAAAAGCACCGATGCCGTGTTCAATGTGGGGATGGCGGTCGCCGCCGTGCAACTCGTAAGTCCGGGCGTATACATCGCGATGAACGGCCAGGTGTTCGGCGCCGGCGAGGCAAAAAAAAACCGCGACGCCAACCGCTTCGAAAGGGTGACGGCCTCGTGAGAGAGTCAAGCCAAGGTGACGTCGGTGTCGCCCGCAATGGCGGGCTCCTGCGGCGCCTGGTCAATCGCGCCCTGTAGGAGCCCGCCATTGCGGGCGACACCGGAACACCGAATGCGGCGCTGACTACAACCCGAAGTTGATCCCCTGCGCCAGCGGCAATTCCGCACTCCAGTTGATCGTGTTCGTCTGGCGCCGCATATAGGCCTTCCAGGCATCGGAACCCGACTCGCGGCCCCCTCCGGTCTCCTTTTCACCGCCGAACGCGCCGCCGATCTCAGCCCCCGACGTGCCGATGTTCACGTTGGCGATGCCGCAGTCGGAGCCCTGGTGCGACAGGAAGTACTCCGCATGCTGCAGCCGGTCGGTGAAAATCGCCGACGAAAGTCCCTGCGCCACGCCATTGTGCATCTCCAGCGCTTCGTCGAGATTCCGGGCTGAAATGAGGTAAAGGATGGGCCCGAAAGTCTCCGTCTGGACGACCTCCCATTCGTTCCGGGCTATCGCGATGATCGGCTCGATAAAGTTGCCGGGGCGGTCGAGGACCTTGCCGCCGCAAAGGATCTCGCCGCCGGCCTTCACCACCGCCGCGGCGGCTTTCACGACTCTCTCTACCGCAGCCTCGTCGATCAGCGGCCCCATCAAGGTCTTGCGGTCGAGCGGATCGCCGATTCTTACCTGGCCGTAGGCCTTCACCAGGCGCTCCTTCAGTTCTTCCATCCGTGACTGATGCACGATGACCCGTCGTGTAGTGGTACAACGCTGTCCCGCCGTCCCGACGGCGCCGAACACGATGGCGGGCACGGCGAGATCCAGGTTCGCGAACTCGTCTACGATGATCGCGTTGTTGCCGCCGAGCTCCAGCAGGCTCTTGCCCATGCGGGCAGCCACACGTTCTCCCACTTTGCGTCCGACCGCCGTTGAACCGGTGAACGAAAGCAGGTCAATGCGGGAGTCGTCGACGAACCTCTGAGCCAGGCTGTTGTCGCCATCGTTGAACAGGTGAAAGATCTCCGGGAAACCGGCGTCGGCGAGCGCCGCATTGCAGATCTTCTGCACTGCCACACCGCACAAGGGCGCCTTCGGGGACGGCTTCCAGATGTTGACGTTGCCGCAAATCGCCGCGATGCAGGCGTTCCAGGACCAAACCGCCACTGGAAAGTTGAACGCGGAAATCGTGCCCACGACTCCGAGCGGATGCCATTGTTCGTACATGCGGTGCATCGGCCGCTCCGAATGCATGGTCTTGCCGTAAAGCATGCGCGACTGACCGACGGCAAAATCGGCGATGTCGATCATTTCCTGCACTTCGCCGTCGCCTTCGGCCTTGATCTTGCCGTTCTCGAGGCTCACGAGGCTGCCCAAGGCGCTCTTGTTGTCGCGAAGCGCATTGCCGAGCAGGCGAATGGCCTCGCCGCGGACCGGTGCCGGTACTTTGCGCCATTCCAGGAAGGCTGAGCGCGCATCGTCGACCAGGCGGTCGTACTCTCTGGCGGTCGTTGCACGGACGCTCGCAATCACGTCGTTATTGGCAGGATTTACCGACTCTATCAACGGCGCGGATTCAGTTTCGAACGAACGCACGCCCGACCAGGTGCCGGGATTGACGTCGCCCAGACCAAGGCTCTCGAGGATATTCTTCATTGCTCTTGCTCCTGCCATACTCATTCGGTTTCCAGCCGTTTCCTTCGTTGCCGGCCGGTCGCACCGCGAGCGACCAGGTCGGCCGACAGCTGACTGCTGCCGCCGTGCTCATAGTACTCGCCGAACCGGTTGCTCAGGATTTCCTGCAATCCGAACTCTTCCTGCGCGATGAAACCGCTGCGTTCGGGGTTCGAGGACAGAACGATATCCATGACGCTGCAGACGCCCGCGGCGGTCGTGATCTGGATGGCGGACCACAGGCGCCCGCTGACGACTTCCGGGTACACCTTGTTCACATAGTTTTCCTCGCGGAATTCGCCCTCCTGCATGCCGGTCACCGCAGCATAGATGATTACGACGTCTTGCAGCGTCTGCGGCACCGAGTTTTCGAGGATGCGCTTGAGTGTCGCACGGTCGCGATTCAGTTTGAGCCCGTTCATCAGAAGGCGCATCTGCTCGCAGTGCCCGGGATAGCGGATGGTCTTGTAGTTCATCGTGTTGACGCGATTGCCGTAGGTTTCCCCCAGAGAACCGAGTCCGCCTGAGGTGTTGAACGCTTCGTAAAGCGTTCCGTCGATTTCTATTTCCTCGAGGCCCTCGAGCGGCAGCACGTTTATTTCCTTACCCTCGACGATGCTCTGGCAGGGGTTGCCGTATTCGTTGATGAGACCGTCGGTGGACCAGGTTAGCGAATACTTCAACACGTTGTTGGGATGCTGGGGCAGGGCGCCTACCCTGAGCTTGACCGACCGGAGTTTGTCGAAATGCTGGATGAGTTCGTTGGCAGCGATGCTGATGAAGCCCGGCGCAAGCCCGCACTGCGGCACGAACGCCGTGGTCGCGCCCTTGGCGAGGGCGCGCACGGAATTGGTGACGGCGACGTCCTCGGTCAGGTCGAAGTAATGCAGGTTCTCGGCCCGCGCGACTCTGGCAACCGTGACGTTGCAATAGAACGGCAGGCCGGAAATCACGGCGACCGGTTTGAACTTTCGGACATGCTCCGTCAGCTGCTGTTCGTCGCTGGCGTCAAAAGTGAAGGCACTGGACGGATCCAGGCCATGCGCGTCGGCCACTCCGGCCGCGGCGCCGTCAACGCTGTCCGCGAGCTGCACACGATAATCGCCGCACCCGGCCAACAGGCCCGTGATCAGCGCGCCGATCTTGCCGGCGCCTAGAACCAGAATGTCCTGCATGGAAACTCCTGGAGGAAAAGAAGCGGGATGCTCGCGGGCGCGCATTGTGCCAATGTCGGACTGTGCTTTCCAGATACATCCCATTCGATGGACGCTCCAGCGGTCGCCCGCAATGGCGGGCTCCTACAAGGCGCGGTGCAGGCGTATTGCCGCTAGCTCGGAACGGGCTTTGTAGGAGCCCGCCATTGCGGGCGACCGCACCCATCCGCAACGCTATGCCGCCTTCAGATCTCGCGTTAACCTGCTGATTACCGCCGAAACCTTTGCGCCGCTTTTCCGCAACGTGGCATAGTGCGGCGACCCGGAGGAGCGACCGTGACCCGACCTGTTTCCAAAGCCGATTGGCACCCCGCCAGCTGGCAGCGCCTGGCCGCTGCGCAGCAGCCGGTGTATCCGGACGTGCCCGCGCTGGAGCGAACGGTTGCCGAGCTCAGCCGCCTCCCGCCGCTCGTTACATCGTGGGAAGTCGACGCCCTCAAGGATCTGCTTGCGAAAGCACAACGTGGCGAGGCTTTCGTCCTGCAGGGCGGCGACTGTGCGGAACGTTTCGACGACTGCACTTCGGAAAGCATCGTTGCAAAGCTCAAGATACTCCTGCAAATGAGCCTGGTCATGCTGTACGGGTTGAAAAAACCCGTGGTGCGGGTCGGGCGAATGGCGGGCCAGTACGCGAAACCACGCTCCGCGGACACGGAAACGCGCGACGGCACGTCGTTGCCGAGCTTCCGCGGCGATCTGGTCAACCGCAACCCGTTCAGTGCCGAGGACCGCGTGCCGAATCCGGAACTGATACTGCGCGGCTATGAACGGGCCGCCCTGACGCTGAACTTCGTCCGCTCGCTGATCGACGGCGGATTTGCGGACCTGCATCATCCGGAATACTGGGATCTCGACTGGGTCGGTCATTCGAAGATGGCCGAGGAATACCACGAGATCGTCCGCTCGATCTCGAATTCGCTCGATTTCCTGGAATCGATCTCGGGCCGGGCCTTTTACCAGACCCAGCGCGCGGATATTTATTCGTCTCACGAGGGGCTGCATCTCTACTACGAGCAGGCCCAGACCCGTTTTCTCGAACGGCGGTCCCGGTGGTACAACCTGACCACGCATTTTCCGTGGATCGGCATGCGCACTGCCGCGATGGATGGGGCGCACGTCGAGTATTTCCGCGGCATCGCCAACCCGATCGGCATCAAGGTCGGTCCGGGCATGACCACCGAATGGCTGCAGCAACTGATCGGCGTCCTGAATCCGAATAACGAGCCCGGGCGGCTGACGCTCATTCATCGCTTCGGCGCGAAATCCATCGAAGAGGGGCTGCCGAAACTCATCCGCGCCGTTCGCGAAACGGGCTCAACGGTTCTGTGGATCTGCGACCCGATGCACGGCAACACGGAGAGCACCGCCGACGGCACCAAGACCCGGCGCTTCGACAACATCGTGTCGGAGTTGGCAGCCGCGTTCCGCATTCATCAGTCACTTGGCAGCTATCTGGGCGGGGTGCACCTCGAATTGACCGGTGAGAACGTGACCGAATGCACCGGCGGCGCCCGCGGCCTGACCGACAGCGACCTGGCCCGGGCATACCGGTCAACGGTAGACCCACGCCTCAACTACGAACAGGCGATGGAAATAGCGATGCGGATCGCAGGCCTTCATCGCAACGGCTCCTCCGCGTAGCTTTCGAGTCGCTGCCAGGCCTTTTTGCCGGTCATCCGCCGGCTTTCGCCGCATGGGAGGTCGTCGAGAGACCACGGTCCGACCGCGTGCCGCACCAGTCGCAGCGTCGGCAGCCCGGCGGCGGCCGTCATGCGCCGCACCTGCCGGTTGCGCCCCTCGTCTACCTCTAAGTCGAGCCAGCTCACAGGTTTGTTTCGTCGTTCGCGGATTGGCGGGTCGCGTGTCCACAGATTCTTCGGCTCGGGGATCAACTCGGCGCTAATTGCCCTGGCGTTGCCGTCCTTAAGCTCCACGCCATTCATCAGCCGTTCGACGTGCTGCAGGCCGGCGACACCCTCTACCTGGACCCAGTAACGCTTCGGCAGCTTACCGCCCGGGTGACTGATTCTCGCCTGCAGTTTACCGTCGTCGGTGAGTAACAACAGGCCTTCGCTGTCCGCATCGAGGCGGCCGGCGGGGTATACGTTGCGTTCGGTAACGTAATCTTTGAGCGTCGGACGGTTGTCCGCGCTGCTGAACTGGCTCAATACTCCGTAGGGCTTGTTGAAAAGAACCAGTGGCACGGGGGAAGTATAATCGCCAGTCGGTCGCAGGGGCTTGGAGGTCGCCCGCCATTGCGGGCGACCCGAGGCATAAACCGCATGAAGTTGATCATCTAAAACAGCGATTTCAAAGAACTTACCACGAGGACCCAGCATGAACGACCGCACGGACCGCGGGCCTGCCCGCGCCCCCGACATCACGTGCCCCGTCAGCGCCAGTTTCGCCGGGGTCCTGAGCGCCCCGGCCCTCGACTTCATCGCGGCGCTCGCGCGCAAGTTCACGCCGCGGATAGAGCAGGCCCTCGCGGCACGCGACGAACGCCAACAGGCGATCGGCAACGGCGAGATGCCGGATTTCCTCGAAACGACCCGGGAGATCCGCGAGTCGGACTGGCGAGTCTGTGAGGTGCCGGCGGATCTCCAGGACCGGCGGGTCGAAATCACCGGACCCACCGACCGGAAAATGATCATCAATGCGCTGAACTCCGGCGCGAAAGTGTTCATGGCGGACTGCGAGGATTCGCTGTCACCGACCTGGACGAATATCGTGCAGGGCCAGATCAATCTGCGCGACGCGGTCAACCGAAGTATCCAACTTGAGTCGGGCGGCAAGCACTATGCGTTGGACGAGCACACCGCGACGCTGATCGTGCGCCCGCGCGGCTGGCATCTGCCGGAGAAGCATATCCTGGTCGACGGCAAGCCTGTCCCGGGTGCGCTGGTCGACTTTGGACTCTACCTGTTTCACAACGCCGCAGAACTGAAGAAACGCAGTACCGGCCCGTACTTTTATCTCCCGAAACTGGAATCGCACCTGGAAGCGCGCATCTGGAACGACGTGTTCCGTTTCGCGGAGGAACGGGACGTCGTCGGCAAGGGCCAGATCAAGGTAACCGTGCTGATCGAAACCATACTCGCGGCGTTCGAGATCGATGAGATCCTGTACGAACTAAAAAGTTACATCGTGGGCCAGAACTGCGGACGATGGGACTACATCTTCAGCTTTATCAAGAAGTTCAGAAACTACCCTGAATTCGTCCTGCCGGATCGCAGCGAAGTGACGATGCTGACGCACTTCCTGCGGTCGTATTCGAGGCTGGTTATCAAGACCTGTCACCGGCGCGGTGCCTATGCCATAGGTGGCATGGCGGCGCAGATTCCTATCAAGAACGATGCCGAGGCAAACCAGCGCGCGCTGGCGAAAGTGAGAGCCGACAAGGAGCGCGAGGTGCAGGACGGCCATGACGGGACGTGGGTGGCGCATCCGGCGCTCGTGCCGCTGGCGATGGAAATCTTCGATGCGCATATGTCCGGACCGAATCAGCTCGACAGGCTGCGCGAAGACGACCACGTGACGGCCGCCGACCTGCTGCAGGTCGTCAAGGGAAAGATTACCGAGGCAGGAGTTCGCGAGAATATCAGCGTCGGCCTTCAATACATGACGGCCTGGCTCGAGGGCAACGGCTGCGTCCCGATCAACAACCTTATGGAGGATGCCGCGACTGCCGAGATTTCGCGGGCGCAGCTGTGGCAGTGGGTACATCACGAGACCGGAATTCTGGATGAGGGGCGGAATATTACTTACGAGTATTTCAAGCGGCTGCTCGCGGAAGAGATGGAAAAGATTCGTGGCGCCGTGGGCGCGGAGCGATTCGAAGCGGGAAGTTATCGCAGGGCGGCGGAGTTGTTTGACCGGATTACCGGGCAGGATGAGTTTGCCCCGTTCCTGACGTTGGTGGCGTATGAGGATCTGGAGTGAAGGTTGTCGAGCGTGTGAGCGGCCGCCGTT
>Ga0299913_10003297_pt1 | contig 13153 bp, 15 predicted proteins | sample RVTome_9_FD_201360 | JGI IMG/M metagenome (GOLD analysis project Ga0299913, IMG submission 201360) | Soil microbial communities from uranium-contaminated site in the Upper Colorado River Basin, Wyoming, United States - RVT155D38 (version 2) ... | reverse complement strand
CAGTGGCCCGGAGATCAGATCAAAAGTAGGCCGACGGTAGCCCGGGGCGGGGACGGCGTCAATGGCGCCGTAACTACTTACCACGAAGGGGCACAGCGTCCACTTTAGCGGAATCCGTCAGCGGTGGCGCTCACGCCGGAACGGGCACGCGCTTGACCTTGATCGTCGCCATTTCCGGGCTGACGCCGTTCTTGCCGTTGACCAGGTTGCTGAGCGTCAGGCGAGACACGCGCAGCACGTCGGCCGCCTTGGCGATGCTGAGGCCCAGAGGCTTCAGACAGTCCTCAAGCACGTGCTCGCCGGGATGGGGGGGATTCTTCATCGTCATTAATCCGTTTCTCCTCGCTAGTGACAACGGTGACGGCCCAAAAGCCCTTCGTGCGCCAGGGGTTCGATCCTGCGAGTCGCGAGCACCAGTCGACGATGGTGCGCCAGCTTGTTCACTTCCTCCAGGCTCTTGCTGGTCGCAGCCAGATCTGCCGTGGCGTGCTCATCCAGGAGGCGCGCCAGATCGAGAGCTACTGGCGCGTGGCCCATAACCTCCCGCCCCTGTCGGCCTCGCCGCTCGGGATGCTCCTCGAGTCCTGCGGGCCCGGGCCGACCTGACGGCAGTTTGGTCATCCGCGTGGGACCGCGTGACAGGGTCTCCAGGGAGCGGGCCGGGCGTCTGAGCCGGACGACACTAGACCGCGAGAGAGCCGCCGTCAACGAACGCTTTTTAGGGAAACATTTGACTAGGAAAGCTTTGGGTTCGAACCCAATGAACCTTCGTCACGAATCGGGCTGTCGAATTCCGCCCCCCCCCCGTCGTGGGCAGCTTGAACCGTGGCCAGGGTTGCGGTCTCTACAGCGCCTCCCCCTTCGCCGGCTGGCCCTTCAGGAGGAACGTCTTGGGGAGTTCACCCTCGCCACAGATCTTGAACGACCCGAAATCCTTGTACCAGGAACCGTCTGGTGCGTCCGGCTCGGATTCGCGCCAGAGCTTGAGCTTGTAGAGGTCCTCGGCTGATATCTGGCGATCCGCGACGCGATCAAAGAGGTGCTGACGCAGACTCGGTGGAAGATCGGTCCACCGAATCTTGGGCATCAGTCGCCGAACGTCATGCGCGCAAGTTCCTCCTTCAATCGCTGCCGCTCGGCACTGTCTCGCGTCTCGGCAAGCCGACTAGCAAGCGCGAAGAACCGTTCCTTCTCGGCTTCCTTGGATTGCAGGCCGGCCTCGATGAGATCGACAAGGACCCGATTGGCGCTCGTCTTCCTCGTCTTGGCCAGGGCGCGCACGCGTCTGGCGACTCCGACTGGAATCGAAACGCTTTGACGAACCGTCCTCTGTGTCTCGGCCATCGAGGGTAACTCTACATCATCCTGAACCATGTTGCACCATGCACGATATCGCGCCTGTCCTTCGCGAAAACTCCGTCCACAGCCAAGTGGTTGATCAGCAGCCAGCTCGCCCTCGAAAACCTGGCCCTGCGCCAGCAACTCGCCGTCTACAAACGAACGGTTCCACGGCCGAGGCTCCACACGATGGATCGTCTGTTCTGGGCCGGCCTGGCCAGGCTCTGGGCCGGTTGGCGGCAGGCGCTGGTGATCGTCTCGCCCGATACCGTCCTGCGCTGGCAGCGGCGGCGCTTCCGTGAGTATTGGACCCGCCTTTCGGGCCGGTCACGAGGCGGCACAGTCGCTCGGTGGCCATCCCTCCCCCTTTCGGGGGGCTGGCCGGCCGGCCGACGGGTCCAGCGTCGCTACGTTTCGGCCATCGCCCTGATCACGATCCTCCGACCCCGGTGATCACGATGCCGATTTTCTTGATCACGATCGACCGATCCGCGTGACCACGATGCTCCGATCTGGCTGATCACGATGGGCCGACGCGCGCACCCGGTGGAGCTCGAGGCGGCCGTGCGCGCCGTGCCCGGCGTGGGCGACGAGTACGAGATCGTGCTGGCCCACCACCGCCGCGGGGCTCGACGTGATGACGGCGCGGGTGGAGCACCCGGACGCCGGTATCCCCGCACGGGTGGCGCGGGAGATCCAGACGCGCTGCGAGGTGCGCTGCGAGGTCGAGGTGCTGGAGCCGGGCACGCTGCCGAAGACGGAGTTCAAGGCCCGGCGCGTCCGCGACACTCGATAGCTGGCTCCCGTCGGGCGCCTATAATCAGGCGGTGGACCGCCCGACGCTCGTCCTCGTGCACGGCGCCGCCAGCTCGGCCGGGGTCTGGCGCTTCTGGCGGGAGCGGCTCGAGGCCGAGGGCTACCCGACGCGGGCCCCCGATCTGCGGGGCCACGGCCGGGCGCCCTGCGCGGACTTGGGGCGGGTCTCGATGGGCGACTACGTCGCCGACGTCGCCGCAGCTGCCGGCGGCCTGTCGCGGCCGCCAGTGCTCGTCGGCTGGAGCATGGGCGGGCTGCTCGCGCTCATGTACGGGGCCGTGGCGTCGACGCTGGGCGTGCTGGCGCTGGGCCCGAGCACGCCGGGGCCGTTGCTCGAAACGCCCGCGTCGCGTGCGCCGGCGCCCGGCGTCTTCGGCCCCGAAGCCTACGGCATCACGGACCCGGCGTCACCGGCGCAGCCGACCATGCCCGATCTCGACGCCGAGGAGACCGCCGTCGCGCTCGCCAGCCTGGGCCCGGAATCGGCCTTCGCCCGCCAGGAGCGCCGGTGTGGCGTCTGGTTCAACCCGCGCGGCGCCACCGGCGCCCTCCTCGTCGCCGCCGGCGAGCGCGACGCGAGCTATCCGCCGGCCGATTGCCGCCGCATCGCCCGCTTCCTCAACGCCGAATACATGGAGTTCCGGGGCGCCTCCCACTGGGGGCTGGTGCTGAACCGCCGGGCCCTGGACGCCGCCTGGCCGGAGATCAGCGGCTGGCTGCGCAAGCTCAGGTGAGGCCGAGACCGGTGCCGTGGCCGCTGCGGCGTCGTGCTGTCCGGGGGACACGCAGGCCTGGCCGAGCATGAAGTGGTACTCGGCGGCGGTCCTGGCCCGCGGACCACGTCATCGAGTGAGCGCTCGCCCCGCCGTAGTACAGTCCCCCGTAGGGAGGAACCCGCTATGCCGCCCACCAAGCTGGCCCACGTCGTCTACCAGACCAATCGCATGCCGGAGATGCGTGACTGGTACGCCACGGTGCTCGGGGGTCACGTGATCTACGAGAACCCGCACCTCTGCTTCGTGACCTACGACGACGAGCACCACCGCGTGGCCTTCGTGGACTTCGGACCGCTGGCGCCTCGCGACTCCGCCGCCGGCAGTGAGCTCGGCCCCAAGCCGGTCGAGCAGCCGGGCCTGCATCACGTCGCGTTCACCTTCGGATCGATGGGCGAGCTGCTCGACACCTACGTCCGGCTCCGGGATCGCGGCATCCGTCCGTTCTTCTGCGTGAACCACGGCCCCACGACGTCGATGTACTACCGCGACCCCGACGGCAACCGCATCGAGCTGCAGATCGACAACTTCGCGACTGCGGAGGAAGGCCAGGCGTGGATGCACTCGCCGGCGTTCGATCGCAACCCGATCGGCGTGGAGTACGATCCGGACGCGCTGGTGGAGAAGTTCCGGGCGGGCGTCCCGGTCGCCGAGCTGGTCGTCCGCGATTGATTGGACGGGGGGCCTTCTCGGAGCATCAGGCCCGGGGGTCATGCCCTACCTCCCCCCTGATACTGGAGTTGCCCCGGGTCCGTGGAGGGTTCACGGCTTTCGCTCACACGAGCACCAGTTCGCGCTTCTCATCGCGTCGCCCACGCTGCCCATCGACGGCCGCACACCGGCCTCCCGGCACCGGTGGCCGAAGGCGAGCGATGTGTACTGGGTCAACTCCAAACCTGCGATTCCTGGGTGACGTCTGGGTAAACGAAAGGGGCTAGCGGCCGTTCCGTCAACCACGGCCTTTATCCCGCCTACGCTCCGATCCCCGCCGCGCGCAGGGTGCGCAACGATCAGCTCCGCGTTGTTCTCGTCATCCGCGCGCCGCAACCTCCACCTCGACCCGGCGGGCACGCGTCCGGCGGAGCTGCCGGGCGACCACGCCGGCCAGGACGAGCAGCCCGACGATGTCCGTGTAGACCTCCGGCACGATGAGGGTCGGCGCGGCGAGGAAGAGCAGGAGCCGCTCCATGCGGGTCGGCCGGTCCACCAGGAAGTTCACGGTCGCGGCCGCCATCGCGATGGCGCCGCAGGCGGCGGTGAAGGTGACGGCGAGGATGTGCAGGACGGACGCGTCCATGATGAGCGCCTGGTTGTAGGCGAACCCGTACGCCACGATGAAGGCGGGCAGGCTCATGCCGAAGGCCACCCGCCCTGTCTCCCACACGCTGGCCCCGGACAGCCCCGCGGCCGCGTAGGCGGCGAGTGCCACCGGCGGCGTCACCATCGAGAGGCAAGCGAAGTAGAAGACGAACAGGTGCGCGGCCATGTCGGGGATGCCGAGGTTGACCAGCGCCGGCGCCATCAGCACGGCGGTGAGGATGTAGGCCGAGGTGGTGGGCATGCCCATGCCGAGGACGATGCAGACGACCATCGCGAGCAGCAGCGTCGGCAGCATGAGCCCGCCCGACAGCGTCAGGATGAGCGTCGTGAACTTCAGCCCCAGCCCGCTCTGCACGATCACCCCGATGATGATGCCCGCTGCCGCGCATGGCACCGCCACCGCGATGCTCTGCTCGGCCCCCCGGCGCAGCGCGACCACGATCTCGCGTACCCCCATGGCGGTGGCGCGGCTCACCCACGACATCGCGATGGCCACGGCGCCGGCGCGCAGCGCGGCCGTGGTCGGGGAGTAGCCGTCGACGATCTGCCACACGAGGTACACGAGCGGCACGAGGAGGTGGGCGCGCCGCCACATGCCCTGGCGCACCGCCTGCATCTCGTCGACGGCGATGCCGAGGAGGTTGTCGCGGACGGCGACCAGGTGCACCGCCGCGAACACGGCGAGGTAGTACAGCAGCGCCGGGATGATGGCCGCCTTCACCACCGCGAGATACGGCACGCCCATCATGTCGGCCATGACGAAGGCGGCCGCGCCCATCACCGGCGGCATGATCTGGCCGCCCGTGGACGCGACCGCCTCCACCGCCCCCGCGAAGCGCGGTTCGTAGCCGACCCGCTTCATGAGCGGGATCGTGAAGACCCCACTGCCCACGACGTTGGCGACGGCGCTGCCGTTGATGGTGCCGAAGAGGCTCGACGCGAGCACGGCGATCTTGGCCGGGCCGCCGCGCATCCAGCCGCCCAGGGAGGTGGCGAGGTCGATGAAGAACCGCCCGCCGCCGGACGCCTCGAGCACGGCCGCGAAGAGCACGAAGTAGAAGACCACGTCGGCCGACACACCGGTCGGCACCCCGAGCAGCCCCTCCATGGTGAGGTAATTCACCTCGACGAAGGTGGCGAGCGAGATGCCGCGGTGGCCGAGGAGACCGGGGATCCAGGGACCGAGGAGGCCGTACGCGATGAAGACGATCGTGACCACGGTGAGCGCCATGCCCAGCAGCCGCCGCGTCACCTCGAGCACCAGCACGACCAACGCCAGCCCGAGGACCAGGTCGAGCGGCCGGACGTCGTCGACGAAGGGGATGCGCGTCACGATGCGGTCGTAGTCGAGGAACACGTGGGAGGCCGCCGCGGCGCAGACGGCCAGCGCGATCAGCGGGAAGAGGCCGAGACGGCCCGCGCGCGTCTCGTCCCCGGCGCCCCGCACGTGGAGGGAGGCGAGCGCCAGGCCCAGCGCCACGTGGAGGATCCGCAGCTTGAGCGGCTCCACGAGCGCGAAGGCCCCGGCGTAGATCTGGACGACGGACCACCCGACGGCGATGACGGCGGCGACCCAGACCGCGGCTCTCGCCCGCGCGAGGCTGCGGCCGGGGCCGCCCCCGGGGACCTGGCTCCCCGCCCCCCCGGGAGCGGACACCGACACTAGCTCATCCAGCCGTTCGCGGGCACTACTTCATCCAGCCCTTCTCGCGATAGTACTTCTCGGCGCCCGGGTGCAGCGGCAGCCCGACCAGTTCGGGCTTCCAGGCCGACGCCGGGTCGAACTTCGACAGGCCCTTGTGGGCGGCGACGAGCGCGCCCTTGTTCTCGCCGATGGTCTTGGTGACCAGATAGACGAGCTCGGGATCGACGTCCTTGTGGGTGATGAAGACCGTCGGGAAGCCGACCGTCGGCGTGTCCTTGGCGACGCCGCGGAACATCCCGGCCGGCATGGTCTGGGCCGTGTAGTTGAACTCCTCGCCCATCTTCGCTGCCGCGTCGCCGGTGACCGGCAGGAAGCGGACGTCGTTCTGCAGCGCGATCTCGGTGATGGACGGATGGGCCGGCGTGACGACGGCGATGATGGTGTTGATCCGCCCGTCCTTGATACCCGTGGTCATCGTCGGGTAGTTGGTGTGCGCGACGCCGCCGCCGGCCTTCCGGATGTCGTCGTAACTCACGCCGATCGACTCCAGCAGGTTGCGGGCGCCGTACTCGCCGGCGGAGCCGACGGGCAGCGTCCCCAGGCTGACCTTGCCCGGGTTCGCCTTGATGTCCTCGAGCGACTTGATCCCCGCGTCGGCGCGCACGAGCGCGGCAAGGTAGTACGTGTCCATGCCGCCGGCCACGCCGCGCAGCATGTCGAGTTTCTGGTCGTAGGCGTGGCGCCCGTTGAACGCCCACCGGTTCGTCAGGGAGAAGCTGAGCGCGAAGTTGGCCTTCTTCTGCGCGATGAGCTTGGCGTTGCCGATGCCGCCCGACTGCGGCAGCACCTCGATCTTCGAGTTCGCCGGCAGCGCGGAACGCAGCAGGTCGCCGATGGCGGCGCCGTAGACGTACCAGGCGGTGCCGGGGCTGAGCGACGCGATGGTGACCTCGACCGGGCCCGTCAGCGCCACGGCCGCCCGCGACAAGGCCAGCCCCACGAGCACGATGGCGAGGGCCACCGGCAGGATGCCGCGGCTCGCAACCTTCCTGAGCATGATGTGCGTCCTCCTTTTTGGCGTCGGCCGCGGGCCCGAGTCCTCCACGGGCGCGGCCGGAGTGGCCTGCATGAAACCGCCCCGTGACGAAGATGTCAATTGACTTCCCGGGGGCTGTCCCTCGCCAATACTCCGTCCGGCGGTCAAGTGCTTGATCTGTCGGCTCAGCTATGGCGAAGATCTCGACGCGATGATCATCCTCCCCTTCCTCGTCGGCGGCCACCGTCAGCTCGCTCTTGAGAACCTCGCTCTGCGCCAGCAGCTCGCCGTGTACAAGAGGACGGCGTCCCGGCCCAAGCTTCGCACGACGGATCGCCTCTTCTGGGTCGGACTGGCCAGAGTCTGGGCCGGCTGGAGGCACGCTCTGGTCATCGTGTCGCCCGACACCGTCCTGCGATGGCCGCGCCGTCGCTTCCGTGAGTACTGGACGAGGCTCTCCGCCCGCCCGACCGGAGGTCGCCCGCCCGTCAACGCCGAGATCACAGCTCTGATCAGGCGAATGGCCACGGCGAATCCGCTTTGGGGCGCCCCGCGCATCCACGGCGAGCTCCTGAAGCCCGGTCTCAACGTGGCCGAGCGCACTGTCTCCCGGCTGATCCCGAAACGGTGTCCCGAGCCCTCTCAGACCTGGCGTCACCGAGCACCCCACCGCTGCCTGGACCGCTCAGCAGATCGTGAACGCCTTTCCGGACGAGTCCGCGCCGGCCTATCTCCTCCGCGACCGCGACCGGTCAGCAGTTCCGGCATCGCGTAAAGGGCATGGGCGTCGACGAAGTCCTCACGGCGCCGCAGAGCCCGTGGCAGAACCCGTTCGCGGAACGGCTCATCGGCTCGATCCGGCGTGAGTGTCTGAATCACGTGCTCGTTCTCGACGAGCGACACCTCCGCCGCATTCTGACCCGATACCTCGCCTACTACCATCAGGCGCGTACTCATCTCGCGCTGGACAAGGACGCACCCGACCTCAGGCCGATCGAGCTCCCCGTGACAGGAAAGATCGTGCAGCTTCCCGAGGTCGGCGGCCTGCACCATCGCTACGTCCGTCAGGCTGCGTAGTCACAGGATTCTCCGCCCTCTGTACCGGCGGCCGGTCGGTGTCTCGTCTCCCTGCTCTTGCTCGCCCATCGCGAATCCGGTGGATCCGTGCACCAGCCGGCATTCTCGGAACCTCATCGTTCGGTCTCACGCCCGACTCGCGGCCGTGGCTGCGGACTCCGGACGTGATGGCGCCGAAGGGGTCGGACGAGGTATTGGCGAAGGGCACCTACGCAGTCGTGGCCTTCTTCTACTGGATCCTCTGCTTCTCGATCTCGCGGGTCAGCCTGCGGCTCGAGCAGCGCCTCGACAAGGGCCGCAGCTAGGCCTATCCGCCGAGTTCCAGCTGGCGTCCCAGCTCGCTGATGAAGGGACCCGCAAAATCGGGCATGGGCTGTCCCTGCCGTCGCAGCAAAGGATCTTTCAGCGCCGGCGGTCCCCATCTCAGGTTCGTGGCTTCCCAGTTCTCGTCGAAGACACGCTCGTCCCGGGTCCCGCCCCAATCGCGAACCGTCACGTCGTCGGCAAGCGTGTCCAGGAGCTCGGCCGGAAGGTCCACGTCCTCTGGTTTCAGGACCAGCCCCACTTCGTCTTCCGCGATGGAATCCATGGGATCGGAAGGGGGAGAACCGACGTGCGGCGTTCCGCCGTCAAGGTCGGAGGCGGACTCCATGGCCATGCTGATGCTCGCGAAAAGAACACCACTCGACAGCCATTTCGCCAGATTGACCCAGAACCGCCGCCTGCGCTTCCCCTCCTCGTCGACCGGGATATCCTCGTCGACGGCCCCTCCCCTTGCCGGGTCACAGATGGGTGGGTGTACGAGAGAGACCGGCCGCCCGTATTCGCCGGGGAGAGGGTGGGTGTTGTGGGTAAACGGCGAAATCCAGACGGGGGGATGATTGCCGAACAGAGGCATGGAACCGAGCGACGGGCCGGGACCCTGAGCCGGGCGATGGATTTCCATGATGGGAACGACCGGCACTTGGCCCCAATTCACCGGTGGGATCGCCGCGGTCTGTCCGAAGCCGACATAGAGGGGCGGTGCAAACTGATTTAGCGGCGCGAAAGGCCCACCGGGTGCCTCAGGGACCACGAGGGCTACGGTCACGAACTGGCCGAGGTGGATGGCCCAGGGCAACGAATACGGCAAACCTGCCCCGACGAGATCGGCGTCGACGATCTGCTCTCCGAACCGGGGATCATTGATGTTGGGACCAGGCGCTCCCGTCGACGGCAACACCTCGGTCGAGCCTTCCTGAAGCTGCGCGAAATACGCCTCGAACGCGTTCCGCACGTCGAAAGACAACTCGATATCGAGTTCATGCATGGTGCGCACGAACTCGCAGAGGCTGACCCGCTCGGCACGATACGGAAAGAAAAAATGATAGAAGATCATCCAATGGGCAGGCAACGCGTGCATGATGTCCGGGATCTGGCTGGCCACCGGCTCGCCGAGCTTGTAGCGCAGGTTGTCGATGTCGGCCATGTCGAGCGCCTGCACGGAATGCCAGCCGATATGGTGATCCACCTCCGGAAGGTTGCTCCGAAAGTCCCAACGTCCGTGTGACGCACCCGCCGATCCCATCAGATTGTCGGTCGTGTCGTTCACTTCACCCGCTTCCAGCACGGGCGGAAACGGCGCCACCAAGTGGTCGTCCCAGCCGGCGTGATCCAGGAAAAAATGCCGGCCCGGATTGGCGCTCATGTGCGTCCAGAGCAGCGTCCGCTGGGTTATCTCGGGATCGTCGGGACTGGCGGCGATGGTGCCAGGCAGCAGATCCGGCCCCTCCCACAGGTTCTTCGCAGGCGCCGCCGCCGGAAGTGAACTGCCGAGAGCGTTGTTCGACCAGAGCGCCGAATGGCGCACATACTCCACCGGGCTGATGGGCGCCACGTCGTCGCGGTGCAGGAACAGGACCGGCGCATAGATCTCACCGAGTCGGGCTTGCGCGTCAGGTTCCATGCCTTCTCTCCGACTGATTCCGTCAATGGCGCGGCTTGGACGCGTACGGCTGTGCGGGGACCGACTGCCACGGCAACGACCAGATGCCGGGCAGCGCGTGTTCGGCGATCAAGCTGTTGAAGGCCCGCCAGTCGGCATCGCCGGCGATGCACTTCAGCTCGTCGTCAGATCCGAGCGCCAGCAGGTCCTGTCGACATCGGAGAAGCTTGGCGAGGTAGGCGTCAAAGGCAGCGCCGACGGTGTCCTCGAGCCACGCGCCGAAGCCTTCGAGCACCTCGGTCATGCCGGGACCGTCGATCTCGCCCCGGCACCAGAGTTCGCGGTAGCGGCGGCCGAAGTCCTTGAACTGTCTGATCGCCTGCCCGCCCTGGCCATAGACCGCACGCAGGAGAGTCGCCTCGGCCTCGTAGAGACACTCGATCACCTTCTCGGCCTGCGCGCTCGTTTCCGGGTCATCCAGTTGCAGCACGATGCGCTCGAGCAATGTCCGCCAGCACGCCTCGACGCGCGCGCCCATGGGGCGGCAGAAAAACTGCCGTTCCCGGTAAGCCGGGTCGAGCTTCCAAATTCTGACCTCGTCCAGCGCTCCCTTGAGCACGTATTGGGCCGAGCTGGGCCAGGCGCCGATGTGGACCCCGCCGGGCTGCACGCCAAGCACGCCCCAGCTGATGTCGTCGCGATAGCCGGCCAGCTCGTCGTCGAACCAGAGCTGGAGCGAGACGCCATCGTGGATCAGCGTCACGCGCGTCCACACGCCGACGGCGAGCGTGCGCTGGACCCCGTCGGGCGCGAACGCGGAATCGCTGTTCACTCCCGTCCAGCCCAGCTCGACCTCCGGCTCCTCTGGATCGGGAGGGTTCGCGCCGACGGTGGCGAAGGGATCGGGCGAACCGCCGCCACCCAGCACCGTACCGGCAAGCGAGCTGCTCGCTGCGAACTGGGAGCCGCCCGCCTGCTTGGGTGCCAGAAACGATCCCGTGACCACCCCGTCACCGCGCACGAACAGGGCAAAGGAGAGAAAGCCTTCGACCAGATTGTGCCTCATCCCGAACGCGTCGAGCCTGACCAGCGCCTCGACCTTGATCGCGCCCAGGTCGCGCCAGACCTCGCCATACGGTACGGAGACGCGGCCGCTCTCGCCATTGAACACGACGGCGCCGCTGTCGGGCGCTGCTCCGTCCTGGCTGAAACCGACCCCGGACGGATGACCATGCTGGTGGAAGGCAGAAATGTCGAAGGCCGCGCCGGCACGTCGGAACGTGTAGTGCAGAATTTCTTTGAACATCGAGGCCTCCCTCGGAATCCGGGATTTCCCGCGTGGGGGCACGCCGAGGTTGAGCGTGACTCGAAACGGCTCGGGGCGCAACCCCACGTATCGCGCCGTCTAAACTGCTACCGAACGAGCATCATCGCGCCATCCGGGATGTTACCGTCCCCGGCCCATGGGAACAGGCATCGTGAGTGCGCGCGCCAAGCGAGAGTATGTGCAGGCGATCTATCAGCGCTATCGGCACGCCAGACGTCCGGCCAAGCGCCAGATCCTGGATGAGTTCTGCGCCGTGACGGGCTATCACCGCAAGGCGGCGATCCGCGTGCTGAACGGGCCGGCCCCGGGGGCCGCGCGACCCGCCCGGCGCCGGCCGCTGAGGTATCCCCCGGCGGTGATCGAGGCCCTCCGTCACATCTGGGCGGCGGCCGGCTATCCTTGGTCGGTGCGCCTCAAAGCGTTGCTGCCGCTCTGGCTGCCCTGGGCGCGGCGGCGGCTGCGGCTGCGCCCGCGGGTGGAGCAGCCCTTGATGCGCATCAGCCCGCGCCAGATGGATCGCCGGCTGGCCCCCTATCGCCGCGAGCTCACCAAGCGGCTGTACGGGCGCACCAAGCCGGGCCGCCTGCTCAAGCACCAGATTCCGCTGCGCACGGATCGCTGGGACGTGACCACGCCCGGCTTCACGGAGATCGATCTCGTTGCCCACTGCGGCAGCTGGGGCGACGGGGAGTTCGTGCATTCCCTCAACCTCACCGATATCCATACGACCTGGGTCGAGACGGCGGCGGTGCTGGGGCGCGGTCAGGCAGCGGTGCAAGCGGCCCTCGAGGAACTGCGCGGCGCCTTGCCATTCCGGCTGTGCGGCATCGACTCCGACAACGGCTCCGAGTTCATCAACCAGCATCTCTGGGATTACTGTCAAGCGCGCGAGATTCAGTTCACACGGGGCCGGCCCTACAAGAAGGACGACAACGCGCATATCGAGCAGAAGAACTGGACCCACGTGCGCAAGCTCCTGGGTTACGTGCGCTACGACTCCCCGGCCGCCCGCGACGCGATCCACGCGCTGTACCGCCAGGAGCTCCGGCTCTTCCAAAACCTGTTCCTGCCCTCGGTGAAGCTGGTGCGCAAGGAGCGCGTGGGCGCCCGCGTGCGGCGGCGCTACGATGCGCCCCGGACACCCCTGGAGCGGGTCTTGGCCTCGACCACGATCGAGCCGGCCCGCGCCGCCGAGCTGCGCCGCCTGCGTGACCGCCTCGACCCCTTCGCCCTGGCGGCCACCATCGAGGCCAAGCTCGGACGCCTCTACACGCTCGCCAATCCCCGCCACAGTCCCCCGGCGGCCACGAGTGGCGAGCCTGTCCCTGTGGTGCGCCGCCCCGTGCGCAAGCGGCTGAGCATCAACCCGAGCCCTCGGGGCTCCTGGGACCCCGTTCGCTCGGTAACATCTGGGAGGGCGCGATGATCCCCCCGAAAGTAACAGTCCTCAGTGGCTTGACAGGCCCCACCGTCTCACCTGTTGGTGAACCGCCCCGGGTTTCCCGGAGACCTCGTTACGTGAGAACCGCCATGCCGACTGGAGCGGCCTGACGGTCATGGTAAGCCTGCTCGAACTCGGCCGGCGGAAGGTAGCCGAGCGGCTCGAGAGTCGCCCGTATCGGTGCTTACTGCCTGAGGCCAAACGTCCAGGATCCGTCGCAGGTTCTCGTCGGTAAAACGTGTCATCGAACTGGTGTCCTTACTTGAAGTGTTGCGATCCTACCTCGCCGACCCTACTCCCGCAGCCCTCCGTGTCGACCGGAGCCCGCGGGAGGCGCCGCTGCTCGGAACCCTCGGGAACCAATTCCTGGGTGAAGTCTGGGTAAACGAAAGGGGTTAGCGGCTCTTGCATCCGCTAACCCCTCGTTTTCGATGGTTGCGGGGGCTGGATTTGAAC
>Ga0299913_10003296_pt1 | contig 13153 bp, 12 predicted proteins | sample RVTome_9_FD_201360 | JGI IMG/M metagenome (GOLD analysis project Ga0299913, IMG submission 201360) | Soil microbial communities from uranium-contaminated site in the Upper Colorado River Basin, Wyoming, United States - RVT155D38 (version 2) ... | reverse complement strand
CCGCTCCGGCCGGTCCGCCGCCCTCGTTCCTGCCTCCGGCCCCGGAGGGGCCCGTGCCCGCGCTGGACCACGACGGACTGACCCGGGAGGGTGGCGGGGACCCCGGCAAGTACGCCCGCCAGCATCCTGGCATCCCCGGCCAGCCCCCGGCGCCCAGCGTCACCGCCCAGCCGGTCGCGAGCCTGCAGTTCTCCAGCGGCGAGAGTGTCGACGTCGACCGCGCCGTCCTGGTCGGGCGAGCACCCGAGGCGCGCCGGTTCACCTCGACCGAGCAGCCCCGCCTGGTCACCGTGCCCAGCCCGCAGCAGGAGATCTCCTCCACGCACCTCGAGGTGCGTCCCGGCGCCGGCGCCGACCACGGCTCCGCGGTCGTCACCGACATGGGCTCGACCAACGGCACGGTGCTCCAGCAGCCCGGCCTGCCCGCGGAGGACCTGCAGCCAGGGCTCCCGGTGCAGCTCCTGCCCGGCGCGGTCATCGACCTCGGTGACGGCGTGACCATCCGCGTCGCCCAGCCCTGAGGTTCTCCACCCCATGACCACACCTGCCCGGGCACGACGGGACGCCGTCGAGGTGGCGGACCTGGAGCGCCGCTTCCACGCGTTCGTCCTCGACCGGCTGCTCGGCTGGTCGCTCGCCGCCGGCGCGGGTGCGGGTGCCTGGTTCGCCGGCCTCGGCGCCTGGGGCACGGCCGGTGTCGTCGTCGGCATGCTGCTGCTCACGGGACTCGTGCTGGCCGTGCTGGTGGGCGCCCGCGGCACCAGCCCCGGCAAGGCGATGCTGGGGCTGCGGGTCGTGGACCCGGCGACGGGTACGCCGATCGGTGTCGGCCGTGCGTTGAGGCGCCAGCTCGTGCTCGGGCTGGGCACGCTGCCCCTGCTCGGACTCGGCACCGCCACCCTGGCGTGGACGGCGGCCGAGGACCGCACCCGCGAGCGCCGCGGCTGGCACGACCTGCGCGCGCGGTCGGTCGTCGTCGACGTGCGGCCGCACAGGGCCGCCGAGGAGGTCGCCGAGGAGCGACCGCGGCAGATCGTCAACCTGACCGCGATGCGGCTGGTGCCTGCTGGCGAGCCCCAGCCGCCGGCCCCACCTGCGCCGGGCGCCGGAGGGCCGACGCCCCGGCATCACCGTACGATCTGGCGGATCACCGCCGACAGCGGCGAGTCGCTGCTCGTCGAGGGCGTCGTCCTCGTCGGGCGCAACCCGGCGCCGCGCCCGGGCGAGCAGGTGGCTCACCTGGTGCCGCTACGGTCGACGGACATGTCCATCTCCAAGACCCACGCGCAGTTCCACGTCGCGCCCGACGGCGCGCTGGTGGTGACCGACCGCGGGTCGACCAACGGCTCACTGCTCGTGAGGCAGGGCATGTCGCGCGAGCTGAGTGCGGGCCGACCGGCCACACTGCTCGACGGCGACCGCGTCGGGGTCGGGGATCGGGAGATCCGCGTCTCGCGCGAGGCCGGCTGAGCAGCACCAGGCCGACTGAGCAGCAACCAAGAGAGGGGGCCGCTGTGGCGGTGATCCAGGCCAGGGGACTGGCCAAGGCATACGGAGGGAAGACGGCCGTCGGAGGGCTGTCGTTCGACGTCCTTCCCGGGACCGTGACCGGGTTCCTGGGGCCCAACGGCGCCGGCAAGTCCACCACCATGCGACTCATGCTCGGCCTCGACCGGGGCCAGGGCACCTGCACCTTCGACGGCAAGCCGTTCACGGACTACCACCAGCCGATGCGCCACGTCGGCGCAGTGCTGGAGGCCAAGCCGTTCCACCCCACGCGCACTGCCCGCAACCACCTGCGGATGCTGGCGGCGCCCAGCGGCGTGCCCGACCACCGGGTCGACGAGGTGCTCGGCCTGGTCGGCCTCGGCGACGTGGCCGGCAAGGCGCCCAGCACCTTCTCGCTCGGCATGGGCCAGCGGCTCGGCCTCGCGGCCGCGCTGCTGGGCAACCCGCACACCCTGATCCTCGACGAGCCGGCCAACGGCCTCGACCCGCAGGGCATCCACTGGCTGCGCAACCTGCTCAGGAGCCTCGCGTCGGAGGGTCGCTCGGTCTTCGTGTCCAGCCACCTGCTGTCCGAGATGGCGCTGATGGCCGACCACCTCGTCGTCATCGGCCGCGGCCACATGATCGCCAACGGCCCGATCGAGGACTTCACGAAGCAGAGCACCCGCAACCACGTATTCGTCCGCACGCCCCAGGCACGCGAGCTCGCGGCCCTCGTCGGGCAGCGCCTCGCCGGCGAGGGCTCGGTGCAGCTCGCCAGTGCCGACGTGGTCACGGTCGTCGGGCTCGACGCCGAGGCGATCGGCGCGCTCGCGTTCGACAACGGGATCCGGGTCCACGAGCTGAGCACCCGCCAGGCGACGCTGGAGGAGGCGTTCCTCGAGATGACCGGCAACATGCAGGAGTTCCAGGCCGTGGCGCCGCCCCCGCAGGGGTCGCCGTACGGCCAGCAGCCCCCGCCGCCCGGGCCGCCGCCGGGCTCGGAGCAGCCACCGCCTCCCTCGTCGTACGGCGAGCAGGGTCCGCAGGACCCGAACGGGGGTGCCCGATGATCGACGCCCTTCGTTACGAGTGGACGCGCATCACCACGCTCCGCTCCACGTGGTGGATCAGCGGCATGTCCGTGCTGGTCGGTGCCGGCTTCACGTTCGTGGTCTGGATGTTCCTGCGGCTCACCAGCCCCGGGGACATCGAGGGAGAGCTGGTCGGCGACGGCGCCCGCTTCTACTACAACGCCGCGATGACCCAGTTCTCCAACGTCGACCCGATGTTCTACCTGGTGACGTACGCCGTCGCGATCCTCGGCATCCTGTCGTGGGGCCACGAGTACCGCCACAGCATGATCCGAGCGACGCTCACCACCGTGCCGCAGCGCTGGACGGTGTGGCTCGCGAAGTACCTGGTCGTCGGTGCCTGGGTGAGCGTGGTCGTGGTGCTCACCTGCGTGCTGTCGCTGGTGTGCGCCATGCTCTGGTTCGCGGGCCTCGACGCGGACTTCGACGCCGCCTACCTCCTGGCCGCGCTGGCCAAGCGGGTCGTCTACACGGTCATGGTGACCTGGCTGGTGATGAGCGCGACCGTGCTGATCCGGCACCAGACGTTCGCGCTCGTGCTGCTCTACCTCTGGCCGCTGGGCGTCGAGACCCTGATCCGGTTCATGGGCCTGATCGTCGGCGCGATCACCGGTGACTCGAGCCCGGACGGACTGCGCTTCATGCCCTTCAACGCTGCCGGGCGGCTGGTCCAGGACGTCTCGATCACCGACCCCACGGGTGGCATCCAGGACAGCCTCGACCTCTTCGGCAACCCGCTGAGCTTCTGGGGAGCGTTCCTCGTCTTCGGGCTCTACACGTTCGTGCTGATGGCGGCGAGCATCGTCGCCTTCCAGAAGCGCGACGCCTGATCAGCGCACGAGCAGGGGGAGGCGGACCCGGGTCCCGTCGGCACCGCGCCACGTGACCCATCCGCCTCCCGCTGCAGCCGGCACGCCGTCCCGCGGGGTCACCGTGACCCGGAACGTGTCGCTCTCGCCGGGAGCGAGCACCATCGCCGCCGGCGCCACCGCGACGTCGTGGCCGCGGGGAGCGTCGGCCGACGACGACCAGTAGCGGACGCCGCCGGACACGTTGGTGACCCGGCGGGTCAGCACGACGGGGCGCTCACGGCGGGGCGCGACGAGCGACGGCAGGTTGAGCCGGTCAGCTGGGCGCTGGCCGTCGAGCACCCGGCGGTGGTCGCCCGGGGAGACGTCGAGCACGAGTCCCGGGTGGAGCGCACGGCGCGGCCGCACCAGCCCGGCGCCCTGGCGGCGGGGGCGCGGCTCGTCCGCGGTGTCGCCGGCACTGGTCATCAGCGCCGAGCGGACCCGCGCCGCGGACCAGGAGGGATGTGCGGAGCGCACGGTGGCGGCGGTGCCGGCGACCAGGGCGCTGGAGGCCGACGATCCCGAGAGCAGCTCCCAGCGGCGTCCGTCGGAGGCTGGGGTGGTGGCGCTCAGCAGGCCGGTGCCGGGCGCCAGCAGGTCGGGCTTGGCGACGCCCCCGCGAGCGGTGCCGGTGGGCGACCAGTGGGCCACGCGCGGACGTCCCCCGGCCGTCCCGGCACGGGCGAGGCTGCCCTCGGTCTTCGCCGCGCCGGCCAGCGCCCGGCGAAGGCGGGATCCCGCCCGGGCGGTGACATGGAGCGTCGGCACGTCGTGCAGGTCGGCGGTCGGTGTCTCGCCGCGGCGGCTGACCAGCACCATGCCAGCGCCGTCGGCGAGCGCCACGGCACGGGACTTGGCCACGCGGGCCACGCCGCCCCGTCCGCAGACCACCAGCCGCCCGGCCACCCGGCCGGCGTCCAGCGAGCGCGGTTCGCAGAGGGCGGCGCGGCCGGCGCTGGAGCCGGGTGCCGGGGCGGTGCGGGCGTCCACCACGCGACGCTCGCCCACCTCGCGCGCGCCGGCCATCAGGCCGGTCAGCGTGGTGCCGTCGGACAGCTCGAGCCGTCCGAGGGGCCGGGGCCCGGTCGCGCCCCCGACGGTGGTCGTCCAGCTGCCGGCGTAGCCGGTGACGCCCGCGGGGCCGCCGTTGCCGGCGGGCGTGGACACGAAGACGTCGGCCTCCGTGGCACCCAGCAGGGCCAGGTCGACGGTGTCGGGCTGGGGGCTGCCACTCACCGCGAGCGCGAGTACGTCGACGCCCTCGGACACCGCGCGGTCGACCGCCGCGACCAGGTCGGCGGTGGCACACCCGTCGTCGTTGGGGTCCGGGGCGGCCCAGCAGGCCTTGTAGACGGCCAGCCGCGCGTCGGGGGCCGCGCCGGCGAACCGGCCGAGGTCCTCACCGCGCTCGTGGGCCGCCACCGCGTTGCCGACCGCGAGGGAGGCGACCTGCGTGCCGTGCCCGTGGTCGTCCCGGGGCGAGAGCTGGCTGGTCGAGGCACGGCGGTCCTCGCCGAAGCCGCCGACGAAGTGCCGGGCCGAGACGACCTTGCCGGTGCAGGTGTCCTCGGGCCACGCCTCCGCCTCCGGGCAGGCGCCGGCGAACCCCGGGGCGCCGGGCCCGAGGCTCCGGCTCTCGGAGAAGACCCGGCTGTCGGGGTCGAGCCCGGAGTCCACGACGCCCACGACGACGCCCCGTCCGCGTGCGTTGCGCGGGACCTCGGTGGCCCCGGCGGCAGCGGAGGTGGCCGCGCCCAGGCCGGCCAGCCGGCGCACCCGGCTCGGCTCGACCAGGGCGACCCCCGGCGTCGCCGCCAGCGTGTCGGCCTGCTCGTCGGTGAGGTCGACGGCGTACCCGTTGAGGGCGGTGGTGTAGCGGTAGACCGGCTCCGGCGAGCCGACGCGGGCCAGCGTCCACGCCTGGGCGTCGAGCAGCTCCTCGCGCGTGCCCGGTCCGCCGGCGGAGCCGGGCCCCTCGAGCGTGACGAGGTGGAGCCGAGGCTCGTCGTGGTCGTCGGCAGCGACGGGCACGACGCTCGCGCCGCCGGCCACGAGGGCAGCCGTGACCGCGGCGGCGCCGAGGGCGCGCGCGACCGGACGACGGCTCATGGCTTCCCTCCTGTCCCGGTGGACCGGGGCTGCGACCCATGGTGTCAGTGGTGCGACGCGGGCTCAATTCCGGTTGTGGACGACTTCTACGCTGTGCCCATGGAACCCCTGGTCGTCGGCTTCGACCTCGACATGACACTGATCGACACGGTGCCGGGGTTCTCCGCCACGCTCGAGGCCCTGGGCCGGGAGCTCGGCGTCACCTTCCCCACCGAGGAGATGACCTCCCGGCTGGGCCCGCCGCTCGAGCACCTGCTGCGCGACCACCTGGCCGAGGACGCCGTGGCGTCGGCGGGCGAGCGCTTCCGGTCGCTCTACCCGGACCACGCGATCGCGTGCGTCCCGGTTTTCCCGGGAGCCCACGACGCCCTGGCCGCGGTGCGGGGCCACGGCGGCAGGGTCGTCCTGGTCACCGGCAAGTACGCCGCCAACGCGCGGCTGCACGTCGACCACCTCGGCCTCGAGGTCGACGTGCTCGAGGGCTGGGTCTGGGGTGTCGGGAAGGCCGACGTGCTGCGCCGCGAGGGAGCGTCGGTGTACGTCGGCGACCACGTGCACGACGTCGAGGGGGCCCTCGCCGCCGGCGTCCGGAGCGTCTCGGTGCTGACCGGCGGATGTACGCGCGCCGAGCTCGTGGGGGCCGGCACCCACGTGGTGCTGGAGGACCTCACGCAGTTCCCCGCGTGGCTCGACGGCCACGTGCTCGAGCGGCGCCTCGCGGACCTCGACCGGCAGCTGCGCGACCTCGGCTCCGTGCTCGTCGCGTTCAGCGGCGGCACCGACTCGGCGTTCCTGCTGGCGGCCGCCGTGCGCGCGCTCGGCCGCGACCGGGTGGTCGCGGCGACGGCGTACTCCCACGCCCTGGCCGACGGCGAGCGCGGACCGGCGCGGGACTTCGCGGAGTCGCTCGGGGTGCGCCTGCTGACACCGGAGACCCACGAGATCGACCGCCCCGGCTACGTCGCCAACGCGGCCGACCGGTGCTTCCACTGCAAGGCCGAGCTGCTCGACGTGCTGGCACCGCTCGCCGACGGGCTGGGCCTGGCCGCCGTCGCCACCGGCACCAACGCCGACGACGCCCGTGACCCGCACCGCCCGGGCATCCGCGCCGCCACCGAGCGCGGCGCCGTGGCCCCGCTGCGCGACGCCGGGCTCACGAAGGCCCAGGTCCGTGCCGCCTCCCGTGCCTGGGCACTGCCGACGTGGGACAAGCCGGCGACGCCGTGCCTCTCCTCGCGGGTGGCCCACGGGGTGGCCGTCACGCCGGCCCGCCTCGCCCGGGTCGAGCGGGCCGAGGTCGCCGTACGCCGGGTGCTCGACGAGGCCGGCGTGCCCCTGCGGGACCTGCGTGTGCGCGACCGGGGCGACCACGCGACGGTGGAGGTCGACCCGGGGCTCTTCGGCGGGCCGCTCGTGCCCGGTGGCGCGACGGCGCAGCGGCTGCTGGCGGCCGTGGTGGAGGCGGGCTTCGAGGCCGCCGTGCTCGACCCCGTGGGGTTCCGGTCCGGGGCGCTCAACGAGGGTGTCCCGCCGCCCGCATAGGCTTGTCCGGCGCACCCGCGCACGACGGTCCGAGGAAGAGGTCAGCACAGTGCCCACTGGCAAGGTGAAGTGGTACGACGCGGAGAAGGGCTTCGGCTTCCTGGCGCAGGAGGACGGCCCCGACGTCTACGTGCGCTCCGACGCGCTGCCCGACGGCGTGACCAACCTCAAGGCCGGCACGCGGGTCGAGTTCGGCATCGCCCAGGGGCGGCGCGGTGAGCAGGCGCTCCAGGTGCGCGTGCTCGAGGCGCCCGCCTCCGTGGCGCGAGGGCAGAAGGCCGCCCGGCGCAAGAAGCCGGAGGACATGGTCGCGATCGTCGAGGACGTGATCAAGCTGCTCGACGGCGTCGAAGAGACCTTTCGCCGCGGCCGGCACCCCGAGGCGCGCACGGCCCGCCCGACCGCGAAGCTGCTGAGGGCGCTCGCCGACGAGCTCGAGCTCTGACCCGCTAGCTAGCGGGGGTACGCCGTCCCGTCGTCGTACGGGGGCTGGTGACCGGCCGGGTGCTCCCGGGTCGGGTACGCCGCCGTTCCCTCGGCCGGCGTGCGCGTCCGCGTCGGCCCTGTCCGCGTGTGCGGGGCGGGGCGCGGCCGGCCCCGGCGGCCGACCCCGAAGCCGAGCACGAACACCGCCCACCCGATCAGGACCGCCGAGGCGACGCCGAGGCCGAGCCGGGGGATCAGCGGCATCGCGATGCCGACGAAGCCGCCGACCACCCAGGCCAGCTGGAGCAGGGTGTCGGAGCGTGCGAACGCGCTGGTCTGCACCCGTTCGGGCACCGAGCGCTGGATGGTGGAGTCGAGGGAGAGCTTCGCCAGCGACTGCGCGAGGCCGGCGCACAGGCCGAGCCCGATGAGCGTGACCAGGCCGTAGAGCAGCGCGGTGACCAGCACCATCGCGGCCGCGCCGAGCAGCACCACGATCACCGTGATGCGGGGGTCGATGCGCTTGAGCAGCGACGCGGCGGCGATGCCGAGCCCGTTGCCGAGGCCGGCCGCGCCGATCACCAGGCCCAGGAGCAGCTCGGGCCGGTCCTCCCACCCGTCGATGGGGTTCTCGCGCAGCAGGAAGGCCATGAACATGGTCAGGAAGCCCGACAGCCAGCGCGGCCCGCAGTTGGCGCGGAGCGCGAAGGCGACGTCGGCGGGGATCCGCAGGCCGCGCCGGGGGGCCGACGCCGCGCTCGGCGGCGGGGGAGCGGACGGTCCCGACATCAGCTCGAGCCTGACCTCGCCCCGCGAGGAGTCGACCCGGGTCGGCAGCAGGATCGCCAGGACGGTGGCGGCGATGAAGACGAGGAAGCCGTAGCGCAGTGACCACTCGGGGCCGAACTGGTAGGCGAGGCCGGCGAGCGGTGCGGAGAGCGCGGCACCCACCACCCCGGCCAGGGAGATGCGGGCGTTGCCCTTCACGAGCGTGATCGCCTCGGGCTTGAGGCGCGGGGCAGCGGCGGCCTTGGCCACGCCGTAGGCCTTCGAGGAGACCAGGACGCCGAGGGCTGCCGGGTAGAGCCAGGTCGAGTCGGTGATGACCGCCGAGGCCAGGGCCCAGCACAGGAAGGCGCGGATCGCCATCGTGCTGCCGATCGCCCAGCGGCGGCCGTGGCTGAACCGGTCGAGGAACGGCCCGATCAGCGGTGCCACGATCGCGAAGGGCAGCATCGTGAGCCCGAGGAAGAGCGCCACCTCGGAGCGGGCGTCGCTGGTCGCGCCGGAGAAGAAGATGGTGCCGGCGAGCGAGATCGCCACCGCGGTGTCACCGGCGGCGTTGAAGGCGTGCAGCTCGATCAGGCGGCTGAGGCCGGACTGGCCCGCCCCCTCGGCGTGGGTGGCCCGGCGGGCGACCCGGTAGGTGGCCCGGCCGGCGCGGGCCGTGCCCCGGGCGGTGCCCCGGGCGACGCCACGAGCACCCACCGCACCGGTCCTCGCCACGCGCATCGCCCGCTGCGCGGCGGTGCGGGGTGGTGGGCCCGAGGGGGCCCCGGTGTCGCCGTGCCCGTGCGGCTCCGGACGGTCGACGCCGTCCGGTCCGGGGGGCTCGCTGGTCATGGGCCCATCCTCCCGTGTGTGGTCGTCGCGCAGCGTGCTGGCCCCGGGGAATCGCCTCTGGCCGGGGGCGGACAAGACAATACGGGGACGATGAGACAGAATTCCGCAGTGTGAAGGCCACGACCCGCACCAAGCCCGACGCGACGCTCGCCGCGGCCGTCGATGTTGCCCGCGCGGCGCTGCTGGCGCTGGTCGACCCCGCCGACGTCGGCGACCACCTCGGCGTCGACGCGGAGGGCGACCGGGTCGTCAGCCACCACTTCGACTGCCGCCGCACCGGCTACCGCGGCTGGCGCTGGGCCGTCACCGTCGCCCGCGCGCCCCGCCAGAAGTCCCCCAGCGTCGACGAGGTCGTGCTGCTGCCCGGCGACGACGCGATCGTCGCCCCCGCGTGGCTGCCCTACAAGGACCGCATCCAGCCCGGCGACCTCTCTCCGGGCGACCTGCTCCCGGTCGAGGACGACGACCCGCGCCTCGTGCCGACGTACCTCGTCGGCGAGGACCTCGAGGACGACGAGCGGGCCCAGGTGCGCAGCGTCGCCGCCGGGCTGGGCCTGGGCCGGGTGCGCACGCTCTCCATCGAGGGCCGCGACCAGGCCGCGCAGCGGTGGTACGACGGCGACGCCGGCCCCCGCGCCGCGATCGCGCAGTCGGCCCCGGCGGGATGCTGGAGCTGTGGCTTCCTGGTGCGCCTGGCCGGTCCGCTGTCGGAGATGTTCGGCGTCTGCGCCAACGGCAGCGCCAACGACGACGGCCGCGCGGTCTCCCTCGACCACGGCTGCGGCGCCCACTCCGAGGTGCAGCTGAGCAAGAAGCAGCAGCCGGTGCCGCTGCCGGACCCGGTGCACGACACCGTCACCGTGGACGAGATCGAGTCCTTCTGAGGCTCACTGCCGGCGGTGGGCGCGCCGGCGGCAGATCTCGGTGCCGAGGAGTCCGAGCCCGAATCCGGCCATGCAGGCCCACAGCCACCAGGTGCGGTCGGCCTGCTCGAGCCGACCGTAGAACGGGAGCAGGGCGACGAAGGCGACGAGCCACAGTCCCGTGCCGACCTGGATCGTGCGCACGCCGTTGGTGTCGAGCGGGTCGACGTCCGCGATGACGAACGTGCGCTTCCCGATCTCGTGCTTCATCGGCTGGTCGTCGTACGGCACGGACCCAGCCTAGCCGCGGCGTCCTCCGTCGGTGGCGGGGATCTGCCACCATTGCCCCTCGTGACCACTGCGATGGACGGCTACTTCAAGATCAGCGAACGCGGCTCGACCCTCGCCCGCGAGCTGCGCGGAGGTGTCGTCACCTTCCTGACGATGGCCTACATCATCGTGCTCAACCCGATCATCCTGCTCGGGGGCACGGACTCGACCGGGGCCAGCCTCGGCACCCACGCGCAGATCGCCGCCGCCACGGCGCTGGTCGCCGGCGCGCTGACGATCCTGATGGGCGTCGTCGCCAACTACCCGCTGGCGCTCGCGACCGGTCTCGGGCTCAACGCCTTCGTCACCTACTCCATCGCCTCCCAGATGACCTGGGCCGACGCGATGGGACTGGTGGTGATCGAGGGACTGGTCATCCTGGTCCTGGTGCTCACCGGCTTCCGCGAGGCGGTCTTCCACGCGGTGCCCGCGCAGCTGAAGGTCGCGATCTCGGTCGGCATCGGGCTCTTCATCGCCCTCATCGGTCTCGTCGACGCCGGCTTCGTGCGGCGCACCGGCGTCGGCCCCGTGCCGGTCGAGCTCGGCGTGGCCGGGTCGCTGCAGGGCTGGCCCGTGCTGGTCTTCGTGGTCGGCTTCGCGCTGGTCGTGGCCCTCTACGTACGCCGGGTGCGGGGCGCGATCCTGATCGGCATCCTGGTCACGAGCGTGCTCGCGATCCTGGTCGAGACGTTCTTCGAGGTGGGCCCGACGTTCCGGGAGGACGGCACCGTCAACCCGGAGGGCTGGAACCTCAACGTCCCCGCGCTGCCCGGCGAGGTCGTCGCCGTACCGGACCTCGGCCTCCTGGGACAGTTCAGCCTGCTGGGCTCCTGGGAGAGCGCCGGCGTGGTGACGGTGAGCCTCTTCGTCTTCACGCTGCTGCTCGCCGACTTCTTCGACACGATGGGCACGATGACCGCGATCGGCGCCGAGGCGGGCCTCCTCGACGAGGAGGGCAACCCGCCCGCGATCCGCCGGATCCTGGTCGTCGACTCGCTGGCGGCTGCCGCGGGCGGTGCCGCCGGCGTCTCCAGCAACACGTCCTACATCGAGTCGGCCTCCGGGGTGGCGGAGGGCGCCCGCACCGGGCTGGCCAGCGTGGTGACCGGCCTGCTCTTCCTGCTCGCGACGCTCTTCGCCCCCGTGGTCGAGGTGATCCCCAACGAGGCGGCGGTGCCTGCCCTGGTGCTCGTCGGCTTCCTGATGATGCAGCAGGTCACGGGCATCGACTGGCAGGACCTGGAGATCGCGATCCCGGCGTTCCTGACCATCGTCCTGATGCCCTTCACGTACTCGATCAGCGCGGGCATCGGCGCCGGCTTCCTGGCCTGGGTGCTGATCAAGCTGGTGGTCGGCAAGGCCCGCCTCGTGCACCCGCTGATGTGGGTGGTCGCGGTGCTCTTCATCGTCTACTTCGCCATCGACCCGCTGACCGCGCTGCTCACCTGACCGGGGCCTCCCGAGCCGTTTTGCCCTGCCCGAGGCGGACGAGTAGGCTGACTCCTCGTGTCTGGCCTGTCCAGACCTTCATGCCTGCCCTGATGCAAGGGCAGCAGCTCGGGCACCGACCGCGACAGCGGCAGTTCCCGAACTTTGACCGCCTCGGCACCGTGCCGTTGCGTGAGAGCAGACCAAGGAAAGGGAACCACCCGGTGCCCACTATTCAGCAGCTGGTCCGCAAGGGCCGCCAGGACAAGGTGTCCAAGAACAAGACGCCTGCCCTGAAGGGTTCGCCCCAGCGACGCGGCGTCTGCACGCGCGTCTACACGACCACCCCGAAGAAGCCGAACTCCGCCCTCCGCAAGGTCGCCCGCGTGCGCCTGTCGAGCGGCGTCGAGGTCACGGCGTACATCCCGGGCGTCGGTCACAACCTGCAGGAGCACTCGATCGTGCTCGTCCGTGGCGGTCGTGTGAAGGACCTCCCCGGTGTTCGCTACAAGATCATCCGCGGCTCGCTCGACACCCAGGGTGTGAAGAACCGCAAGCAGGCCCGCAGCCGCTACGGCGCGAAGAAGGAGAAGTAATGCCTCGCAAGGGTCCCGCTCCGAAGCGCCCCATCGACGTCGACCCGGTCTTCGGCTCGGTCGTCGTCTCGCAGCTGGTCAGCAAGGTGCTCCAGGACGGCAAGAAGGCCGTCGCCCAGCGCATCGTCTACACCGCCCTCGAGGGCTGCCGCGAGAAGACCGGCACCGACCCGGTCGTCACGCTCAAGCGCGCGCTCGACAACGTCAAGCCCGCCATCGAGGTCAAGTCCCGCCGTGTCGGCGGTGCCACCTACCAGGTCCCGATCGAGGTCAAGGGCACCCGCGGTACGACGCTCGCCCTGCGCTGGCTCGTGGGCTACGCCCGCGACCGCCGCGAGAAGACCATGGCCGACCGTCTGATGAACGAGATCCTCGACGCGAGCAACGGCCTCGGTGCCGCTGTGAAGAAGCGCGAGGACACCCACAAGATGGCCGAGTCCAACAAGGCCTTCGCCCACTACCGCTGGTGATCGTCGGGAGGGCCGCCCGCGGCGGTCCTCCCACCACCCGCACCCAACGACCCCAAGGAACGCGATAACTAGTGGCTGTCGACATCACCACGGACCTCAACGTCGTCCGCAACATCGGCATCATGGCGCACATCGACGCCGGCAAGACCACCACCACCGAGCGCATCCTCTACTACACCGGCATCACCTACAAGATCGGTGAGGTCCACGAGGGTGCGGCGACGATGGACTGGATGGAGCAGGAGCAGGAGCGCGGCATCACCATCACGTCCGCCGCGACGACCTGCTGGTGGAAGGACCACCAGATCAACATCATCGACACCCCCGGCCACG
>Ga0299913_10003295_pt1 | contig 13154 bp, 11 predicted proteins | sample RVTome_9_FD_201360 | JGI IMG/M metagenome (GOLD analysis project Ga0299913, IMG submission 201360) | Soil microbial communities from uranium-contaminated site in the Upper Colorado River Basin, Wyoming, United States - RVT155D38 (version 2) ... | reverse complement strand
GCGTCTACTTCATCGGCGAGGACATCGGCGCGGCCGGAGGCGTCTTCAAGACCACGCCCGGGTTGTTCGAGCGGTTCGGACCTCGCCGCGTCCGCGACACGCCGATCTCGGAGGAGGCGATCATCGGGGCGGCGATGGGCGCCGCCATGATGGGGCTGCGCCCGGTCGCCGAGATCATGTTCTCGGACTTCTTCGCGACGTGCTGGGACCTGATCGCGAACCAGATCGCGAAGACCCGGTACATGACGGACGGGCAGATCTCGTTGCCGCTCGTCATCCGCACCGCGAACGGCGGAGGGCTTCGGTTCGGCGCGCAGCACTCGCAGGCCGTGGAGAACTGGGCGATGGCCGTCCCGGGGTTGAAGGTGGTTGCCCCGAGCACGCCGGCGGACGCGAAGGGTCTGCTCGCGGCCGCGATCCGCGATCCCGACCCGGTGATCGTTCTGGAGGCGAAGTCGCTCTATCCGGAGAAGGGCGAGGTGCCCGACGGCGAGCACGTGGAGCCGCTCGGAAAGGCGGCGGTCCTCACCGAGGGCGACGACGTCACGATCGTGGCGCTCGCCGCGATGGTGCCTCGAGCGCTCGCGGCGGCCGAGCAGCTCGCGGCGCAGGGGATCGGCGCTCGCGTCGTCGACCTCCGAACGCTCGTTCCGCTCGACGTCACGACGCTCCTGGACGCCGTGCGCGCGACCGGCCGCCTGTTCACCGTCGAGGAGAACCCGCGGCTGTGCGGTTGGGGTGCGGAGATCGTGTCGATCGTCGCCGAGGAAGCGTTCGACAGCCTCGACGGGTCGATCGTTCGGATCACCACGCCGCACGTGCCGCTCCCGGCGGCCGATTCGCTTGAGGACCTCGCGATCCCGTCGGTCGAACGGATCGTCGACACCGTGCAGCGGAACCTGGGGTGAGCGGGACCGCCGACATCGGACCGCACGCCCGAGACATCGGACCGCACGACCTGGTCGCCGGCTACTACACGATCTCGGGTTCACGCGCCGGCGCGGGCGAGGGCGAGGCCGCTCGGGCGAGCTTCGAGGCTCGCGTGGCCGCGGCGGCCCACGCCGGGTACGCGGGCCTCGGGATCTTGATCGACGACTACGACGCGCTCCGCGCTCGAGGCCGCAGCGACGCGGACCTCCGCGGGATCCTGCAGGACCACGGGATCGGCGTCCCCGAGGTCGAGTTCCTCTATCACTGGACCTGCACCGACGAACGGGAAGCGTTCTCGCGCGCCCTCGAGGACCGGCTCTACCGTGCCGCGGACGCGTTCGGCGCGCATCACGTCAACATGGGCGACGTGAACCCGCCCGGCGAGATGCCGCCGCTCGAGCTCGCGGTCGAGCGCTTCGCCGCGATCTGCGACCGCGCCGTCGAACACGGCCTGCAGGTGGCGCTGGAGTTCCTTCCCTGGAGCGGGATCCCCGACGCGGCGACGGCGTGGGACATCGTTCGCACGGCCGGACGGCCCAACGGCGGGATCAACCTGGACGTGTGGCACCACTTCCGCGGGGCGGCGGACGACGACATGCTCCGCGCGATCCCGGCCGAGCGCATCGTCTGCGTCGCGATCTCCGACGCCGACCCCGAGGTCGTGGGCGACCTGATCGAGGACACGACCCGGCGCCGACGACTCCCCGGCGAAGGGAGCTTCGACCTCGTGGGGTTCCTTCGCCTGCTCGACGAGATGGGTATCGCCGCCCCGGTGACGGTCGAGATCCTGTCCGACGAGCAGAACGCCCGCCCCACCGATGAGGCGGCTCGAGTCGCGATCGCCGCCACGCGCGCGGTGATGCAGCAGGCGGGCTTCCGCGAAGGGCCGTAGAGGGCCGGGCCGCCCTGCAAACGTTTGACATGGATCCCCGGAGGGTGCTTGGATGCGCCCTTCGAAGGGGCCGCTCGGGCAGGGGGCTAGGGTGCTTGAGGCGTCGATCGGGTTCGCTCGCGTGACCAATCGTTTGTAACGGGATGCGAGCCGCCGTCTTCCACGGGAACCACGACCTCCGCATCGAGGAGGTGCCCGATCCCCTCGTGGGGCCGGGAGACCTGCTGCTCAGGGTCACGGCCTCCGGCATCTGTGGCACCGACGCGAACGAGTACTCGGCCGGCCCTCGGATGTTCCCGATCGCGGAGCGCGACCCCCGCACCGGCCACGTGGGCCCGATGATCCCCGGGCACGAGATCGCCGGGACCGTCGAGGCGACCGGGGACGGGGTCGACGGGTTCGTGCCGGGGGCCCTGGTCGTGACCGGGGCCGGCATCTCGTGCGGGAGGTGTGCCCGGTGCCGCGAGGGTCGCACGAACCTCTGCGAGCGCTACACGACGGTCGGCCTTCAGCGTCACGGCGGCCTGGCGCAGTTCGTCGCCGTTCCGGCCGCCACCTGCGTCGCCGCGCCGCCCGGGCTGACGCCCGACGCGGCGGCCCTCGGCCAGCCGATGGCGATCGGCGTGCACTCGATGCGACAGGCCTCGGCGCGGCCGGGGGAGCTCGCGCTCGTGATCGGCGCCGGGGGGATCGGGGCGTTCCTCACGTACGCGCTTTCGGCGACGGGAGTTCGGACGGTCGCCGCGGACCTCGACGACGAGCGGCTGGCGATCGCGCGGGCGCTCGGTGCCGAGCTCACGCTCGGGTCGAAGGACACGCCGATCGCCGAGGTCCTGCGCGAGCGCATCGGCGAGCCGGACGTGGTCTACGAGGTGACGGGAACCGAGGCGGGGCTCCACGCGGCGATGAGCGCCGTCCGTCTCGGCGGGCGTGTCGTTGCGGTCGGCCTGCACGAGCAGCTGCGCGAGATCGACCTGCGTTCGCTCACGCTCCGCGAGCTCTCGATCCACGGCACGAACGCGCACGCCGTGGGCGCGGACCTGCCCGAGGCCCTTCGCCTGCTCGCCGCCCGACGCGAGCCGTGGAGCGACGTCGCCCCGACGGCGCTCAGCCTGGATCGTCTGGTGCCGGACGGGCTCGAGCCGCTCGCGGAGGGCCGGAGCCGGCGCGTCAAGACGCTCGTCGATCCATGGACGGACGAATCCCGTCCCACCCGGATGGCGCTCGAGGAGGAGCACGCCGATGCCGTCTGATCCCACCCTGCCGCCGTCGTGGGGGACCGGCGCGATCCCGGCGCCTGGCGTCATGGCGGTCGACTGGGAGGAGCGTGTCAACTTCGACCGGCTGCGCTCCTACCGAGTCGCGCGCGCCCGGGAGGCGCTCGAGCGCTCGGAGCTCGGCGCCTTGCTGCTGTTCGACATGAACAACATCCGCTACCTCACCTCGACGCACATCGGCGAGTGGGGCCGGGACAAGGCCGCGCGGTACGCGCTCATCACGCGCTCGGGCGCCGAGCCCATCCTGTGGGACTTCGGCTCGGCCGCGAAGAACCACCGGCTGCACGCGCCGTGGTTCCCGCCGGAGTCGTGGCGCTCCGGCATGGTGGGACTCCGCGGCTCGGTGCCTCCGGATGCCGGGCTGTTCACCAGGGCGGTGGACGAGATCGTGTCGATCCTTCGCGAGCAGGGGGTCGGCGACCTGCCCGTGGGTCTCGACATCGCCGAGCTGCCGATGGTTCTGGAGCTGCAGAGGCAAGGGCTCGACGTGCGCGACGGGCAGCAGACGATGCTCGACGCGCGCGAGATCAAGAACCGGGACGAGATCGTGCTCCTTTCGACCGCGGCGTCGATGGTGGACGCCGCGTACCACCTGATCTGGGAGGAGATGAAACCCGGCATCCGCGAGAACGACCTCGTGGCGGACGTGAACCGGTTGCTCTACGAGCTCGGGTCCGAGCACGTCGAGGGGATCAACGCCGTCGGCGGCGAGCGCGGCAACCCGCACCCGCACGACTTCTCCGACCGGATGTTCCGGCCCGGCGACACCGTCTACTTCGACATCCTCCATGCGTACAACGGCTACCGGACGTGCTACTACCGGACGCTGAACGTCGGCCTGGCGACGAGCGCGCAGCGCGACGCCTACAAGAAGGCGCGCGAGTGGCTGGACGATGCGATCCAGATGGTCAGGCCCGGCGTCGGCACGGATCAGATCGCGCGCCTGTGGCCGACCGCGGAGGAGCTCGGTTTCCCCGACGAGATGGAGGCGTTCGCGCTCCAGTTCGGACACGGCCTCGGTCTGAACCTGCACGAGCGCCCGATCATCAGCCGTCTGGTCTCGCTCGAGAGCCCGATGGAGCTGAAGGAGGGGATGGTCTTCGCCCTCGAGACGTGGGCGCCCTCCTCGGACGGGTTCTCCGCCGCCCGCATCGAAGAAGAGGTCGTCGTGACCGCCGACGGCGCCAAGGTCATCACGCTGTTCCCCGCCGACGATCTGGTGATCGCCAATGAGTACTAGCGCCAAGGAAACGAGCGAGGAGCCGATGCCGGCGAGCGACGTGGCGCCCTTGGTCGACGGCGCGACGAGGTTGGCCGTCGGCTTCGTCGGTCTTGGCGTGATGGGTTGGCCGATGGCCGCCAACATCGCGCTCGCCGGCTTCCCGGTCTTCGTCCACAACCGAACCAGGGAGCGCGCCGACGAGCTCGCAACGTCGAGCGAGGGGGTGACCGTGTGCGCGTCGCCCGCCGAGGTCGCCGCGTTCGCCGAGGTGATCCTGACGATGCTCGCGGACGGCCGCGCCGTCGATGACGTCTATCTGGGCGAGCTGGGGCTGCTCGTGGGCGCGAGGCCCGGAGCGATGTTCGTGGACATGAGCACGATCGGACCGGAGCACGCCGCGGCGTTGGGAGCGCGGGTCCAGGAGGCGGGGTTCGAGCTCGTGGACGCGCCGGTATCGGGCAGCGTGGCAACGGCGAAGTCGGCGACGCTGCTCGTGATGGCCGGCGGGAGCGAGGATGCCGTCGCGCGCGTTCGCCCCGTCCTCGAGGCCATGGGATCGATGATGCACGTGGGGCCGTCCGGGTCGGGCGCGACGATGAAGCTTGCCGTCAACACGGTGGTCTACGGGCTCAACCAGTCGATCTCCGAGGCGCTCGTGCTCGCGGAGCGTTCCGGCCTGGATCGACGGCTCACGTACGAGGTCTTCGCGAACAGCGCGGTCGGGGCGCCGTTCGTCCACTATCGCCGGACCGCGTTCGAGCGCCCCGGCGAGGTGCCCGTGGCGTTCCGGGCCGAGCTCGCGTCCCGTGACCTGCGTCTCATCTTGGAGCTCGGCGCGAAGGTCGGCGCCGACCTACGGCAGGCGGAGACGAACCTGGAGGTCCTGGACCAAGCGGTGGACGCGGGATTCGGCAACGCGGACGTCTCCGCGGTGGCGAGCTTCCTGCGCGACAAGAACCCGGTTCCGCCTTCGGGGATGCCCGAGCGCGGTGGCTGAGCTTCTTCGACGTACCAGACGTCGGGAACAACAAGAGGAACGGACAGATCGGGGGGGTGCACGTGAGGAAGACGGGTTGGTCCAAGTGGCTCGTGCTCCTGTTCGTCCTTTCGATCGTCGCGGCCGCGTGCGGCGACGACGGAGACGGGGGAGACACGACCGGCGCGACCGGCGAGACCGGGAGCACGGAGGGTGGTCTGATCGTCGGGTTCATCCCGACGACGACGAACACCTACATCGCCGAGTGGGCGCGCGGTGCGAACGAGGCCGCCGCCGAGCTCGGGTACGAGTTGAAGCTGATCGAGAACAACTTCGATCAGGCAGAGGAGGACACCCAGGTCCAGCAGCAGCTGGGCAGCGGTGAGGAGGTCGCCGCCTACGTGTGGTGGCCCTCGGACAACGCGGCCGGGGTCGCGTCGCTGACGGCTTTGTCGGAGAGCGGCGTGCCGACGATCCAGACGAACCAGACGCCGTTCGCCGGGACCGAGGACCTCGTGATCGGCTACGCCGGGGTCGACGACACGCTGAACGGCGAGGTCGCGGGCGAGCTCGTGGTCGAGGCGCGCGATGCCATGGTGGAAGCGGGAGCGAGGCTCCACAGCGAGGGCGGCAACGCCGTCATCGTGGGCTTCGTGCCCGGCTACCAGGCCGGCCTCGACCGCAGCGCTGCGGCGATCCCGATCATGGAGGCGGCCGGCATCACGGTCCTTGACCAGGTCGACGTCGGGTTCGACCCGACGACCGGCTTCGAAGGGATGAACGAGCTGATCGCCGCTCACGAGGCGGACGGGATCGACCTCGTCTACGCGCACAACAGCGCGCTCGCCGAGGGTGTCATCCAGGCGCTCGAGGAGGCGGGATACACGCCCGGCGAGGACGTCATGGTCGTCGGCGGGACCTGCCACGGGAACCTGGAGAACCTCGAGAACGGCAAGGAGTTCGCCACGGGTCTGCAGGCGGCATACCTGGAGGGCGTGTTCAGCATCCGCACGCTCGACGAGTTCCTGCAGAACGGGGAGCTCGCGCAGTTCTTCAACGCCATCCCGAACCCGCCCGTCCACGGTGACGAGATCGACACCGTGACGGTCGAGGGCTTCGGCGTGGCCGAGCTCTGCGTGTACTGATCCGAACCGGCTGAGCTGTTCGATCGATCGCGCTCGGGTGCGGGGCCTCGCGAGGGGCCCCGCACCTCGGGCGGGAAGGAGGACCGATGGGAAGGCTCGACGACCGCGTGGCCCTGGTCACGGGCGGCTCGCGCGGACTCGGTGAGGGGATCGCCCGGCACCTGGCCGCGGAGGGCGCGGTCGTCGTGTGCGCGGACGTGCTCGACGCGACCGAGGTCGCGAGCTCGCTCCCCGCGAGCCCCTCGGGGCGCAAGGGGAAGGCCGTTCACCTCGACGTCGCGAACACGGCGGAGGTGGACGAGGTGATCGCCGACATCGGACGCGAGTTCGGCTCGCTCGACATCCTGTGCAACAACGCGGGGGTGGCCCAGCCGATCGCGCACGTCGTGGATACGCCCGACGAGGTGATCGACAAGGTGTTCTCGGTGAACGTCCGCGGCGTGATCGCGTGCACCCGCGCGGCCTCGCGGATCATGAAGGAGCAGAAGCGCGGACGGATCGTCAACACCGCGTCGCAGGTCGGCAAGACGGCGTGGCCGGACTGGGGTATCTACTCGGCGTCCAAGGCGGCGGTGATCGGGATCACGCAGGTGACCGCGGTGGAGCTCGCGCCGTGGAACATCCAGGTGAACGCGATCTGCCCCGGCACGATGCTCACGAACATGACCCGCACGGGGATGGGCGGCTACCTCAAGGGCGACATGACCCTCGAGCAGATGATCTCGGACAAGGAGAGCACGATCCCGATGCAGCGTCTCGGCACGCCGGACGACGTCGGGAACCTGGTCGTCTTCCTCGCCTCGGACGAGTGCTCGTTCACGACCGGCGCCGCGATCAACCTGACCGGCGGCGAGATGGTGAGCTTCTGACCGCGCGCCGCCGACCAGGAGGAGGGCCTGCTCGATGACCGTCCGCAACTTCTTCCACGTGGGGATCCTCGTCCCCGACATCCGGGGGGCGATGGCGAAGTTCTCCGACGTGCTCGGCCTGGAGTTCAAGGAGCCGGCGATCGCGCACGTCGACGATTTCGACGACTCGAACGGGCGCCGGGTCCTGGATCTGGTGATCACGTGGGCGACCACGGGTCCACCGTTCATCGAGCTGCTCGAGGCCCAGGGCGAGGACGGCCTCTACGGCTCGAAGGAGCTCGGGTTGCACCACGTCGGGTTGTACGACCCCGATCCCGCCGGGCTGATGGAGGAGCTCGCGGGCAAGGGCCTGCGGCGCGAAGCCACGCAGTGGACCCCCGAGGGAACCATCATCGCGGCTTACACCGCGCCGGAGGAGCTGCACGGAACCCGGCTCGAGTTCATCGACCGGTCGCGCGAGCAGGGGATGAACGACTGGATCGCCGGCCGCAGCTGGGCGGACTGAGGGGTGGTGGACGCCGAGGCGCCGGCCCTGCGCGTGGAGGGGATCTCCAAGTGCTTCGGCTCGATCCAGGCTCTTTCGGACGTCGCGCTGGAGGTGCGCGCCGGCGAGGTGATGGCGCTCGTCGGCGAGAACGGCGCCGGCAAGAGCACCCTGGTCAAGATCCTCGTCGGCCTGCACCGGCCCGATGAGGGACAGATCTTCCTCGAAGGCAAAGAGACCGACCTGTCGAGTGTTCGTCGCGCCGAGGGAGCGCGCATCGCGATCGTCCAACAGGAGCTGTCGCTCGTGCGGACGATGTCGATCGCGGAGAACGTGTTCCTCGGCGACACGCGGGCGCAGACCTGGCGAACGCCCAGACGCCTCGTCACCCTCGCGGCGCCGTTCCTCGAGCGCGTGGGTCTCGGCTCGCTCGATCCGAGGCAACCGGTCGGCTCGCTCTCGGTCGCCGAGCGCCAGCTCGTTGAGATCGCCCGGCTCATCGCCCGCGACGCCCGCGTCCTGATCCTGGACGAGCCCACCGCCGCACTCTCCGACCGCGAGATCGAGCGGGTGATGGAGGTCGTGCGCTCGGTCCGGTCCGAGGGGCGTTCGGTGATCTACGTCACGCACCGGCTGGGCGAGGTGTTCGCGCTCGCCGACCGCGTCACCGTGTTCCGTGACGGCCGGAGCCAGCCGCCGGTGGCCGTGTCCGAGCTCGACCTCGGCCGTCTGGTCGAGCGCATGCTCGGCGTCCCGCTCCAGAACCTGTATCCGCCGCGGAGCGCGGGGTTCGGCGAGACCGTGCTCCGGGTCCGCGGACTCGAGATGGACACCCTGGCGGAGCCGATCGACCTTGAGGTCCGCGCGGGCGAGATCCTCGGCCTCGCGGGCCAGCTCGGCAGCGGCTCGTCCCGCTTGCTGCGCGGTCTTGCCGGCGTGCAGCCGCGGACCGGCTCGGTCACGGTTCGGGACGTCACGATCCCGCCGCGCGCGATCCGGCGGGCGGTTCGGTCCGGTCTCGTGTACTGCTCCGCGGACCGCAAGGTCGACGGTCTCTTCTTGGGCCGGGACGTGGACGAGAACCTCACGTCCACCGCGCTCGGTCGCGTGAGCACCTCGGGGTGGCTGAGCCACCGGCGCGAGCGGCGTCTCGCCGCCGAGCTGGCCACGAGGTTCCGCATCGATCGCGCGCGCCTGGGTTCGGCGGCCGAGACGTTGTCGGGCGGGAACCAGCAGAAGGTGGCGCTCGGGAAGTGGCTCGCGCCCGAGCCCGCGGTGCTGCTCGTGGACGAGCCGACCCAGGGGGTCGACGTCGGCGCTCGCGCCGAGATCTACAGCCACCTGCGTTCGCTCGCCGATTCCGGCCTCGCGATCGTGTTCGCCTCCTCGGACATGCAGGAGGTCCTCGGACTGGCCGACACGATCGCCACCTTCTACCGAGGTCACCTGGTGAACGTCGCGCCCGTCGAGGGAACGAGCGCCGCCACGGTCATGCGAGAGGTCATGGCTCCCCAGGACCGCCGCGAGGGCGTCGCGTGATGAAGGAGCGACTCGTCACCGAGCGCGTCGTCGAGGCCGAGGCGGCTGAGGAAGCGGCCGCCCGCGCGGCATCGCCCTGGCGCGTCCCCGTCGTCGTCGGGAGCGCGGTCCTTCTGCTCCTGCTCGTCGGGTGGATCACGACGCCGCGGTTCGTCACCGTCGACAACGCGTTGATCATCGTGCGCTCCGCCTCGATCATCGGGATCGTCGCGGTCGCGCTCACGTTCGTCACGATCTCGGGCAACTTCTTCTCGCTCTCGCTCGGCGAGACTGCGTCGTTCAGCGCGATCGCGTTCTCGTTCATGATCGCCGAGGGCTGGGGCGTCCCGGCGGCCCTGGTGCTCACCCTCCTCCTCGCGCTCACGTTCGGCGCGGTCCAGGGGCTCGTCGTGGCCGCGGGCGCGAACCCGATCATCACGACGCTCGGCGCCGGGGCCGCGCTCTTCGGTCTGGCCGCGGTGCTGACTGAGAACAAGACGATGAGGACGGGCTCGCACGTCGCCGACTGGCTCGGTCGCGGCCGCCCGTTCGGGATCCCGAATCAGACGTGGGCGTTCGTGATCCTCACGATCGTCGCCGCGCTGGTTCTGACGAAGACGCCGTTCGGCCGCCGGCTCGCGCTCGTCGGCTCCAACGCCGCGGCCGCGACCGCGACCGGCCTTCGGCGGGGGACGATCGCGATCGCCGCGTTCGCCATCGCGTCGCTCGGAGCCGGCCTGGCGGGGATGTTCACCGCGGCCCAGGTCGGGCAGGGGACGACCGACCAGTTCCCCGAGCTGACGATCAACGCCATCGCGGCCGTGCTCGTGGGCGGAACGGTCATCTCGGGCGGCGAGGGCTCGATGCTCCGGACGGCGGTCGGCGCCGTGTTCATCGCGGGGCTCGACAACCTCTTGGTCATCCGCGGCTACTCCTTCGGCGTCCGGGTGACCGTCACGGGACTCGCCGTGCTGGTCGGAGTGAGCCTATTCACCGTGCTGCGACGGAGGGCCGTGTGATCCCCCGGCTTCGCATCGGCCGCGTGATGGCCTCTCGCCTTGTGCTGGCGGTCGGGGTGTTCGCGTACTTCGCGCTCAGCGACGACCGGTTCTTCACGACGAACAACGTGTTCACGATCTTCGAGGGATTCGCGCAGCTCGGTCTCGCCGCGCTCGCGATCGGGCTCACGATCATCGCGGGCGAGCTCGACCTGTCGATCGGCTCGGCGGCGGCGGTGGGCGGGATCCTCGCGGTCACCTGGGCCGGGCTCGGGCTCGTCCCCGCGGTCCTGCTCGTCACGCTCGTCGGCGCGGGGTTCGGCGCGATCCAGGGGTACCTGATCCACCGGCTCAAGATCGCCTCGATCGTGTTCACGCTCGGAACCTTGATCGGGCTCCGAGGCCTCGCCTTCTTGATCTCGAACGAGGACACCGTCGTCGTGCCGGACCTGGACATCGCGAGGGTCGTGAAGCACCAGCTGTGGATCTTCTCGCCGTTCAGCCTGGTGACGATCGCGGTCCTGATCGCCACCGCGGTGTTCCTCTGGTACTCACGCTGGGGGCGCGAGATCTTCGCGATCGGGGGTGGCAGGAGCGAGGCCGTTGCGGCCGGCGTGCCGCTCAGACGTCCGCTCGTCCTCACGTTCATGCTGTCGGGCGCGATGGCGGGACTGACGGGGGCGCTCACCTCGCTGAAGTCCGGCAGCGCGGCACCCGGCGGGTTCGCGGACCTCTTGCTCCCGGCGGCGACCGCCGCGCTCATCGGCGGCGTGGCGATCACCGGAGGAAGCGGGTCCGTCCTGGGGATCGCGGTCGGATCGTTGACCTTGCGGTTCGTGATCAGCGGGCTCAGTCTTCGAGCCGAGCCGTACTACGTCCTAACCTTCGTGACCGGCATGCTGCTGCTGATCGTGATCGCGCTCGAGCTGCTGGTCGACCGTCCCGAGGCGCGACAGCGGTTCGGCATGTGGCGTGCTCGACTCGGGAGAGGAGGCTCACGTGCCTCTCCCGCCTGAGGACGACGCGCTCGTCGGCGGCGCGCTCGTGGAGGGCGCGCTCGACCCCAGGGGCGGCCGGTCCGCGAACGTCACGCTCCGCGACGTGGCGAAGGCCGCGGGCGTCCACTACTCGACGGCTTCGCGCGCGCTCTCGGGCGACCCGACGCCACGAGTGAGCGCGCTCACCGCCGAGCGCGTGCGGCGCGTCGCGGAACAGCTCGGCTACCGCCCGCACATGGGTGCCCGCGGGCTGCGCAAGGGAAGGACCGGGATCATCGGAGTGGTCGTCGCCGACCTCGGGAACTCGTTCATCGCGCAGGTGATCCGCGGGATCGAGAACGCGCTGGAGCCGCACGGCCTGATGGCCGTCATCGCCGAGACGCAGGACGAGCCGGCCCGCTTCGAGCACGTGCTCGAGCACCTCGCGAGCCGTCGCGTCGACGCACTCATCACCAGCTCGGCGCGCCTCGGCGACGTCGAGATGCTCACCACGTTCGCCAAGCGCGAGGCGCCGGTGGTGCTCGTCGTGCGGAACCTCCCGGACAGCGGGCTCCCGTGCGTGCATGCGGACGACCGGCGCGGCGGCGAGCTGGTCGCCGGGTACCTCGCGGAGCTCGGGCACCGAACGCTGGCGCAGCTCCGCGGGCCGCAGGACATGCTGCCGTTCATCGATCGCGGCGAGGGGTTCGAGGCCAGGGCCGCGGAGCTCGACGTGCAGGTGGTCGATCTGGACGAGTCGGCGTCGGCGCCGTCGTACGAGGAGGGACAGCGGTTGATGGTGCACCTGCTCGCGGGCCGGACCCCCAAGCCCACCGCGATCTTCGCGCACAACGACCCGATGGCGATGGGCGCGCTCGACGTCCTGGTGCGAAGCGGCCTCAACGTTCCGAGCGACGTGTCGATCGTGGGGTTCAACGACAACGACTTCACGGACCACGTGGAGCCGCCGCTGTCGACGATCCGGATCCACGGCTACGAGATGGGTCGCCGCGCGGGCGACCTCGCGTTCCGGCTGGTCGAGGACGGCCAGACCTCGGCGCCCAACGTCGTGATCCCGCCGCTCCTCATCCCGCGCTCGTCGACGCGGAGGCACGGATGAGGCCGGTCCCGACGGGGAGGAACGGATGAGCACGCTGGCTCGCATCGACCACTGGATCGGAGGCCGCGACGTCGCTCCCTCGAGCGCGGAGTACCTCCCCTCGTACGAGCCGCTCACCGCCGAGCCGTGGGCGGAGATCGCCCGTGGGACCGATGCCGACGTCGCGTCGGCCGTCGACGCGGCGACGGCGGCCTCGACGGAGTGGCGGAAGACCTCGCCGTCGGCCAGGAGCGCGCTGCTCTTGCGCGTCGCCGATCTGATCGGGGAGCACGCCGAGGAGCTGGCCGAGACCGAGGCGCGCGACGTCGGCAAGGTGATCCGCGAGATGCGGGGGCAGATCACCGGTCTCTCCGCGTGGTACCGGTACTACGCGAGCCTGCCCTATCACCTCGACGGCCGGGTCGTGTCGCTCGATCGCCGGTCGATCCTCAACTACACGCGGCGCGAGCCGTTCGGCGTGGTCGGGATCATCGCGCCGTTCAACTCGCCGATCCTGCTCGCGAGCTGGTCGCTCGGTCCGGCGCTGGCGGCCGGGAACGCGGTCGTGATCAAGCCCTCGGAGGTGGCCTCGGCCTCGCTGGTGCGATTCGGCAAGCTGTTCGACGAGGCCGGGTTCCCGTCCGGGTGCGTGAACGTCGTCACGGGGTACGGCCACGAGGCGGGCGACGCGCTCGTCGGTCACCCGGGAGTGGGCAAGGTGGTGTTCACGGGCGGGGTCGAGACCGGACGGCTCGTCGCGGCTCGCG
>Ga0299913_10003294_pt1 | contig 13158 bp, 8 predicted proteins | sample RVTome_9_FD_201360 | JGI IMG/M metagenome (GOLD analysis project Ga0299913, IMG submission 201360) | Soil microbial communities from uranium-contaminated site in the Upper Colorado River Basin, Wyoming, United States - RVT155D38 (version 2) ... | reverse complement strand
GCTTCACTTTCTGTCGTCTGCTCTTTTCGAGCGGGCTGGTTGAATCTCAGGCCATCGATTCACGAGCGTGAGGGATCACGCGAGTTTCGATGGCCAGGCGGCGACTCAACGGCTGTTTATGGGGATCACCGGTTGGGTGGTAGCGGTACTCTATCGTCGGGAATTTGCCTCGGACACGTTTAAGGTACTGACCTTGCCAGAGGGTTCAGCAAGTCGAACATCCGGAAATAGGCCATAGCTCAGCCAGTTGGGCTCAACTGGAAACAAATCGGAAGATTGGGAACAAAATTCAAGACCATACAGACCAATTTCTACCGACAACGGAAATTATTATAGAATAGTGCGCGGCTTCAAGGATGTGTTGCCGCTGGATTGATATGAACACGACAGACTGAAAAGGATATGATGATGAAAAGCATGAAAACGGCACGCTGGTTGCTGGTTATGGCGGTGGTTGGGCTGTTGGTGAGCGGTTGTGCCGCCAGCCAATCGGGCAGCGCCTATAGCCGTCCCCAGGCGCGCCAAGCCCAGCAGGTACAATTGGGATACGTGGAAGGCGTACGGCAGGTACAGATCGAGGGCACCAAGACCCCCATAGGCGCAGGAGCTGGCACCGTGATTGGCGGTATTGCTGGAAGTTCTATCGGTGGTGGCAGGGGCAGATCCATTGCGACCGTCGGTGGCGCGGTGCTTGGCGGCCTTGCCGGGGCGGCCGCCGAAGAGGGTATCACCCGTAGACCGGGTCTGGAAATCACCGTACGGCTCGATGATGGCCGCATGATTGCCGTCACCCAGGAGGCCGACGAGGCTTTTTACCAGGGTGAGCGGGTCCGGGTCTTGACCGCCTATGATGGCACTACCCGGGTTGCTCACTAGACGCCAGCGCTTTGCGGGCCATCTCCGGTTGGGTTTGGCCCGCTTAGCCTGCAAAAACATAACCTTATCGATAGCAGCTGCTTCGCTGCTTTCCTAGTGAATAGCTAACGGCCGATGAGTACAGGGACAGGATTTGGGTCTCAACTCAATGACAGAAATGTTGGATAACCTTCGGCAGCTGCATGATGGTTAAAGACCCCAAGACGGGCGAGCCGGCTGCTACCATTCCCTTGTGGCACTGGGTATGGCATTCTTATTTCCGTGCGGCCCTGGTGCCGCTGCTGCTGGTAGAAATAGTATTTATCGCCATCTATTTACTGGCTAACCTCTCGGCCACGGAGCAGAACCAGCAGGCTGTACGTACCCTTGCCGATGATGAACTGAGGCACATCGCCTTGCGCGAGGCGGTGGTCATCCAAAAGCAGCTAGCCAGCATTGCGCATACCACCGACCTGTTTCGCCGGCAAGCAGCCCATGCCTTGGCGACTCCCTTCGATCCCGGCCCGGAAGAGGGTGCCCGTTACGCCTATACGCCTGATGGGGTAAGTTATTATACCATCAGGGACAATGGCGGTAGCGCCGTCTTCTATAGCGGTATTATGCCGATCGGGCCCGAGCAGCAGGAGAAGGCCCTGCGCACGGCGCAGCTGGATGCTTTGATGCGGGATATCCAGCAGATCCATCCTTTGGTGATTCAAATCTATCTGAACACCTTTGATTCCTTAAACCGTATCTATCCTTATTTCGAGGTGTTAAGCCAATATCCACCACGCATGGACATCCCTTCCTATAACTTTTACTACGAGGCAGATGCCTGGCATAATCCGGGACGGAGCGTGGTCTGGACCGACGTCTATGTAGACCCTGCCGGGCAGGGTTGGATGACATCCTGCATCGCCCCGGTCTATCGGGGTGATTTTCTGGAAGGGGTGGTGGGCCTGGATATCACGGTAGCCACCATTGCCGAAACCATCCTCAACCTGGCGATTCCCTGGCAGGGCTATGGTGTGCTCATCGGCAAGGACGGTACCCTGCTGGCCATTCCGAAGGCCGGAGAGGCGGATTGGGGGCTTGAGGAACTCACCTTCCACGATTACACCGAGGCGATTCGGCAGGACACTTTTAGGCCCGAAGAATTCAACCTATTCAAGCGGTCGGAATTGGACGCATTGGCGGCGCAGCTTAGTGATCAGCCTACGGGGACGGCACCGGTCGTGCTAAACGGGCCCAGACTGGCCGCCTGGGCCACCATTCCAGAGACCGGCTGGCGACTGCTGGTACTGGTGCCGGAGGCCAATATCTATGCCCAGGCCAATGAACTCGGCCGGCAACTGCTTAAGATCGGTGCTTGGATGATCGCCGGCTTGATCTTGTTTTATATCGTGTTCTTTCTATGGCTCTATCAACGCGCCCGGGCCATGGCCCATAGCGTGTCCAGGCCCCTCGAGGCTGTAGATGCCTTGGTCCAGCGTATCGGTGCCGGCGACTATGAACAGCGGGCACCGACCTTTCCAGTGACTGAGTTGCAAGCCACCGCCACGGGCTTGGTGGAGATGGGACGTCAGCTTGGCACTAGTAACCGGCGGTTGCTGGAGGCGCAACGGGAAACGGAGCAGGCCCGTGATCAGGCCCTGGAGGCCTCGCGTCTTAAGTCGGAGTTTCTGGCTTCGGTGAGTCATGAGATCCGTACGCCTATGAACGGCATTATCGGCATGATCGATCTCTTGTTGGACACCCGTTTAGGGCCCGAGCAGCGGCAATTTGCTATGGCGGTCCAGGACTCCGCCCAGTCCCTGTTGAGCGTTATTAACGACATCCTGGACTTTTCCAAGATCGAGGCCGGTAAGATTGAACTGACCCATACGACCTTCTCACCCCTGGCTGTGGTGGAAGGTGCCGCTGATCTGCTTGCCCCCCGGGCCTATCAAAAGTATCTGGAATTGATGACCTTCGTGGATCCTAGAATTCCCGCCGTGGTATCCGGGGACGCCGGACGGCTGCGTCAAGTGCTATTGAACTTGATTGGCAATGCCGTGAAGTTCACCGAGCAAGGGGAAGTCACGGTGCGGGTTACCCTGGAGAAGGCCACCGATCATTACGCTATGCTGTACTTCGCCGTCGCAGACAGTGGGATAGGCATCCCGCTCGCTGCCCATAAACGTTTGTTCCAGCCCTTTACTCAAGTGGATGGCTCCCTGGGGCGTCGTTATGGCGGCACGGGTCTGGGCTTGAGCATCAGCAAGCGGTTGGTGGAATTGATGGGGGGCGAGATCGGCGTGGAAAGCTGGGAGGATGTCGGCTCCACCTTTTGGTTTAGGGTGCCTTTTCGCTTGGTTGAGGAGGATGCCGGCCAGCCGATGGAGCGGCTCTGGGATGGTCTTCGAGTGTTGGTGGTAGAGCCTGGGGAGAGAAGCCGGGCGATCCTACGGGATTACCTGCTTTCCTGGGGGGTGGAAGTGACTATCACCTGTAACGCGGATGAGGTCCTCAGTGCCGCACGGGCGGCCAGGGCAGAAGGTAAGCCTTTCAATATCCTGCTGGTAGGGATTGATTTGGAAGAAAGCGCCCATAGCACGTTGCTGGAGACCTTATTGGAGGAGCCGGTTTTGGCCGTGATACCCCAGATCTTGCTTGCCGACGCGGATAAAAAGGGATTGAGTATAAAGGCCCGGGCACTCGGTTTTGTGACTCACTTGATTAAGCCGGTGCGGCAATCCCAACTGTTTGATTGTCTGGCGACGGTGTTAAACAAGATTACCTCCAATAATGCGCTACGCTTGCGTGAGGCGGCCGCTGGAGGTACGGCGGCAATGCTGCCGCAGACCAGTCATGATGCCCAAATTCTGTTGGTCGAGGACAATGAGGTAAACCAGAGAGTGGCAATCAGTCACCTGCGCAAGTTAGGTTATGCCGTGGACGTGGTAGCCAATGGCCAGGCGGCCGTGGAGCAGGCTTTATCCCAGCACTATGAGCTTATTCTGATGGACATCCAGATGCCGGTCATGGGCGGTATCGAGGCTATGCAAAGCATTCGGGCCACACAAGGGGCGTGCAAAGAGCATTCTATTATTGTCGCGGTGACCGCTAACGCCATGGAGGGTGACCGGGAGCGCTTTCTCGCCATGGGTATGGACGATTACTTGAGTAAACCCTATCGGTTGGAACAGCTTCGGAGGGTCCTGGAACGCTGGCTGGCGACGATGGAATGGGCCTCATAGCAACAAGCCAGGGCGATTATGCCTCGACACTCAAAGGGTCGTGGTCCATGGTGGTGGCACCGGCTTTGCTAGTGGTCCACCTTGGGAAGATCTATTATCCCGGAAGCGTCAGCCTATGTTGATTCAGCCTTTCTCTATCACCCGGATGCCGCGCATTGAATTCGGTGCCGGCGCTATCGCGCGATTACCGGAATTACTCGGTCGCTACGGCCGCCGCGTGCTACTGGTAACCGGAGCCCGCTCTTTTCAAGATTCCATTCATTGGCAGCGGTTGCTGACCGCCCTGGACCAGGCCACTCTCCGCTGGGAGCACTGCACTGTCCATGATGAACCCTCACCGGCCTTAGTGGACGAGATCGTGCGCCGGTTACAGGGGACAGGCATTGCAGTAGTGGCCGGCATCGGCGGTGGCAGTGTGCTGGATGCCGCCAAGGCCGTGGCCGGATTGCTGCCTAGTGGTGATTCCGTCCTGGATTATCTGGAAGGGGTGGGGCCAGAACGGCCTTATCGAGGTCCTGCGCTGCCTGTTATTGCCGTACCGACGACCGCCGGGACTGGCAGTGAAGCCACCAAGAACGCTGTGCTCAGCGTACGCGGGGAGAATGGTTTTAAGAAATCCTTTCGTGATGAGCGCTTGGTTCCGGAATATGCCTTAATAGACCCGGATCTATTGGCGACTTGCCCACCAGAGCAAATTGCCGCCAACGCCATGGATGCCTTGACTCAGTTGTTAGAGTCTTGCGTCTCGTTGCGTGCCAATCCCTTCACCGATGCCTTGGTGGAAAGCGGTTTAAACGCTATTCGCCAGGGTCTGTTTGCCTGGTATGAGGGAGGCGAGGAGGAGGCCGCCGATGGCCGCGCCCAGCTGGCCTATGCCGCACTGATCTCCGGCATCTGTCTGGCCCAGACGGGCCTGGGCGCGGTCCATGGGCTGGCCTCTCCCTTGGGGGCCTTTTTCCCTATTCCTCACGGCATAGTCTGCGGTACCTTGGTAGCTGCCACCACCCGGGCCAATATCGATGCCCTTAGGACGCGTGATCCCGACAATCCGGCCCGGGGCAAATATGCCCGGCTGGGTAACCTGCTCAGCGGCCGACAGCATCATAATCCCAGAAATGCCAGAGAGTCTTTGGTGCTTACCCTGATGGACTGGACTGAGCGTCTGCGATTGCCCCGGTTGGGCGCCTTCGGTATTCAGGAGACCGATCTGCCTCGGATTGTCCGCCATTCACGAGGCAGTAGTATGAAGACGAATCCTATTGTCCTGAGCGATGAAGAATTGCTGGCGATACTCCGTCAGCGCCTGTGAGAAACAGGGTATCATTGCAAGTAATCGAGTCAGGACATTTCCAAGCGACACCATCTGTGCTTTAATCGGCCTTGACTGAAGCGGGGGTGCTCCTAGGTGGGCTGAGAAATACCCTTTGAACCTGATTCGGGTAATGCCGGCGCAGGGAGCTTGTAACTGTCTGGCCAGCGTGCTCCCGTTTCGTCTTGCTAAAACCACTACGAGGACGATATTACAGTGAGCGCCATCCCAGAAACCTTTATAAAGGCCACCGCTGAGCTTAATACCAGCGTCACCCGGCCTTATCCCCATTCCCAAAAGATCTACGTCGAGGGCAGCCGCCCGGATCTGCGCGTACCGATGCGTGAGATCAGCCAGACCGATACCCCGGTCAGTCTGGGGATCGAGCATAACCCCCCCATCACGGTCTACGATACCTCCGGTCCCTACACCGATCCGGCGGTGGCTATCGATTTATTAAAGGGACTGCCGGCATTACGTGCGGCCTGGATCGAGGAGCGCGGCGATACCGGGTTGCTGGCAGGCCCCAGTTCCGTCTATGGGCAGCAGCGTGCCACCGACCCCAAGCTCGCTCACCTGCGCTTTGCCCATATTCGGCCGCCGCGCCGCGCCAGGGCCGGGGCCAATGTGACCCAGCTGCACTATGCCCGCCGCGGTATCATTACCCCGGAGATGGAATTTATCGCCCTGCGGGAAAACCTGCGACTGGAGGCAGTCAAGGATACCCGGCTGCGTCGTCAGCACCCAGGTATGAGCTTTGGCGCTCAGATCCCGGCGCGTATCACCCCGGAGTTTGTCAGGTCCGAAGTGGCCCTGGGTCGGGCTATCATTCCCGCTAACATCAATCACCCGGAACTGGAGCCGATGATCATCGGCCGCAACTTCCTGGTGAAGATCAATGGCAACCTGGGTAATTCCGCCGTCACCTCGAGCATCGAAGAAGAGGTGGAGAAGATGGTCTGGGGTATCCGCTGGGGCGCAGACACCATTATGGACCTGTCCACCGGTAAGCATATTCACGAGACCCGGGAATGGTTATTGCGCAATGCTCCGGTGCCAATAGGCACCGTGCCCATCTACCAGGCCCTGGAAAAGGTCAATGGCAAGGCCGAAGAGCTAAGCTGGGAGATCTTTCGGGATACCCTGATTGAGCAGGCCGAGCAGGGGGTGGATTATTTTACGATCCATGCCGGGGTGCGCCTTGCCTTTATTCCCCTTACCGTCGATCGGGTCACCGGCATCGTTTCCCGGGGCGGCTCCATCCTGGCCAAGTGGTGCCTTACCCACCATCAGGAGAATTTCCTCTATACCCACTTCGCCGAGATCTGCGAGATCATGAAGGCCTATGACGTATCCTTTAGCCTCGGCGATGGCCTGCGCCCCGGTTCTATTGCCGATGCCAACGATGCCGCCCAGTTCGCCGAACTCAAGACCCTGGGGGAGCTCACCAAGATCGCCTGGCAGCATGATGTGCAGGTGATGATCGAAGGCCCTGGCCACGTGCCTATGCAGCTTATCAAAGAGAATATGGATAAGGAGCTTAAGGATTGCTTTGAGGCGCCCTTCTATACCCTGGGGCCGTTGACCACCGATATTGCCCCTGGCTACGACCATATCACCTCGGCCATCGGCGCGGCACAGATCGGCTGGTACGGTACCGCCATGCTGTGCTACGTCACGCCCAAGGAGCACCTGGGTCTGCCCAATAAGGAGGATGTGCGCGAGGGCATCATCGCCTATAAGATCGCCGCCCATGCCGCCGATCTCGCCAAGGGTCACCCCGGCGCTCAGGTCCGCGATAATGCCCTGAGCAAGGCACGTTTCGAGTTCCGTTGGGAGGATCAATTTAATTTAGGCTTGGACCCGGAGCGGGCGCGGGAATATCACGACGAGACGTTGCCCAAGGAATCGGCCAAAGTAGCCCATTTCTGCTCTATGTGTGGGCCTCATTTTTGTTCGATGAAGATCACTCAGGACGTGCGGGACTATGCCCGATCCAAAGGTATTGGTGATATCGAGGTTGCGATGGCACAGGGTATGCACGAGAAGTCTGAGGAGTTTAGAAAGGGTGGGGGGAAGATTTACCAGAAGGTCTGATACAGATAAAGGTGCTGATGATCAATCCCCGTCGGTGGCGGATCAGGGATGTATGCGCCGCCTAGGGGTTCCGATGAGCTTTAACTACGGCTTTGTGCTTGTTAAGAGTTATTAAAATTTTACAAATTAACTAAAGCCTAATGCTTAAGTATCGGTTATAAGCTATAGGATTGATCATAAAGAGAGAGTACTAAGGAATGAGACGTAACTTCTGGGAAGAGTACATGGATGGGGGGGCGAGTTCATTTAACGCTCAGTCCAAGCACTCTGATGAGCAGGTGGTCATCAAGAAATCATCCAATCCGCTCCAGGAATTGGAGAAGCGCATCGGCCGGGTACATTTGCGACAGCGGTTAGGCATCGAATCCGATCATGCCACCGACATCTTTGGTCGGGGGCGGACCTTGTTCCATATCGAGAACTGCTATCCCTCTCATGTCCTGTTTCGGCTGCTCTTGAAGTGTCTGGGATTATATGAACGGGGCCGGCGAAATGCCCAGAATATCCAGATTCGCCATAATGAAGTGCCTTTGGAGCACCTGCCGGCGGCCTTCGACAAGTTTACGATCTTACAGATCAGCGACTTGCATCTGGATATGGACGGTGGTTTTTCACAGGCGTTGATCGAGCGGCTCGAGCAGGTGGATTATGATCTTTGCGTAATGACCGGAGACTTCCGCGCCCTGACCTTTGGGGCCTTTGAGCCGGCCCTTGCTGCGTTACAACGGGTGCGTGCGGCTATAAACCGGCCAGTTTACGCCATTCTCGGCAATCACGACTCCATTAGGATGGTGCTTCCTATGGAAGAGATGGGCATTACCTTGCTGATGAACGAGGCGGTGACCATTGAACGCCAGGGGGCGGTGATCTATCTAGCCGGTATCGATGATCCTCATTACTTTCAAATGGAGAATTTTGAGAAAACCGCCCAGAACATCCCATCGGATGGGGTCTCGATCCTGCTGTCGCATTCTCCGGAGACTTATAGACGGGCGGCTCATACGGGATTTGATTTGATGCTAAGCGGCCATACCCATGGTGGTCAGATCTGTCTTCCCGGTGGAATCCCGTTAATGACCAATGCCCGTTGTCCCCGACGTTTTTGCGCAGGACCCTGGCGGTATCATGGCATGCAGGGTTACACCTCCGTGGGTTCAGGGTCGTCGATAGTGGACGTGCGTTTTAATTGTCTGCCCGAGATCACCTTGCACCATCTGCGAGCAATACCGGCTACGCCCCAACCTTAATAAGGGCGTTTGCGGATATGCAAGCGGTATAAGATCCGGGACAGCAGCAGCTCCAGGATGATAAATGCCATTACCAGCGCTAAAATGGTAAACCAACCAAGGTCAAAATACCCCTTTACCGCCAGTAAAGGCAGCAGCGCTTCCGGGATTTGATCCAGGCCAAGCGCCATACTACTGGACTCCAGGCCCAATCGCCGCTTGATAAAGCTTGATAGTATATCTCCTAGCATGGCGGAGGTAGCGATAATCAAGCCTATGTACAGCGGTAAATGCAGCAGCCAAGCCGTGACTGTCGTAGCAACCAAGGCGAGCAGCACGCCCCGCCATGTCTTGGACGGGCCCAATAGGGGTTGTCCGTCAGGCAAGAGCAAGCCGAGATCCAGCGGCCAGGCACCGCGCCGCTTAAAAAAGGCCGCGCCCAATATCGGCCCTCCATTGGCCACGATAATGAGAAACAAGAGTTGAAATTCTATAAGGTGCATATCGGGTTGTTTGACGTCCTTTCCAGTAAGGCCCCATACCCTTTCATGGTTCAAGGACGGCGTATAATGAGCAAAATAAGGCCAATCTGCTAATCTTATGTTAAGAAATACCGGGCGAAACGGTACACGATTGTTTGCTCAGGATAAAGAGCATAGCCTTGTCATATCTCTTATCGGGTAAAGAAAAACCGGAGAACACAAGTGATTGATCCGCTCTTCAGTGGGTGGTGGATTTCTTACCCTAAACCGACCACCTTCCTCACGCTATGTCTGCCACCCCCTTACATACCCTATCCTTAATGCAGAATCGCCTGGAGGCGGTGATCCAGCAAATCGGAACGGTCATCCTGGGCAAGCAACATATTATCCGGCTGTCGCTGGCATGCCTGCTGGCCCGTGGTCATTTGCTTATTGAAGACCTGCCCGGTATGGGCAAGACTACGCTCGCCCATGCCTTTGCTCGTTCTTTAGGGCTGCAGTATCAGCGTATTCAATTCACTAGCGACCTGTTGCCGGCGGATATCCTGGGAGCGGCCATTTATGAACGCCAGAGTGGCGCATTTGTGTTTCATGCCGGGCCAATCTTCTCCCAACTTATCCTGGCCGATGAGATCAATCGTGCCACGCCTAAGACCCAAAGCGCCCTATTGGAAGCCATGGAGGAAAGTCAAGTTACTATTGAGGGCGAGACTCGGTCGTTGCCGGAGCCTTTTTTTGTGGTCGCTACCCAAAATCCCGCCCATCAGGTGGGTACCTTTCCCTTACCGGAGTCTCAACTGGATCGTTTTCTGATGTGCCTTGAGCTAGGCTATCCCGATGTCGAGGCAGAGCGTGCCTTATTGGCCGGGGAGGATCGCCGCAAGATGCTGACTCAGCTGCCGACCTGTTTATCACCAAAGCAGCTTATGGAGATCCAGACTGCCGTCCTAGGTATTTATGTGGCGCCGGTCTTATTGGACTATCTCCAGGCCATTCTGAATTTTTCCCGACAATCCGGCCTATTTCGCGGCGGCCTATCACCCCGCGCGGGTCTGGCACTGCTGCGGGCGGCACGCGCCTGGGCCTTGCTCAAGCACCGCGATCATATCCTGCCGGAGGACGTGCAAGCGGTTTTGCCAGCGGTAATCGGCCATCGTCTGTATCCCCAGAGGGAACACCTGGAGCTATCCCGCCATGACCTGGTCGTCCGGCTGATCGCCGCAGTGGGTGTCCCCTCGTAATCTTATGACCACTGCCGTTCGAAAATGGCTGCTGTACTTTCTCAGTGGCGCTTTGCCTAGGAGTGGGTTATGGTTAGCCATAACATCGCCAAAAGACCTGAAACGGCCTGGACAGGCAAAGCCCAGGGAAGAACCTGGCCTCGTTCCCCGTAGACGGCTTACCCGGATGTCCCACCCGCAACACCCCCAGTGCGGTTTCGTTCGGCTTGAGCGGTGGTGCATCGGTATTCTTCCCACGAGCTATGGCTGCTTGTTTGCCCCCATGCTGGGGGTAATGTTGCTGTGGTCAATCAACTATAACAATAGCATGGGTTTTTTGCTGAGTTTTCTGTTGGGTGGCGTTGCGATTAACGCGCTATGGCGCACCATTGCAGGCCTATCGGGCCTGCAGATACGGCCGGGCAGCGCTGATTCCGTTTTTGTGGGTCAAGAGGCGCGGTTTAGTTATCTTTTGGATAACCCAAGTCCACAAACCCGCTATGGTATTGCGCTACAATGGCAAGACGATCTGCCGCAATACACGGATATTCCAGCCTACGGTTCCACCAAAATAACCCTATCGATTCCCGCCACAGCGCGTGGTTTGCTGTGGCCCGGCCGTTTGCGCGTACTGACGCGTTTTCCTCTGGGGCTATTTAAGGCCTGGAGCTGGGTGGAGTTCAATCGAACCTGCTTAGTGTATCCTAAGCCCTACGGAACCCTGCCCTTGCCCTCTGAGGCTGATACGGCCGTTGCTGCCGGCGCCACTGGGAGAGCAACGGGCAGCGACGACTACGGTGGTCTGCGGAGCTATGCGCCTGGTGATTCGCCGCGCCATATTGCCTGGAAGGCAGCGGCGCGTGAAGGTGAGTTGCAGGTCAAGCGCTTTACGAGTCAGGTTTACCCCGAATTGTGGCTGGATTGGGGCCTATTGGCGCCCGACACTGCCATGGAGAGGCGCCTTTCGCAGCTCTGCCAATGGGTTCTTAAGGCCGAGGCCGAAGGATGGTGCTATGGGTTACGGCTGCCTGGTCTGGAGCTGCGCCCGAGCAGTGGCAAGGAACATCGTCGTCGCTGTCTGGAAAACCTGGCCTTGTTTGCCCTTGGCAACGAGATGGAAAGTGGTCATGGTCGAGAAGGTCGATAAGGCCGAGTTGACCGTCCCGGCATTCAACGGGCTAACGATAGCTCTGACTTTAGCGACCCTGCCCCATGTGGGACATATGCCATGGTGGCTGGGAGTGCTGTTCGCGGTGGCGGTCGGCTGGCGTTGGCGGATTGCCGTACAAGGTCTTGCTTTGCCGGGTCGCTGGCTACTGCTCATTATCACCCTGGCTGTCGGGACAGGCGTCTTATACAGTTATGGCACTTTGTTCGGCCGCGATGTCGGGGTTGCCCTGCTAAGTGCCATGACCTCGCTAAAACTCTTGGAGTCACGCACCTTTCGAGATAGCATGGTGCTGATTCTCCTAGGGTATTTTTTGGTTATGACGAATCTGCTCTATACGCAGAGCCTGTTCATTGCCATTTATGTGCTGGTTACCTTGGTAGCCCTATTGGCTGCTCAGCTGCTGATTCATCACCCGCATGCCACCCTGCCATTCTCGGTGTTGCTGCGCCTTGCCGTGCGGATGCTACTTCAGTCCATCCCTATCGTGTTGGTCTTGTTTATTCTCTTTCCTCGCGTTTCCGGCCCCTTGTGGAACCTGCCTCAAGATGCTTACCGTGGTCGCACCGGCCTGTCTGATGAAATGTCTCCAGGGGCCATCAGTCAACTGAGTCAAACCGATACGGTGGCCTTTCAGGTTCAGTTTACCGGAACGGTACCGCCTCCTGAACAGCTGTACTGGCGTGGTCCGGTGTTGTGGGATTATGACGGGCATACCTGGAAAGGCATAGCCGAGATACCCCGCTCCACTTTCGATTACACGCCCGAGGGAGCCGGGATGGATTATACGGTAACCCTTGAGCCCCATGGAAAACGCTGGCTGTTTGCCCTGGATCTGCCCGCCAGTCTGCCTGTCGAAACCCTGGCGACGACCTCTTTTGAGTTGTTGCGCGCACAACCCGTCAATGAAGTGTTACGTTATCAGGTGCGTTCCTACCCCTACTATAGGACCGGTGAACTGTCCTCGTGGGAACGCCAGCGTGCGTTACAGCTGCCTGCCCAGGTCAATCCTCGAGCACGGACCCTGGCTGCTGAGTGGCGTAAGCGGGATCCGGATCCCGCGGCCTTGGTTCGTGCCGCCCTGGCCTTATTCCGTAAGGAACCTTTTTATTATACCCTGACGCCGCCCCTGCTAGGGAAAGAGGGCGTCGATGACTTCCTATTCAATACCCGCCAGGGTTTTTGCGAGCACTACGCGGGTAGTTTCGTATTCCTGATGCGGGCGGCGGGGGTGCCGGCCCGGGTGATTACCGGTTATCAGGGAGGGGAACGTAATGCCCTGGATAACTCTCTTATTGTGCGGCAGTCCGATGCTCACGCTTGGGCCGAGGTATGGCTGGAAGACTGGGGTTGGGTGCGGGTCGATCCCACGGCGGCGGTTGCTCCGGAACGGGTCGAACAAGGTCTCTATGCCGTCGTCGCCAATTCGAAGACGCTGCCCATTTTAATGGGCCGCTATAACCTCTGGATACAGCAACTCGGGTTGGGCTGGGATGCCTTGAATAAGGCTTGGAATAAATGGGTGTTGACCTATGGTCCGGAGCGACAGCAGCAGTTTTTAT
>Ga0299913_10003293_pt1 | contig 13159 bp, 11 predicted proteins | sample RVTome_9_FD_201360 | JGI IMG/M metagenome (GOLD analysis project Ga0299913, IMG submission 201360) | Soil microbial communities from uranium-contaminated site in the Upper Colorado River Basin, Wyoming, United States - RVT155D38 (version 2) ... | reverse complement strand
GGCTGGAGTCTCAGAACGAGCGCAACGCTTTGCGCGCCGCACGGGCGAGCCTCGCTTCCGCGCAAGGACAATTAACGCAGGCGCGAAATCATTTTGAGCGGCAGGACACTTTGCTCAAGCAGGGCTGGACCACCCGCGCCAATCACGATCAAGCCGCCCAGGCGTTGCAGACAGCCGAATCGCAAGTCGAGGCGGCGGAAGCGCAGCTTAAATCGGCGTATGACCTGGTCAGCTTCACGGAGCTCAAGGCGGACGCGCCAGGTGTCTTGACCGCGGTCGGCCCAGGGGCCGGCGAAGTTGTCCAGGCCGGACAAATGATCGTGAGGATCGCGCGTATGGAAGGGCGCGATGCCGTCTTCGATGTGCCAGCGCAGCTGATGCGTACCGTGCCAAGCGACCCGCAGATTTCCGTCAGCCTGGCAGACAATCCGGAGATAAGGGCGCGCGGCCGTGTCCGCGAAGTCGCACCGCAGGCCGACCCGGTAACCCGCACCTTCGCGGTCAAGGTTGGCTTGACCGACCCGCCCTCGGCCATGCGGCTCGGCGCCACCGTCATCGGGCGAATGGAAACCGAGTCGACCCCGGTCATCGAGATTCCGGCGACGGCGTTGACAAATTTCAACCGGCAGCCCGCCGTGTGGATCGTTGACCCGTCAAGCAAGACCGTTTCAATCCGCAATGTTGATGTGATGCGCTTTGATCCGGCGACCGTTGTCATCTCCGGCGGCGTCGATGTCGGAGAGGTCGTTGTCACGGCCGGTGTGCAAGCGTTGCACCCAGGCCAGAAGGTCCGCCTGCTCGGATCGGAGTCATGACCGAGTTCAACCTTTCAGGCTGGGCGCTCAAGCACCGCTCGCTCACCATATACTTCATGATTGTTGCGGTGGCCGCCGGGATAATGGCCTACCTGCAGCTGGGACGTAACGAAGATCCCGCCTTCGTCATCAAGACGATGGTGGTGCAAGCAGCTTGGCCCGGGGCAACGATCGAGGACACGCTCAAGCAGGTTACCGAGCGGATCGAGCGAAAGCTGCAGGAGACACCGAAGCTTGACTTTCTTCGCAGCTTCACCCGGGCGGGCGTAACGACGATCTTCGTCAACCTGAAAGGCAGCGCGACCGCACAGGAAATCCCGGACATTTGGTATCACGTCCGGAAGAGCATCGGCGACATCCGGCATACTTTACCCGCCGGCACTGTCGGACCGGGGTTCAATGACGACTTCGGGGACACCTTCGGCATCATCTACGGGTTTACGGCCGACGGATTCACGCATCGCGAGCTTCGCGACTATGTCGAAGATGTCCGCTCGAAGCTCCTGCACGTGCCCGACGTATCGAAAATCGAGGTTCTGGGGGCGCAAGATGAAAGGATCTTCGTCGAGTTCTCAATGCAGGAACTCGCCAGTCTCGGCATCAACCGTTCGGCGATCCTGAGCGCCTTGCAGGCGCAGAACGTCGTCCAACCTGCCGGCACGATCCAGACCGGCAATGAGGCGCTCTCGATCCGCGTGTCCGGCGCGTTTCGTTCCGAACAGGACGTGTTGAACGTCAATTTTGCTGTCAACGGACGTATGCTGCGCCTCAGCGACATCGCAACGGTCCATCGCGGCTACGCCGATCCACCGCAGCCGATGTTCCGTGTGAACGGCGAGCCGGCAATCGGACTTGCCATCGCCATGCGCGAGGGGGGCGACATTCTCGCGCTGGGCAAGAACATCAAGGCGGCTATGGCGACGGTGACCGCCGATCTGCCGATCGGGATTGAACCGCGACTTGTGGCCGACCAGGCGGTGACGGTGGAGAGCGCGATTTCCGAGTTCATGACATCGCTGCTGCAAGCCGTGGCAATCATTCTGGCGACGAGTCTGATCAGCCTAGGCCTCCGGCCCGGCCTGATTATCGCTTTCGCCATTCCGCTGACGTTGGTTGTCGTGTTCTCGATCATGCTGGTCGCGGGCATCGACATGCAGCGCATTTCGCTCGGGGCGCTCATTATCGCACTCGCGCTTCTGGTCGACGATGCCATGACGACCACCGATGCCATGGTGAACCGGCTCGCCGCGGGTGATGACAAGGTGCAAGCGGCGACCTTTGCCTTCCGCACTTATGCCTTCGCGATGCTCTCCGGGACCTTTGTGACGATTGCCGGGTTTGTTCCGGTCGGCTTCGCGGCAAGCTCGGCGGGCGAGTATACGTTCTCACTGTTCGCGGTTGTCGCGATGGCGCTGGTCGCCTCCTGGTTCGTGGCGGTGCTCTTCACTCCGCTACTCGGCGTGGCCATTCTCAAACCGCCGGCACAGACGACGCAACAAGCCGATCAAGGGCGGGTGTTCCGCATGTATCGCGGCTTTCTGACTCTGGCCCTCCGAGCGAAATGGGTGACGCTGCTCATCAGTGCGGGTCTTTTTGTTGCATCGGTTCTCGCGTTTCCGATCATCCCGCGACAATTTTTCCCCTCCTCGGATCGACCTGAACTCCTTGTCGACTTGAGCCTGCCGCAGAACGCTTCGATCTTCGCCAGCGAGACCGTAGCGCGGCGGCTCGACGCCGTGCTCAAGGCAGATCCGGACGTTGCACGCTGGAGCACGTATGTCGGCCGCGGCGCGATCCGGTTCTACCTCCCGCTCGATGTCAGGCTTCCGAATGACTTCTTCTCGCAAGTGGTGATTGTCGCCAAAGACGTCGACGCGCGAGAACGTCTGCGCGTCAAGCTGGAAAATATCCTGGCGAACGATTTCCCGAGCGCCATCAGCAGTGTCTACCCACTCGAGCTTGGGCCGCCGGTTGGCTGGCCGGTCCAATACCGGGTGAACGGCCCGGACGTCGCGCAGGTCAGGGACATTGCGCTCAAGCTCGCCAATATCGTGTCGGCAAGTCCGGACACAAAGAACACCAACTTCGACTGGATGGAGCCGACGAGACAGGTTCGTATTCGCGTTGATCAAGACGAGGCGCGTCTTCTCGGCCTGAGCTCGCAAGCGCTGGCCGGCGTGCTCAATACGGTCTTGACCGGAAGTGCCATCACGCAGGTGCGTGATGACATTTACCTAATCGACGTTGTCGCCCGCGCGACGGACGAAGAGCGCGTCTCGCTTGCTACGCTGCGTACGTTACAAGTGCCAGTGCAAGGTGGGCGCACGGTTTCGCTGGGGCAATTCGCGAGATTCGAGTACGAACAGGATCAACCCTTGATCTGGCGCCGTGATCGCATCCCGACGCTGACGGTGCAGGCTAACGTCAAACAAGGCCTGCTGCCCGAGACCGTGGTCTCCGCGCTGTCACCGTCCGTCGAGGCATTAGCCAAAACCCTGCCTCCGGCATACCGGATTGTTGTGGGCGGAACCGTCGAGGAGAGCGCGAAGTCGCAAGCCTCGGTCATTGCGGTCGTGCCCGCAATGCTGCTCATTATGATAACCGTGCTGATGGTTCAGCTGAGGAGCTTCCAGCGGCTGATCATCGTCCTCAGCGTCGCGCCGCTCGGATTGATCGGTGTTGTCGGGGCGCTGCTCGTATCCGGCAGCCCGCTCGGCTTCGTCGCAATCCTTGGCATTCTGGCGCTGATCGGCATGATCACCAAGAATGCGGTCATCCTGATCGGTCAGATCGACGCGGAGCGCGAGCAAGGTAAGGATGTTTGGAACGCCGTCGTGGACGCCAGTAGTACGCGCTTCCGGCCGATCATGCTCACTGCCATTTCCACCGTGCTTGGAATGATTCCGATCGCCCCTACCGTATTCTGGGGCCCAATGGCTTTCGCGATCATGGGCGGGCTCCTGGTTGGAACGATTCTTACGCTTGTATTTCTGCCCACCGTTTACGTTGCCTGGTTCAGCGGAAGAGAAGCGGTGCCTGAGGGACAGCCCGCGCACGCCTGAAGCTATTTCTATGCAACGTAACGAAAGGCCATTCGTCGCATGAGGCTTCCACTTTCGCTATCAAACAGCGTGGCTCACCGGTTCAGCGATTGATCTGGATTCGACCTCAGCTAGCATCATTCCCACACGATCAACATCATCGCGGGCGGCAGCGACGGAGGGAGCCATGCAGAGGACGATTTTTCGGTTGCTGACGTTGCTGGTATTTCTGATCCCAACCGCTTCGCTTGCGCATACTGGACATGCCGATACGGCCGGTTTTGCCGCCGGTTTCCTCCATCCATTGGGCGGGCTTGACCACGTACTTGCCATGGTGGCGGTCGGCATTCTCGCGTATCAACTCGGCGGACGCGCTCTCTGGCTGTTGCCATTGGCGTTTGTCGTCGCGATGGGCCTTGGCGGAGCCTTAGGCGCAGCTCATGTTCACGTCCCATTTGTCGAAGCCGGCATCGCCATATCGATCGTCGTGTTAGGTGCGGCGATCTTCTTCGGCATCAAGGCGCCTGCTGTACTTGCGGCGGCCATCGCCGGACTGTTCGCTCTCTTTCATGGCTATGCGCATGGGGCCGAGATGCCGCTCGCAGGCTCGGCAGCGAGCTATGCCGCCGGGTTCATGATGGCGACGGCACTTTTGCACCTCGCCGGAATTGGCGTCGGGGTTGGCTTGGGCCGGCTGGCCCGGAGCACGAGTGGGATGGCACTTCGCTCCGCCGGCCTTCTAATCGCGGTCATTGGCGCGGCTATTCTGACCCAGTCAGTCTGACGTTCGACCGACTGAGCTGCTGTTTCTGTACCTGCAGAGCACGACGAATGACGCCCAGGAGAGTCAAATGCAGCTGACTCCGAGAGAGTTCGACAAGTTGCTCATCTACATGATGGCCGAGGTGGCGCTAAAGAGGAAAGCCAAGGGGCTCAAGCTAAACTATCCAGAAGCGGTCGCGGTCATTTCGGCGACCGCCCTCGACGGCGCCCGCGCCGGTAAGACGATCGAAGACGTAACGAGCGACGCTCGCACAGCCTTAACGAAGGCCGATGTGATGGATGGCGTCGCCGACCTCATACCGATGGTGCAAATCGAAGCTGTCTTCACCGACGGCAGCCGGCTCGTAACAGTCCATACGCCGATCCAATGACACGATTGACGGGAGAGTGACATGGCAGGAGTAAAAGCGGGGCCTACGGTGGCCGCCAATGTCGACCCGGCAACAGCGGACGTACCGATCGGCGGCTACGTGTGCAGCGCGGAAGCGATCACCTTCGACGCGGACCGGCCGGTGACGACGCTCACAGTGCGCAACACAGGGGATCGTCCGGTGCAAGTGGGCTCGCACTTTCATTTCTTCGAAGTGAATCGTGCGCTGGAGTTCGATCGTGCCGCCGCCTTCGGCTTGCACCTCAATATTCCTTCGTCCACGGCGACGCGTTTCGAGCCTGGCGACGAGCGCGAGGTTCAGCTGGTGCCTTACGGCGGCAAGCGCGGCGTCTATGGGTTCAACAACCTCGTTGACGGGCCGACGGCGGATGGAGCCACCAAGTCCAAGGCAGTAGCGCTGGCGAAGCAACGAGGTTTTCGCTCATCCGCAAAGTGAGACGCGGGGAAACAGCCGGACGTAGTGTTCATCTTTTTGAACGAGGGTCCTCATGGCCACCATCTCTCGGCAAGAATACGTCGGTCTCTTCGGTCCGACGACCGGCGATCGGATTCGTCTGGGCGACACCGGCTTGTTCGTCGAGATCGAGCGTGACCTGCGTGGGGGATACGGCGACGAAATCGTCTTCGGCGGCGGCAAGAGCATGCGCGAAGGCATGGGCATGGACAACCAGGTGACGCGCGCGGGCGGCGCTCCCGACCTGGTCATTACTAACGTGACGATCATTGACGCGGTACAGGGCGTCGTGAAGGCCGACGTCGGTGTCAAAGACGGCCGCATCTGCGCAATCGGCAAGGCGGGCAACCCGCAGACCATGGACCGCATCACGCCCGGCTTGGAGATCGGACTCGCCACCGACGCCATTTCGGGCTCGCATTTGATCCTGACGGCTGCGGGCATCGATACGCACATTCATTTCATATCGCCACAGCAGGCGCAGGCGGCGCTCTCGAACGGCACGACAACATTGATTGGCGGAGGCACCGGCCCTTCGGACGGCTCCAATGCGACGACAGTGACGTCCGGTCCCGGAAACATCGCCATGATGCTGCGGGCGTTCGAAAACTGGCCGATCAACGTGGGCATTCTCGGTAAAGGCCACGGACATGGCAAAGCCGCGCTGATGGAACAGATCGAAGCCGGGGCGGTCGGCGTGAAATGTCATGAAGACTGGGGCACCACTCCGGCGGTGCTTCGCTCCGCGCTCACCGTCGCGGACGAGACCGATACGCAGGTCTGCATCCATACCGACACGCTGAACGAATCCGGCTTCGTCGACGACACAATCGAAGCGTTCGAGGGCCGCACGGTGCATTCGTTCCATACCGAAGGATCCGGCGGCGGCCACGCACCGGATATCATTAAAATCTCCGGTCTGCCTAACGTCCTGCCATCTTCGACCAATCCGACGCTTCCGTACGGCATTAATTCGCAGGCGGAGCTCTACGACATGATCATGGTGTGCCACCATCTCAGCCCCGATATCCCGTCGGACGTGGCATTCACCGAGAGCCGCATCCGCGCCGAAACCATTGCCGCCGAGAACGTGCTGCAGGACATGGGCGTGATCTCGATGTTCTCAAGCGACTCTCAAGCGATGGGACGCATTGGCGAATGCTGGTTGCGCTGCATCCAGACTGCGGACGCGATGAAGACCGGGCGCGGCAAACTGCCGGAGGATGCGCCGGGCAACGATAACTTCCGTGTTCTGCGCTATGTGGCGAAAATCACGATCAATCCGGCGATTACGCACGGCATTGCCGGCGTGCTCGGCTCGATCGAGGTCGGCAAGGTAGCGGATCTTGTTTTGTGGGAGCCGGCATTCTTCGGCGCCAAGCCCAAGATGGTGATCAAGAATGGCTTCATCAGCTGGGCGGTAATGGGCGATCCGAACGCGTCACTGCCAACGCCGCAGCCGACCTACTACCGTCCGATGTTCGGCGGCTATGGCGATGCGCTGCCGGCGACATGCATCACCTTCGTCTCCGGCGCCGCGCACAGCGCAGGCGTCAAGGAGCGGCTTGGCCTGCGCCGACAGGTGATGCCGGTGCGCAACGTGCGCAAGATCGGCAAGCGGGACATGGTCCGCAATGACGGGACGCCGACGATCGAAGTAAGTCCGGAGACGTTCGCCGTCACGGTCGACGGTAAGCATGCGACCGTGCCCCCGTTGAAGACGATCTCGCTGAACCAAAAATACTTCTTCAGCTGACGAGCTGCGCCATGGTCATCATTGAAGCCGTTCTAGGTAATATCGGAGACCCCGAATGGGCTCGGCGACTGTCTAACGCCAATGTTGACCTGCTGCAGATCGATCAGTGGGAGGCCCAGAAGAGCCGCTTCCGCAAGAAGACCGCCGGAGGCGCCGAAGTAGCAGTCTCGATCGACCGCGGCACCTATATCCATGACGGAGACGTGCTGCTCTGGGACGCGCAGACGTCTTCGGCGGTGGTTGCGCGAATTGAGCTGCGCGACGTGATGATCGTGCACCTCGATGGGCTGATGAAGGTCTCGCACGAGGTGGCGATGCGCACCTGCGTGGAGCTCGGCCATGCGATGGGAAATCAGCACTGGCCGGCTTTGGTCAAAGGCAACCAAGTCTACGTACCGCTCACCGTCGACCGCAAGGTGATGGCCTCCGTCATGAATACGCACCGCTTCGAGGGCGTTCATTGCGAATTCGTGCCTGGTCAGGAGATCATTCCGTACCTGGCTCCGCACGAATCACGCCGGCTTTTCGGCGGAGCGGAAGGCCCGGTGCATTCGCATACGCACGACAGCTATTCCGCGGTCGAGGATGAGACGGGACACGTGTACGGACGTCCGCCGGCACGTTTCCACGCGCATTCGGGGAAAGACGTTCATGCACATGGATCGCCCGCAAAGGCCGGCTCTGCGCACGACAACGGCAAATGATAGTGCCGAAGCGCCAAGCAGCGCATGGCAGCTTGTCCGGATGCTGCAATTCGGCGACTCGATGTTCCCGATCGGCGGGTTCTCGTTCTCTTCCGGGCTGGAATCGGCTGTCCAGAAGGGCGTCGTCACCAATGCGGCCACGCTGCACGGATTCACGCGCACTGCGGTGGAGCAGGCCGCGCGAGGCGACGGCATCGCCCTAATCACCGCGCATCGTGCGGCGACCGCCAGTGACGTCGATGCGCTGGTCCGGATCGATGAGCTTGTCTATGCGCGCAAGCTTTCAAGCGAGGCTCGCACGATGTCGGTGCGCATGGGCAAGAAATTCACCGAACTGGGCGTGCAGGTGATCGGCACAAAGCTGCTTTGCAGCTGGCGCGAACACATTGAGGCGTCAGTCACTCCAGGGTGCTTCCCTGTAGCCTTGGCGATCAATTTTGCCGCGCAGAACCTTTCCCCGCGCCAAGGGTTCATCGTGCACCAGTATGGGGTCGCAGCCACAATACTGGGCGCCGCCCTACGGCTGATGAAGATCAGCCACGTCGATACGCAGAAAATTCTCTACGACCTCAACGCACTCGCCGAAGCAGCCTACGAAGGCGCCGCCGCCGCTCGCTTGTCGGACATGTCGGGCTATGCGCCGCTGATGGAAATCTTGGCCGCCGTGCACACCAAGGCGCATGTGCGCTTGTTCATGAACTGATCGGAGCGCCGCATGTCGAACAAGATCACACGCATTGGCATCGGTGGGCCGGTCGGGTCGGGCAAGACCGCGATCGTAGAGGCGATTACGCCACGCCTGCTCGATCTCGGCATCAAGGTGCTGATCATCACCAACGACGTCGTGACGACCGAAGATGCCAAGCACGTGCAGCGCACTCTCAAAGGCGTTCTGCTACAGGAGCGGATCCTCGGTGTGGAGACCGGTGCCTGCCCTCACACCGCGGTTCGCGAAGACCCGAGCATGAACCTCGCTGCGGTGGAGGACATGGAGCGACGCTTCCCGGACAGCGATGTGGTGCTGATTGAAAGCGGTGGTGACAATCTGACTCTTACCTTCTCGCCCGCCCTGGTCGACTATTTCATCTACGTGATCGACGTTGCCGCAGGCGACAAGATTCCTCGCAAGAACGGCCCCGGGATCACGCACTCGGACCTGCTGATTATCAACAAGACCGACCTTGCCCCGTACGTCGGCGCGAGCCTTGAGGTGATGGACCGGGATTCGCGGCTGATGCGCGGCAGCAAGCCGTTTCTGTTCACCAACTGCAAGACGGGAGAGGGGATCCCGGAGTTGGTCGAACTGATCGAGCGGGAGTTCCTGTTCGACGTCAACCTGCGGCAGCGGGCTCCAGCATGATCCCGGTAGCCGCCATCCCCTGGGCCCGCGCCGAGTCGCTTGGCGCATCGGTGCCGGAACTGGCTGCTTTCCAGGACGAGCCGCCGCAGATGAAGAGCGGCACGGTCGGCAAGACCGGCTTCCTGCGCCTTGGATTTGAACGCCGCGGGGATCGCACAATCTTGTTAGATCTGGAGCGGCGTGCACCCTACATGGTGCAACGTGCGTTGTATTGCGACCAGACGATGCCTGACTTGGCGTCCGTATTCCTGATCACCACCACGGGGTGCCTGCTGCAAGGCGATCGACTCGCGCTGGACGTCACGCTCGGTCCTCGCGCGCGGGCGCACGTGACCTCGCAGTCGGCGACCAAGATTCACGCAATGCACGCCAACTACGCCGCGCAGGTTCAGACCATCACGCTTGCCGACGACGCCTATCTGGAGTTTCTTCCCGAGCCCGTGATCCCCCATCGTGACGCGCGGTTTGTCAGCGACACGCAAATCTGCGTCGCGCCATCGGCGACGTTGCTCGTTTCGGAGATCATTCAGCCGGGCCGCAAACATCATCACCCGGACGAATGCTTCGGCGCAACCGTGCTGTCGATCTCCACATCTGCCGTGCGCCCAAGCGGCCACATCTTATTCGCGGAGAAGCTGATCATCGAGCCGCAACGATATGCCATGCGGCAAACAGGCGTGATGGATTCGTTTGACGTGTTCGGCAATGTCATTTTGTGCACGCCGAAAGAGAAGGTTGACCGGATTCAGGAACGCGTGGAAGCCGACGTCGATTTCGTCGATGGGTTGGCGTTCGGCGCATGCCGGCTGCCGAACGATGCGGGCTTGATCTACAAGGTGCTGGGCCGAGAAACCGCCCGGGTCAAATCCAAGGTGCGTGAATTCTGGCGAGTAGTGCGCGAGGAGGTCACCGGCACTGACCTCCCTCCGCCGTTCCTATGGCGCTAGCACGGGAGCTGGCCCCGCAGGTGGCATAGCACTGGAGGCGGCAATGAAGAACATCCTGGCGAAGTGGGAAAGCCTTTGTGCAAAGTCCGGCGTCTTGCGCTTCGTAGACATCAATCTACGTGGCATCGGTCAGGTGATGTTCCAGGACAATCCGGTGACCGGAGCGATTTTCCTGATTGCGATCGCCTGGGGTTCGTATGCAGCCGGCGCGCCTCAAGTCGCGATTGCCGGCGTTGTCGCAGTCATCGTCGCAACGCTGACAGCGCAATGGCTTCGCGTCGACGAGAAGTCGTTCGCCTCGGGCCTGTATGGCTATAACGGCGTCCTCGTCGGGCTCGCATTGGCCACCTTTCTCGCTCCTTCGGCCTTGCTCTGGGTCTATGTAGTGCTGGGGGCAGCCGTGTCAGTCGTCGTCATGCTGGGGACGACCAACGCACTGAAACCCTGGAGCGTGGCCGAGCTGACGTTTCCGTTCGTGATCACGACATGGATTCTGCTGTTGGCCACGTACGGGTTTTCCGGCCTGGCTGGCACCGCGCTGCCGTCCGGCAGCGTTGTCATCCCATTCCAGCCGTATGAAGCAAGCCCCCTCCGATTGGTTGAGCTTGTCCAGGGGGTGTTCCTGAGCATCTCTCAGGTGTTCCTGAAGGCGAGCGGGGTAGCGGCGGTGCTGCTGCTTGCGGGACTCGCGGTCAATTCAATTGCCGCCGCCGGATTCGCGCTTGCCGGTGCGATCCTCGCGGTCGCGACGGCCCACCTTCTCGGTGCTGAAAGCGCGCTGATCACCGGCGGTCTGCTCGGCTTCAGCCCCGTGCTGACCGCGATCGCACTTGGCACGGTGTTCTATCGGCCAAGCTGGCGCGTTGCGATCTACACTGCGGTCGGAACCATATTCACGGTCGTTGCGCAGGCGGCTCTCAACGTGGCGCTAACTCCGTTCGCCATTCCGGCCCTCACGGCGCCATTCGTTCTCGTGACATGGCTATTCCTGCTTCCACGACAACGCCTCGAGGAGGAGGCTGTCGCCAGCCTCGAAAAGCCCGGGGCCACAGCTTAGGACGGCCACCACCCTGACGTCGCCGGTGATTCCAAATGCCTGGAACGCGCCTTCGGCCACGGTCGCCAGCACGGGCTGAGTAGGAGAAACGAAGATATGACGACCGATGAGGCGGGGCGTCCAACTGAACCAAAGCCGGCCTCGGACCATCTGATACTGCTGATCGTATGCCTCTATGCGTGTGCTTTTGTGGTGTTTGGATTTCTCGTCGACGACCCGGTCAATATTTTCCACGGCCTCATCAATATCCTGACGACGCGCGACGCGCTTCTTACGGACTACATCGGCGTCGGCGGAATGGGCGCAGCCTTTGTGAACGCTGGCATTCTGACGCTATGTGCGTGTTTCATCTACCATCAGGCAGGCGCGAAAATGACCGGTGCGTCGGTCGCCTGCCTGTTCTTGGTGCTGGGATTCGGGTTGTTCGGTAAGAACATTTTGAACGTATGGTTCATCGTCTTGGGCGTCTGGCTTTATTCTTGGTTCAAGAACGAACCGTTCGCCGCGCACATCAATACCGCGTTCTTTGGTGCGGCCCTCGCCCCGATCTTCTCTGAGATCCTGTTCAGCACCGCGCTTTCACTCAAGGTCAGCCTGCCGCTGAGCGTTCTGACGGCTCTGCTCATTGGATTCATCTTGCCGCCCGCGGCCGCCCAACTGTTCAAGGCGCACATGGGCTTCAGCCTATACAACATGGGTTTCACGGCGGGAATCGTCGGCACCCTCGTTGTGGCGCTGTACAAGTCCTACGGATTCGTGCCGGAACCGGTGATGATCTGGACGACGGGAAACAATCTTCTGCTGGGCGGCTTTCTGTCGATCGTGTTTGTTTCGATGGTTGCAATTGGATGGTGGTTGGACAAAGGCCTCCTGCCGAAGCTGAAGGAAATAGTCGGCTCGTCCGGCCAATCTCCCACGGATTTCATCTCGCTCGCGGGCTTTGGCCCAACACTGGCCAACATGGGATTGGCAGGGGCAGTCAGCATGGTCTACGTGCTGTTGGTCGGCGGCGACATCAACGGCCCGGTGATCGGCGCGATCCTCACGATCGTCGGATTTGCGGCTTACGGCAAGCATCCGAGAAATATCGTCCCAATTATGGCTGGGGTATTCGTCGGGTCGCTGCTCAAACCATGGACGGCATCCGATCCGTCCATCGTCCTCGCTGCACTCTTTGGAACCACGCTGGCGCCGATCGCGGGACGCTTCGGCTGGCACTGGGGAATCGTGGCCGGATTTGTCCATTCATCTGCTGCACTAAGCGTCGGCCATGTGCACGCTGGACTGAATCTCTACAATAACGGCTTTGCTGCGGGCATTGTCGCCGCCGTTCTTGTACCAATCATCTTGGCTGTCCGCTCCAGGAACAATGCGGAGCAAACGTCATGAGAATGACCGGGAGTCAGAGCCCTACAATTCTGCACGCTCGCGAACGCTTTTGACAGGGTTTTGGAGCTGGCCTCAAGTTCTCGGAACTCTGGCCAAACCGGTTCATAGCGATTGTGATTGGAATAGCTGCCGTGTCGGTCCTTTCTGAACAGGCCCATAGTCACCAGTCGGTTGATCGACCGAATGACGGGGCGTATGGACACTCAGCAAACCAGCAATCCGTTCGAGGCCCGGGTCGCATCGCGGGTTTTGCGATTGAAATCGTCGATGAGCGAGGAGGCAACGCACTTGTCGGTGGGCGGCAAGCACCGGGGCTGCAAATCCGAGGCGCTGCTCAAGCCTCAGTCAATCGAGTGGGAAGGGCAGCAAGAGTCTGTTTTCGCGCTTATTCGAACTTTGAACTGCTCGCCGCTGGTGCGCGTGCAGTGCTATCTGCACGACGACAGCCACGCGCCGCGGGGC
>Ga0299913_10003292_pt1 | contig 13162 bp, 10 predicted proteins | sample RVTome_9_FD_201360 | JGI IMG/M metagenome (GOLD analysis project Ga0299913, IMG submission 201360) | Soil microbial communities from uranium-contaminated site in the Upper Colorado River Basin, Wyoming, United States - RVT155D38 (version 2) ... | reverse complement strand
CCACGGATCGCGAGCCGACAATTCGTCCACGATTTCGAGGCTCAGCCGCTTGAGGAGTGCCAGCACATCGTCCGGTAATTTCCGGATCTCGACCTTGGGGTCGCCGGTGAGCTGTGCGAGCGCCATCGAGTTGCCATAGCTGAACTCCGCCTGCATGTCCATGTTGATGGCCTGGCAGGTCGTAGCCAGGATTTCCTTAAGGTCTTCCGGCAGCGATTCCCAGGCGCCCTTGTTCACGAGACATTCGATCATGGGCCCCGGCTCCTGCCAGCCCGGGTAGTAGTAGTAACGCGCTACCCTGTGCAGCCCTAAGGACACATCGTTGTACGGTCCTACCCACTCGGCGGCGTCGATAGCGCCGGTCTGGAGCGCCGTGAAGACCTCCGATGCAGGAACCGTAATCTGCGTGGCGCCGGCGCGTTGCATCACCTCGCCGCCGATCCCGGGCATGCGCATCTTGAGGCCGCGAAGATCCGCGACCGATTTGATTTCCTTGTTGAACCACCCGGCCATCTGTACCCCCGTCTGGCCGGCCGGAAAGGGTATGACGTTGAAGGGATCGTATAATTCCTGCCACAACTCGAGCCCCCCGCCATAGTAAAGCCACGCGTTCATCTCGTTGGCGTTCAGGCCGAAGGGCACCGCGGTGAAGTACTGGGCGGCCGGGAGCTTTCCGCGGTGGTAGTAGGAGGCGTCATGCCCCATCTGAGCGGTGCCCCGGCTGACGGCGTCGAAGACTTCCAGCGCCGGGACCAGTTCGCCGCCGGCAAAGACCTTAATTCGCAAGCGTCCCCCGGAAGCGCGGCCGATCCGGCGGGCCAGGTTCTCGGCACCGGTGCCGAGGCCCGGCAGCCCGGGAGGCCACGAGGTCACGAGGTTCCATGAAAAGCTTTCGCCGAAGCGCTCCGGACTAACATCAGGTCCGGCCGACTGCTCCCCGCACGCACCGACCCCCGCGGCAAGCGCGAGGCCGCCGACAAACTCGCGTCTTTTCATATTCGCCCTTGATACTGGCCGGTCGAGAATTAAGGCTAGTGTAGAATGGCGAAGGGCCGGTGCAAAGCGGCCGTGAGTGAATCACTTATAGCCACTTCTATAGGTGCTTTTGGGCGATATCAGGCTGTGTTATCCACTTCGTCTTTTGTTCCGGAAAAGTGGCAAAGATGTTGGTCGAATGGCCCGAATATGGCAATGAAGTGGAATCCGATTGTGATTATCGGCGGAAGATGACCCCGGTCTTGCGACCGGGGTCGCGCCTTCCGTGGCACGGGCGCACAGGCGAAAGCCGGCGGGCCTTCCGTGGCCCGGCCCGTCCCGGGAGCCGGCCCCACACCGCCGGTCGCCCCGGACGCGACGCCCGGTCTGTTCAGAGTGCCATGCGGCGTCAGCGGCTTGCGGTGCGTGTTACTGGATGATGGATTCACAAACTGAGGAATCGGCCCCGAGGCGGGCGCGCCGGTCGAAGCGGAGCTAAGGAATGATCGGCCTGTTACAGCGGGTGAGCGAGGCCAGCGTCAGCGTTGACGGCGAAATGGTCGGGTCCATCGGGCGTGGCCTTGTGGTACTGGTCGGGGTGCGGCGGGGCGACACCCGGGCTGACGCCCTGAGATTGACGGAACGAATCTTAAGCTACCGGGTCTTTCCAGACGACCAGGACCGCATGAATCTGAGCCTTTCGGACCTGGGACTGGGGCTGCTCCTGGTGCCCCAGTTCACCCTCGCGGCCGATACCCGAAAGGGACGACGAGCAAGCTTTACCGGAGCGGCACGTCCCGGCGCGGGACGGGACTGTTTCGAATCCCTGCTCGAGCAGTGCCGCGAACGCGTGCCGCAGGTTCAGAGTGGGATATTCGGCGCGCATATGCAGGTTGCGCTGATCAATGACGGCCCGGTTACCTTCTGGCTGGAGTCCTGAGACCTGGCAGCGACCGCGCCGACAGTTCGGTTTTGTTGCGCCCCCGAGCGTATCATGAACATAATCGCCGCCCGCATGATCAGGGCGTTTTGCAGGATAGTCCTGCAATGGCAGATGGGGTGACAGTGCCCCGGGAGAAATGAAGGATGTTATCCAACATCGGTCCGATCCAGTTGCTGATCGTACTCGTGATCGTGCTGGCCATCTTCGGCACCAAGCGCCTCCGCACACTGGGTTCCGATCTCGGCAGTGCGGTGAAGGGATTTCGCTCCGCGGTCAGCGATGCCGACAAGGAGACGGAGCAACTTGACGACAGGTCAGCGGATGCCGATTTCGAAAACACGCCGGTTGATGAGCCCAAGAAACAGAACCGGGGTTGAGACTCTGGAAAACGACCGCTCGAGAGATCGACCAATCGCACCTGCGCGACGCGCGTTCGTCCAGTCGCTCGCAGCGCACTGACATCCTGCCATGTCCGGCGTGGGCTTCTGGGAGCTGATCCTGTTGTTTCTGGTAGGGCTCATCGTACTCGGGCCCGAACGGCTGCCGCGCGTGGCAAACCAGCTCGGCACCTGGCTCGGCCAGGCACGCCGCATGACGCGCGTTCTGAAGCGCCAGCTCGAAGACGAACTGAATCTCGAAAAAGACCTCGGCATCAGGCATAAGCCTGCGCCGCAGGCCCTGCCCCACAAACCGGTGCAAAAGGCAAACGAGCACGACGACACATTCTCGCCCGCGCACCCGCCCGACAGTCCCGGCACGGGTGTCGGCGACACCCGGCGGGTCGAGGACGGCGAAGAATTCTCCGATACCGATGTTCTCGAGAAGGCCCTTCCCGGACAGGGCGTGGCGGACGATAGCGGCAACGAGGCCGAAAGCGACAAGGCAACATCAGCCGGCGTCGGCAAGACGTGAGCGAGAGCGCGCAGAAAAAACCGGACGCCGAAGCCGAGGAACTCGCCGAAGGTACGCTGCTCTCGCACCTGGTGGAGTTGCGCGCGCGCCTGCTCAAGATCTCTGCGGCGATCGTCGTGGTCTTCATCGCCCTGCTGCCCTTTTCGAGGAAGATCTTTTCCCTCGTATCCGAGCCCCTGCGTGACGTTCTGCCCGGGAATGCCATGATCGCCACCGCGGTTGCGTCGCCGCTTCTCACTCCGTTCAAACTGACGTTCTTCGCCGCGCTTTTTATCGCGATGCCGCTGGTGCTTTACCAGGTCTGGGCGTTTGTTGCGCCGGGTCTGTACAGGAAGGAGAAGCGCTTCGCCATTCCGCTTTTGGCCTCCAGCATCCTGCTCTTTTATCTCGGGATAGCGTTTGCCTATTTCGTCGTGTTTCCGCTGATGTTCGGCTTCTTCACGTCGATTGCACCGGAAGGCGTAGAGGTACAGACGGACATCGCCCAGTTCCTGGATTTCGTGACCACGATCGTTTTCGCATTCGGTCTCGCCTTCGAGGTGCCAATCGCCACGGTCCTGATCGTCTGGACCGGACTGGTGTCGATAGAAAGGCTGAGCCGTGCGCGCCCCTATGTCTTTCTGGGCGCATTCGTTGCCGGCATGTTCCTGACACCGCCGGACGTATTCAGCCAGACTTTGCTGGCCGTTCCTGTCTACGTTCTGTATGAACTCGGCATCGTGATGGCGAGAGTTTTCGCTGTCCGTGAGGAACCTGAGCCGGGAGTGGAGCCTAAAGGTTAGGTCTCTCTGGTTGCGCTCCAGATGCAATCGTGTGTAATGCGGTTTTTTGGCGGGGCAGACGAAGGGCGCGCCGGGGGAGCCAGCAAGCCGCGGTCCCAATAACACGCCCGGTCCACGACGCCAGCTCAGGAGGCGCGGAACCGCATGACCTGATCGGCGTGCCCGGCTACGAGAGAATCAGTATGACCAGTACGGAAGCTACCGCTATCGCGTTCGAGCGAGAAGTCTTCGGTCACCCGCGCGGCCTTGCGACGTTGTTCTTCACCGAGATGTGGGAGCGGCTCAGTTATTACGGCATGCGCGCGATCCTGATCCTCTTCATGGTGGATCAGATGCAGAGCGGCGGGCTGGCGATCGATGACGTCACGGCCACCGCGATCTACGGCATCTACACCTCGGCGGTGTATCTGACCGCGCTGCCGGGCGGCTGGATCGCGGATCGGCTGATCGGCGCGCAGCGCGCCGTGTTGCTCGGCGGAATCGTTATCATGTGCGGTCATTTCGTGCTGGCGATTTCCGGCTACAACGCCTTCTTCCTCGGCCTGCTTCTGGTCATCCTCGGCACCGGCCTGCTGAAGCCCAACGTCAGCACGCTGGTCGGCTCGCTGTACACCCCGGCCGACGAGCGGCGCGACAGCGGTTTCACGATCTTCTACATGGGCATCAACATGGGCGGCTTTCTCGGGCCGCTGGTGTGCGGCGCGCTCGGGCAGAACCCGCATTTCGGCTGGCACTGGGGTTTCGCCGCCGCGGGCGTCGGCATGTTGTTCGGCGTCACGCAATTCTGGATGACGCGACGCTATCTGGGGGATGCCGGCCTCCACCCCGTGTCCACCGGCGATGTGCAGAAAGACACGGCCTTTCGCCGCAAGGGCTGGATCGGCGTCGCCGTGTGCATGGCGGCTCTCGCCGTCTTCGTCTTCGCGGGCTTGAGCGGCCGGATCGAGTACGATCCGGTGCAGATCTCGAGGACTACGACCTGGGTTATTGTCGGCGTGGTCACCGTCTATTTCGCCGGGGTATTTGCCTTCGGGCGACTCGATGCGATCGAGAGGAAGCGCATCGTGGTCATCATCATCCTGTTCCTCGGCATATCCATGTTCTGGTCGGGCTTCGAGCAGGCGGGGAGTTCGCTCAATCTGTTCGCCTACCGCTATACGCAACTCGAGTTCGGCTGGGTGAGCATCTATTCGAGCTGGCTGCTGTCGCTCAATTCGCTGTTCATTATCATCTTCGCACCGTTCTTTGCGTGGATGTGGATCTGGCTGGGCAAGCGGCAACTGAATCCGTCGACACCGGCGAAATTCGGTCTCGGCCTCGTGCTCCTGGCCGTCGGTTTCGCGATGATGATCATCGCCTCGACGGTCGTCGCCTCCGGGGAACTCGCCATGCCGACCTGGCTGGTGCTGACATACCTGTTCCATACTTTCGGCGAGCTGGCGATCTCGCCGGTAGGTCTGTCGGCGACCACCAAGCTGGCGCCGCAGCGTTACGTAGGACAGATGATGGGCATCTGGTTCGTCGGCGCGGCGCTCGGGAATCTCATCGCCGGCCAGATCGCCGGCGATTTCGATCCGAACAATATCGACGCCTTTCCCGGACAATACTGGGCGATCGTGCTGAACACCGGCGGCGTCGGCCTCCTGTTTCTGGTATTCACTAAACCGGTGCGAAAGCTGATGGGCGGTATTCACTAGTACGAAAGGCGGGCTCCTACAGCGTTTCTATCGGAATTTGTGCAAGGCTTCCCGGGCCGCGCCCGTCTTCAAGGAGATCCTGAATGAATAGACTTGTGTTCTGCAGCGTCATGGCGTTGTCCATTGTCGGCTGCGACTCAGAGACGGACGTCGTTGCAGGGCAGGCTGCCGATACGACCCGCGACGAATCGGCCGAGGCGTTTGTCGAGCGAGTCAACCATGAACTCGATGAACTGAGCACCGAACTCGGAGCCGCCGGCTGGGTCAGGGCGACGTATATCACCACTGACACCGCCATTCTGGATGCGCTCGCGAACGAGCGTTACGCGGCCTGGCACAGCCGTTCGGTGGCGGAGTCGCTTGGCTTTGCCGAGCAGGACCTGGCACCGCACACGGCGAGGGCACTTGACCTGCTGAAGCTCGGAACGTCCGAGCCGGCGCCCGACGATCCTGCAAAGCGCAAGGAGCTGGCAGAAATCACCACCAGCCTGGCCGGCATGTACGGCGAGGGGAAATACTGTCCCGACGATGGCCGCGACTGTCTGACATTGCAGGACCTTGAAGAAATCATGGCGACGAGCCGCGATTACGACGAGAACCTGGACGCGTGGGTCGGCTGGCGGACCGTGTCTCCGCCCATGCGCGAGAAATACCGGCGCTTCGCGGAACTGGCGAACGAGGGCGCGGCGGAACTCGGCTTTGCCGATCTCGGAGAAATGTGGCGATCCGAATACGATATGAGCCCCCGGGAGTTCGAGCAGGAATCGCTACGCCTGTGGGAGCAGGTCGAACCGCTTTACGATGCGCTGCACTGCCACGTTCGCGCGAAACTCGCGGAACATTACGGCAAGGACAAGGTGCGAGAAGATCAACCCATTCCGGCTCATTTGCTCGGCAACATGTGGGCGCAGGACTGGGCGAACCTTTACGACCTGCTGGAACCCTACCGCGGCGTTGCCGAACTCGACATCGACAAGGCGCTCGAGGAGCAGAATTACACGCCACAGCAAATGGTCCGTTCCGCGGAACAGTTCTACGTCTCGCTCGGCCTGCGCGAGTTGCCCGGGACGTTCTGGGAACGCTCGCTGTTCACCAGGCCGGCGGATCGTGAGGTGATCTGCCACGCGAGCGCGTGGGGCCTGGAGGGCGGCAAGGACCTGCGCATCAAAATGTGTATCAACGAAACCTACGAAGACCTCCGCACGATCTACCACGAGCTCGGGCACAATTATTATCAGCGCGCCTACAGCGACCAGCCGCCCGTATTCCGGGGCGGGGCGCATTCCGGGTTTCATGAAGCGATCGGCGACACCGTAATCTTGTCCATGACACCGGACTACCTGGAGGAGGTGGGCCTCATCAATTCGGCCACGGTCAGCGACGAGGCCGTGATCAATCGTCAGATGCTGCAGGCTCTCGACAGCATCGCCTTCCTGCCGTTCGGGAAGCTTATAGACGAGTGGCGCTGGGGCGTCTTCTCAAGGCAAATCAGCCCGGAGGATTACAACAAGGCGTGGTGGGAACTGCGCACGCGCTATCAGGGCATGGCACCGCCGGTGGAGCGCACTGAGGAGCATTTCGATCCGGGCGCGAAATACCACATTCCCGGCAATACCTCCTACACGCGGTATTTCCTCGCGCGCATCCTGCAATTCCAGTTTCAGCGCGCATTGTGCGAGACAGCCGGATTCGACGGTCCGCTGCACGAATGTTCGGTCTACGGCAGCAAGGCCGCCGGCGAAAAACTGCAGGCAATGCTGGCCGCAGGCGCCAGCGAACCCTGGCAGGACACGCTGGCGAAGCTGACCGGCACCCGCGAGATGGATGCAACAGCGATCATCGAGTATTTCCAGCCGCTGATGACCTGGCTCGAGGAGGAGAATACCGGTCGCAGCTGCGGCTGGTAGCACGCATGTACGACTTCGAGAAGCTCGGTGCGTTCTACCTGGGCAAGCGGTTCGATGCGAATGCGGACAAGCTGACCGACGAGCTGGTTCTCTACGACTCGCGCGATCTGACAACACACGCAGTCATCATCGGCATGACCGGGTCCGGCAAGACCGGGCTTGGCATCGGCCTGCTGGAAGAAGCGGCGCTCGATCATATTCCCGTGATCGCGATCGATCCAAAGGGCGACCTGGGCAACCTGCTGCTCACGTTTCCGGAACTGAGCCCTCAGGATTTCCGGCCGTGGGTCAACAGCCGCCAGGCAGCCGACCAGGGCATGACCGGGGACGAACATTCGCAAGCGCTGGCCGCGATGTGGAAAAAAGGACTCGCCGAATGGGGACAGGACGGCGAACGTATCTCGAGGCTCCGGGACAGCGCCGAAATGGCGATTTACACGCCCGGCAGCAGCGCAGGGCTGCCGATATCGGTGCTCCAGTCGTTCGCGGCACCGGCTGGAGCGCTGGTCGGGGACGTCGAACTCCATCGCGAGCGCGTTCTGGCAACCGTCACCGGCCTCCTATCCCTGCTCGGCATCGACGCGGACCCCGTAACGAGCCGTGACCACATTCTGCTGTCGAGGATCTTCGACGAGCACTGGCGGAAGGGACTCGACCTGGACATCCCGGCTGTCATCGGGGAAATACAGAAGCCGGCCTTCGATCGGGTCGGCGTAATGGCGCTCGAGACTTTCTACCCCGCCGCCGAGCGGTTTGCGCTCGCGATGCGCCTGAACAACCTGCTTGCGGCGCCGGGCTTCGAGGCATGGATGCAGGGCGATGCCCTGGATGCCGCAAGTCTCCTGTATACCGGCGCCGGGAAGCCGCGCATCTCGATCATGTCTATCGCTCATCTTTCCGAAGCCGAGCGCATGTTTTTCGTATCCATGCTGCTGAACGAGCTGATCGCCTGGATGCGCACGCAACAGGGAACGACAAGTCTCAGGGCCGTGCTCTACATGGACGAGATCGTAGGTTACATGCCGCCCGTGGCGAACCCGCCGAGCAAGCAGCTGTTGCTGACGCTCCTGAAGCAGGCGCGAGCTTACGGTCTCGGCCTGGTGCTGGCCACGCAGAACCCGGTCGATCTGGACTACAAGGGCCTGTCCAACACCGGCACCTGGTTCATCGGTCGCCTGCAAACAGAACGCGACAAGGCGCGCGTGATGGAAGGACTCGAAGGCAGCGCCCACGGCGGACAATTCGACGGACAAGGCATGCAACGCACGCTCGCCGGCCTCGGCAAGCGCCAGTTCCTGCTGCACAACGTTCACGAGGACGAATCCGTGGTCTTCGCCACGCGTTGGGTGATGTCCTACCTGGCGGGCCCTTTGACGCGGGAGCAGATCAGGACACTGATGGCCGGGGTACGGCCGCAGGCAAGGGCCGGCAACCGTTCACCCGCGCCCCCGGCGCCCGCCGCAGCAACGGCAGACGTTGACGGGGAGGGCGGCGAAGCGCCGCTGCTGCATCCGTCCATTCGCCAGTTCCATCTGCCGGCAACAGGCAGCAGCGCGCCCTATTACCCACGCCTTGCCGGAGCGGCCGAGATTGCCTTTTCATCGACCCGGTACGGTATCGAGGAACGAAGGCAATACCTGTTCGCGCTGGATCTCGGGGACAGCCAGGCGGAGGCAAACTGGGACAGCGCCGAGCGGCTACCGCAGACCGTCGACGATATCGTCGACCCGCCGCCGCCGGGGGCGCGGTTCGCCGTTTGTCCGGCGGCCGCCGCAAAGGCAGGCAATTTCACGCAATGGGAGAAACACTTTCGCACCTGGCTCCGCCGGAACGAGTGTATCCGGCTGCACAGGAGCGAGAAGTTCCGTCTGACATCGGCGCCTGGGGAAAGCGAAGGCGAATTTCGCGCGCGACTGCAGCAGACCGCCGCGGAACAGCGCGATCAGGCAATTGCGAAAGTCCGCAAACGCTATGCGACCAAAGCTACGGCGCTGGAGAATCGACTGCTGCGCGCACGACAGGCGATCGAACGCGAATCCGGACAATCCGGTACGCAAATGGTCAGTACCGCGGTGTCCTTCGGTACTGCGATCCTGGGCGCCGTCCTCGGGCGCAAGCGCCTGTCCGCATCGACCGCAAGCCGTGTAGGCACTGCCATCAGAAGCGCCGGCAGCGCCAGGAAGCAGGCGTCGGACGTCGCAAGAGCCAAAGAGACCGAAGCGCGAGTGCAGGCCGACATCGACCGGCTGAATGACGAACTTGAAGCGGAAGTGGCGGGGCTCGACACGGCTCACGACGCCCAGACCGAGGAACTGACCGAAATTCTCGTCAAACCGAAAGCAGCCGACGTGCACGTCCTGCTGTTCGGATTACTGTGGCATCAGCGGCAGTAACGGGTCTTAAGGTTCATCGGCGCGCGGACAGTCTGCAATGAGGCCGGTCACTGTCCCAGGCATACCCCTGCGTATGCCAGCGTTACTCCGGCGTTCTCCAGCTGGCAATGGTTTTCGTAGGTGTTGCCGTCGAGACCGCACACCGGCTGGTAGACGCGCGGACAGTTCTTTCCCTGGGATTCGCAAAGACCGGCATGCAGTATGCGCACGCCGTTTCGCTCCGCCTGGCAAGCATTGCCGTACGTCATGGCGTCCGAACCGCACACCGGTACGTACATGCCGGGGCACGGTCTGACGTTGCAGGCGCCTTCGGTAAAGCTTGTTACGCCGGCGCCTTCCGCCTGACAGGCATTTTCGTAGGTCTGTCCGTCCGGGCTGCAGACCGGCACGTAGACTTCAGGACAGCTGGCAACGTCACAGGCGCCCTGGCGCTGCACCGGGATGCGCTCCCGGTCCGCTTCGCAACGATTCCGGTAGGTCCGGGCGTTCATGCCGCAGACCGGCTCGAAATCGTCCGGACATCCATCGTTTCCGCATACGCCCGGACGTGCAATTTCCACCCCGGCCCGCTCGGCCTGGCACGCGTTGCCATAGGTGCTGCCGTTGACGCCGCAGACCGGAGAAAAATCGTCGGGACAGGGCTCGCTGGCGCCGCCGCACATGCCATCGGCTGCAATTTCGACGCCCGACGCCTCGGCAAAGCAGGCATTGCTGTAGGTGTTGCCGTCCACTCCGCAAACAGGCTCGAAGTCGCCGCCGCACGCCGCCGCCCGGGGACAGAGACCGGGGGATTGCACTTCGACGCCGGCTTCCTCCGCCACGCACTCGTTACCGTAGGTCTTGCCGTCGGTGCCGCAGACCGGGGCGAACTCTTCCGGGCATTCGGCCGGTTCACTGTCGTCGTGTTCATCGGACTCGCATTTTCCCGGCGATGCGACCTCCACGCCCGCGCGACGCGCGACGCAGTCGTTGCTGTAGGTCTGGCCGTCGATTCCGCACACAGGGTCGTATTGCATCGTGCAGGCAACGTCGTTCGACGCTTGCGCAAACACCGTGGTGAGATCCATCTGGGCCCCGGGGGACGCTGACGGCAGCAAGGCAAGCAGGAAGAATGCGTTCTTGTTCATGCGCTTTAATATAGGTTTGTCCATTTAGATGCGCATCGCCGTTCCGGGTTCAGCCCGGCGTCCCTCATTCGCTGACCGCGTGCACGAATTCCCCGCCGGGTGAGCTGTTGCGGACAGGCTCAGACCGTGCCTGGCGCAGGACGTATTCGCTGATGCCGACCAGTTCATAGCCCTCGTCGGCCAGTTTGGGCAGCTCTGTCTCCAGAAACGCCAGCGTAGCAGGGTAGGGGTGGCCGATCCCTACCGCCATCCCCTGCCGGCGCGACAGGTCTTTAAGCCTGTCGAACTCCCGTTGCAGCGTCTCGAGCGAACGGTCCGGATCCAGGAACACGTCCCGCCGCACGGCCGGCACACCGCTTTCGAGGGCTGACATCAGCGCAATGCTGCGATGCGTGGTGTAGCTGTCGACGAAAAACAGGTCACCGTGCGCTTCTATTTCCTCCATCAGCCAGCTCATGTGACCGGGGTGTTGGGTGAGCAGGCTGCCCTGGTGATTGCTGACACCGACCGCGTGGGGAACCGAGGCGATACTACTTGCAAAGGAACGAGCGAACTCGCTGCGGGTCATGTCGAGCAGGATAGCGCCCGGCTCTGCATTCACTGACTGTTCCATCGACTGCAGCGGAAGATGCAGCAGCACGTCCTTGCCGCGGGCGAAAGCCGCTTCCGCGAGCATTACCGCCCGCGGCGTTCCGGGTAGCACCGCGCACGCGACCGGACCTGGCAGGTTTACCGCCCGCTGGCCGGCACCAAGCTGATATCCGAGATCGTCGATAATGATTGCGATGCGTGGCGCTTGCGCGAACGCAGCGGAAGACACCAAGGCAAGGACAAGGGCAAGCGCCCGCATACCCGTCTCGAATCCGGCCGCAGCTCCGGGCAGCCCGCTCACATGGCTTTACTGTGCATTACCCCGAGGTTTCGGAGGCGTTCCAGCGCCTCGATGAGCTGAACGTCGCCCTCCCGATCGACGGAGGCGGTCGACGGCAGATTGCCGGGGCCGTCGACGAAGACATCCGGCGAAATCCCCTTCTTGTGTATGGAATCACCGGATGGCGTGTAATAGCGCGACGTCGTGAGCTTGATGGCGCGTCCCTTGGACAGCGGCATGACGGTTTGCACGAGGCCCTTGCCGAATGTTTCGGTGCCGACGATCAGCGCACGATGATGGTCCTGAAGGGCGCCGGCGACGATCTCGGATGCCGACGCGGAACCTCTGTTCACCAGCACGACGATAGAGGCTCCGTCCAGTATGTCGCCGCGTCGGGCACGTTTCGTGAACCGGGCCTCCGGAGTTCGTCCGTCTGCGGTCACGATGACGCCGGAGTCCAGGAACAGATCCGATACATCGACGGCTGCATCCAGGATTCCGCCCGGATTGTTGCGCAGGTCGAGCACGAGGCCCGCCAGCATGGAGCCATCACGTTTGCGAATCTGCTCCATCAGTTCGTCGATAGCGCGGCTGAGTTCCTCGGGCGTCGTTTCGTTGAACTGGCTGACGCGCACGTAGCCGTAGGATGGGTCGAGAATTTCATGCCGCACACTGGCAACGTGAATGCTCTCTCGCTTGATGACAAACTCGAGTGGCTCCGTCACCGCGTCTCGCTCGATGGTAATCGCGACGTGGGACCCGGGCTTGCCCCGCATGCGCTCGATTGTCTCGTGCAGCCGGTCCGGGTCGACCCCTACTCCGTCTATCGAAACGATGGTATCGCCGCTCAGGATGCCGGCGCGCGCAGCCGGCGTGTTGTCTATTGGCGCAACCACACGAATTTCACCATCGAGGGTGCTTACTTCGATGCCCACACCGGAGTAATTTCCGGTAGTGCTGATTCGGATGTCCTGGTACTCCGTCTCGTCGAGATACTGCGAATGCGCGTCCAGATCCGAGACCATGCCGCGGACGGCGCTCTCGAGAAGCACGCTGTCATCGATCGGCTCTACGTAGTCGCGCTTGACACGCTCCATTACTTCCGCAAACAGCCGCGCCTGCTCCCAGGACAGATCCTTCTCCGGCGCCGTATGTCGCCCGCCAAGCAACGCACCACCCACGGACAGGCTGACGCCTAACATGGTACCGATGACGAGCACCAGAATTCCTCTGGTTTTCAAAGACATTTGCATCTCCTGGAAACGATCCGGCCGAGCGCAAAGGATGTCGACTCAAGATATCACAGCGTTCTGGCCATTTCTGCCCGCGGGCGCCGGCTTTATGTTCAGAGACCAGACAGGCGCCGGAAGGTTGCAATGGCCACGTGCCGCGACAGCCATTGCGATCTTGTTGGGGCACAGTATTCATGAGGGCGAGGACAGTGGTCAGCGGGGTCCCGGCTCAGGGGAGGGCTTTTCAGGATCGTCGCAAACAGGGATGTTTGCGCGAAGCCCCCATGGATGGGTTCACGGCGCTCCTGAAAAGCCCTCCCCTG
>Ga0299913_10003291_pt1 | contig 13163 bp, 13 predicted proteins | sample RVTome_9_FD_201360 | JGI IMG/M metagenome (GOLD analysis project Ga0299913, IMG submission 201360) | Soil microbial communities from uranium-contaminated site in the Upper Colorado River Basin, Wyoming, United States - RVT155D38 (version 2) ... | reverse complement strand
GGACCCGACGGCGGTAACGGCGGGCCCGGAGGCAGCGTGATCCTGCGCGTCGACCCCGACGTCACGACGCTGATCGACTACCACCACAGTCCCCACCGCAAGGGTGAGCACGGCGGGCACGGTGCCGGCTCCCACCGCAACGGGGCACACGGCGCCGACGTCGTCCTCCCGGTCCCCGACGGGACCCTGGTCTCGGACGAGTCCGGCAACGTGCTCGCCGACCTGGTCGGGCCCGGCACCGAGCTGGTCGTCGCGCAGGGCGGTCGCGGAGGGCTCGGCAACGCCGCACTCGCCTCCTCCAAGCGCAAGGCCCCCGGATTCGCGTTGCTGGGCGAGCCCGGTGACGAGCGGTCCATCACCCTCGAGCTCAAGGTCGTCGCCGACATCGGGCTCGTCGGCTTCCCCAGCGCCGGCAAGTCCAGCCTGATCGCCGCGCTCTCCCGGGCGCGTCCGAAGATCGCCGACTACCCCTTCACGACGCTGGTGCCGAACCTCGGCGTCGTCACCGCCGGAGACACCACGTTCACGGTGGCCGACGTCCCTGGCCTGATCGAGGGCGCGAGCGAGGGACGCGGCCTCGGCCACGACTTCCTGCGGCACGTCGAGCGCTGTGCGGCCCTGGTCCACGTGATCGACATGGCCACGATGGAGCCGGGACGCAACCCCGAGGCCGACCTCGACGTGATCGAGGCGGAGCTCTCCCGGTACGGCGGTCTCGAGGACCGCCCGCGGCTCATCGCCCTGAACAAGATCGACGTGCCCGACGGGCGCGACCTCGCCGACATCGTGCGGGAGGACTTCGAGGCGCGCGGGCTCAAGGTCTACGAGGTCTCGGCCGCGAGCCGCGAAGGTCTGCGCGAGCTGTCCTTCGCGATGGCCGAGATCGTGGCCCAGGCCCGGGCGGCCAAGCCGGTCCTGGAGGCCACCAGGATCGTCCTGCGACCGCCGACCGCCGCAGGAGGCCCGGAGTTCACGGTCAAGGAGACCGGCGAGGGCTGGCGCGTACGCGGCGAGAAGCCGGAGCGTTGGGTGCGCCAGACAGACTTCAGCAACGACGAGGCCGTCGGCTTCCTCGCCGACCGTCTCAACCGGCTCGGTGTCGAGGAGCGGCTGCTCGCGCTCGGTGCCCAGGAGGGCGACACCGTCCTCATCGGTGACGTCGACAACGCCGTGGTCTTCGACTTCCGCCCGATGGTGCAGTCCGGCGCGGAGCTGCTCAGCCGTCGTGGCGAGGACCAGCGGCTCGAGGAGTCCCGGCCGGCGGCGCAGCGTCGCCGGGCGATCGACGAAGCCTTCGGGACCCGGGCGGAGGGGGAGACCCGGGCCGACGTCGCCCGCCGCAAGGACTCCGGTGAGACGGTCGCCGACCCCGGTGCCCCGGCCGCTCCCGACCTCGGCTGGGAGGAGTCGGACCCGGGCGAGCCCGGCCCGGCGGAGGACGAGCAGCGGTGACCCGGGGACGGGACGGGGTGGCGACCGCAGCCCGTGTCGTGGTGAAGGTGGGCTCCTCGTCCCTGACCACCGCGGAGGGCGGGATCGACCCCGGACGCGTGCGCGCACTGGTGGACACGCTCGCGACCGTCCGCGCCCGTGGGGCGGAGGTCGTGCTGGTCTCCTCCGGTGCCATCGCGGCCGGTCTCTCGCCGTTGGGGTTGGTACGCCGACCGCGGGACCTCGCGACCCAGCAGGCCGCCGCCTCGGTCGGTCAGGGCCTGCTCGTGCACCGCTACACCGAGGAGTTCGCCCGGCACGGGCAGACCGTCGGTCAGGTGCTGCTGACCGTGGACGACGTCACAAGGCGCAGCCACTACCGCAACGCGTACCGCACGTTCGCGCGCCTGCTCGACATGGGCACGGTCCCGATCGTGAACGAGAACGACACCGTCGCCACCTCCGAGATCCGGTTCGGCGACAACGACCGTCTCGCCGCCCTCGTCGCCCACCTCGTCCATGCCGACCTCCTCCTGCTCCTCTCCGACGTCGACGGCCTCTACGACGGCAACCCCACGAGCCCCGGGACCGTCCGGCTCGCCGACGTCACGACCGAGGCGGACCTGGACGGTGTGCGCATCGGCAAGACCGGATCCGGTGTGGGCACCGGCGGGATGCAGACGAAGGTCGAGGCGGCCAGGATCGCCACCGGGGCCGGCATCCCGGTCCTGCTCGCCGCCGCCGAGCAGGCGAGACAGGCGCTGACGGGCGAGCCGGTCGGCACCATGTTCCATCCGACCGGTCGCCGGCGTCCGACGCGCCTGCTGTGGCTTGCGCACGCCACCGAGCCCAAGGGCAGCCTGCTTCTCGACGACGGGGCGGTCCGCGCGGTCGTGGAACGCCGCGCGTCGTTGCTGCCCGCAGGGATCACCGGAGTCACCGGCAGCTTCGTCGCGGGGGACCCGGTCGACCTGGCGGACCCGGCGGGCACACCGGTCGCCCGAGGCCTGGTCAACTACGACTCCGACGAGCTGCCCGACCTCGTCGGTCGTTCGACCCACGACCTCGCGCGGGAGCTCGGTGCGTCCTACGAACGCGAGGTGGTCCACCGCGACGACCTGGTCGTGCTGCACCGGCGGCGGTGACTTTCGGCATTCCCCTGTCTCCGGAGGGGCGGGACGACAGACTGGACAGGACGGGGTTTCGGGACGCGAGAGGTGTGGCCTGTGGGTGAGCCAGCACGGCTCTGGCACGTGACGGTGACGGTGGCCGGCGACGCCATGGACGCCCTCGTCGTGCGGAACGCGCTGAGGCGGCTCAGTGACCAGCGACCGTTCCTGCACTCGATGAAGTACGACGGTGCGCGCGCGGAGATCCAGTACTGGGAAGAGGCCGAGACGCTCCTCGACGCGTCCTCGCTGGCGCTGCGGGTGTGGAACGAGTACCGCGACTCGGCCGGCCTCCCGAGGTGGGAGGTCGTGGGCCTCGAGGTCGTCGAGCGGCGGGTCTTCCAGAGCCGGGGGATGGAGTACGCCGTCGTGGTGGACCTGCAGGACGTGACGCCGCTCCCGTTCTGAGGACGGACCGGCTTAGGCTTGACCCATGACCAACCCACCTGCCGCCGGACACGTCGAGGCTGCTGTCGTGACGGTCGCCGAGCGCGCCCGCGCAGCCGCCCAGGAACTCGCGCTCGCGACCCGGGGACAGAAGGACGCCGCCCTGCACGCCATGGCGGAGGCACTCGTCGAGGCCACCCGGGACGTGCTCGCGGCCAACGCCGAGGACGTGGCCGCGGCGGAGGCGGCCGGGACCCCCGCCGCCATCATCGACCGCCTGCGGCTCGACGAGAGCAGGGTCTCCGCGATGGCAGACGGGCTGCGGGAGGTGGCGGCGCTCCCGGACCCGGTCGGAGAGGTGCTGCGTGGCTCGACCCTGGCCAACGGGCTGGAGCTGCGGCAGGTGCGCGTCCCGTTCGGCGTCGTCGGGATCATCTACGAGGCACGCCCCAACGTCACCGCCGACGCCGCCGGGATCTGCCTCAAGGCCGGCAACGCGGTGCTGCTGCGAGGGTCGTCGAGCGCGCTGCGCTCGAACACTGCCATCGTCGACGTGCTCCGTCGCGCAGCCGCCTCGGCGGGGCTGCCCGAGGACGTGGTCGCGCTCGTGCCGGGGGAGGGGCACGAGCCCGCGAAGACCCTGATGCGTGCCCGCGGCCTGGTCGACGTGCTGATCCCGCGCGGGGGTGCCGGGCTGATCCGCTCGGTCGTCGAGGAGTCGACGGTCCCCGTCATCGAGACCGGTGTCGGCAACTGCCACGTGTACGTCGACGCCGACGCCGACCTGGACCAGGCTCTGGCCATCGTGCTCAACGCCAAGACCCATCGACCCTCGGTGTGCAACGCCGCGGAGTCCCTGCTCGTCCACGCCGACGTGGCCCGGGAGTTCCTGCCCCGCGTCGTCTCGGCGCTGCAGGACGCAGGGGTGACCGTGCACGGGGACCCCACCTTCGCGCGGCTCGAGGGTGTCGTCCCCGCCGAGGACCACGACTTCGCCGTGGAGTACCTCTCCCTCGACATCTCCGCGGCCGTCGTACCGGATCTCGACGCGGCCGTCGCCCACATCCGCCGCTACTCCTCGGGCCACAGCGACGCGATCCTCACGCGCTCCCAGTCGGCGGCGCGCCGGTTCGTGGCCGAGGTGGACTCCGCCGCGGTGCTGGTCAACGCCTCCACCCGGTTCACCGACGGGGGCGAGTTCGGCTTCGGTGCGGAGATCGGCATCTCCACCCAGAAGCTGCACGCGCGAGGTCCCATGGGCCTGGCGGAGATGACCTCGACGAAGTACGTGGTCACCGGTGATGGTCACACTCGCTGAGAGCGCCGAGGACGTCTACGCGGACCCCGCGAAGGAACGGCTCGGCACGCCCGCCAACGTCGTGACGTACGTGCGTACCGTCGCCGCGGTGGTGCTGGCGGGGCTGGCGGTGCAGCAGGAGAGCCTGGAGCTGCTCGTGGCCTCGCTGGCCGTCTACTGGGTGGGGGACATCCTCGACGGGCTCGTGGCGCGGCTGCTCCACTGCGAGACCCGGGTGGGAGCCACGCTGGACATCCTCTGTGACCGGCTCTGCGCGGCCGGGTTCTACCTCGGCCTCGCCTGGCTGATGCCCGACCTCGTCTGGCCGGTGATGATCTACCTCGTGGAGTTCATGGTCGTCGACTGCCTGCTCTCGCTGGCGTTCCTGGCGTGGCCGATCCGCAGCCCCAACTACTTCCACGTCGTGGACCGGACGCTGTGGTTGTGGAACTGGTCGAAGACCGGCAAGGCCGTCAACTCCGCGATCTTCGCCGTGCTCCTGCTCGTGACCCAGAGCGCGCTGCTGGGGATCGTGGTGGCCAGCGCACTGCTGGTCCTCAAGTCCGCGTCACTGGTCCGGCTGATGCGCCTGGGACTGCCGATCCCGGCACGGTGAGGTCGGGAGCGGCCGTGCGGGGGCGCTGACGGTAAGGTGTCCCCATGCTGCTTACGTCCTTGATCACGGCTGCCGAAGAGTCGCACGGCCAGGTGGCCGTCTCCCCGATCGCCGTGGGCGCGATCGCCCTCGGCCTGCTGCTCGTGCTGCTCGTGGGGCTTCTCATGTTCGGCAAGGGACGCGAGCACTCCTGACTGCGATGACGCCACCGTCCGACTCGACCGCGACCGCCGGGCCCGCGGCGTGACGACCACGCAGGAACGAGGAGCGGTACGTCGACGGGTCGGGGTCATGGGCGGCACCTTCGACCCGATCCACCACGGCCACCTGGTCGCGGCGAGCGAGGTGCGGGCGTGGTTCGACCTCGACGAGGTCGTGTTCGTCCCCACCGGTGAGCCGTGGCAGAAGTCCGACCGGACGGTGAGCGCGGCGGAGGACCGGTACCTGATGACGGTGATCGCCACGGCGTCCAACCCCCGGTTCTGGGTGTCCCGCGTCGACATCGAGCGGAAAGGTCCGACGTACACCATCGACACCCTCACCGACCTGCGTGCCGCCCTTCCCGACGCCGAGCTGTACTTCATCACCGGTGCCGACGCGCTCGGGGAGATCTTCACCTGGCGCGACGCCGGCGAGCTCTTCGAGCTGGCCCACTTCGTGGGCTGTACCCGTCCCGGCTACGAGATGGACGACTCCACCCTCGACGGCATCCCGCAGGAGAAGGTGACCATCGTGGAGATCCCCGCACTGGCGATCTCCTCCACCGACTGCCGCAACCGGACCGCGCGCGGGGAGCCCGTGTGGTACCTCGTCCCGGACGGTGTCGTGCAGTACATCGGCAAGCACGCCCTCTACCGACCCGACCGCCCCAAACCCCGTCAAGGACTCACGTGACCGCCACCGACCGCGCCCTCGAGCTCGTCCACACCGCTGCCCGTGCGGCCTCGGACAAGCTCGCCGAGAACATCATCGCCTTCGACGTCTCCGAGCAGCTCGTCATCACCGATGCCTTCGTGCTCTGCTCCGCGGCCAACGACCGGCAGGTGAAGTCGATCGTGGACGAGGTCGAGGACCGGCTGCGTGAGGTCGGCGCCAAGCCGGTCCGCCGCGAGGGCGAGCGCGACGGACGCTGGGTGCTCATCGACTACGGCGACATCGTCGTCCACGTCCAGCACGAGGAGGAGCGCTCGTTCTACGCCCTGGAGCGGCTCTGGCGCGACTGTCCCCTCATCGACCTTCCCGAGAGCGTGACGCCCGGCCGCGGCGAGTGAGCCGACGCCTGCTCCTGCTGCGCCACGGCCGGACCGCCTGGAACGCCGAGGACCGCGCACAGGGGCACGCCGACATCGAGCTGGACGACGCCGGGCACGTCCAGGCAGCCGCGGTGGCACGCCACCTGGCCCGGCTCGGCATCGACCGGGTCTGGTCCTCCGACCTCACCCGGGCCCGTCAGACCGCCGGGTACGTCGCCGAGGCCTGCGGGCTCACGGTCGGGTACGACGCACGGCTGCGCGAGTTCGATGTCGGGGAGCGTCAGGGCCTGACCCTCGACGAGTTCGCCGAGAGGTTCCCCGCAGAGCACGCGGCCTGGGCCAGGGGCGAGGGGGAGCCGCGGGTGCCCGCCGGCGAGGTCTCCACCGAGGTCGCCGCGCGTATCGTCCCCGCGCTTCATGACTGCCTCGCCGTCCTCGACGACGGTCGGACCGGCCTGGTCGTGGCCCATGGAGCCTCGCTCAAGGTCGCGCTCGCCGGCCTCCTCGGGTGGCCGGCCCACCTCGCCGGGTCCCTGCGCGGGATGGGCAACTGCTGCTGGGCGACGGTCGAGACCACGGTCGAGGGTCCGGGGGCGGGACGAGTCCGGTTGAGTGGCTACAACCAGAACGCGCCCGTGTAGCCGCACGGTGCGCGACAATGGCCCGATGACCCCCACAACGTCCGAGGTGATCAGGTACGCCCGCCCCGACGGGGGTGTGGTCGTCGGCGACGACGGCTCCGACTGCGCGGCTCACGCGCTGCGATACGCGGTCGAGGAGGCACGTCGACGCGGTGTGACGCTGCACGTGATCCGGGCCTGGTCGATCATGAGCACCTCTCGCCCGTCCGACGTACCGCCGGGCATCGCGGCCTCCCTCGCGGAGTACGAGGCGGCGGCCATGGCGGAGGAGACCACCCGGATCGCGAAGGTCCTGGGCTCGCAGACCGAGGTCCCCGTCGAGGTGCACTGCGTGCACAGCCCGGCCGCCCAGGCGCTGATCGTGGCCTCGGAGACCGCGGACGTGCTCGTGGTGGGCACGCGTGGCCTCGGTGGCTTTCGGTCGCTGGTGCTCGGGTCGGTCGCCGAGCAGGCCATCCGGCACGCCTCGAGCCCCGTCATCGTGGTCCGCGACAGCTGATTGTCGGGGCACCGGGCCCCGATTCGCGTCCGCGGCAGGCGTTGGCTAAGATTCCCGAGTTGCCCGCACCGTCAGGTGCGAGCGGCGGGGCTGTGGCGCAGCTGGTAGCGCACCTGCATGGCATGCAGGGGGTCAGGGGTTCGAGTCCCCTCAGCTCCACCGATGTGACGGCGTGCACGTTGGCCCGACCTGCGCGGAGAACCATCGATCGCGCAGGCACTCGGCTGACACGGGCACCGGCGGCCAGCGCGAGCGCTCCGGCGGCAGCGCCGACGAGCACGGGACCGCCCATGCATCTGCATGCGCCCCGCGGGCGTCAACTCAGGACTCCGCATCTGCATCTCTAATGCGTTATGTGGTCAAGATTTGCGTCCGTTATCATCTCCACATGCCGAATTTCCGGATCTCCTCTGCCGCGGAGCTCCTCGGGGTGAGCGACGACACCGTGCGTCGGTGGATCTCCACCGGCCGTCTCGAGTCAGCCCCTGACGAGTCGGGTAGGCAGGTGATCGACGGTGAGCACCTCGCCGCGTTCGCTTCGGGGCAGACCCATCACGAGACCGGCTCGGTCTCGGCGCGCAACCAGCTCGACGGCATCGTGACGCGGGTTGTCGTCGACGGGGTGATGGCGCAGGTCGAGATCGCCGCGGGTCGGTTCCGGCTCGTGTCCTTGATGAGTCGTGAGGCCGTCGAGCAGCTTGACCTCAAGCCCGGCGTACTGGCCACCGCCGTGGTCAAGGCGACCACGGTGATCGTTCAGACCAAGGCGCACCACGAATGAGCCGCGCGCGTCGTCGCCTCGCAGTGCCTCTCGTGGTGTCCCTGGCTCTCGCTGCTGCAGGGTGCGGCAGCGGCGACGACAAGGGTGGCACCACGTCCGAGGGCGGCGACACCCGTGTGCGGATCGCGGCTGCCTCGGACCTGCAGGCAGCACTGGACGACATCGTCGAGGAGTTCAACAAGCAGGAGCCCGACGTCGACGTGAGCGCTACCTACGGGTCGTCGGGGACGTTCTACACGCAGCTGCGTAACGGTGCTCCCTTCGACCTGTACCTCTCCGCCGACCTCACCTACGTCGAACAGCTGGTCGAGGCCGGTGAGGCCGACGAAGCGGACGTCTTCCGCTACGCGGTGGGCCGTCTGGTGCTGTGGGCATCCCACGACTCCTCGATCGATGTCGAGCAGGGCCTGGCCGGGCTCGACACTGCCGACCTGCAGCGACTGGCCATCGCCAACCCCGAGCATGCGCCGTACGGGGTTGCTGCAGTCGCGGCGATGAAGCAGGCCGAGGTCTACGACGGGGTCAAGGACAAGCTGGTGCTCGGCGAGAACGTCGCACAGGCAGCGGAGTTCGCCTCCTCCGGGAACGCCCAGGCCGGCATCATCGCCTTGTCGCTCGCCCTGACCCCTGAGCTGCAGGAGCGCGGCGCTCACGCGGAGATTCCTCTCCAGTCCTACCCGGCGATCGACCAGGGCGGCGTGGTCATGCCGGGCGCCGGGGACCCCGAGGCGGCGCATGCCTTCCGCGACTTCCTGACCGGCGACGAGGGTGAAGCGATCCTCACGCGGTACGGCTTCTACCTCCCGGTGTCCTGAGGCTTTCGGCATGGACTGGCAGGCGGTCTGGCTCAGTGTCCAGCTAGCGGTCGCCACGACGGCGATCCTCATCGTCGTCGCGGTTCCGCTGGCGGCCTGGTTGGCGTTCTCGCGTCGCCGGTGGACGGTCGTCGTCGAGGCAGTCGTGGCGTTGCCGCTCGTGCTGCCGCCCACGGTGTTGGGCTTCTACGTGCTGGTGGCCCTGGGCACCAATTCCCCCGTGGGGCGTTGGTGGGTCGACGCCACCGGGTCTACCCTCCCGTTCTCGTTCACGGGTCTCCTGATCGCCTCGGTGCTCTACAGCTTGCCGTTCGCGGTGCAACCGCTGCTCGCCGCCTTCGGCGGGGTGGACGCCCGACTTCTGGAGGCATCCAGCGTGCTCGGACGACGGCAGTGGTTCACCGTGTGGCGGGTCGTGCTCCCGCTGTCACGTGCCGGGCTGGCCACAGCAGTCGTGCTCACGTTCGCGCACACCGTCGGCGAGTTCGGGGTCGTGCTCATGGTCGGCGGCAACATCCCGGGCGAGACACGGACGGTGTCCATCTCCATCTACGACAGCGTGCAGGCCTTCGACTACGCGAGCGCCGGTCGCACCAGCCTGGTCCTGCTCGTCTTCTCGCTCCTGGTCCTGTCGGTCACCTACGCCCTCCAGCGCAGGGGAGGGGTGAACGCATGGCCGAGGGCCTGAGCGCTCGCGTCCGGAGCAAGGTCGTCGACGTCGACCTCCAGCTCGATCTCGCTGCCGGACCTGTGACCGTCATCTTCGGGCCATCCGGAGCGGGTAAGACGACGCTGCTGCGATGCATCGCTGGCCTCGATCGCCCCGCACCGGGCAGCCTGGTCGAGTTCGAGGATCAGGTCTGGGACGGCGGGCGCACCCACCTCTCGGTCCAGGACCGCCGTACCGGGCTCTTGTTCCAGGACCATGCCCTGTTCCCGCACCTGAGTGTGGAGGCCAACGTCGCCTATGGGCTACACCGGATGTCGCGCAGGGAGCGCAGCAACCGGGTGCGCGAAGCGCTCGCCACCGCCGGAGCCTCACATCTGTACGGACGCAAGGTTCCCGGTCTGTCCGGCGGTGAAGCGCAACGGGTCGCGCTCGCCAGGGCGCTGGCACCTCGACCCCGACTGCTGATGCTCGACGAGCCTCTCTCCGCGCTCGACGCACCCACCCGCACCCGGCTCCGGGCCGAGCTCCGCCAGATCCTCCTGAACACGGGAGTCCCCACCCTCGTGGTCACCCACGATCGCACCGAGGCACTCGCCCTCGGCGACCGCATCGTCGTCCTCATCGAGGGCCATGCCCGCCAACAAGGCCTCGTGCACGACGTCTTCTCCCGCCCGGCCGACGCCGACGTCGCCGCTGCGGTGGAGGTCGAGAACGTCCTCCCGGGCCGTTACCTGGGGCCACGCGACGACCTGGCCGTCATCGGCATCACCTCCACCGAGGTCATCGCCATCCCCACTGAGTCGATGGAGCCCGGCGACGAGGTCCTCGTCTGCTTCCGCGCCGAGGAAGTGGCACTCGAAGCAGCCGGCGACCCCCACCGCCCCGCCAGTCCCCGCAACCGCCTCGACGGCACCGTCATCGCCGTCACCGTCGAGGGCCCCCTGTGCCGGGTCGAGCTCGACGTGGGCTTCCACCTGACCGCTTTCATCACCCGCTCGACACGCGAGGAGCTGGAGATCGAACCTGGACAACGCCTCTCGGCCGTCATCAAGGCACCGGCCCTCCACCTCGTCCGCCGGCCCCACGTCAAGGGGCACGAGCAGGGGAGTCACCGATCAGCCCCCTGACCGATCCGGGACCTCGCTGCGGATGCCTGGCCGGCCGGGCCGACCCCGCAGCACCGCAGGCAACGAAACTGCCCGGCGAGCGGTTCGCTCGCCGGGCAGTCCGGCTCGATGTGAGGGGTCATCGAGCCGTGGGGTGAGGTCCCTCAGCTGGCGTGCGGCGGGGGGCCGGGCTCACCACGGTGCGGCGGGGGACCCGGCACACCCTGGTGCGGCGGGGGACCGGGCTTGTTCGGCTCGTCCCCGTCCTCCGAGACCGGCGGCAGCAAGGTGATCGACGTCGGTTCCGGGTTCGGGTCCAACCGAGCCCCGGTGTCGGCCGGCGCGTCCTCAGTGAGCTCGAGGAGACCGTTCATCTCGACGCTCCCGTCGTCCGCGATCGCCGGGCTGATCTCGGTGTCGAGGCTGACGAACCAGTCGTCCTGCACCTGGACGCCCTCGCTGTTGCGGCTCTCGCCCGCATAGGTGAGGTAGTTCGACGAGTCGGTCCGGATCGTGTCCTCCTGGTCGCGGAGATCGATCTGGTCGGCCTGCTCACCGTCGTAGGAGAGCACACCCGACGCCTTGTAGTCGGTGGTCTCCGCACTGGTGGTCAGCTGCAGGTTGGTCGCGCCGTTCTGGTACGCGGTCACGTCGAACACCCGCACGTCCGGCCCGGAGTTGGAGGTGATCCCCTTCGCCAGGTTGTCGAACGAGACGGAGTTGCGCAGGACGTGCTGGCCCGGCATGGACTCACCACCCAGCTTGAAACCGTTGCCCTCACCGGTGGTGTCCGGGTCCTCGTCCAGCCAGCCGTTGTTGTAGGCCACGGAGTCCTCGATGACCACGTCGCCGATCGGGCCCTCGGTGGACTTGGCGTACAGGTCCCACCCGTCATCGATGTTGTTGTGGGCGATGCAGTAGCGGAACTCGTTGCCATCGCCGACGGTGAGCTTGGCGGCGAAGCCATCGGCGTCGTTGCCCAGAGGGTCGGCGTTGTTGTGGGCCACGCTGGAGAGCACGAGGTTGTGGGAGGGCCACATCTCGAACGGCTCGTTCGCACCGGAGGGCAGTGAGATCTGGACACCCGTGTCCCCGTTGTGGTGGGACTCGATGCGCTCGACCACGTTGTGGTTCCCCTCGATGAGCAGCGGCTTCTCGTAGCCCTGGGACTGGGTGAGCTCCAGGTTGTAGAGGTGCCAGTGGTCACCGCGCAGCTTGATGCCGCCGCTGTCGGACTCCGAGAGGTCGAGTGTGGCACGGCCACCGGGTTCCGACATCAGCGTGATCGGTGACTCGGGGGTGCCGTTGTTGCCGCGGTCGATCTCGATGGCCCGGGTCGGACGGTAGGTGCCCGCCTCGAGGACGACCTGCTGGCCGGGCTGCGCGAATGCCACCGCCGTGTGGAGGTCCAGCGGTCGGTCCGGCGTGCCGTCACCGTCCACGGCGCCGTCGGGGGTTACGTGGATCGCCTCGCCGGCCTGACCGTAGCGGTCGACCGTGATGGTGAGCGGTGTGCTGAAGGGATCGTAGGAGGAGAGGTCCTCGTACTCACCGAGCTGGGTCTGCTCCTCTCGTGGCGCCGGGGTGAGTTCGACGGTGAAGTCGTTCTCCCCGTCCTCCAGGGGAACGGTCACCTCGCCGCGTGCCCCGGGCTCGAGGGTGTCCCTGCCGATCTCGTCGCCGGAGTCGTCGAGCACCACGGCCTCACCGTGGACGTTCGACACGAGCGGCATCTCGATCTCGTCGTGCGGGGTGGTACGGGTGACGTCGGACTCCAGAGTAGGCGTGACGTACGTCGTCGGGCGTTCCATCGGCGCCTCGTCGTCGTCCGGGTGGATCGTGGTGAACTCGATGTCGCTGGCCGTGACCACGATGTCGCGCGTGACGAAGACTCCGGCGTAGTAGGAGTCGGACGTCTGCTGCAGGAGAAGGTCCGGGTCGTAGTCGATGATCTCGAGCGGCTCCTCCTCGCCCTCCTTGTTCCAGATGGCGTGGAAGCCGGTGTTGGACTTGCGCAGCGTGTACTCGTAGACGTCACCGTCCTGGAATCGCGGCGGGTTGGCGTTCGACCCCTCGGTCATGCCGTCACGGTAGTCCCAGTCGAACGGTTGCGAGCGTGTCGTGTCCCGATCGGGGGTCGAGACGGTGGGTCCCTCGGTGTAGCCGGTGACGAACTTGCCGCCGGGCGTGCCGTAACGCACGTCGAGGCCTCCGTCCACCTCCCGCTGGTACTTGGCCGTCATGGTCCCGGCGGAGTTGAAGTACCTCGCCGAGCGGTCGTTGGGCACGAACGTGTCGACGGCGGTGACCCCGAAGCCGGACTGGTTGTCCTTGCCGCTCGCGTCGTCCACGGTGAAGGTCGCCGAGAGCGTGAAGTTCTCGGTGTCGGGGTCGATCTCGGTGTAGTAGTAGAGGAAGCCGTCCTCCGAGTCGGCGATCTTGCCGTTGTTGCCACGCATGTCGAACTCCAGCGAGCCGTCCTCGTTCTCGGTCAGCTC
>Ga0299913_10003290_pt1 | contig 13164 bp, 11 predicted proteins | sample RVTome_9_FD_201360 | JGI IMG/M metagenome (GOLD analysis project Ga0299913, IMG submission 201360) | Soil microbial communities from uranium-contaminated site in the Upper Colorado River Basin, Wyoming, United States - RVT155D38 (version 2) ... | reverse complement strand
AAGCGGGCGATTCCGGGATCCGCTCGTTCGTCTCGGTGCAGGGCTCGCTGGCGATGTTCCCCATCTGGAAGTTCGGCTCCGAGGAGCAGAAGCAGACCTGGCTGCCCCGGATGGCCACCGGCGAGGTGATCGGTTGCTTCGGTCTGACCGAATCCGACTCGGGGTCCGACCCCTCCTCGATGAGGACCAACGCCAAACGAGACGGGTCCGACTGGGTCATCAACGGGACCAAGATGTGGATCACCAACGGCTCCATCGCCGACATCGCAGTGGTGTGGGCCCGGACCGACGAGGGGGTCCGCGGTTTCATCGTCCCCACCGACACACCCGGATTCTCCGCACCCGAGATCAAGAAGAAGGCGTCCTTGCGTGCCTCGGTGACCTCGGAGTTGATCCTGGACAACGTCCGCCTCCCCGACGATTTCGTCCTTCCCGGCGTGTCGTCGATGCGGGGCCCGCTCTCCTGCCTCAACGAGGCCCGGTTCGGGATCGCCTTCGGAGCCATGGGCGCGGCCCGCTCCTGCTACGAGACGGCACTCGCCTACGCCAAGGAGCGAGAGCAGTTCGACAAGCCGATCGGGTCGTTCCAGCTCACCCAACGCAAGCTGGTCGACATGATGGTCGCGGTCCAGAGAGGGACGCTCGTCGCCCTCCATCTCGGTCGGCGCAAGGACGAGGGAACCCTCACCCCCGAGCAAGTCAGTTTTGGCAAGTTCGACAACGTCAGGAACGCCCTGGACGTTGCGCGCTCGGCGCGATCGGTTCTCGGAGCCAATGGGATCACGCTCGAGTACCCGGTGATGAGGCACATGGCCAACCTGGAGACCGTCTTCACCTACGAGGGCACCAACGAGATCCACACCTTGATCATGGGAGAGGCGATCACCGGTCTGTCCGCCTTCTCCTGACTTTCTGTGAAGATCCGGGGCGGTCTGATCGCCCAAAATCTTCACAGAAAGTCGGAAAGGTCGCCGTTGGGGAAGATCTCCACATCGGACACACCCAGCCAGGCCGCTGTCTCCTCTAGCTCGGCGACGAGCTCCCGGCCCACCCGGACCCGATCGACGCCGGGCTCCGCCCAGGCGCCCTTGACCAGCAGTCGCCCCGACTTCCGATCGGTCTTCAGGTCGACCCGGGCCACCAGCTCACCGTCGAGGAGGAAGGGGAGCACGTAGTACCCGTAGACCCGCTTCGCCTCGGGAACGTAGATCTCGATCCGATAGTGGAAGTCCCACATCCTCTCCACCCGGGGACGGCAGAAGATCAGGTTGTCGAACGGCGAGAGCAACGCCCGACCCTCGACCGAGCGGGGGAGTCGGGCCTCGGGATGGAGGTAGCCGGTCTTGCCCCAACCCCCGACATCCACCTCGATCAACCGGCCGTCCTCGACCAGGGCGTCGACCAAAGGCCGGGCCTCAGGATTCGAGATCCGGGGATAGTCGGCGAGGTCCTCGAGGGTGGCCACGCCCAGGGATCGCGCCGCCGATTCGAGCAACTCCGTCTGTCCCTCCTCGGGTGAGGGGTCGGCGCCGTTGCGGAGATGGGCGGGTATCACAACCTCGGACGCTGCGTAGAGACGGTTGAAATTGGGTCGATCGAAAATGGTCACGTCGCCCCGATGGAAGAGGGCCTCCAGGGCGACCTTCCCGTCGGACCATCCCCACATCTCGTTGGCGATCCGCTCGCCCGGCTCGTGGAGGTCTTTCACCTGTAGCGGCCCCATCTCCCGCACCTGGGCAAGGACGTTCTCCAGATACCCGGGACGCTCCAGCTTCATCCGCTCGACCCGTTTCCAACCGAAGGCTCCCGTCATGCGCCAGCGGAAGTTCGGCCATTGCGCCATCGGGATCACCGAGGCTTCATGACCCCAGTACTCGAAGTGTTCCCGGGAGGTCCAAAGCCAGCGGTCGAGGGCATCCCGGTCATAAGGGCCGAGACGGGAGAAGAAGGGCATGTAGTGGGCCCGGCTGAAAGCATTCACCGAGTCGAGCTGGAGCAGGCCAAGTTGTCCCATCACCCGCCGGAAATGTCTCACGTCCAGCCGGCCCCGGGGCCGGGGTCGGTCGAGACCCTGCGTCCCGAGCGCGTACCGGCGCGCCTGATCATGCGTTATCTGCTGCATCGAGTGAGAGAACCTAACCGACGGCGTCTTTGTTGCATCTTCTGTGTCGCTTTTCTTGGCCTCAGGCCAAGAAAAGCGACACAGAAAGTTCACAGAACGGTCAGGATGTCGGCGAAGGAGTCGATGATCCGGTCCGGTGTCCCATCCTGGAGCTGATCCTCCGCGAACTTTCCCGTCCTGACCTGGACGCCCGTCAACCCGACCGCCTGTGCCGCCAGGACATCGTTGTGGAGGTCGTCACCCACCATCGCCGTTGCCGACGCCTCCAACCCCAACGAGTCGAGCGCGGCGCGGAAGAACTCGGGTGACGGCTTGCCCACCACCACCGCCTCGACCCCGGCCGCGGTCTCGAGCGCGGTCACGAACGCTCCGCTGTCGAGTTGGAGCCCGGCGTCGGTCCGCCACACCAGATTGCGGTGCATCGCCACCAACGACGCCCCAGACCGAAGAAAGCGGAAGGCGTGATTCAACAACGTATACGAGAACGCCGGCCCAGCCCCGCCCACCAAGACCACGTCCACCGGAGATTCGTCGACGATCTCGACATCCTCCAGATCGTCGGCCAGGTCGCCCTCGTTGATCAACAGGCATCTCGCCCCGGGATGACGACGGCGGAGATAGGCGGCCGTCGCCACCGGGGCGGTCAGGATCTCGCTTTCGTCAACCTCGAAGCCGGCCGCGACCAGTGCACCGGCCACCGCGGCCCGGGTACGGCTCGTGGTGTTGGTGAGGAAACGGACCCCGAGCCCCCGGTCACGCATCTTGGCCAGCGCGGCGACAGCTCCGGGCACTGGCTCCCACGAGATGGTGAGCACGCCGTCGATGTCGATCAGCAGTCCCGAAGGCCGGTTCACACCTACGAGCGTAGGTGCCATCATGCAGACCGTGATCGAGCGATACAGCCTGCCCGAGATGGCCGAGATCTGGTCAGAGCAGGCCAAGCTGGAGAATTGGAAACAGGTCGAGACACTGGCCCTCGAGTCCTGGGAGAAGCTGGGCAAGGTCCCGTCGGGGGTGGCCGCGGCGACCCGGGACGCCCCTTGCCCCACCCCGGAAGAGGTGGCCAAGCGGGAGGAGACCACCGACCACGACTTGGCCGCCTTTGTCGACCTGCTCGGTGAGGGCGCGGGGCCTGAGGCGGCGAGCTGGGTGCACTACGGCCTCACCTCATCGGACGTCCTCGACACCGCCGGCGGCAAGCAACTCGCCAGGGCCGCGGCACTGCTGGTCGACGAGACCGCCAAACTGTTCTCCGTGGTGAGGACGATGGCCAACCAGCACCGGTCGAGCTTCATGATCGGCCGCACCCACGGCATCTGGGCCGAGCCCACCACCTTCGGGCTCAAGCTGGCCGGGTGGGCCTTCGAGCTGTCACGAGACCACGAGCGTCTGAATCACGCCTTGAAGACGGTCGCGGTAGGCAAGATCTCGGGCGCGGTCGGGACCTACGCCCACGTCCCCCACGACGTCGAGCAACACGTCTGCGAATCGATGGGGCTCTCGATCGAGCCGGCCTCGACCCAGGTGACCGCGCGCGACCGTCACGCTCAGTACCTGCAGGCAGTGGCCCTCACCGGGGCGAGCATCGAGAGATTCGCCACCGAGATCCGCCACCTGCAACGCTCCGAGGTCGCCGAAGTCCGCGAGGGCTTCAAGAAGGGCCAAAAGGGATCATCCGCGATGCCCCACAAACGGAACCCGATCCTGGCCGAGCGGATGACGGGGATGGCGCGCCTGCTCCGCGCCTATGCCCAGGTCGGCTTGGAGAACGTCGCCCTCTGGCACGAGAGAGACATCTCCCATTCATCGGCCGAGCGGGTGGTCCTCCCCGATGCGTCGATCGTCCTCCACTACATGCTGGTCAAGTTCCGCTCGCTCCTCGAGAACCTGGTGGTGGACGTCGACCGGATGAGACAGAACCTCGACGGGACTCGTGGTCTGGCGTTCAGCCAGGCCGTCCTCCTCGCTCTGGTCGAGCACGGTCTCACCAGAGACGATGCCTACCGCATCGTCCAGCGCAATGCGATGAGGGCATGGGACGGAGAAAGTGATCTGCGGGACCTGCTCGGCACCGACGACGAGGTGAGCCTGACACCTGCCGACCTCTCAGCCTGCTTCGATCTCGACGCCATCGACGACTCCATCTCCCCGGTGTTCGAGCGTCTGGAGATGCTGAGCCTGGATCAGCCGGAGTAGACCTCGGCCAGCTGGTCGCTGAAATAACGAGTGGGCACCAGGACCGAAGCGCCGCCGGGCGTCCGATAGCTCCGGGCATCGATCGAGAAGCGCGCCACCGAGCTCTCCGAGATACCGCGGTACCTCCATGCCGCCGAGATCGCCGAGGCGAAGGACCACGAGGAATCAAGCCGCACGGTCTCGGCCATCACCGACAGTCTCGAGGTGAGGCTCGCCGGAGTGGCGTAGTTGGCCATCTTGCCGGCGAGCTGGAACAGGACATCTTGCTGTCGGCGCTGTCGGGTGTAGTCCGATCCCGACCTAGCCACCCACTTCCCGTTCACCCTCTCCTCGGGGTGACGGGAGCGCACCCAGGCAAGAGCGGTGCGACCATCGGCGTTGGCGCAGCCCGCGTCCCGAATGCGCAGACCCGACTTGGTGTCGCGGGTCGGCGAGTCGACACAGACGGTGACCCCGCCCATGGCGTCGACCATCCGGGAGAAGCCGGAGAATGTGGTGCGCGCCATGTGGTCGATCGGGATGCCGGTGTAGTCCTCGATCATTATGGCCATCATCTCCATCCCTGACGCCATCCCCGAGCACCCGCCGAGCCCGGTGTTGAGCCGGGTGAGGGTCTCCTGGCACTCGTTCCACACATAGAGGTCCCTGGGCAGGCTCACCATGATCGGCCGCCCTCCACCGGCAGGCTGGAGGGCGAGGATGATGACGTCGGCGAGGAATCCCGACGCATCGGTGCCGAGAAGGATGTACGACTCGAACGCCTCGTCGGGGATCGGGTCCCCGAACGAGTAAGGGCTGACGTCTCGGGGCACAAACGAGCCGGACCCGAGCAGCTCCCTGATGTCGGCCATCTCCGAGCCGAGTGGGCTCTCCCCGTCGAGGGCCTCGGGCTCGACGAACACGGCGGCGCCGGTGCCGCCACTGCTGGGACCGAGCGCGGCTCTGGCCGAAGCCGGGTCGAACTGCTCGACAGCGACGGCCTCGAGCGCGGTGTGGAGCTCGAATGCGTAAAAAGCCGTCACTCCGAGCAAGATCCCGAGGACGACTGCGAGCCCCGCTTTCCAGGGGTGGAACACCACAAATCTGGCTACTCCCAAAGCAAGATGAGACTAGAACGGCCTCAGTCCGAGGCAGCGGTGATGTGCACCGTCCCCGTGAAAAGCCCCACCACACGGCCGTCGTCGCGGCTTACCGTCACCCGATAGGTGCCGAGAGTCCGGCCCCGGGTTGCTTCGGTCACCACCGCGGTGAGCCGGTCGCCTGCCTTGGTCCCACCGGTCAGCACCAGATGGGCGTCGATGGCCACCGCACGGTCGCCGGCGGAGTTGGAGCCCAACGAGAAGGCACAGTCGGCCAGGGAGAACACCATCCCGCCATGGCCGACGCCGAGGAAGTTGAGATGCGACTCGCCGACGTCCAGTGCGACTTCGATCTCGTCCGGGCTCACCGCCACCAGTTGAACCCCCAAGGAGGCGGCGTACGCATCCGCGGCGAGCATCTCCTCGACACGATCACGATCGAATCCGGCCATCGGGCGAGGCTAACCGTCGATCATCCGGGGAGGTTGATCGGAGGGCGCGGCGGGTCGGTTACCCTGCCGCCCACGTGCCGGATTCACTCCCCCACATCGCTTCGGGCAAGGTAAGGGAGATCTACGAGATCGACGCGAGCCGCCTCCTGTTCATCGCCACCGACCGAATCTCCGCCTACGACGTGATCCTCAACCAGACGATCCCGGAGAAAGGGCGGGTCCTGACCGGCCTCAGCCTCCATTTCTTCGAGCTCCTCGACGTTCCCAACCATTTCCTGTCGACCGACCTCGCCGGGATCGGCGGCCTCGATGACGACGAGCGTGCCGCCCTCGAGGGGCGGGCGATGGTGGTACGGAGGGCCGAGGTCATACCCGTCGAGTGCGTGGTCCGCGGCTATCTCTACGGGTCGTCATGGCGCGAGTACCGCGACGGAGGTGGCCCCACCACCGAGCATCTGCCCGGGGGGCTCCGGCTCGCCGACAAGCTCGACGAGCCGATCTTCACTCCCGCGACCAAGGCCGCCACCGGCCATGACGAGAACATCACGGAGGCCCAAACTCGCTCCCTGCTCGGCGACGAGCTCTACGAGACTCTGCGCAGAACTTCGGTCGACATCTACCTGGCCGCCGCCGACTACGCCGCGGCCCGAGGAGTGATCCTTGCCGACACCAAGTTCGAGTTCGGCCTTGCCGACGGAGAGCTGCTGCTCATCGACGAGGTCCTGACCCCCGACTCCTCCCGCTACTGGCCCGCCGACTCCTGGGAGCCCGGCCACGACGTCCCCTCCTACGACAAGCAGTACGTGCGGGAATGGCTGGAATCCACCGACTGGGACAAGACGCCTCCGCCGCCCGACCTCCCCGACGAGATCGTGGCCGGCACCACCGCCCGCTATGTGCAGGCGTACGAGCGGATCACCGGACGCTCATTCTCCGACTACGGAGTGGGCTGATGAGAGTCCGGGTCGAAATCACCAGGCGGCCCGAGATAGCCGACCCCGAGGGAAACACCATACGCAGGGCGTTGCGCGATCTGGGACATCGAGTCTCGGAGGTCAGGGTGGACAGGGTGATTCACCTGGACATCGAGGGCGATGACCGCGCCGAGATCACCGCTGCCGCCGAGAGGATGTGCCGGGAGGTCCTGGCCAACCCGGTGCTGGAGGACTTCACCATCGAGGTCCCGTCGTGAAGATCGCCGTCATCCAATTCCCCGGCACTAACTGCGAGCATGACGTCGTCGAGGCGGTCAACGGCGCAGGCGGCAAGGCGGAACTGGTGTGGCATCGGGCCACCGACCTCTCCGGGTTCGACGGGGTGGTGTTGCCCGGGGGCTTCGCCCACGGCGACTATCTCCGGACCGGGGCCATCGCCCGGTTTTCCCCAGTGATGGCGGAGGTCTCCGGGATGGCGGGGGCCGGACTGCCGGTGCTGGGCATCTGCAATGGCTTTCAGATTCTCTGCGAGGCCGGGCTGCTTCCGGGAGCGTTCATCGCCAACCGTGATCTGGCTTTCATCTGTCGCTTCGTCGAGGTAGAGGTGACATCGACGGATAGCATCCTCACCGGCGCGGCTCTGGTCGGCCAGCGACTCCGGATACCGCTCAACTCCTACCAGGGGAACTGGGTGGATCCCACGCATAGCGGCAAGGTCGTCCTCCGTTATGTCGGCGACCCGAATGGGTCCCAGGATGGGGCGGCGGCAGTCGCCAACGAACGGGGCAACGTGGTGGGGGTGATGCCCCATCCGGAGCGAGCCGCCGACGAGCTGCTCGGCTCCGACCACGGCCGGATCCTCCTCGAGGGTCTCCTCCAGGCTCCCGCAGCGGTTTGAGCCAGACCGCAGAGGACGTTCATCGCCGTCTCGGCATGACCGACTCCGAGTACGAGTCGATCGTCACGATCCTGGGGCGGGATCCGAGACCGGCCGAGCTGGCGATGTACTCGGTGATGTGGTCGGAGCACTGCTCCTACAAGTCCTCCCGACGACATCTGAGCCGGTTCCCGACCGAGGCGCCCTGGGTGGTGGTGGGGCCTGGCGAGAACGCCGGTGTCGTCGACATCGGTGATGGGTGGTTGGCCGCCCTTCGCATCGAGAGCCACAACCACCCGTCCTTCGTCGAGCCCTATCAGGGGGCTGCCACCGGCGTCGGAGGGATCCTCCGCGATGTGTTCACCATGGGGGCCCGCCCAATCGCCCTCTGGGACCAGATCCGATTCGGGCCGCTCGAGGACCCCAAGAACCGCTATCTGCTCAACGGCGTCGTCTCCGGCATCGCCGGCTATGGGAACGCAGTGGGTGTGCCCACCGTGGGCGGCGAGATCGAGTTCGACGATGCCTACACCGGCAACCCTCTGGTCAACGTGATGTGCCTCGGAATCCTCCGCCGGGAACAGCTCGTCCTGGGCACGGCCGGGCCCCCGGGCTCGATCGCTCTCCTGCTGGGCAAGGCCACCGGCCGCGACGGCATCGGAGGAGCCTCGGTCCTGGCCTCGTCCTCATTCGAGGATGAGTCGACCCACAAGCGACCATCCGTTCAGGTCGGCGACCCCTTCGAGGAGAAGAAGCTGATCGAGGCCTGTCTCGAGCTCTACGACCTAGACCTCGTGGTCGGTGTCCAGGACCTGGGAGCAGCCGGCCTGTCCTGCGCCACCTCCGAGCCCGCGGGACGGGCCGGGGTCGGGATGGAGGTCGACCTCGACACCGTGCACGTCAGGGAGCCGGGGATGACGGCGGCCGAGCTGCTCATGTCCGAGTCCCAGGAGCGGATGATGGCGTTCGTCGATCCCGACAAGATCGAAGAGGTCATCGCCGTCGCCGAGAAGTGGGAGATCGAGTCGGCGGTGGTGGGTGTGGTCAGAGAAGGGCCTGACCTCGTGGTTCGCCACCACGACCGGGTGGTCGCCCAGGTCCCTGCGGCCTCGCTCACCGACGACGCCCCTCTCTACGATCGCCCGGCTTCGCCGCCCCCGGATCTAGAAGCTGTCTGGGGCAGCCCGGCCGGCATCCCCGAGGAGGTCACCGTCAGGGACGCCCTCGAGGTGCTGCTCGACGACCCGGGAATCGGCTCGGCGGCTTGGGTCTACGAGCAGTACGACCACATGCTCTTTCTCAACACCGTCGTCGGGCCAGGGAACGACGGCTCGCTTCTTCGGCTGAAGGGGACCAGGAAGGGTCTGGCCGTGTCGACGGACGGGAACGGCCGCCTCTGCCGGCTCGACCCGAGACGTGGGAGCGCCCGGCTGGTCTACGAGGCGGCGCTGAACGTCGCCGTCACCGGCGCCCGGCCGCTCGCCGTGGTCGACAACCTCAACTTCGGCAACCCCGAGAAGAGCGAGATCATGTGGCAGTTCGTGGAGACGGTGGCAGGGATCTCGGAGGCCTGCGAGACCCTGGGCATCCCGGTGGTCGGGGGGAACGTCTCGTTCTACAACGAGAGCGACGGGGTCGACATCCATCCCACGCCCGTGGTCGGGCTCCTCGGATTGGCCGACCCGATGCCGGTCCACCCCCCACGCTTTGACCGCGCCGAGCCGGGCATGGACCTGTGGCTGTTAGGCCCGGACTCGACGGGCAACCTCTCCGGCAGCGCCGCTGAGAGGGCTCTGGCCGGCTCACTGACCGGAAGGCCGACGGCGGGCGATCCGGAAATGGCCAAGCGGGTGATCGAGTCCGCCACTCGTCTGGCGCACCTGGCCCCGGTCCTCCATGACATCAGCGACGGCGGCCTCGCCACCGCGGTCTCCGAGATTTGCATCCGGTCCGGTGTCGGCGCCGCCGTCGACGTGACCGACATCGACCACCTCCTCTGCGAGGACCCGCACCGTTTCCTCGCCGTGATGCCGTCCGGGCAGGAGCCCGAGGTGGATCTTCCCAAGAGCCGGATCGGGTCGATGGGAGGCGATGACATCCGATTCGGGGAGGACGTGATGGCCCTGGCCGCCGCGGCCGCGTTGTACACCGGCGCGTTGAGCGGTCGCATGACCGGCTGACCGGCCCGACGGCCTCGGTATACCATCGCCCCGTGACCAAGACCATCGGCATCCTCACCGCGGGCGGAGACAGCCCCGGGTTGAACGCGGCGATCAGGGCAGTCGGCAAGGCAGCACAGCGGGCCCATGGGATGAATGTGGTCGGCTTCAAAGACGGTTTCCTGGGCCTGGCTCAGAACCGTTACATCCGGCTCGATGACGAGAACCTCGCCGGGATCCTCACCCGGGGCGGCACCATGCTGGGCACCAGCCGCGCCACCGTGAACAAGATGGACCTCGGTGACGGGAGGATCGTGGATCTCCGCCAGCTGATGAGTGAAGTTGTCGAGGACCATGCGCTCACCGCGCTTGTCTGTCTCGGGGGCGACGGCACCGCACGCAACGCCATCATGCTGTCCGATATCGGAGTGCCGGTGGTCACCCTCCCCAAGACGATCGACAACGACGTGGTCGGGACCGACGTGACCTTCGGTTTCGACACGGCGATGGGGATCGCCACCGAGGCCATCGACCGGCTCCACTCCACGGCCCACTCCCATCACCGGATCATGGTCGTCGAGCTGATGGGCCACACCGTCGGGTGGCTCGCCCTGGGCGCCGGCCTCGCCGGAGGGGCAGACGTCATCCTCCTCCCGGAGATCCCCTATGACGTCGACGCGGTGGCGGCGTCGATCGGCGCACGCCGCGCCGCTGGAGCGAACTTCTCAATCGTGGCCGTGGCCGAGGGCGCCTATTCCATTGACGACGCGGCAACGCTCGCCGACCTGACGGTCCGCAAGTCGGAGGCGACCGGTGACGAGAAGCAGCGGATCAAGGAGGAGCTCAAGGACTTCGCGGCGCAACGTCGGACCGAACAGCTGGCGATCGCCCTCTCTGATCGGACCGGTCTCGAGTCGCGGGTGACCATTCTCGGTCACATCCAACGGGGCGGGACTCCCTCTCCGGCGGACCGACTGCTCGCCACCAGGCTGGGCACGGCGGCTGCCGATTTCATCGCCGACGGCCGGCATCGGATCATGGTCGCCGCCCGGGGCGAGTCGGCCGAGGCGGTGCCTCTCGACGATGTGGCCGGCAAGACCAAGTCGGTGCCGCTCGACCATCAGTGGCTGAGCTCGGCGCGGAGTCTCGGCATCTCCCTCGGCGACTGACCGACCCACCGCCTCCCGGCCGATCTCCTGTCGATACGGTATGCCCTTGCTCGACATCTCTCTGATGAGCAGGGACGTTGGACGAGCGATCTGTCACGAGGTGACCGTTTGGCCGAGCACACCCAAGCCGTCGAAGACGCGTTCCGCGAGTCGTACACCCTCGTCGTGGCCACGGTCGCCCGTCACACCGGTGACATCGATCTCGCCGAGGAGGCGATCCAGGACGCCTTCATCGAGGCGCTCAGGTCATGGCCAGAACGAGGCGTCCCCGACAACCCTCCCGGTTGGATCTCCTCCGTGGCAAGGCGTCGGGCCATCGATCGCATCCGGCGCCGCCAGACCTACGCCCGCAAGTCGGCAATCCTCGCCGGACTGGAGAAGGTGGAGGCGGAGCGCGAAGTGGACATGCCCTCGGGCGTCATAGACGACGACCGGCTGCAGATGGTGTTCGCCTGCTGTCACCCGGCACTCGGCACCGACAAGCAGATCGCACTCACCCTGAAGACCCTGGGAGGTCTCACCACCGCCGAGATAGCCCGGGCCTTCCTCGTGACCGAGCCGACGATGGCGCAGCGGCTGGTCAGGGCGAAGGGCAAGGTGCGCGACGCCGGCATCCCGTTCCGGGTCCCACCAGAGCACGAGCTGGTCGACCGGCTCGCTGCGGTCCTCGCAGTCATCTACCTCATCTTCAACGAGGGTTACTACTCCACGGGTGGGAAGGACCTGGTCCGCGACGAGCTGGCATCTTCGGCCATCGAGCTCGGCGAACTGGTGGCCGAGATGATGCCAGACGAGCCCGAGGCCCTCGGTCTCCTGGCGCTGATGCGGTTCCAATACTCCAGGCAGAGAGCGAGGGTCGGCGAGTCCGGCGAGCTCGTCCTCCTCGGGGACCAGGACCGGGATCTCTGGGACCACGAGCTGATCCGTCGAGGCTCGGCAGACCTGGAACGGGCCCTGGCCCTCGGGGGCAGAGGCCCGTACTCACTCCAGGCACTGATTGCCTCGGTGCATGCCACCGCGCCGAGCTGGCCGGAAACCGATTGGCCGAGGATCCGAAGGCTCTATGGGGAGCTGGCGACCCTGATGCCGTCTCCGGTGGTCAGGATGAACCTGGCAGTCGCCATTGGTCTCGCCGAGGATCCCGCTGAGGGCTTGCGCCAGTTGGATGAGCTGGCCGCCGACCTAGAGGGGCACCACACCTTCCATGTGGCCCGAGCCGAGATGCTGGCCATGGCGTCCAGGAACGATGAGGCGGTGGGTGAGCTAGACCGGGCCCTGGCCGCCGACGTCAACGACGCGGAGCGACGCCACCTGGAGGGCCGACGAGCCGAGCTGACCGCCTTGGGTGACCGTTGAGCGTGATGCGCGTTCCGAGCGTGTGCAAATAGGCCCGGTTTTCCGGGCCTATTTGCACACGCTTCACAGGTAGAGACGGGTGGCCTCGGCCAACGCGTCGGGGCTGTCGATGGAGAACCAGCTCCGACCGTCCTCACCCCAGGCGACCCACATCTCCGGGGGCACCGGCTCGAAGGACGTCCGGTCGAGAAGGCTTTGCACCGAGCCCCCTCCGGCGAGCTCGTCCGACGCGAGCTGGGAGATCGAGGTCGGGTACACGGCACAGGTGACCTGGCGGATCCCTTCTTGGTCCACGGGGATCACTGGGAGATCCAAGTCGACCCCGAGCAGCGCTCCGAGAGTCGCGCCCCGGACGTAGGCGTGATCTACGGCGACGACCAGCACCCGGTCGGTGTCGGCCCGCCCCAAGACGGTGGCGATGCCAGAGAGTGGGCCCGCCGACTCCACCTCATCGGGCCAGCACTCAAATCCCGGGTATTCGCCGCCGACGACCAGCACCTGCTCGACGAGATCCGCCATAGCGGCGCGGACCCGATCGATCATGGCGGTCCCGTCTACCAGGACCGTCGCCTTGTCGGCGCCCATCCGGCTGCTCTGCCCGCCGACGAGGATCGCACCATGCGCCATGCCGCGGAGATTAGGCCGGACCAGCGGAACTACCCTCGACGGGTGCGAACTCCCAACATCCCTCGCCCGAGAATCGACCCGGAAGCTGTCGTCGCACCCGGCGCGCACATCTACGGCGACGTGACGATCGGCGTCGACAGCTTCATCCTTTTCGGGGTGGTCATCCGCGCCGAGCTGGACCGGATCACCATC
>Ga0299913_10003289_pt1 | contig 13170 bp, 9 predicted proteins | sample RVTome_9_FD_201360 | JGI IMG/M metagenome (GOLD analysis project Ga0299913, IMG submission 201360) | Soil microbial communities from uranium-contaminated site in the Upper Colorado River Basin, Wyoming, United States - RVT155D38 (version 2) ... | reverse complement strand
CCGGCGTCGCTGCCGCCGCCCGGCTCGGTCAGGCCGAAGCCCGCGAGCTGCTCCCCACGCGCCAGCGGTGGCAGATAGCGCCGCTTCTGCTCCTCGGTGCCGAACTTCCAGATCGGGTTCGCACCGAGGCCGACGCCCGCCTCCAGCGTGATGCCGACCGACTGGTCGACGCGGCCGAGCTCCTCGATGGCGATGCACAGCGACACGAAGTCGCCGCCCGACCCGCCGTACTCCTCGGGGAACGGCAGGCCGAACAGGCCCATCTGGCCCATCTCGCGGATGATCTCGATCGGGAAGCGCTTCTCGGCGTTGAACGCCTCGGCGGCCGGCGCGACGCGCTCGTCGGCGAACTGGCGGACGAGCTTGCGCAGCTCCTCCTGCTCGGGGGTGAGATCGAACGACAGCATGCGCGCCTCCGCGGACAAATGAACGTGAGCGAATCGTAGAGCTAGCGGCGGCGGAGCACGTTCGCGCCGAAGACGACGATCGCGGCGAGCAGCAGCACGGTCGCCACCAGTTTCATGATCCCGCTCAGCGCAGCCAGGACGAGATAGACGACGAACGCCAGAACAGCCAGGAACAACAGGCCGCCACTGCGTCCGGCTCCGCGCGGAGAATTCATGCTCACATCCTGAACACGCCGTAGCGCGGGGGGTCGACGGGGGCGTTCGCGCAGGCGGACAACGCGAGCGCGAGCACCATGCGGGTGTCCATCGGGTCGATCACGCCGTCGTCCCACAGGCGCGCCGTCGAGTAGTAGGGGTGGCCCTGCTCCTCGTACTGCGCGCGGATCGGCGCCTTGAACGCGTCCTCGTCCTCGGCGGACCACGTCTCGCCACGCGCCTCGAGCTGGTCGCGGCGCACGGTGGCCAGCACGGTCGCGGCCTGCTCGCCACCCATCACCGAGATGCGCGCGTTGGGCCACATCCACAGGAATCGGGGCGAGTACGCCCGGCCGCACATGCCGTAGTTGCCGGCGCCGTACGACCCGCCGATCACGACGGTCAGCTTCGGCACGTTCGCGCACGACACCGCGGTCACCATCTTGGCGCCGTCCTTGGCGATGCCGCCCGCCTCGTACTCGCGGCCGACCATGAAGCCGGAGATGTTCTGCAGGAACACCAGCGGGATGCCGCGCTGGTCGCACAGCTCGATGAAGTGCGCGCCCTTCAGCGCGCTCTCGCTGAACAGGATCCCGTTGTTCGCCACGATGCCGACGGGGTGGCCGTGGATGCGCGCGAAGCCCGTCACGAGCGTCGCGCCGTACAGCGCCTTGAACTCGTGGAAGCGGCTGCCGTCCACCAGGCGCGCGATCACCTCGCGCACGTCGTAGGGCGTGCGCGTGTCCGGCGGCACCACCCCGTAGAGCTGGGCGGGGTCCACGGCAGGGTCCTCGCTCGGCGCGACGTCCCACGGCACCGCCGGCTTCGCGCGCAGCGTCGACACGATCGAGCGCACGATCTGGAGCGCATGGGCATCGTCATCGGCGAGGTGGTCGGTCACGCCCGACGTGCGGCTGTGCAGGTCACCGCCGCCCAGGTCCTCGGCGGTGACGATCTCGCCCGTCGCGGCCTTCACCAGCGGCGGCCCGCCCAGGAAAATCGTGCCCTGGTTGCGCACGATCACGGTCTCGTCGCTCATAGCCGGGACGTACGCGCCGCCGGCCGTGCACGAGCCGAGCACGGCGGCGATCTGCGGGATGCCGCGCGCGGACATCTGCGCCTGGTTGAAGAAGATGCGGCCGAAGTGCTCGCGGTCGGGGAACACCTCGTCCTGCTTGGGCAGGAACGCACCGCCGGAGTCGACGAGGTAGACGCAGGGCAGGCGGTTCTGCAGCGCCACCTCCTGCGCGCGCAGATGCTTCTTCACCGTGATCGGGTAGTACGTGCCGCCCTTCACCGTGGCGTCGTTGGCCACGATCACGCACTCGCGACCCTCGATGCGCCCGACGCCGGTGATCATCCCCGCTGCGGGCGCGTCCCCGTCGTACAGGCCGTGCGCCGCCAGCGGCGCGAGTTCGAGGAACGGCGAGGAGGGGTCCAGCAGCGCGTCGACGCGATCGCGTGGCAGGAGCTTGCCGCGCTCGACGTGGCGCTGCCGCGAGCGTTCGTCGCCGCCGAGCCGCGCGGCCGCGAGCTGCGCGCGCAGGTCGGCGACCAGCGCGCGGTGCGCGTCGTCGTTGCGCTGGAACGCCTCGCCACGCGGATCGGCGGCGCTGCGGAGCACGTCCATCAGTCGTTCCGATCCGCCCAGGTCGACCCGCACTGCTCGCAGGCGAAGACGGTCACCTCGTCGCTGACGTCTTCCTCCACACGGGTGTCGGCCGACCCGCACATGGGACATTCCCGCTCGCTCATGACCCGCAAGCCTAGTCGCCGGCCGGCGCGGGCCGCGATTGGCGGCACGACGGAAATCGCATGGATGTGCCGTCGCGACCGACGAGGGCGTGCAAGCGTGGCACCCTGGGCCGCCATGCGAGCCCGACTGCTGTCGAAGCGCGCCATCGCCGCATGGGTGCTGGTCGCCTTGGCGACCGCCGGCTGCCAGTACGCGAACGAGCCGGAACCCACGCCGCCACCGCCCGATCCCGGGAATCCGGCGCCGTTCGCGCTGACGATCGAGCACATCGAACTGGCGCCGATGGCGAACGGCGGCATGTTCACCGGCAACGAGGCGGCGGTCCCACGCGCCGCGGCCGAAGCAGCCGTCGAGGCGACCCGCGCCGCGCTCGCGCGCTACCTCGACACTCAGTTCGTCGACGCCGCCACGCGGTTCGGCCAAGCCGGGGCCCGCGCCCTGCTGCGGCCCGGACTGTTCGACACGCTCACCCCCGAGCAGCGCCACGCCCTCGGCCACCTCGACCTGCCGGTCAGCGGCGTCGTCACCGGCCCTGCGACGGGCGAGGCCACGGTGCTGTTCGACGGGGGGGCGGCGTACGCCGTCTCGGTGGACTACGAGGCCAAGCTGACGATCCACTACCGCGGCACGGACCGCGGGCACCGGGTGGTGCAGCGGGGCACGGTGCTGTTCACCGCGCCCACCTGGGGGGTGGAGTCGTTCGCGCTGACCCTGGACGTGCCGCCGCCCCCGCCATCCCCCAGCACGACACCCACGGAGGCGAGCGCATGAGGCGCCTCGCTGTCGTCGTGGCCGTTCTGCTCGTCGTCTCCATGGGCGCCGCGGCCGCCGCCGTCGTCCACCACGGCGAACTGCGCCGCGGCTATCTCAAGGACGGCCTGCTGACCGTGCTGGTCATCGGCTCGGACGTCGGGCCGCCGCTGCGTCCCGGCGATCCCCTGCGCGGCCGGGCCGACGCGATCCACCTCGTGGCGGTCGACACCCGCGCCCTGCGCGCCACGATCGTCGACTTCCCGCGCGACGCCTTCGTCGGCGGCCGCAAGATCAACGGGCACCTGGCGTCCGGCGGACCGTCGCGTCTCGAGGCGGCTGTGGAGCGCGACACGGGCATCGCGGTCGACTTCTGGGTGCTGGCCACGTTCCGCTCGCTGGAGAACCTGGTCGCGGGCATCGGCGGGCTCGACGTGGTCGTCGACACGCCCATGCGAGACCCCTTCTCCGGGTCCGACTTCGCCGCCGGGCCGCAGCGGCTGGACGGACCGCAAGCGCTGAGCTTCGTCCGCGACCGCAAGTCGGTCCCCGGCGGCGACTTCGGGCGCACACGCAACCAGGGTTCCGCGCTGCGCTTCGCCCACGCGCAGATCCGCCGCTCGCATCGGTCGCTGCCTGAGCTCGTGCGGCTCGCCGGCCTGTTCGCCCGCAACACGGCGACGAACATCCCTCCTGCCGAACTGCTGCCGCTGGCGCTGCTCGCCGCCGACATCCCCGCGGCGAACGTGCGCCAGGTCCCCCTGGGCGGCACGGCCGTGATGCGGCGCGGCGCCTCGACCGTGCTGCTCGCGCCGGGCGCGGCCTTCGCCGACATTCGCCAGGGGCGAGTCGGCCCCTGAGGCAACCAATGCCCCCGCCAACGCGTCACAATGGGCGGGACCACGACCGAAAGGCCCGATCATGCGGCAGCGCCTCGCACTGTTGACGAGCATCGTCCTCGTCCTCGCCGCGTGCAGCAACGGCGCGCCGAGCGACGAGCCGGACGCAACACCGACCAGCGCCACGCCGACCGCAACAGCGACCCCGACCGACCAGGCGACGAGCACAGTCCGCGTGTGGGTCGCGCGCGCCACCCCGGACGCCGTGTGGGTCGAGCCGTGGGAATCGACCGGCGCGCGCACGATGGCTCCGGCGCGCCAGGCGTTCGAGCACCTGCTGTCGGTGCCGCCGGACAACCCCGCGCTGGCGACCATGGCGCCGGAGGGCACCGAGTTGCGTGGCGTCGACATCGACCGCGACACCGGCGTGCTGACGGTGGACTTGTCGCAGGAGGTCGATCTCCCGGGCACGGGGCACAGTTCGACGGAGGAAGTCGCGTTCGCCCAGCAGCTCGCCTACACCGCCACGCAGTTCGCGGGGGTGCGCTCGGTGCGGGTGTGGATCGAAGGCGAGCCGATCGAGGAGCTGTGGGGCCACCTCGACTGGAGCAGGCCGATCGAGCCCGACCCGTTCGCCTTGACGCCGATCACGATCGAGGAGCCGCGCTGGGGCTTCCGCCGCGAGGGCGTGGGTCCCCTGACGGCGTCGGGGCAGGCGAACACGTTCGAGGCGACCTTGGCGGTCCGGCTGATCGACCCCGACGGCGAGGTCGTCGAGGAGGAGTGGATCACGGCCACCTCGGGATCGGGCACGCGCGGCACCTGGACCTACGAGTTCGGCCCGCTCGGCAAGCGCGGCACCTGGGTCATCGAAGCCGAGGAGCCCGACCCCTCCGACGGCGAAGGCCGCGACCCCCTGATCGTCCGCACCGAGTTCCGCATCACCTGACGTACCCATGCACCCACCACCTCCGAGGCGCAGGTGGGTGCAACGAGCACGGGATACCGTCGCGGCTGCACCCACCTTGCGGTGGGTGCATGGGTACGAGGGTCAGGCGGGACGGAGGTGGTGGACGTCGCCCGCCGAGACCCGGTGGGTGACGCCGGCGCTGTCGCGCACCTCGAGCGCGCCGGTCGCAGCGATGCCCGTCGCCTCGCCCTGGAGCTCCGCACCGCCGAGGAGTTCGACGCGAACGGGACGGCCGATGGTCAGGCTGCGATCCCGGTAGCCGTCCAGGAACGCGGCGGGCAGGTCCTTGAACAGCTCGTAGCGCTGCGAGAACACGCCGAGCAGCGCGGCGAGGATGCGCCAGCGGTTCACCGGCAGGTCGGTGGCCTCGGCCAGGGAGATCGCCCCGGCCAGCTCCTCGGCCCGCTCGACGCCGCGCCAGTCGATGTTCAAGCCGATCCCGACGATCACCGCGCCTGGCACCGCCTCGACCAGCACGCCCGCCGCCTTGCCGCCGCCGATCAACAGGTCGTTCGGCCACTTGAGCCCCACCTCGACGTCGCGGCAGTAGCCCCCGGCGACCTCGGCCAGCGCCATGCCGGCGAGTAGCGGCAGCAACGGCAGCGACTCCGGTCCCACCGGCGGGCGCAGCAGCATCGAGAACGTCAGCGAACGCCGCGGGGGCGCCACCCAGGTGCGGTCCAGCCGCCCGCGGCCCGCCGACTGGTGCTCGGCGCCGACCACCAGGATCTCGGGCGCGCCCGCGGCGGCGCGGCGCGCGGCCTCGGCGTTCGTCGAGTCGAGCTCGTCATGCCATTCGACCGCCGCGACGGCGGACGGCCCCTCGACAAGGCTGCGCACCAGCTCGGGCGGCGGGGCGGACAGGCGGTCGGATTGTTCGGCGCTCACCGGCGCACCCTACAATCCGCGCCGACCCACACCCCATCCCACCCCACTGGAGCAAGCGCGTGGCCGACACCACGAAGCACAAGCTTGAGGAGTTCAAGCGGCGCGTCTACGAGGCGGAGCACGCGGGCTCCGAGCGCGCCATCGAGAAGCAGCACGCCAAGGGCAAGCACACCGCCCGCGAGCGCATCCACCTGCTGCTGGACGAGGGCTCGTTCGTGGAGACCGACCGCCTGGCGGTGCACCGCGCCTACGGCTTCGGGCTGGAGGACAAGCGCATCCCCGGCGACGGCGTCGTCACCGGCTGGGGCACGGTCGACGGCCGCCGCGTGTGCGTGTTCAGCCAGGACTTCACCGTCTTCGGCGGCTCGCTGGGCGAGGTCTTCGCCGAGAAGATCCACAAGGTCATGGACCTCGCGCTGACCATGGGCGTGCCGGTCATCGGCATCAACGACTCGGGCGGCGCGCGCATCCAGGAGGGCGTGGTCTCGCTCGCGCAGTACGGCGAGATCTTCATGCGCAACGTCAAGGGCTCGGGCGTCATCCCGCAGATCAGCGCGATCATGGGCCCCTGCGCCGGCGGCGCCGTCTACTCCCCCGCGATGACCGACTTCATCTTCATGGTGAAGGAGACGTCGCACATGTTCATCACCGGTCCCGAGGTCATCAAGACCGTGACCGGCGAGGACGTCACGTTCGAGGAACTCGGCGGCGCGATGTCGCACATGGCCAAGTCGGGCGTCACCCACTTCGCCAGCGACGACGAAGAGGCGTGCATCGAGGACATCAAGTACCTGCTCAGCTTCCTGCCGTCGAACAACCTCGAGGAGCCGCCGCGGGTCACCCCGACCGACGATCCGGAGCGCCTCGACCTCGACCTCGACGACTTCATGCCGGACAGCTCCAACGTCCCCTACGACATGCGCGACATCATCCGCCGCGTCGTGGACGACGCCGAGTTCTTCGAGGTCCAGCCGCACTACGCCGAGAACATCGTGTGCGGCTTCGCCCGCCTGGACGGCTACGCGGTCGGCATCGTCGGCAACCAGCCGATGCACCTGGCGGGAACGCTCGACATGACCAGCTCCGAGAAGGCCGGCCGCTTCGTGCGCACGTGCGACGCGTTCAACGTGCCGATCATCACGTTCGTGGACGTGCCGGGCTTCATGCCGGGCACGACGCAGGAGTGGGGCGGCATCATCCGCCGCGGCGCGAAGCTCTTGTACGCCTACTGCGAGGCGACCGTGCCGAAGCTGACGATCATCACGCGCAAGGCCTACGGCGGCGCGTACGTGGTCATGGGCTCCAAGCACTCGGGCGCGGACATCAACTTCGCCTGGCCCACCGCCGAGATCGCGGTCATGGGCGCCCAGGGCGCGGCGAACATCCTGTGGGGCAAGGAGATCGCCTCGGCCGACGACCCTGAGGCAAAGCGCGCGGAGCTCGTCGACCACTACGAGCACGAGCTGGCCAACCCGTGGAAGGCGGCCGAGCGCGGCTACGTCGACGACGTGATCGAGCCGGCCGAGACGCGCAAGCGTCTGATCCAGGCGCTGCACCTGACACGCACGAAGCGCCAGGCGCGCCCGCCGCGCAAGCACGGGAACATCCCACTGTGAGCGAGGACGGCCCGCGGCTGCGCATCGACGGCGGCGCGACGCCCGAGGAGGTCGCGGCGGTCACCGCCGCCGTGACCGTGCTGCTCGCGTCGGGCGGCGAGCCCGAAGCCGAGCACGCCTCCGGCTGGATGATTGCGGCGCGCCTGGAGGCCCAGGGTCACCCACAGGTGTCGACCTTGCGCCACCTCGCCGCCCACGCCACGACTCACTAGCGGCAGCGACTCCCCTCGCCGCTCGGGGGGGAATCGAGAGTAGGCCTTTCCGGTAGGACGGATTCGGCGAATCGTTGGGGAGCCGAACCTGCGGGTCACACGGGAAGAGCGCCTCCCGGCACCTTCTGCGCGGGTGCGGTCCGACACGACTTTCCCGGAGGTCTCATTCCATGCGTAGAGCCAAGTTCTCCCTCGGCCTGATTCTGGCCATCACCCTGTTCGCCTCAGCGGTCCCCGCTGCGGCGTCCCACCCTGCTCCATCGGCCGCCGTCGCCCATGAGGGGTGGGGACGCGTCTCGGGGGGGGCCTTGCCATCCTGCGGGATTGGGGCAGGCATGCTTACCTGTGCAAGTTCCGGAACTCATGAGATGAGTCTGGAAAGCATGTCTGGGTGCAATACGTTTGGGTCGCCGAGCGCAGATGTTCCCTTTGCTGTATGTGCCCTCCGAATGGACGGCATCCAGCTCACACCGGTCAACGGGGCGGGGCCGAACTGCCACATCTTCGGTGGGTCCGGCGGGCGAGGGATCTACCAGTATGAGGATAACGGCAACGAGGTCAGGGTCGAACTCAGCGACATCGGGTGGCAAGTCGCCCCGCTGCTGATTCCACTGACTGACGGTGCAGTTGAAAACTATCTAATCGCAATCAACGGGACCTACACCCACGACGGAATGTCTCGGCCATTCGTTGGCCATGTCGACGCTACGACGTCGGAATGCTTCAGTCCTTCTGACGGCGCCTTCTCGTGGAGTGTCGCTTCCCTCACCTTGCTGTAGGCAATGACCCTCGCTCGACAGGGCATGGGGCCCGGTAGACCCTCCCGGCGCAGGCGGCCTTCTGGCCGCCTGCGCACGTTCAGGGCCACTGCCCGCATCTCCGGACGAGGGAAACAACAGCGTGGAGCTGGGGGGCGAACCGCGAATCGCCCCCCAGCACACGTCAGTGGGCATGGGTCAATGCCGTACTGATCACTACCCGGAGCAACGGGTGCAACCTGCGGTGACTGACGTGAGGCGGACGACATGGCGAACAGGCGATATGACAGTGGGCGGATGCGGGGCTACGTGCAGCCTGGGCACTCGACCCCGTTCTCCATGCGCGCACTCGCCATGGCCGCGGCCGTATCGCTCATCGGCGTCCTCGCTCCGACCATGGCGATCGCGTCGGAGGAGTCGTCGTCAACGGCTGCGGCATCCGATTCCGCCATCGAGTCGACCGACGAGAAGTTCGACATCAGTTCGGATCCGGGGCTCTCAAACAACATGTGGGTGTGGCACAAGGGCCGTCGCGCGTACACGTTGACGCAGCCCCGGGACCCCGCCGGGGACGATACGACCGGCCGAAATGTGACCGTCGTCGTGGCTCGCAATCTGGACAGTGGCGGCGAGCTCGGGCGGACGACTTTGGATCACGCCTGGCAGGGGGAGTCGTCGGGCACTGATAAGCAGCTGCGAAACAAGGCCCGGCACTTGGCGGTGGATGAGGAGGGCGGCCGACTGTTCATGCCCTACCAGCATCCTCGCGACCAAAACGGCCAGGACAATCCGGTGAGAGCGCAGAACGACGGTAGCCGTTGCGCTTCAGCATTCTCGGCCACCCCTAGCACCGGTGGTGGGCCTTGTCTTTCGGGCGTGTTCGTGATCGACGCCACCACCTTGGCGGTGATCGCTCGGATCTCGTTGGGCGACATCACCGTGGACGGCGGCGTGCTGCTCGGACCGCGAATGGTGGCGATGAGCTACGCACCACCGGCGGGCCCGGAGGAGCGCGGCAAGGTGCTGCTGCTGGTGCGGGGAGACGACACCGACGCGCTGGGCGACGCGAACGGCGCCTTGCACTATGTGATCCAGATCGACCCGTCAGAAGAGCGGGTGGACTGGGTCGTCCGCGCGGAGGCGTGCCGTTCCAACCGCACACGCCGGATGGAACAGCGATTCATCTCCGCTGACGGTGGATATACCTTCGAGTCCGCTGACTACGCCCGCCGCATGAATGAAGGCGTCGTCTTCATGGGGGGTGGGCCGGGCGCCCGCGTGGTCTGGGTGGCGTGCTACCAGTCCAATCGGACGGCTGCGATCGTCAAGATCCCGCTGGACGCCAACGGGTCTCCCGCAGTGTTGCCCTATGCGCCTGGCGAGCCGGGCAGCGTGGTCGGCAAGACGCTTGAGGACCCTCGCACGCTGAACCAGGCCGATGTGCTGCGTCAGTCGTCTGCGGCGGGGCAGGAGGTGGTGGTCGGGCCGAAGGAGGTGCGCGAGTATCTCGCCGACACCGCCTCTGAGCGAATCCTGGCGCGCGTATTCGACAACGGCGCGGAGGTGTGGTGGGTGTTCGACGGGCGCAAGGGCGCGTTCCTGGGCACGATCGGCATCGGCCGCTACCCGGCGCTTGGGACCATCTCGGGGCTGGATCCCAGTTCAGGGCGGTTGTATGTCATGGCGCCTGATGTCAAGGCCGATGGATCCGGCCCGCAGGCGGTCGAGGGCGGGCTGTTCGTGGCGGACATCCGCCGCACGCCGGTGCCGCAGGCGGTGGTGTTCCCACACTTCGCGACACTGCTGCAACGCGAATACAACGTAATGCCGATCATTGTGGACTATGGCGACGGGGCCGCGGATACGCCGCGGCGGCTCCTGGTGCGCAAGGGTGATATCTGTTGCGACGGCAATGAGCTGGGGACATACGCGAAGATGGTGCGCAGCGCCAAGTGGTCCCCGTTCGCGTACGACGTGTTGATCGATCGGATGCCGATCACGTCGGATCCGGAAGCTGATCTGGCTTCGGGCCGCACGCTGGATTTGGACGAGGTGGAAGGGGTCACGCGGGCGTCGTTCGACGGTGCGGCGCGCGGGTTCGCGGCGCGGGCATTGTTCATCGGCGGTGCGACCGCGGCCGGTCGGGTGGGTCCGGCCGACCCCACTATCTACGACGACAGTCTTACGGAGTCCAGCCCTTCGGGCAGGGCCACCAACACCGGCAAGGAGCTGCGGACGAATGTGTCGGAGTGCCGCCGGTCGAACCGTCAGGTGGTGTTGGGGTTTGTGGGGCCGCGGGATTCGGCGGTGGTGGACGGCAATGGTTCGCGGGGTGGCGCGGAGGCGTTGGTGGTAGATTCAGGCACCCGCAGTGACATGGAGAGTCCGCTGTCGCGCTGCAGCGTCCACACCGCTCCCCGCTATGGGGTACAGGTCCCGCGGGTGTCGTCGGAGTGGGACGCATTGTGGTCGTCGGGCCTGTTTGGCCAGCCGCCGGTGGACGAGCCGAAGGTGCCGTGGCTGTTCGGCGACGGGCAGACGCAGTGTGTGTCGTCGGATGAGGAGCCGTCGGCGAGTTTCGGTGATCCGGTGACGGGCGCGTTCGCGTCGCAGGTGGACTGCGGCGCGGAAGAAGCGTCCGGGTTCGGCTACGCCCGGGGGGTGGGGGCGCAGGGCGTGTCCGTGTCCGAGGCGGTGTCGAAGTTCCGCATCTACCGTGACCCGGGGCGCGGGATCGTGTCACGGGTGGAATCGATCGCCCGCGGGATCGACATCGGCGGCATGGTGAAGATCGACACGATCCGCGGGGTGGCGGAGTCGTGGGCGAACGGGCACAACCAGCCGGTGGGTCCGGCCCAACGCGAAGCCGGCTATGACCCGAACTGCGATTTCGAGCGCACCGCAGGCACGTGTTTCTCCCGCCACATCTTCGGCGTGAAAACACCTGTTTATTCGTGTGGGCCGTGCGGGGACGAGCAGGCCCTGGTCAACGGGATCTCCAAAGCGATGGGCGCGTACGCGCGAGTGCGCCTGCGCAACCCTGACGAGACGCTGCGCAAGGGCTCGGAGAACGGCTATGTCGCCGCGATCCAAAAGCCCGCCCACGAACGCTTCGGTGACGTGGTCCTCAACGACGACCTGCTCCAGACGGTCGTCCCGGTGTTGGAGATCGTCCGCTACGCCCCACCGGGGTTTCGCCCACCTTCGAACCCGGCGTTTTCAACAGATGGCCCAGCGGTGCGCGGGTTGCAGGTGTATCAGTTCGCCGGCGTCGAAGTCTCGTCGTCGTACGGAATCCAGTGTCTGTTGGTGTATGACGCGGCGACGAACACGTGCGGCGCGGAACCGCAGCAGGCTGGGTCGATCACGGTCAGCCTCGCCGACGGCGACGGCACGCCGCTGGCCGGCGGCGCGTTCGAGGTCCGCGCCGACCGTGACACCGACGGCGTCGTCGGTTTGGTCGACACGCTCGTCACCGACGGGGCGTGCGTCACCGCCGCCGACGGTGTCGGCACGTGCACGTTCACCGGCCTGCCCCCCGGGGCCTACCTGGTGTCCCAGACCGCCGCCCCTGCCGGCTATGGGCGCGTCGACGAGCCGTTCGTCGTCGACCTCGCCTCCGGTGAGGCGCGCACCGTCGCGTTCACCAACACCACCAGCCTGTCCGCCATCAACCTCCACGCCACCGACGACGCGGGCCAACCCGTCGCCGGCGCGGTGTTCGCCGCCTACCCCGACCCCGACGCCGACGGCAAAATCGCCCCCGACACCCAACCGGCCGCCACGTGCACCACCGACACGTCAGGCACGTGCACCATGCAGGTCCCCGCCGGCAGCTACGTGCTCGTGCAAACCGCCGCACCCGCCGGCCTGCAACCGATCGAACCCGTCGCGTTCACGTTCGCCACCGGCGGGCAGACCGCCGCCGTCGGCGTCGTCAACTACCCGCCCGACACGCGCGCCGCACCACCGGCCGCATCACCCGTGTACAGCCCGCCGGTGCACACCGCACCCCCTCAGGAAACCGTCACCGACTACCAGCCCACCACCGAGCCCCTCGAACCCGAGGTCAGCCTGCCAGACCAACTCGGCGGCACCATCGTCCGGGTCATCCGCGCACCCGGCGACGCACTGCGCCTGCTCACCCGCGACCCCCTGCAAGCCACCGCCTGGACCGCCGCCCTCGCCCTGTTCGCCCTCGCCCTGCTCGCCGTCCAACGCCGCCACACGCTCACCCGGCTGGCCTACGCGCCCGCAGGCCAGCCGACCACCCCAGGAGGACGGCCCCCCGCCGGACCCGGCAGCGGTCACCAGCCCGCGAAGCGCCCCAGCGGGCCACCGTCCGGACACGACCGTGGCGGTCGAACGGGCCCCCCCACCGCGACACCGAGCAGCGTTTCAGCCACACCGACGGCCGCGACCGCCAACTCGACGCTGCTCGCGAGCGCCACCACCACGTCGGTCCTCGAACGGCCCGTCCCCACCGGCGCCGCTCCATCTATAACGGACCACGTCACCGCCCGCGTGGTCGCCGCCACCGACTCGCCCGGCCTGGCGATGCTCATCTGCGACAAGCTGACCGCATCCGAACACTGCGAGATCCTCAGCATCGTTGATTCCCTCGCCGACCTGCGCGCCGCCGTGGCCGCGACCGAACCCAGCGTCGTCATCGTCGACCTCACGCTGGCGCCGGACGGCCGCGAAGACATCTGCGAGACACTCGAGGACATCCACCCCTATGCCCGCACCATCGGCCTGATCCCCGGCGGCAAAGGCGCC
>Ga0299913_10003288_pt1 | contig 13170 bp, 10 predicted proteins | sample RVTome_9_FD_201360 | JGI IMG/M metagenome (GOLD analysis project Ga0299913, IMG submission 201360) | Soil microbial communities from uranium-contaminated site in the Upper Colorado River Basin, Wyoming, United States - RVT155D38 (version 2) ... | reverse complement strand
GTGCACGAGGGCTCCTGCTGTAATCTCCTTCGCCTCGAACAGGGAAGAGGGGCGCAAACTGTCGGGAAACAATGCCCGAGCGACGGCAACAAAGGCGCGGTAGGGCTCCTTTGCCCGAAGGACAGTAACGGGCGCCGGGATGTCGTCTTCGAAGCGCTCGCTGACAAGGCACGCCTCCGCCGCCGTCAGGTGGAGGCGATCGCGGTAGTCGGCATTGTCGAAGAAGATCAGATCACCGGGACCGGCGCGATCGAGCGGCGCGATGTTGGAAATAACGCGGTTGAGCGGGGCCCCGGCGCGAGGCATCGCGCCCGTGAGCTTCGCAACGTCACCGATCGTCAGCGCACATGCCGACTTGAAGAGCAGCGCCTTGGTCATGCGGCGGCCGCAAGGCGTACGGGATCAGAACTTGGTCCCGCCGCCGAAGCGGAATTCCTGGACCCGGTCGTAGCCGGCCTTCGACAGCGGGATTGCATAGTCAAACCGGAGGGGGCCAAACGGCGAGTCCCAAATCAGGCCGACACCGACCGAACTGCGGATGGTCATCCCATCGCCCCAACATGCCGGCCCAAGCGGCGTTGGCGCACGGCGCACATCCGCAGTTCCAGGCGAACAGCCCAGGATCTCGGCGGTCGATGTCCGGAAGGTCGGCCCCTGGTAGTCCCAGAGCGAGCCAACGTCGGCAAAGGCTGCCAAGCGCATCCCCGCTTCCTTCGGCACGAAGTACATGGGGATCTGAAGCTCCGCCGAGGCGCCCCAGAACAATGTGCCGCCGATGGCGTCATTGGTTGTACCCGGCGTCAAGTCGCGCGGACCGAAACCCGACGGGGCGAAACCGCGCACCAGATTCGGGCCCATCTGGAAGTGGTTCAGCATGCTGAGTTGTCCGCTGCCCCAATTGGTGACGTGTCCACCTTGCACGCGGATGAAGCCGATCAGGTCGCCGAACAATTCGTGATAGTAGCGCGCATCGACCGTGGTGCGCATGAAGTTGACGTCGCCCCCGAGGCCGGCGAAGTCCTGGCGCAACTCGGCTAAAACGCCGCTGGTCGGGTTCTTGTTGTTGTCGAGTGTGTTGTAGGCCAGCGAATAGCCGATCATCGAGGTGAACAGCGCTCCCTGCGCCAGCGCAATTTTCACCGGCAGCGATGCCTCGCCGTCAAGGTAGCAGCTTCCGGGCGCGGCGCCGTTAGGAGGGTTGGGCGTGTGGAAGAAGGCCGCCGGCCGATTGTTGTTGCAGTTCAAGAACTGCGACGGCAGCGTAATCTCTTGCGAGTATGCCGAGTAGCGCACCTGGAACGTCAGGTTCTCAGTCAGCCCAAAGCCAAGACGGAGCCCACCGCCATACGTCTCCGTATCGTAGGACACGTAGTTCGAGGCCTGAGTCTGCTTGGCGTAGAGATCGATGCCGAACGCCAGACGATAGTCGAGCAGATATGGCTCGACGAAGGAGAATTCGATGCCGCGCGTGCGCTGCCCGTAGGTGACCGCCGCCCGCGCATAGAGGCCGCGGCCGAGGAGATTGCGTTCGGCCACGCTGACTTCGGCAATGAAGCCGTCGGCCGTGGAATAGCCGCCCGCCACCGAGAACTCGCCGGTCGACTGCTCTTCGACCAGGACGTTGATCACGACCCGGTCAGGCGCCGACCCGGGCTCATTGGTGATCTTGACGGTCTTGAAGTAGTTCAGGTTCTTGAGCCGCCGCTCGGCTCGATCGATCAGCGCGCGGTTGTAAGCGTCGCCTTCCGCGATATCGAACTCGCGGCGGATGACATAGTCGCGCGTGCGCGTGTTGCCCCGGACATTGATGCGCTCGATGTAGACGCGCGGCCCCTCTTCCACGATGAAGGTGAGGTTGACCGTGCGCTTGGCGAAATCGCGATCACCGAGCGGCCGGACGGCCGCAAAGGCGTAACCAAGTTTGGCCGCCTCGATCGTCATATCCTCGATCGACTTTTCGACCGCCTCAGCGTTGTATACGTCGCCTGCGCCTACCCGCAGCCGCGAGCGCAAGGCCGCCGAGGAAATGCTGCGGACATTCGATTGAACGTTGACGGTGCCGACCCGGTATTGCGGTCCCTCGTCGATCACGAAGGTGACGATGAAGCCCTTTTCCTTTTCATCGTACCGCGCCGTCGCCGAAAGGATACGCACGTCCGCATAGCCGTGCTTCAGGTAAAAGCGGCGCAGCAGGTTGCGGTCCGATTCGACACGATCGGGATCGTAGATATCGTTGGTCTGCAGGAAGCTCAGCAGATTGCTCTCGGTCGTCTTGATGACGTCGCGGAGCCGCCAACTGGAATAGGCCTTGTTGCCGACGAAGTCGATCGACTTGACGCCGGTCTTGTCGCCTTCGTTGATTTCGAAGATCAGGTCGACGCGATTGTTCGGCCGCTCGATCATCTTCGGCGTTACGGTGACGCCGTAGCGGCCGTTGCGCCGATAGATTTCGACAATGCGCTGTACGTCCGCCTGCACCCGCGGGCGCGAGAATGTGCCGCGCGGCTTCGACTGCACTTCCGCGGAAAGCTGCTCGTCCTTGGTCTTCTTGTTGCCTTCGAATGCGACGCGGTTGATTACCGGGTTCTCGACCACGGTAATCCGCAGACGGCCGCCCGGCCGGTCGATTCGGACGTCTTGGAACAGACCAGTTGCGTACAGCGCTTTGATGCCGGCGTCGATCTTGCCGGCATCAAGCCGCTCACCGGGGCGGGTGCGGAAATACGAGCGGATCGTGTCGGGTTCGACGCGCCGATTGCCCTCGACGACGATCGAGGAAGCCGTTTGGGCCTGGGAAACCGTGGCCGTCGCGACCGATGCCCCCACGCACGCGACCGCCACGCTCCCGAGGACGAAGCTGGCGAGGCCAAGCCCCCGGACCATTCCCAACAATGTCATGCCTCACGCGTCCCTGATCCCAGCGGCTTCGACGTCGGGCACTCCCCAGGATTCGCCCGATACCGGGCTATTCTTCTACAGAGTTTTGCGGTCTCTGCAAACCGCGATTCACCATGTGGAATCGCCCCTAGGGTTAAAAAAACATCACCAATTCACAGTGTTAGGATGTCCACAGGTTTACGAGATGCCGGATGTCGTTGAACGTCGCGAACAGCATCAGCATCAAGACAACCGCAAGTCCGATCCGGAAGCCGAACTCCTGCGCACGATCGGACAGCGGCCGGCGCCGTACGGCCTCGATGGCGTAAAACATCAGATGGCCACCATCGAGCAGCGGGATGGGAAATAGGTTCAGCAGGCCGATCGAAACCGACAAAACCGCCGCCAAATGGAGCAAAGCGACCAGTCCTGCGGTGGCCACCTGGCCTGAAACCTGAGCGATGCGGATCGGACCGCTGAGCTGATCCGCTGCTTCGCGGCCGACGACCACGCCCCCGATGTATGACAGCGTGCGCTCAACCACGAACCATGTTTCGCTCACGCCGAGGGCGATGGCGTTCAGCGGATCGACACGCTCCACCTTGAGATCTCCGGGAGCCATGGAGCGGCTAATCCCCAGGACCCCCATCCTATGTGTATTTCCGAAAGAATCTTTGATCTCTCTGAGCGTCGGCGTGGCCCTTAGCGCAAGCACCTGGCCGCCGCGATCAACGTCGATCGTCAGCGTCTCCCCAGCGCTGATGCTGACGACCCGCTGCATTTCGGAGAAGCTGTTGATCTTGTGCCCGTCGATGGCGAGGACGACATCGCCCGGTTTGAAGCCGGCCGCCGCCGCCGGGCTTTCCGGTTGCACGGTGTCCACGCGCGCCGCCGTCGACTGTTTGCCGTGGAACATGAAAACGCCGGCAAAGATAACGATCGCGAGGAGGAAATTGGCGATGGGGCCGGCGGCCACTACCGCGGCGCGGGCACCCACGCTCTTGTGGAAGAAGCTGTCTCGCCGCTCCGATTCTGTCATGGCAGCAAGCTGCTCGCTATCGGGAATGCTTGCAGCATTCTCGTCGCCAAGAAACTTCACGTATCCGCCCAGCGGGATCGCGGAAATTTTCCACCGGGTTCCATGCCGATCATTGAAGCCGACCAGCTCGGGGCCGAAGCCGATCGAGAACACCAGAACGCGGACTCCGCACCAGCGCGCCACCAGGAAGTGGCCCAACTCATGGAAGAACACCACGATGGTCAGGACAAAGAGAAAAGGAACGATATATCCGATGAATCCGTTGCCCAGGATGCTGAGCCCGGCCACAACAAAACTGAAATCCATGACTGACCTCACCCTTCCCGGCTTCGCCGGTGTTGCCACGGCTCCTAGGATGCCTTTGCGGCAATTTCGGGCAAGAGGTAACCGGCCATTAACCTTGTATCATGGTCAACGGCGAGCGCGTCCTCGGCGCTGTTGAGTTCCCTCGCAAGGCCCTCGCTACGCTCGAGGGTCGCCGCTACGAGAGCAGAAATACCCCCGAACGAAAGGCGGCCATCCAGGAAAGCCGCGACGGCGACCTCATTGGCGGCATTGAGAATCGTTGTCGCCGCCTCACCGGCCTCGAGGGCTTGACGCGCCAATGCGAGAGCTGGAAATCGCCCAGTGTCGGGGGCCTCAAATGTGAGGGTAGCCACCTGCACGAGATCGAGCCGTGGAGCGGGCCCGTTGATGCGCTCCGGCCAAGCCAGACAGTGGGCGATCGGAATACGCATATCGGGGGCGCCGAGTTGGGCCACAACAGAGCCGTCGCAGAACTCGACAAGTCCATGTACGACCGACTGCGGATGCACCAGGACGTCGATTTGTTCGGAAGGAAGTGCGAACAGATGATGGGCCTCGATTAACTCGAGGCCTTTGTTCATCAACGTCGCGGAGTCGATCGTCACCTTCGGCCCCATCGACCAGTTAGGATGCCGCAGCGCCTGAGCAGGCGTGGCAGCGGCAATCGCTTCCCGATCCCAGGTGCGGAACGGACCACCCGATGCTGTGAGGATCACACGCCGCACGTCCTCGCGCCGACCCGCCCCCATTGCCTGAAACAAGGCGTTGTGTTCGGAGTCGACCGGCAACACGGTCGCGCCGACCGCGGCCGCGCGGCGCATGAACAAGCCACCAGCACAAACCAGGCATTCTTTGTTAGCGAGCGCGATGGTGGCGCCGCGCTCGAGCGCGGCAAGCGTTGGCCTGAGTCCGGTGGCACCGGAGATCGCGGCCATCACCCAGTCGGCTGATCGCTGAGCTGCTTCCACGAGCGCCGTTTCACCGGCGCCGGCGGCGATTCCCGATCCGCCGAGAGCATCCTTCAGCGCATGGTAGGCGTTGGCGTCTGCGACAGCTGCGAATCGTGCGCCGAGATCGCGGGCAAGCTTGGCAAGCGCTACGGCGTTGCTGCCCGCGGTGACCGCTTCAACCTGATAGCGGGAACGGTTGCGTGAGATCAGGTCAACCGTGCTGGTCCCAATGGATCCGGTCGCACCCAAGATCGTGACCGTGGCGCCCGCACTCGCCGGCGCCGGCCGCGATGTGCTTCTAGCCGTCATGGTCACCATTGCAACAAACCCTGTCCTGCGTGACTGATACCTGCCCGCCCGACACCGTAGACCGCCGCGAGCACGGCCGCGACAATAAATCCGTCAAGCCGATCCATAAGTCCACCGTGCCCAGGGATGATGTGGCCGCTATCTTTGGCGTCGAAGCGCCGTTTCACCGAGGACTCGAACAGGTCGCCCGCCTGGGCGGCAATCGACAGTCCCAGTCCGACCGCAAGCACGTGCCATTCATCGCCGGGACTGACGAAACGGGCAACGACCCACCCTGCCAGGGCGGCTGCGGCTGCACCGGCAAGCGCTCCCGACCAGGTCTTGTTCGGGCTGACGCTCGGCCAGAGCTTTGGTCCACCGATCGCGCGCCCGATGAAATAGGCGACGATATCTGTCGCCCAGACGACCCCAAATATCAGGATGATGGCGGCAAAGCCCCACTGTGGATCCTGCCGCACGACTAGGGGCGCCACCAAAAGCGAGCCCGCGTACAGCACCCCAAATCCTACCCAGGTACCGCGACCGGCGGGCGCCACGACATTCGTCGCTGCGGCGCCCAGAAAAATAACAATGAGGGCGGCGAGGTAGCGCCCCGTTGCCGACAATGCGAGCGCGAGTCCCAGCGCGCCGACACCGGTAAACATGACCATTCGGGCGGCCGTAACGGCTACCAGTGAGGACCACTCCCACCAGACACCGAACGCCGCCAACCCCCAGAACACGGCGAACGGCACGCCGCCGTACCAAGCGGCGCCAATCGCAAGCGGCGCAAGTACCAAAGTCGATAGGATCCGAAGAACGAGGTTGGAGCGGCCGGATCCGGGCTTGCTCGAAGGTGGCGCCTGCGCGCTGCCGGCCACGGTCTACGATCCCGCCCGCGCGACCAAACCGCCGAAGCGCCGCTCGCGCCGGTGATACTCGTCGATCGCCACCTCAAGCGCTGCGCGATCGAAGTCCGGCCAAAAAATTGGCATGAACACAAGCTCGCTGTAGGCGCCCTGCCACAAGAGAAAGTTCGACAGGCGCTGCTCGCCGCTGGTGCGGATGATCAGGTCGGGATCGGGAAGTCCCGCGGTGTCGAGCGATGCGCCGAGCCGATCGGCTGTGATGTGCTCCGGGTCGAGCCGACCCTCACGCACCTCGCGGGCAAGCTTTTGCGCAGCCCGCGCAATCTCCTGACGGGAGCCATAATTGAAGGCGACCACGACCGTCAGGCCGGTATTGGCCTTGGTCAAGGCTTCCGCCTCCTCGACCAGACCGCGAATATCAGGGGAAAGGTCGTCACGTTCGCCGATCACGAGCACGCGTACATTGTTTCGGTTGAGATCGGCGAGGTCGTTGCGGATGAACAGGCGCAGGAGCCCCATCAAATCCCGGATTTCCGACTGCGGACGCGACCAGTTTTCGGCGCTGAACGAGAAGATCGTCAGAAAATCGATACCAAGCTCTCCTGCGGCCCGCACGGTGCGGCGCAATGCTTCAACGCCGCGGCGATGGCCCTCCCGGCGGGGCAATCCGCGTGCCTCGGCCCAACGGCCATTGCCGTCCATGATGATTGCGACATGGCGGGGCGTAGCCGTGTCGGAAGACTTGAGGCTCGGCAGAGGCGTTTGAGGCATCGATCGTGCAGGCCTCCGGCCTGACTTTCTAAGGCGTGTTCCCGAAACGAGTCGGTCCGGGTCTCAGGGGATCGGGTTTCTTCAAACCGTCAGGATTTCTTTTTCCTTCGTGGCGAGCATCTGGTCGACTTCGGCGATGGTCTGGTCCGTCGCTTTCTGCACTTCCTGCCCTAACCGGGTTTGATCATCCTCGCTGATCTTCCCATCCTTCTGAAGCTTCTTCAGTACGTCGAGCCCGTCTCGGCGAACATGGCGCACCGCAACCCGCGCCGCCTCGGCGTATTTATGTGCGACCTTCACCAGTTCCTTACGGCGCTCTTCATTGAGTTCGGGAATGCGCAAGCGTAACACTTGGCCTTCCGTCGCCGGCGACAGCCCGAGATTAGAGTTGACGATCGCTTTTTCGACCGCATGCACCAACGACTTGTCCCACACTTGCACGCTGAGCAGGCGCGGCTCCGGCACGCTGACAGTGGCAACCTGGTTGAGCGGCATGTGGCTCCCATAGGCCTCGACCTGCACCGGCTCAAGGAGGCCTGCCGAGGCGCGGCCCGTGCGCAGGCCACCCAGTTCGTGCTTGAGCAGGGTAGTGGCCCCGTGCATGCGCCGCTTGAGATCTTCGATATCGTGGGTTGTGGCTGCCATGGCGCCCTCACCTGATTTCCGGCGGACGGCCGATCAAGGGCTTTGACCGGCTGTCAGTCAAACGACCGCCTATCCGCCGACGATGGTCGCGCGCCCGTCGCCTCGCAAGACCCGTTCCACGGCGCGCGGCTCTCGGATCGAGAACACGATGATAGGCATATGGTTTTCCCGGGCAAGGGCGAAGGCTGCGGCATCCATGACCTTCAGGTCGCGCGACAGCGCCTCCTGATGCGTCAGCCGGTCAAAGCGGGTCGCCTTGGGGTCGGTCTTCGGGTCGGCGCTGTAGACACCGTCGACATTCGTGGCCTTGAGCACGGCTTCGGCATCCAGTTCGGCCGCCCGTAGCACGGCGGTCGTATCCGTGGTGAAGAAAGGATTTCCGGTCCCTGCGGCCAGCACGACGATCCGGCCCTCGGCGACATACTCGAGCGCCCGGGCTCGGGTGTAGAGTTCGCAGACTTCCGGCATCGCCAGGGCCGACAATGTCCGCGCCGGCTGCCCCGCGGCTTCAAGCGAAGCCTCCAATGCCAAGCCATTCATCACCGTGGCAAGCATGCCCATGGTGTCGCCGGTTGGGCGCGATACGCCCCGTTTCGATACCTCGATGCCGCGGAAAATGTTTCCGCCGCCGACAACGACGGCGAGCTCAACGCCCATTGTCCGTGTCGCCACGAGGTCAGCGGTGATGCGCTCAAGTGTCGGCTGGTGAATGCCAAATCCATCCGGCCCCGCCAGCGCCTCGCCGGAGATTTTAACGACCACGCGGCGATAAGCGGGTTCGGACATGCTGAGACCGCTTTCTTCGAATGCGCCCCGTCCGTGGAGCAGCGTCGGATCGCAGCGGTTTGGCACAAGAAGAATGCCGGAACAATCGGCCGTGGCCGATTATTCCGGCATTTCAACATGATCGCGGGAGTTAGGCCTCGGCCTCACTCCTGTCGATTCCCTCCCCGACGGCATAGCGGAGGAAACCGGTGATCTTGATCGGACCGCCGACCTTGCCCTCGGCCTCCTTCGCAGCCTGGGCCACGCTCTTGCCAGGGTCGTGGATGAAAGCCTGATCGACCAGGCAGGCCTCCTTGTAGAAGGTCTTCAGGCCCGACTCGACGATCTTCTCGATCACGTTGTCAGGCTTGCCCTGCTGCCGGAACTTCTCCGCCAGAATGTCCTTCTCGCGCGCGACCACCGCCGGATCGAGGCCCTTGGCGTCGAGCGCCTGCGGGTTCGCTGCCGCCACGTGCATGGCGATCTGCTTGCCGAAGGCCGCAAGCTCGTCCGCCTTGCCGCTCGACTCGAGTGCAACCAGCACGCCGATCTTGCCAAGGCCGTCGCCGACCGCGTTGTGCACGTAGCTCGCGACCACGCCCTGCCCAACCGACAACGAGTCGGCGCGGCGCAGGGTCATGTTCTCGCCGATCTTGGCGACCGACTCGGCAATCGCTTCGTCGATGGTGATGCTGCCGACCTTCGCGGCCTTGATTGTGGCGACATCGGTGCCGACGCCGAGCGCCACCTGGGCGATCATCTTCACCAGACCCTGGAACAGATCATTGCGTGCGACGAAGTCGGTCTCGGAATTCACCTCGACCAGCACGCCTTTGGTGCCGCCGAGCATCACGCCGATCAGGCCTTCGGCGGCGACGCGCCCGGCTTTCTTGGCGGCCTTGGATAGCCCTTTCTTGCGCAGCCAATCGATGGCGGCTTCCATGTCGCCGCCGGTCTCGGCGAGCGCGCCCTTGCAGTCCATCATCCCCGCGCCGGTCTGCTCGCGGAGCTCCTTCACCATCTGTGCTGAAATTGCAGCGGTCATTCGAACCCTCTTATGGTCGTGCGGAGGCGGCGTCTGGTTACGCTGCGCCCGCGTCACATCTCTGACGGTTTTGTCTCAACACCCCGAACGCGGGGCTTGCGGAGGGCGGGCGAGCCGTCCTTATTCGGTTTCCGCGGTCAGTTCCTTGGCCTGCGCCACCCAGCCGTCGACGCGGCCTGGAAGGCCGACTTCTTCGCCGACGTTGTGCGCGGCCTTTCCGCTCAGGTCGGCGATCTGCCAGTAGTGGAAGATCCCGAGATCGTTGAGTTTCTTCTCGATCGCCGGCGAAACGCCGGTGAGCTTCTTCAGGTCATCGGCAACGCCGCGCGGTCCCGACAGCGCCTCAAAGCCCAGTCCCTCGCTCTGCGGCTCGGGTAGCGCCTCGGGGACAGGCTCGGCCGCGGCACCGACGTCAATTCCTGCGTCGCCTTGCGCGCGCGAAATGCCGTCGATCGCGGCCTTGGCGATCAGGTCGCAATAAAGGCTGATCGCGCGACTGGCGTCATCGTTGCCGGGCACGACGTAGTTGATGCCATCGGGATCGCAGTTGGTGTCGACCACGGCGGCGACCGGCACATTCAGCCGCCGCGCTTCCTTGATCGCGATGTCCTCCTTGTTGGTGTCGATCACGAACAGGAGGTCCGGCAGCCCGCCCATGTCCTTGATGCCGCCAAGGGCGCGGTCGAGCTTGTCGCGCTCGCGCTGCAAGGTCAGCCGCTCTTTCTTGGTGTAGGCCTGTGCCTCGCCCGATCCGAGCATCTCCTCGAGCTTGCGTAGCCGCGAGATCGACTGGGAGATGGTCTTCCAGTTGGTCAGCGTGCCGCCGAGCCAGCGCGAATTGACGTAGTACTGCGCGCAGCGCTTGGCCGCGTCCGCGACCGGGTCCTGCGCCTGCCGCTTGGTGCCGACGAACAGGATACGCCCGCCTTTGGCGACGGTGTCGCTGACGGCTTGCAGCGTCCGATGCAGCATCGGGACCGTCTGGGCCAGGTCGACGATATGAATGTTGTTGCGGGCGCCGAAGATGTAACTCTGCATCTTCGGGTTCCAACGGTGGGCCTGATGGCCGAAATGCACGCCAGCCTCGAGCAGCTGGCGCATCGTGAAGTCAGGAAGCGCCATAACATTCTCCGGTTTGTCCGCCGCGGACCCGTGAGCCTCGGAAACGAGCTGCCTCGCGCCGGGGCCACCGGACGGCCAAAAGCCAAGATCCGCGTGTGAGATGGCGTGCATATAACTGCGCCCGGGCCCGGAAGCAAGGCGCGGATGGTCGGATTCGGACCCGGATTGGGCTAGGCGGCAAGCCAAATTGGCCCTACGCTCATGCCATCAGACAGCAAACGGGGGCGACCGTATGCTTCAATCGACTTTGGCCGCTTTGGCGGCCCTTTGGCTGTTGGGTGGGCCGGCCCTGGCCCAGGCCGACTACCCCAATAAGCCCGTCAAGATCATCGTTCCGGCCGCCGCGGGCGGCGGAACCGATACCACCGCCCGGATGATCGCCGATCATCTGTCCAAGACCATGGGGCAGAACTTCATCGTCGAGAACCGCGGCGGCGGCGGCGCCTTGATCGGCACCGAGGCGGCGGCGAGATCGCCCGCCGATGGCTACACCCTGCTCATGACACCGAGCACGCTCACCACGATGCATATCGTGCGCAAGGCGATGCCGATCAATGCCGTGCGCGATTTTACGCCGATCACTCAGTTCATCGTGCTGCCGCAGGTGCTCGTGGTGCATCCTTCGGTGCCCGCGAATACATTCTCGGAATTCATCGCTTTGGCCAAGAAAGAGCCGGGCAAGCTCAGCTACGGCTCCGCCGGTCCCGGCACGGCGCCCCACATGGCCATGGAGTTGTTGAAGAGCAAGGCTCAGGTCGACATCAATCATATTCCGTACCGCGGCGTCGCGCCGGCTTTGCAGGATATTCTTGGCGGGCGCGTCTCGGGGATGATCGTCAACGTTTTGATCGCCAAGCCCCATATCGAGGCGGGCAAGCTGCGCGCGCTTGGGGTTACCTCGCTGCAGCGTTCGCGCTCCTTGCCGAATGTTCCCACCATCGCCGAGAGCGGCCTGCCCAACTACCGCGCACTGCAATGGTTTGGGATGGTTGCTCCGGCGGGCACGCCGCAGCCGATCGTCGAGCGGCTGCAGAAGGAGATTGCGGCCGTGCTCAATACCCCGGCGATGCAGAAACGATTGGAGATCGAAGGGGCCGATCCGGTCGGTAACACCGCCGCCGAGTTCGGGAAGGTGATCAAAGACGAGATCGCCATGTGGGAAGGCGTCGCCAAAGCTGCCGGCATCAAGCCGCAGTAAGCTCGGCTTGCCTGCGAAACGGTTCCTCGCTGACAATGAAATTGGTAAAAGGCTGTGACGGCAGTGCGCCCAAGCGCACACCGCGCACACGGCATGAAGTCCGTGGCGATCATGGGAGGACAAGATGGCTGCTCGTATCCTGACGACGCATGTGGGAAGTTTGCCGCGCCCGGCAAAGATCATCGAGCACAACCACAAGCGCGCCACCGGCGAGAAGATCGACGAGGCGGAATTCGATCGAGCGCTCAGGGACGCTGTGATCGAGACGGTGCAGAGGCAGAAAGAGGCCGGCATCGATCTCATCAACGACGGCGAGTTCGGTCATACGATGGGATGGGACTACGATTACGGCTCATGGTGGTCGTACGTCGTCAGGCGGCTCAGCGGCGTCGAGGTCGAAGAGAAGCCACTCTGGATGCAGACGCTGACCGCGCAGATGAAGAGCGGACTCGCGCCCAAGGACTTCACGGTTGGGGAGTGGCTGGATCGCCGCGACTGGGCCATCTTCCACGACGCTTACATGGACCCCCGCTCCGGATGTGCACTGCCCGAGCAGTTCATGACTCACTACAGCCCGATCGTCACCGGCCCGATCAGCTACAAGGGTCAGGATGCGATCCAGCGCGACATCGCCAACCTGAAGGCCGGACTCCAAGCAGCAGGAATCAAAAAGGGCGGCTGGATGAATTCGGTCGCACCGGCAAGCTGCTCGCGCATGGCGAACAATCACTACAAGACAGAAGAGGAATTGATGTACGCCTGCGCGGACGCGATGCGCGAGGAGTACAAGGCGATTGTCGATGCCGGTCTGATCGTGCAACTCGACGATCCCGCGATCGGCGAGAACTGGGACCAGCAGAAGAACGAGCCAAGCGTCAAGGGCTACCGGCGCTACACGCAGATGTGCATCGAGGCGCTGAACTATTCGATCCGCGGAATGCCGTCCAACATGATCCGCTTCCACCTGTGCTGGGGAAGCTGGCATGGTCCGCACACGACCGATATCCCGATGAAGCATCTCGCGGACCTGATGCTGAAGGTCAACGCGGACGACTATTCCTTCGAGGCGGCGAACGTGCGCCACGAGCACGAGTGGAAGCTGTGGAAGGACATCAAGCTCCCTTCCGGCAAACGCGTCCTGCCTGGCGTCGTCACGCACTCGACCAACGTGATCGAGCACCCGGAGGTCGTCGCCGACCGTATCGAGCAATGGGCGAACGTCGTCGGTGTCGAGAGCCTGGTCGCTTCCACCGACTGCGGGCTCGGCGGCCGCGTACATCCGCAGGTCGCCTGGG
>Ga0299913_10003286_pt1 | contig 13172 bp, 5 predicted proteins | sample RVTome_9_FD_201360 | JGI IMG/M metagenome (GOLD analysis project Ga0299913, IMG submission 201360) | Soil microbial communities from uranium-contaminated site in the Upper Colorado River Basin, Wyoming, United States - RVT155D38 (version 2) ... | reverse complement strand
CCCGGCGCGGCACCCCCCGGGCCGGGCTGGTCGCGTCGTTCGTGGTCAGCGACCACCAGCTGGCCGAGCTCCGCGACCGGGCCGCCGAGGACCCCCTGCCGGTCAGCGTGGTGATCGGCGCCGGTGCCGGCGGCATCGCCCCCGCCGCCCACACCGCGAAACGGCTCGGCGACGTGATGCTGCACGGTCTCGAGGTCGCGCTGCGGGACCCGGATGACCTGCCGGGCAACGCCCGCCGGGTGATCGCCGGCGTCGACCAGGCCCGCGCCGAGGGCTGGCTCGAGGAGGAGACCCCGGTCCACGTGGAGCTCCCCGCCGGTCCGCCCACCGCGGGCTGGCTGGCGGCGGCTGACGAGGTCGCGGCCCTCGCCGAGCAGGGCCTGCGGTTGAAGTTCCGCACCGGCGGGGTGGACGCGCACCTGTTCCCCGACGCCGCCACGCTCGCGGCGTGGATCGACGCCGCCCTGGACCGCGAGACGGCGTTCAAGTGCACCGCCGGCCTGCACCACGCGCTGCGCCACACCGACCACGCCACCGGGTTCGAGCACCACGGCTTCCTCAACGTGCTGGTCGCGACGCGCGCCTGCTTCGACGGCGCCGACCGCGAGGAGGTCGCCGCAGTCCTCGAGGAACGCGCGGCCGACCCGCTCTTCGCCCGGTGGCAGGAGTGGGGCGACGACCTGGTGGCCGGCACCCGCCGCTGGTTCACGTCCTTCGGCTCCTGCAGCGTCAACGACCCGTGGGAGGACCTGGTCGAGCTCGGCCTGGTCGCGGACCCCGGCCCCGAGGAGGAGGCGTGACCGAGACCTGGGTCGACGGCGCCGCCGGGTCGGCGTACGACGTGGACAACCTGCCCTACGGCGTGTTCCGGGCCGGTGACGAGGCCCCGCGGGTGGGGGTCCGGATCGGCGACCGGGTGCTCGACCTGGCGCCGGTGGCGGCCGCCGAGATGCTCTCGCTGGGCCACCTCTTCGAGCAGCCCACGCTGAACCCGCTGATGGCCGAGGGTGCCGAGCGCAACGCCACGGTCCGGGCATGGATCACCGGGCTGCTGCTCGAGCCCGCCGCGCGGCCGGAGGTGGAGCCGCACCTCCTGCCACTCGACGGCGTCACCCTGCGCATGCCGTTCGAGGTCGCCGACTACGTCGACTTCTACGCCTCCGAGCACCACGCCTCCAACGTCGGCCGGATCTTCCGGCCGGACCAGGCGCCGCTGCTCCCCAACTGGAGACACCTCCCGGTCGGCTACCACGGCCGCGCCGGCACCGTCGTCCCCTCCGGTACGCCGATCGTGCGGCCGTGCGGGCAGCGGAAGAACCCGAGTGACGACGCGCCGGTCTTCGGCCCGACCGGCCGCCTCGACATCGAGGCCGAGCTGGGCTTCGTGGTCGGCACCGGCAGCGCGCTGGGCGACCGCGTGCCCGTGGACCGGCTGGCCGACCACGTGTTCGGGGTGGTGGGCCTCAACGACTGGTCCGCGCGGGACATCCAGGCCTGGGAGTACGTTCCGCTCGGCCCGTTCCTGGGCAAGTCGTTCGCCACCTCGATCTCCCACTGGGTGACACCGCTCGCGGCGCTCGGGGCCGCCTGGACCGAGCTGCCCGGCCAGCACCCCGAGCCGCTGCCCTACCTCTCGGTCGACGAGCCCGCCGGGCTCGACATCGACGTCGAGGTGGTCCTCAACGGCGAGGTCGTCTCGCGGCCGCCGTACCGGACGATGTACTGGGCGCCGGCGCAGATGCTCGCGCACCTGACGGTCAACGGCGCGTCGCTCCGCACCGGCGACCTGTGGGCGTCCGGCACCATCTCGGGGCCCGAGCCCGGCCAGCGCGGCTCGTTCCTGGAGCTGACGTGGGGCTGGCGTGAACCGTTCCCGGTCGGCGCCGGGCAGCGCACCGCACTCGAGGACGGGGACGAGGTCACGCTGCGCTACACCGCACCGGGGGCACGGGGTGGGCGGATCGCGCTCGGCGAGGTCACCGGAGCGGTGCTGCCGGCCCGGGACTGACCGCGGGATCCCCGCGGCTACACCGACTGCGGGAAGCGGAGCACCCCGTCCGGGTCCATCGTCGCGCGAAGCCGGGCCAGTCGCTCGGCGGCCGGCCCGAAGTAGGCAGACCGGTAGTCGGCCAGGCCGCGGCTCGGGTAGTTCTGGTAGACGTGCCCGTTCAGGTAGGGGTCCATCGCCTCGAACATCGAGTCCAGCCACTCCTGGGCCTCGGGCCGCTGGGTGAAGTCGCCGCCGTCCTCGAAGAAGGAGTCGACGAAGAAGTCGCCGTCCACCTCCCGGTGCACGAACGCGCTCGAAGAGACCGGCACCTTCTCGATCGCGGCGCCGTAGACCTCGATCAGCGCCAGGTTGAAGGCGTTCGGCGTGGCGGCGAACCGCTCCAGCACCCGGTCCCAGCCGTCCACCCCGAGCTGCTTCACGAGGTAACCGGCCTGCTTGAGCTCCAGCATGGAATCGGTGGGAGGGTCCAGCAGCTCCAGCAGCAGCGGCTCGTTCAGCCCCGCGTAGCTTCCCTCCTTGTCGACGACCAGGTCGCCACCCGTCGCCAGCAGCGGAGCCAGCGTCTCCCGCAGCCGCTCGTCGGAGCCGTCGTACATCCCGATCATCGCCACGCCGATCTCGCCCTTGATGGTGGCCAGCGCGACCTGGTGGCCGAGCCGGGCGTCGGTCGCGCCGCGCATGTAGGACCGCTGGAGGAGGTCCAGGCCCGCCGGGGCATTCTCGCGGTCCCACCGCACCGCGAAACCGCGCACCCTCCAGAGGTCGGTGAGCCGGTAGACCACCTCGAGCAGCACCCCGAAGTTGTTCCCGGTGCCACCCCGGACACCCCAGAACAGCTCGCGCTCCTGCTGGGCGTCGGCGACCACGATCGTGCCGTCCACGCGCATCACGGTGACCTGGACGACGTTGTCGGAGTTCATCCCGAACATCCGCGAGGTGAAGCCGTAGCCGCCGCCCTGCACGAAGCCACCCACGCAGACCGTGCCGCAGCCCCCGGTGGGTACGTGCAGGCGATAGCTGTTGAGGACCGAGTCCAGGACGCGGAACGCCGTCCCGGCTCCCACCCGCGCCAGCCGTGCGGCCGGGTCCACGCTGACATAGCTGATCCGGCTGACGTCGATCACCAGACCGTCGTTGACCGAGAACCCGGCGGTGCTGTGGCCTCCGGAGCGGCAGGTCACGGCGTACCCCCACGTCCGGGCGAGCTCCAGGCAGTGCTTCACGTCGGACGGCGTCACGCAGTACCCGATCACCTCCGGGCTCGCCGGGTAGAGCGGATCGCCCTGCCGCGCCTTGTCGTAGCCCGGCGACCACGGGAACACCGCCGCGCCGACCAGTCGGCTCCCCCACTGCTCCAGCTGCTCGCGCGTGGGGCGGCTCATGCCCCGGTCCGGCAGTCGGCGGGTACGTCGAACAGCGCGTCGTCGAACGGACCGGGAGCCGGGTCGTAGTCGGCGTAGTCGGTGAGCAGCAGCATCACGTCGCAGGCCTGCGGCACTTCGATGAACATCACCGGCTCGTCGTCGCCGGTGTACCAGGTCCAGAACACCTGGCCGGGCCGCGACGGCAGCACGCAGACGTACGTCGTCCGGCCGGGACTGAGCACGGGATGGTCCTTGATCACGGCGCGACAGGCGCCCCGGTCGTCGCCGGCCCAGTGTGGCTTCACCAGACCGACCGGCAGCACGCTGACGCACGTGTGGCTGCCGTCGGGATGGCGGGCCACCACGTGGGTCGAGGACGAGTCGAGCACGGCGTCCTCGTAGCCCCCGTCGGGCGTCCAGAGCCGGGTCAGCATCCGGCGTCGGGGCCAGTCGTAGAAGACCTGGGTCGGCAGTGGGGCCGGTCCTGCCGTGGGGGTGCTGAACGAGGTGAGGAACATCCGCTCGGGCCAGGACGGCAGCCTCCCGTGGTCTCCGGGCGGGCCGATCCCCGGCAGCAGCGTCGCGACTCCATCGGTCGGGTCGGCCGGGTCGATGTCAGAGGCCGCCAGCAGCCGGTCGAAGTCATCGGCGGTGGCCAGCCCCAGCCCGGGAGCGGGCGGCATCGCCTTCGGCACCAGATCGAGGAGGTCCTGCAGGTCGGTGTGGTCCAGCGCGGCGAACTCCGGGAGGTGCACGATCGCGTAGGCGCCGAGCACCGGGAGCCGGTAGTCGTTGTCCGGGTTGACGAACACGAACCGGAGGGGTGCCCCGGTGTCCGCGCGCAGGTTGAACGTGTTGGCCACCGTCGACGGCGGCGTCTTCTGGTTCTGGTAGCTGTTCCGGCAGGTGGTCGACCCGGTCCACCAGGTGCACGGGATGCCGAGCACGTCGCCGACGCCCTGGCACACAACGTGGTCGGCGAGCCAGTCCGGACCGGGCACCATCACCGGCACCGCGACCGGTCCCTCGAGCGAGGTCCCTTCGGCCCTGCGGTGGACGACGTACCCCGCGCCGTCGGTGAACAACAGCTCGGCCCGCCCCTGCTCCAGCCCGTGCAGCCGGACCCGCATCGCGTCGAGCGTGCTGTCGCAGACCACCTCGGCGACGACGAGCTGGGCACTGCGCCACGGGGTGAGCAACGCGACCGCCCGCCACCGCTCGGGCAGCGGCCTGGGCGGTCCGGGCGGCGGTGGCGCCAGCTGCGGCGGTGCGGGGAAGGCGGTGGTCATCGTGCGCTCCTCACTGGTCGGCCGGTGGCCGGTCGTCGACCAGCGCGCGGGCACGGTCGACGTCGGGGGTGCCGCCGCCCTCGTCCAGCCCGTCGACCAACCGGGCCAGCTCCGCGGCCGACGCCGCGTCGTCACTGCCGCTGTCGCTGTCGCAGTCGCGGTCATGCTCGACCAGGTCGGCGAGCGCCCGCAGCTCCCACCACCGGGCGCCCTGCTCCCGCGCGCGTCGTACGGCGCCCGCCAGCGCGTCCCGGACCACCTCTTGGTCCGCGCCGCGGGCCCGCTCGACGTGGGCGCGCAGGCGGAGCAGCTCCGGCTCGAAGATGCTGCTCCCCATGGAGGCGACCACCGCCCCGGCCTCCGTGATCGCGGCGAGCGCGTCGTCGGCCTGGCCGAGCCGCAGCCGGGCGTCGGCGGCCAGGATGAGATACCACGGCAGGAACGCGTCGAGCCGGACGAATCGGGGCACCGGGAGCCCTGCCTCGATCTCCTCCAGCCCTTCAGGGGATCCGTCTGCGGCCGCGAGCCAGCCACGAACCATGGTGGCGATCGTGACGAGCAGGAAGAAGGAGTACCGCCCCGAGAGCCTCGCCAGCTCGTCGTTCCACCGCCGGGTCTCGGCGAGATCGGCGCGCAGCTGCGGCACCACGGCGAAGGCGAGCACGAAGCAGCGGGCGTAGGGCTGTTGGTCGCCCGCCAGTCCCTGGCCGGAGACGAACGTGCGCATCGCGGTGTCCGGCATCCCCAGCAGGCACTCGGCGAGCGCGACCCAGGCGGAGGTGTAGATGCGGAAGTCGACGCCGAACCCGAAGAACGCCCGATGGCCGAGCCGGTCGGCGATCTCGTAGCTCTCCCGCGCCTGCTCCAGCGCGAGCGCGGGCTCGCCGCTGAGCAGGCGGACGATCGCCCGGGCCTGAAGGGCGACCGACCGCGTGGCTTCGTCGCCGGACCGCTCCGCGAGCTCGAAGAGTCTGTCGGTGGCCGCGTCGGCCTGTGCGTACAGGCCGCGCGAGGAGTAGAAGGAGAACAGCCCGTAGAGGATGAACGGCAGCGGTCCGAAGTCGGCGACCCGTTCGACCAGCTCCTGGGCACGCCGGTAGGCCGCCTCGACCTCGGGATCGCCGTAGCCCCGGGTCTGCACCATGCTGAACGCGATCATCGTCTGCGCGCCGAGCTCGGTCTGGTCGCGCTCCATCGAGGGGGGCTGCCGGTCGAGCAGCGCGATCTGCTTGCGGAGGTGCGTGGTGGTCTCGATGTTGGCGTACGCCGCCAGCGCGGCCGCGGCGGCCCGGCCCAGGTGGTCGATGGCGCGGGTCACCACCTCGGCGGGTGCCTGGTCGTCGTCGGCGGCGGCGGCCCAGTGGTGGGCGAGCAGCGGCAGCAGGGCGTCGTCGTCGGGGGCGGTGGCCTCGAGGTGCTCGGCCACCGCGCGGTGCAGGTCCCGCCGTTGGGCGAACAGCATCAGGCCGTACGCCACGTGCTGGCTGATCGCGTGGCGGAAGCGATGACCCGTCACGGCGGGTTCGTCGCCGAGCGTGAACCCCAGCCGGTCCAGGTCGGCCAGGTCCCGGTCCAGGTCGGCCCCCGAAGGTTGCATCGGATGCACCGCCTGCAGGGTATCGGTGGTGAAGCTGGCACCCAGCACGCTGGCCACCTTCAGCGTGGTCTGCTGGGCGGGCGAGAGCAGGTCGATGCGGCTGGTCACCACGCCTTCGACGGTGTCGGGCAGGTCCATCGACAGGAGGTCGGGTGCCCCGGGCGCCATCTCGCAACGGCCGTCCCGCACCACGACGAGGCCACGGTCCACCAGCGCAGCCGCCAGCTCCTCGGCGAAGAACGGGTTGCCGTCTGACCGCTCCGCCACCACCGCGGCCACCGCCGGCGCGACCGTGCGCACGTCCAGCCGCCGCCTGACCAGCACCTCCACCGCGTCCTGGGCCAGTGGGGTGAGCGGGACCCGCGTGGTGATCGGTGCGGCCAGCAGCCCGGCGACCTCGGGTGGCGCCTCCTCGCCGACCGGACGCATGGCGATCGCCACCAGGAGTGGCTCAGGGACGCCCGCCAGTCGAGCCAGCAGTGCCCACGACGCCGAGTCCAGCCAGTGCGCGTCGTCGAGCACCAGCACCAGCGGCCGCTCCCGGGCCCGTGCCCGGAGGATCTCGGCGATCACCTCGCGGGTCGCCTCCGCACGCGACTGGCCGGTCATCAGCTCGGTCTCAGCGGTGTCGGGCACCGGGAACGGCAGCACCGGCGCCAGCAGCGGCGCGAGCGGTGACAGATCGGTGCCGTGGCTGGCCTCGGTGCCCCCGAGCCGGTGGACAAGCCAGTCCACTGCCGCTGCCGGCTCCGCGGGCGCCTCGGCCAGCCCCAGGGCGTCGGCGACGATCGCCTGCCAGGCGTGGTAGGGCGTCGACTGCTCCACCGCCTCGGCCCTGGCCGTCCAGGTGGTGAGGTCACGCCGTCCGGCACCGGCGACGAGGTCGTGCATGAGGTGTGACTTGCCGATCCCCGGGTCACCTTCGATGACCAGCAGGCCGCTGTGGCCGCCAACCAGGTCCGCCAGGCTCCGGTCGACCAGGGCGCGCTCCTCGTCCCGGCCGACCAGGTCCTCGGCCGGTCGTCCGCGGAGACCGGTGGTCGCCGAGCGCGCTGCAGACACACGGAAGGACTCGACCGGCATCTCGAAGCCCTTGGCGGAAACGGCTCCCCGGGACTGCAGGTCGAAGCGCTCCCGGACGGCGTCCGCAACCTGGCTGGTGACCAGCACCTCACCCTCGGCGCGGACCATGAGCCGGGCGGCGAGGTTCATGTCCGAGCCTTGCACGCCGTAGGTGCGGCGGAGCGCGCCACCGAAGGCGCCGCACCGCATGCGACCGCTGCTGACCCCGACACCGGCGGTGACCACCGGGGCCAGGTCCGCCGGCGGGTCCGACAGCTCGAGCGCGGCTGCCACGGCCCGGACTGCGTCGTCCGGGTGGGTGCGCGGCGCGCCCACGACCGCGGCGAGGTAGCTGCCCTTGTCGCCGATCGTGACATCCACGAGCGTGCCCTCGTAGCGGTCGAGGACCCGCTGAGCCCACGAGACGTAGCGGTCCATCAGGCCACCGGCGCCGGGGTCGGCGTAGTTGATGCCGGTGAACCGGACGAAGACCGCGACCACCGGGCGGAGCTCGGCGAGGAAGGACCCCTGCCCCGCGGCGAGGCGGCGATGGACGACCGGGAGGATCCAGGCCCGGGCCTGTTCCTCGGTGAGTGCGGCGTCGTCGAGGTGCTCCTCGGGCACCGCCCGCACCGCGTCCACGACCGCGACCCGGCAGTCCTCCTGCTCGCGCCAGGCACCGACCACGATCCGGTCGGCCAATGCCGCCGCGGCGTCGGCCTCGAGCACCACGTCGCCGCGCTCGGCCAGCTGTTCGACGACCCCCACCCGTTCGACGGTGGCGCCGGCCAGTGCGTCCAGTAGCTGGACGTCGTCGTTGCCGATGCAGAACCGGCGCACCTGGCCCACCGTGACCGCCACCCTGACGCCGACCGCCACCGGCTCCGCGGCGCCGATGCTGATCTCCTCGAGCCCGGACACCGCCTCCTGCATGGCCAGGCCGGCGGACACGGCGCGACTCCCGTCGTCGGCGGGGAACCAGGCCGTGATGGCGTCGCCGGAGAAGCCGACCACACTGCCGCCGCGCCGGTCGACGGCGCCGACCAGCAGGTCGTAGATGCGGTCGAGATGGGTGGTGATCTCCTCGGCCCCACGCTTTGGACCGAGCGCGCGGACCAGCGCCTCGGTCAGGGGTGTGAACCCGGAGATGTCAGCGACCAGCACGCTGCCCTCGTCGCGGTCGGGCAGCTCCACACCGGTTGCGACGGAAACCCGGCGGTCGGCGGCCAGCCAGCTGCCCCAGTTCTCCATGCGACCTCCTCGACGGCACCCTTCCGTCGCCACCGGGACGCGTCAAGCGGAATGACCGAATCGCTCCTTGCCTCCTCCGGAAACGGATCCGGGTGCTTGGATGGAGGCGATGGACTGGGAGGACGCCCTCGGGCACGCGGCCGAACGATCCACGGTGTTGCTGGTCGGGGGACCGCCAGGGATCGGCAAGTCGCATGCCCTGGCCGGTCTGGTCGACGATGCCCGGTCCCGCGGATGGCGTCTGCTGGAGACGTCACCCGCCGAGGCGGAGGTGCGGCTGGGGGGCACCGCGCTGGTCGACCTGTGCAGCACGGTCACCGACGCCGAGCTGGAGCTCCTTCCGACGCCGCAACGGCGTGCCCTGGGCGCCGCGCTGTGGCGGGTCGAACCGGACGGTGCCGCTGACCCTGCCGTGGTGCACTTCGCGTTCGCCCACCTGCTCGAGCGGCTCGCCGCGCAAGGGCCAGTGCTGTTGTGCGTCGACGACGCCCAGTGGCTGGACGCCGAGACCGAGAGCACGCTGGCGTTCGCCATCCGGCGTACGCCGGCACGAGGCGTGGCGTGGGTGCTCGCCACCCGGCCCGATGCGCTGCCGTCCGGCGTGACGGAGGCGCTTCGCGACGCACCGGAAGTGATCCACCAGGAGATCCCTCCCCTCCCGCCCGATGAGCTGGAGCCGCTGCTCCGGCGCCGGGTCGCCGCGACCCTGGCCACCGACGTGATGAAGCGCAGCATCGCCATCAGCGGCGGCAACCCGTTCTACGCCCTCGAGCTGGCCCGAGCGCTGCAGGACCATCCGGAGGGTGCCACCGTGCCGCTGCCCGCCTCTCTGGAGGAGCTGGTGGGTGCCCGGCTCACCACCCTCCCGCCGCCGACCCGGCAGGCGCTGGCAGCGGTCGCCGCGATGCGTCGGCCCGACCTCGACATGATCGCCGCCCTCGGCCTCGCCGACCACCTGCCTGCGGCCGAGCGCGAGGACGTGGTCGTCGTGCACGGCCGGACCGTTTCGTTCACCCATCCGCTGCTCGCCACCGCCGCCTACACCGGGCTCACCGGAAGCGAGCGGACCAGCCTCCACCGGAACCTGGCGGAGGCGACCACCAACCCCCTCGACCGAGCCCGGCACCTGGTGCTCGCCGGCGTGGGGCCCGATGCCGGTCTGGCCCGGGTGCTGGCGGACAGCGCGGAGGAGGCGGTGGCGCGTGGCGCGCTGCAGTCGGGGGTCGAGTCCCTGCGGCTGGCGCTGCGTGCGACCCCCGAGGGGGATCCGGAGGCGTGGCGCCGCAGCCGCTCCCTGGCGGTGCTGCTGTTCCGGTCCGGGGCGACGGACGAGGCGCGTCAACTGCTGCACCAGGTCACCGGGTCGAGCGAGGATCCCACCCTGGTGGCGGGGGCGTTGCTGGACCTGGCCCGGATCGCCCGAGCGGCCGACACCCTGACCGCTGCCGCGGCCGCCGGCACGGCCGCCCTGCACGCCGCCGAGGCAACCGCAGATCCCGGACTGCAGATCGACGCGCATGTGCTGCTGGCCCGGCTCCCCTACCGGCCCACCTGGGAGGCGCTCGAGCACGCCGCCGCGGCCGCCCGGCTGGCCACGACCCCGGGGACGGGAAGGGACCGGCGCGCCGCCGCCACACTGGCATCCGCCCTGGCCGCCTTCAAGGCCGGCCACGGGCTCGACGACTCGCTGTTCCGCAGCGCGATGGCCGAGGAGGAAGGACACCTGGCCGCCACCGGCGACGCCCAGCCGCTGCCGGACCGGGCGGCCGCGGTCTACGCCGCCCTGCTCGTCGACTGCGGCCGGCTCGACGAGGCCCGCGTGCTGCTGGATCGGCTCGAGCTGGCCCGCAAGGAGCTCGGGGACGAGGCGGCCCTGCCGTGGCTGCTCGGGCACCAGGTCAAGCTGGAGCTGTGGAGCGGTCGGATCGACGTCGCCGTACGACTCGCTGACCAGCAGCTCGCGGGAGCGCGACGGACCGCCCAGGGCTCGGCTTCGCACACCGCGCGGCGCAGCCTGGCGATGGTGGCGCTGCACACCGGTGACCTGGACCGCGCCGCGGACCTGGCCGGGGAGCTGGTCGCCGAGGGAGCCACCGCCGGCGGGTACGTCGAGATGATGGGGCGCGGGCTGCTCGGCGAGGTGGCCCTCGCCCGCGGGGACCATGCGGCCGCCGTTGCCGAGCTCGGGCGGGCCGAACTGCTGCGCCGTGCGGACGGCACCGAGGATCCCGCGTGGAGCCGGTGGCAGGCGCCGTACGTCGAGGCGCTGGTCGGTGTGGGCCGCCTGGACGACGCGGCCGAGGTGGCGGCCGACCTCGAGAAGCGGGCGGCCCGGGTGGGTCGCACGCTCGCCTCGGCCATGGCCGCCCGCTGCCAGGCCCTGATCGCCGCCTCCCGACAGGACCCGGTGTCAGCGCTGGCTGCGCTGGACCACTCCGACGCGCTGCTCGCGGAGGTGCGGGGGTTCCCGGTCGAACGGGCCTACAACGGGCTGGTGCGAGGGATCGTGCACCGCCGGGCCCGGCAGAAGGCGGCCGCCCGGACGTCGCTGGAGGCGGCCCGCCGCGACTTCTCCGCGATCGGTGCCGCCGCGCTGGCGGAACGGGCTCGCGCGGAGCGGGCCCGCGTGGGCGGCCGCGCGCCCCAGCAGGGAACCGACCTCACCGAGACCGAGCGGCGGGTCGCCGAGCTGGCGATCACCGGAATGCGGGTGACGGACATCGCGGGTGCGTTGTTCGTGAGCCCGAAGACGGTGGAGGCCAACCTCACCCGGATCTACCGGAAGCTCGGGGTCGGCAATCGTGCCGAGCTCGTCGCCGGCTGGCGTCGCGAGCAATAGGGGTCCGTGGGGACAAAGCCGAGGGGTTTCCCCGATTCCTTCGGGCGTGTCACAGGTGAGGCTGGAGTCGTCCCGTCAGGGGGCCTGGTCGTCCCGTCACGGGGCCCGAATGTGGGGCGGGCCCCGCGGGGGCGATCCAGCGGGGCGTCACCCGACCGGGGGGGTGGCGCCCGGCTTCGCTGGGGTCCGCAGGTCACCGGGCAAGCAGGTCCAACGTCTGCTCGGGCCGACTCAGCCGATGCGCGGCCCGGCGGACGAGTCACCCACCGGCAGCCACTCGGCCTCGGCGATCCACCGGAGGCGCTTCCGGGCAGCACCGGTCGCCAGCAGCACGAGCAGCAGTCCTGCGACCATCGCCGAGCCGAACAGGATCGCGAGGTAGGCGCCGTGCAGGGACGAGTTCAGCGGCGCCACCAGGCCGAGGACGACCGACGCCGCCACCAGCGCGGCGGTGGCCGACCGCCCGGCGGGCAGCGTCGCCAGGAACGGCAGCGGCCAGAGGAAGTACCACAGGTGGACGACCGGGCCGAGCACCACGAGCGCACCCGCGAGCAGCCCAGCGAGCCGGACCGCCTCGACCCGGTCGCCGGTTGGTCGGCGCAGCGACCACCAGCCGGCAAGACCGAGCGCGGCCAGTGCGGCGCAGGCCCGCACCAGCGTGAGCAGGTCTCCCTCCGCGCCGATCCCCGCGCCAGCGGCGAGCCGGTCGAGCAGCCCGCCGAACACCGTGGGCAGGCTGAGCGGGGTGCGCACCGTGCCGGGCACACCGAGCGCCGCGACCCACCCGGCCCCCAGGCCCGCCGCAATCCCGAGCCCGACCAGCGCGCCGACCGCCACGCCCGCGACCGCGACCAGGCGGCGCAGCCGGTCCGCGTGCGCCGCGCCGGCCGGCAGCGTCGCAAGTGCCACCGCGATGCACACCAGCCCTCCGGGCAGCTTCACGGCGGCCGCCAGCCCTCCGAGCACCGCCGCCCACGCCCAGCCCCGCTCGACCGCCACCACCAGCGCCGAGGCCATCAGTCCGACCATGAGCAGGTCGTTGTGCAGGCCCGCCACCCCGTTGGCGAGCATCAGCGGGGACGGCAGCACGAGCGCCGTTGCGAAGGCGGGGCTGCGGCCGGTCCAACGGGCCATCCGGGGCACGGCCCAGGCCAGCATCACCAGGCCGAGCAGCGCCATGGTGCGGTGCCCGATCACCAGCATCCACGGGTTCCCCGTGAGGCGCGCCGCCAGGTCACCGAGCAGCAGCGGCAGCGGTCCGTACGGCGCAGGGGTGTCCAGCCAGCGGGGGTCGACTGCCTCCACGACCGGTCCCGACAGCACCGACGGCCCGTGCTCGTACGGCGACAGGTCCAGCCGCGCGAGCATCCCCTGGGCGGCATAGCTCCAGCCGTCCCGCGAGAAGAGCGGCGGCGCCAGCAGCAGCGGCGCGCTCCACACCACGGTCGCGTAGCGGACCAGGTCGACCGCCTCGCCCTGCTCCGCGGCGGCCGCGCGGGCGGCGTACCGGCAGAGGCGGAGCCAGGCAGCGGCGAGCAGGCCGAGCCCCAGCAGCACCACGGCCAGGCCGATCATCCGGCCGGTCGTGGTGGCACGAACCTCGCGCAGCAGGTCCAGCTGCAGCAGGGCGGTGGAGGGTGGCAGCACGGCTACGAGCAGGCCCCCGACGAGCACGAACAGGCCACCTACGAAGCCGCGCGCGATCATGGGCCGCACCGTAGGGACCGCCGGCCACCGGGTCGCGACGCCGACCTGAACG
>Ga0299913_10003285_pt1 | contig 13173 bp, 14 predicted proteins | sample RVTome_9_FD_201360 | JGI IMG/M metagenome (GOLD analysis project Ga0299913, IMG submission 201360) | Soil microbial communities from uranium-contaminated site in the Upper Colorado River Basin, Wyoming, United States - RVT155D38 (version 2) ... | reverse complement strand
TCCCTACTCCGGGGCGGCCCGCTTCTGTATTGGCCGGCTACCGGCCCCGTACGCGCGTCGCGCCCATCATCACCAGGCCGCGCGCGATTCCCTGCCGTAGGTACGCGTCGACCCCGTCTTGTGCTGCGCCCGGGGGGATCGGGTCGAGGCCGATCACCACGCACACGTTCCCGCCGCGCGCGACGTGCTCGCGCCACCGGTCGCCCGGGGCCGGAACGCGTAGCACGTACTCGGGGTGTCCGTAGTCGAGGGCAGTGATGCGCCCTCGCAGAATCAGCCGGTCGCCGATGAACGGCACCCGTTCCGTGGCCGGCGACAGTTGCAGGGCGTCCACCATGCCGAGCAGGGCGGTACCGATGCTGTCGGTTGTCTCGCCCGGTCGCCGCGGCCCCGGGTGGCCGACGAGCAGCCATGCAACGGGGCCGGCGCTGGTCGCGTCGAGCCACGTCGTTACGACCGTGCCGGCGACGAATCCGGGGCCCGGTACGGCGCGAATCGTCATTTCCATTCCAGCTCCGCCCACACGATCTTTCCGAACGGTCGGTCGTCAACGCCCCATGTCGCCGCGAGGGCTTCGAGGATGAACAGGCCACGTCCGCGCCCGCGTTCGTCCGACTCGGGACGCTGTTGCGGACGGCGGCGGGCCGTGTCGTGTACCTCGACGCGCGCGCGGCCCGGTACGGCGTCGAGGACGACGAGCACGGAGTCGCCCGGTTCGGTGCCGTAGCGGACGGCGTTCGTCACCAGCTCGGAGACGACGAGAGTTACGTCGTCTGTGCTCTCCGCGGGTGAGTCCGGCACATAGAAGCTGACGAACTCCCGTGCGTACGCCCGCGCGGCCCCTACCGACTCCGGATCGGCGGCGAGCATCAGTTGAGGGGGCGGTCCGGGCGGTGACGTGCAATGGTCTGGCGGTAATGCGGTCGGCCGCACGATTTCCATGCAACCCCCTTCAAGGGCATGTGCCATCCCGGCGGCTTTCGTTACGCACCAGCGGTGACACGGTGACGTTTCGTCACACCAGACTGCCCGTCGAACGGTCGAACCTGCAACACTCGCAGAGCAGGAATGCAAAATTGCATATGCCGGTGAGAGCAGCAGGCAGCGAGGGGGGCAGGTCAGGTGACATCACCCGCGGGCAAGCGGCAGACTGTCGGCGACGGATCACAACCGGGAGGGGGGTACGTGAGCACACCAACGGTGCGCCGGCGCAGGCTCGGCGTGAAACTGCGAGCGCTGCGCGACGCGGTCGGCCTCACCCTCGACGAGGTTGCCGAGAAGTCGAACGGCGCGCTCACGACGGCGAAACTCTCGAGGCTCGAGACTGCCCGGACCGCGGCCAAGGCGCCGGATGTTGAGCAGCTGCTCGACCTGTACGCGGTCGAGGATGCCGAGCTACGAACGGCCCTGCTCGCGCTCACCCGCGACGGTGGGCGCCGCGGGTGGTGGCACTCGTACCGGGGCGTCTTGTCGCCGGTGTACGAGGATTTGATCAGCCTCGAGGCTGAGGCAACGTCCATCCGTACGTGGCAGATGGGCGTGATACCGGGCCTGTTGCAGACAGGCGAGTACGCCCGGGAGATCATCACGGCGACGGCCATGTCTGCGGCCGTCGAGGCCAAAGTCGATGCGCTGGTCGAGGTGCGCCTCGCTCGACAGGTGGTGCTCACCCGCGAACAGCCGCTCGACCTGTGGGCGATCGTTGCTGAGGGTGCGCTACGTACGCGGTGCGTCGGTGACGGCGTGATGCGCGACCAGCTCGCGCGGCTGCACTCACTGAGTAAGCGGCCGAACATCAACATTCAGATTTTGCCGACGGACGCCCCGCCCCATGTCGGGCAGATGGGGTCTTACTCGGTCCTCGGATTCGAGGAACACACCGACCTCGATGTTGTCCACGTCGAGAGCCTGACCTCTGCTCTGTACGTAGAGGCTCGGGAGCAAGTGGGCGCCTACCGGGACGCATTCGAGCGGTTGCGTGCTGCGGCACTGTCGGTCGAGGCGTCCGTCGAACGCATTGCAGAGATAAGGGAATCCGCATGACGCACATTGAGAACGCCTCGACGCTCGCCGTTGAGTGGTGGAAGTCGTCGGCGTCCGGGTCGCAGTCCGACTGCGTCGAGTGCGGCATCGTCGATGGGCAGACGGTCGCCGTGCGGGACAGCAAGAACCCGACGGGTCCGGCGCTGCTCCTGACGCGCGGACAGCTGGCGGGGCTGGTGTCCGCGATTCGCTCGGGCCACTTCATCGGCGAGGCGTAAGCGAGCAGGGAAGACAGAACGGCCCGCCCCCGCGGGATTCGGGGGCGGGCCGTTCGCTGTGCCGGCGACCTCGAGCCTACGGGGCGGGGTGTCAGTCGGGAACGCACAGAACGCCCCCCACGACGGCCCGTGCGGCCGTGTGGGGGGCGTTGCTGCGCTATCGGTTGGCGGCGGTCCACAGCGACAGGAGCAGGCCGCACAGGGCGACCAGCGCGGCGACGGACGGGAGCGGCCACCGGTTCCGCTCGAGGGCGGCGAGGCGTTCCGTGTCGCGCTTCTGGCGTTCGGTTTCGCCTCGCTCGAGGGTGTCGAGGCGGCCGTCGTGGTCGTCGATTCGGCGCGTGTGATCCTTGATCGCTTCGTCGGTCTGGTCGTGGCGCTGCACCAGTAGGGCGAGGGCACCGTCGGTGCGGGTGAATCCCACTTCGATTGTTCTCCGGATGCGCTCGAGCTCGAGGGCGACCGCGGCCGGATCGTTCGGCGAGGGGCTGGTCATTCGGTGCGCCCTCCGGGGTCCGGCGCGGTGCGGAGCCACGCGGGCAGGAAGCGTTGGACGGTGGGCGAGGCCATGGCGCGCGTGATCGCGGCGGCGACGGCGAGGGCGACACCGTAGCCGGCCGCGGTCTCGGGCACTCCCAGTGTGGGGAGCAGGATCGGGAGCGCGGCGGCGAGGCCGACGACGGTCTGTACGACGGTGCGCACGGTGCGGCGGTTGGAGTCCTTCACGGCGAGGTGTCCGTTCGTCGGGGGTGGTGCCCGCCCTCGCGGTCGAGGGCGGGCGGGGCGGGCGGTCGCTACGCGGCGACCTTGAAGCCGTGGCGGTGGGCGAGCACGTCGAGGCTGGCGCGGCCCGGGATGCCGTCGGCCGCGGCGCCGGAGTAGCCACAACGGCGCTGCCACCGGGCGTAGGCCGATACGGTCGCGGTGCCGAAATGGCCGTCGACGTACTTCCGGTCGAGCAGGCCCTCGGCGGCGAGGGCGTCCTCGACGACGCGGGCGCCCGCGTACGAAACGGGGGTGCCGCTCTTGGCGGGGTCGCGGCGGGCCGCGGTGATCAGCTGCGAGAGATCGACGGTCTTCGGCTTGCTCGAGGGCTTGCTCGGCGCCGGCTTGGTGGGGGCCGGCGCGGTGTCGTCGTCGAGCAGCTGCGCGACGCGGGCCCGGATCTTGTCCATGGTGAGGGCGGGCCCGCCCTTCTTCCCGATCGGGCCGCGGGGGTCGACCTTGCCCGGCTGCCACTCCGAGTGTCCGATCACGGACTCGGCGCCCCATCCGTGCGCGCGGCAGATGCCGGCCGCGGCGCGGGCGATCGCCTCGACCTGTGCCTCGGGCCACGGGTCGACGTTGTCGCCCATGTTGATGCACTCGAAACCGTAGAAGTGGCGGTTCCCGTCGGTGTTCGCCTCGTTGTCGGGCGACAGGGCGCGCTCGGCGATCACGTCGTCGAGAACGTCGTCGTCCCCCGATCCGGCGTGGTTGGCGCGGCCGTAACCGATCAGGTGGACGGTGCCGGCCTTGTCGATGACGCCATGGCACAGGGGCCCGGGGAGGGAGCTGTACCCCCTGCGGCACAGGGCGACCGAGTGCTCGGTTCCCTCGGTCACGGTGTGGTGGATCATCACGCCGTGCATGGGGCCCCATGGGCCCTTGTGGTTGCGGTTGTGGTCGGTCCAGTCGCCGACCTCGACGACGCGCGCGCCGGCGCCCCGTATCGAGTCGCGGAACTTGGAAGCGGACAGGGGATCGGCCATGCGGTGTGTCTCCAGACATGAGAAACGCCCCCGGCGCGGTGCGCGAGGGCGTGCGGTTGCGGGGGCGAGCTACACCATGGCGAGGGCCATGATTGCGGGGTCGAGGCCGACCTCGCCGGTTGCTTGGTTGACGGTGGCGGGCAGGGTCGATTGCCCGCTCGCGATGCACCAATGCCGCTGAAACGCGGTGGTGCCGAGAAAGAAGTTCCCGGGGTTGCTGGGTGCCTCGTTCTGTATGTGCATGTAGTAGAAATCGGTGGCCGATCCGGCGGAGAGCAGGAACGCGGCCCAGTAGCGGCCCGGGGTGAGGGTCGCCGTAGCGCTGAGCGGGATCGGTACGGCTCCGATGTGGTTGCCAGTCATGCCCGGGGCGGAACCGGTGATCTGTCCGGCGGCCGGCACGTTGGATAGTGCCGTACTGCCGGACCATGCGACGCGCGAACCTGCTTCGCTGTAGATGCCGGCGAAGAATCGCGCGGCCGGCACGGCGGTCGATCCGGCCCAACCGCGGGCCATGATGACGACGCGGTTTACCTGTGTCGACTCCGTGATGTTGATTCCGCACATGTAGATGCGGCCGACTACTGCGGCCTTGAGTGTCGTCGGGTTGGCGACCGCGGCGGGGTCGACCGACCATGCCTGAAAACCGAGTGCCTGCGGCGTCCACATGTTCCGGCCGACGGCGCTCGGAAGCTGCGCGATCGGCACACGGGTTGCGGCGTCGAGGCTGGCGACCCCGTTCGCTGCGCCCCGCGCGGTCGTGGCGAGGGCGCCGACGGCGGCGGCGGTGTGCGTGTGGCCGGCGGTCGCGGCGCCTACGTCGGCCGCGTCGAGGACGACGACACCTGTCTCGCCGTTGACGGACTCGACGGCGCCCCCGCCGGTTCCCTCCGGAAGCTGCGCGGCCGGTACCTTGCCGGTCCCGTCGAGGGTCGCCACGCCCCCGGGAGCCCCCGGCGCGGTGTCGGGGACGGCTCCCACGTCGGCCGCGTCGAGGACGACGACGGCGGCGGCCTGGCCGTTGACGGACTGCACAACGCCCGGGGCGCCCTGCTCGCCCTGCGGGCCCTGCTCGCCGGTCGGGCCGACCAGAGAGGCGAGCCATGCGGCGCGGTCGCCGACGAAACCGCCGGCGACGGCGACCTCGTACGCGTCGTCGCCCGGTACGCCCTGCACGCCTTGCACGCCCTGTATGCCCTGCGGGCCGACCAGAGAGGCGAGCCACTGCTCGACGGTGCCGGCGAATCCCTGCTCGACGGCGACCTCGTACGCGCTGTCGCCTCGCACGGCGACGTACGTCGGGGTGCTCGGGTCGGTCGGGGCGAGGTCGGCGATATCGACGTTCGGCGACTCGGCCGGCAAGAGGATTTGATAGACGCGGTTCTGTGCCACGCCTGTGAACTGCTCGGCGACGCTGTACGACCAGCCGCTCGGACTCATGCCCGGGGCGTCGGTCGCCGGAAGCGTCACGGTGAACGCGCCTGTCTGGTCGAGCGGGACCGTTACCGGCCCGCCGAGAATCACGTCGTGATCAGGGAACGTGATCAGGGCCGGCGCCCTCCACACGATCTGTCCAGTCAAGGCGCGGCCGTCCGGGGTCAGAAACCGCCCCGTCACGGTCACTGTCGGAATCCCCTCGGGGAGCGGCATCGGTGGGTCCTTCCTGGAACTGGCGCGGTGTGGCGAGGTTGGGGTCGGGTCCGGGCTGCGGCAGGGTGCCGCCGCTCTCGGGGTCGGTGTCGGGCATGGTTACGGCGCCTCCCCAGGGCCGAAGGTGTTCCGGGTGTAGACACCGAGACAGTTCGTGCGGATCGTGCCGGTGCCGGACCGTACGGAGTGCTTCAACCGGTAGTTGCAGTGGTCCATGAAGTTCTGGCGCACGGGCATGGTGATTTCGTGGAACGTCCAGCCGTTCGACACGTTCGCGACCCATGAATCGATCTGGCCGAGTCCGTCGTCGAACGACACGTCGGCCGTGACTCCGGTCGGGCAGAACGTTTCAAACGCGGCATAGAGAACGGCGTTCATGAGCCGTGACGCTCCGGTCCATGCCGTTGTGGTCGCGGTGCTGCTCGTCTCGCGGCCGGATGTGGGTTGCATGGGAATCGGCATCGACGGCCGGCCGAGGAACGGGTCGGCCCATGCGTCGTCCATGAGCAGCACGTCGCCGGCGCGCGACCATACGCGCACCATCTGTCCGGCGGCGCCCTCCTCGTCGCCGACGGTGAGTGCCGCGGTGCCGTTCTCTCGCGCCATGCCGACGGCCCAGTCACCTTCGGGTGTCTGGCCGGTCATGAAGATGCGGTTCCCGCCGGGCTCCTGCGCGATGATGCGTCCGCCCTCGCCGATCACTACGTCGCCGTTGAGTATCTGATTCATGGCGGGCCGGATCTGCGCGCGCCCGCGCAGCTGCGCGACCTCGCGCTCGAGGGCGGCGAGGCGGTCAAGTACGTCCTGTGGCACGTACGGCACGGTTACGGGACCTCCAGATACAGGCGGGCCGTTTCCGGGCGGCCTCGCTCGGGCGGGGAAATGGTCATGCCGACGACGCGGTACCGGGCGTCGAGCGCGGTCGGGTGCCACAGGTCGCGGATGCGTAGGCGGACCGTTGAGCCGAGCAGGGCCGGCGTCACGTTCCCGCCGAGCAACACGGTTACCTCGGGGATCTGCACGGGCGTGAGTGCCGCTGTCCAGTCGGCCCGGGCGTGCGCGTCGAGGGTGTCCTGTTGCTCAACGGTCGTGTAGTCGCTCGAGCCGTCGAGGCGCGGCCATCCGGCCTCGATATCGGCGTCGTCGACCAGCACGGGCGAGGTGAGCGGGTAAGAGTCCGCGGCCTGGTTGGTGTTGACGGACGCGCCCCGGGTCTGCCACCCGTTCGCCTTCAACGTCGCATCCGTCGGCCACGAGTAGGACAACACGGGGCCCGGGTGGTCGAGGACGATCTCGGCCGCGCCCGTACGGATCACGGGGTGGCCGAGCTGCAACCGCTTGACGCGCCGGCCGTCGCCGTCGCGGTACGACGCGATACGCCACTCGAAACCGCGCTCGGTCGCGGCGAGCTGGTCGAGCAGGTCACCCACGCTGGCATGGTCGTACCGCAGAAACGTGCGGTCGCGGGCCACGCCCGATACGGCGTCGTCGTACGTGATGCCGATGTCTCCGCCGGGCGTGATCTGCACGTAGTCGACCAGCTCGCGCACGATGTCGAATTGGTCGACCTGCGTCGCGGTGAGGGTGTCGAACAACAGGCGGCGGTACAGGTAGCTTTCCCATCCGCCGGCCTGTAGTTGCGCGCCGAGAAACCCGCGGTCGTCGGATGCGAGGTTGAGCGTCCACAGGATGCCGCCCCACCAAATCTCGCGCCCGCGCTCGACCCACAGGCCCGTACGCCCGGGCACCAGCGCGCGGCGGGCGCGCTCGGCGAGGGCGCGGTTCGGGATCGGCACGGTGCCCGTGAGTCGGCCCGTCTTGCCTATGTAGTCGTCGAGAGACACGCCCTGTACGGGTAGGGCGTCGAGCAGCTGGTCGGACCGTAGGTCACACAACAGCAGGCGATAGGGCGGCGCGGTCGCCATGGGCACCCCCGATCACGGCAGGAAGTACATCGGCGACATGCGGATGTTGCGGTCGTTGTGTAGGGCGCCCTCGCCGGTCCATGTCCGGATGGTGATCACTCCGCCGGTGGTGAGGCGGGCCGTGCCGTGGCCGAATCCGTCGGATACGGCCATGTCCACATCGGCCGCGGGGCGCCACCCTGCGGGCACGGTGCCGACTACCTCGTCGTTGATGTTGCCGGCCGCGGGTACGTTGAGCTGCGCGCCGTTGCGGCGGACCTCGAGCGAGAAGAACACCAGTCCGTTTCCGCGGCGGGCGCGGTAGCTGTTGAGCGTGTAGCCGGCCGCGATGGCGAATCCGGATGTGACGGTCTCGACCAGCAGCGGCGGCCGGTACGTCTGCCACTGCTCGAGCGGCGCCGACCAGCGTTCGAGGGCGCCCCCGTTGTCGCGGTACTGGCCGTCGTAGGCGCCGGCGAACGACAATCCCCAGCCAAGGGGGATGATGCCGCCGGCCGCGACGGTGAAGCGTCGCCGGTCGGCGAGGGCGGCGCCGAAGTCGATACCGCCCACGCCCGCGGACGCGCCCGCGGGAACGGTCACCTCCCACAGGCGAAGGCACGCGCTCGGCAGGGTCGGCGCGGTCGGGGTGGCGGTCGGCTCGCCCTGCACTACCTCGAGGCGGCAGAGGTTCTGTCCCTCGGTGTCGAACAGCTGGTCGTACACACGGATTACGACGGCGTCGACGCGGGCGAACTGCGCGTTACCGTCGGCGAACGTGACGACGGCGGGCGCGTCGTTGGCGACCGGGTACGCGCCCTGCGCGTCGGTGCCCTGGACGACGGCGCGGCCGATGCCAATCTGTAGATCCATCGCGCCCGCGGCCGTGGCGGCGAACGGGTCGCCCCCGGGGATCACTCCGTCGCGGGTGCGTATCTCACTCTCGGGCGACATGGTGCCGAGCGGGGCGAGGCGCGTGTCTTCGCGGGTCTGTCCGGGGCCGTCGACTCCGGGCAACAGCCATGCGGTACGCACGGTCACGGGCGGTACTCCTTACCAGTAGGCCGAGCGGTAGCGCACGGTGGCGGACGCTGCGGGGTCGTTGCTGCCGGGCGCGGCCCGGAAGGTGAGGTTCGTTGTGCCGCGGGGCAGGGTGAATGTCTGCTCGGGCACTGAGCGGCTGGTCGCGGTGTAGATGCGCGACGCGGTGCCGTTGAGTACGACCGTGCCCGCGCGGGTGTCGACGACCAGCACATCGCCGGCGGCGAGCGGTATGTCGTACTCGAGCACGTCGCCGGTGTCGACGTTGGTCAACGCGGGGCGGGTGACGGGCCCGCGGAACTCGACGACCGGATGTGTAGCGGCGTCGCCGAGATTGGCCACGGACAGGGCGCCGGTACTGCCCGGGGCACCGAACTCGAGCGGCCACGACAGGGCGCCGGATGAGTTGTTGATCAGCAGTTGCGAGGCGCCGATCGGTACCGGTGCGCCGAGCGCGGCGGCGAACGTGATCGTCGGCTGTACGAACGCTGCGCCGTCCGGCGCGGTCGCGGTGAACGTGCCTTGCCCGGGCGTGCCGGCCGTCTCGACCAGATACGTACCGGCCGCATCCCACCACGCGAGGGCGGGCGTTGCGCCCTGCGCGACGGCGAGGGCGGTCGTGAACGTGACCTCGGTACCGGACGACACAGGCCACCCGTAGTCGCTGGTCGGGTGCGACCACACCAGCAGTGCGCCCGCGGCCTGCGGGTGCACGGTGATCGTGCCGGCGTTGTCGGCGATGACCGGGTCGCCGTCGGACCACCATTGCCAGTCGGGCGCCTCGCCGGCGGCCTGCTCCTCGGCGAGGACCTGCACGGGCGAGGCCGTCCACTCGAGGCCCGGCTCGGCCGCGGGCAGGGTCGCCGATGCGGCGTACTCGGCGAGGCCGTAGCGGCGCGGGTCGGTCGCGATGAACTCGACCGCTCCGCCGGTGATCGTGCCGAGTCGGTACCCCTTGCCCGCCGGGACGGCCCGCCGGGTGGCGCGCGCGTAGGCGAGCAGGGGGCCGCGGTCGTCGAGCCACGCGACGAACGGCAACTCGTCGACGGCCGGCGCGGTGTGGGCGTTGAGCTCGCCGACGATGGCGCCGATGGTTGCCCGCGGGGCGCGCACGATCAGCCCCTCGAGGCCGATCGTGCGTGCCTGTGCGAGCAGCTGCCCGGGGAACGCCCCGTGTGCGTCGCTGCGCGCCACGGTGCCGCTGTCGAGGGCGGGCAGGTCTTCCCAACCGGTGATCCGTTGCCACCGGTAGGGGGTGCCCGGGCCGAGCAGCAGGTCGCCGTACTGCACGTGCCCGGGGCGGGTGACGCGGTCGCCGATGGCCACGGTTCACCCCCTTGCCTTGGCGAGCCATTCGAGGGCTCGCGCGTTGTCGTCCGGACTGCCGTTCTCGGCCGCGTGCCAGTGCTCGACGTGCACCAGTGATCCGCCGGCGGCGGCGCCCCCGAACGGGGAGCCGAACGCGCTCGCGCCCGCGAGGGCGGGCGTAAGGGCCGGAACGGCGGGCGGGGTGACCAGCGTTCGCATGGCGCGATCGACGGCGCCCGCGCCCCCCTCGATGCCCTTGACGACACCAGCGGGAATCCAGCGGCCTACGTCGCGCGCCATGACCTTGGACGGCGACGCGATGCCGAGCGCTTTCGCGATCGGCCCGGGGATGAGGTCCTTTGCCCATCCGGTCAACGTCGACTTGAGCCACTGGCCCATGGACTTAATGCCGTTCCACAGGCCGCGCACGATGTCTTTGCCCTTGCTGACCAGCAGCGTTCCAAGGTTTCCGAGCGCGGACGCGATCCGGCCCGGTAGGCCGCGCACCCACGCGATAGCCTCGCCGGCCTTGCTGACGATGGAGTCCTTGAAGCTGCGCAGCGCGGATACGGCGCGGTCGCGCATCCGGCCGGCGAACGGGGCGAGGGCGTTGAACGCCTTACCGGGTAGACCCTTGATCCACTCGATAGCGGCGTCGATGCCGTCGCCGACCCATTCGCCGATCTTGGTCGCTATGTCGCCGATGATCCGGCCGGCCGCGGAAACGGCCTGCTTGGCGAGCTCCCACGCCTTCCCGAAATCGCCCTGTAGCAGGGCGACTATCGCCTCGATGATCGGTACGACCACCTGCTCGATCACGCGGGCGAGGCCGCCGGCGAGGATGCCGGCGAGCTGTCCCACCAGCCCGATCAAAGGCTCGATGATCGGCATAAGGGCGTTGAGTGCGCCGATCAGTAGCTCGCCGATGGCGGGCAGGAGCGGGGCGAGGGCGACAAGGATTTGCCCGAACGCCTCGCCGATCGTGGCGAGGGCCGGCGACAGGGCGACGATCAGTTCCGCGAGGATCGGAAACACGGTCGCGGCGAGGTCGCCGAGCATGGTCGCTATCGGGGCGATGATCCCGGGCAGGGTCGCCAGGATCGGCCGCAGCGCGCCCGCGAGGGCGTTCACCACCAGCATGATCACGGGCGACATTTGGGCGAACACGTCACCCACGGCGGTGAGCAGCGGGGCGAGGGCGGGCAGCACGGACGCGATCAGCTCGCCGAGCACGGGCAGGATCGGCGATACGGCGTCAATGAGGATGCCGAACGCGTCCGCGGCGGCGGCGAGAATCGGGCCGAGCGCGTCGACGATCGGCAACAGCGCGTCGCCGAGCGAGGTCGCCAACCGCGCCAACGGCGGGCCGAGCGAGGACAGAGCAGGGCCGAGCGCGCCGGCGAGGCTCGAGACAAGCGGGCCGATGGCTTTCGCGAGGGCGGCGAGCACGGGCCCGCCGGCCTCCGCGAGGGCGCCGACCAGCTCGCCGAGCGCGGGCAGGATCTCGCCCACCGCGCCGAACAGTCCGCCCAGCCCCTCAGCTGCGCCACCGGCGCCGGCCGCTACGCCCTCGAAAAACCCGCCGATGCCGTCGCCTACCGCGCCGAGTCCGGTCGACAGTGCCTCGATGACCGGGCCCGCGGCCTCGACCGCGGCGACCAGCCCGGGCATGGCGCCCTTGGCGAGGGCGCCGATGCCGGACACCAGCGGCTCGACCAGCGGCGCCACGCCCTCGAACAGTTGTCCGATCTGCGGGGCGAGGTCGTCGAATATGCCCGTCAGCTGGTCGGCCGCGGCGACGAACGGCTTCACAAGAGGCTGCGCCAGCTCTTGCATTTGGCCCTTGACGTGCTCGGACATGTCCGAGAACGCGCCCTTTACCTGCTCGTTCTCGGCGAGGACCTTCGCGCCGAGTCCGATCACGGCGAGCGGGACCGCGGCGAGCGCACCGCCGGCAACCAGCGCACCGCCGGCGAGCAGCTTCGTTGACGTGGCGGCGGCGCCGAGCAACGGGCCGATGCCGGCCAGTCCGCGGCCGGCTTCCTCCGCCCCGCCCCCGATGCCGTCGCCGAGCGCTCCGCCCATCTCGGCGCCGGCTGCAACGAACCGGCCGCGCATGTCGCGTAGCCGGCCGTCGGCGTCACGCTGTAGCCCCTGCATGGCCGTTTGCGTGTCGGCTACGCCCCGTTGCGCCCCCGAATCGTCGAGGTCGATATAGCCGGTGAGCTCGCCGATTGTGAGCGCCACGGGGCACCCCCCTTTATGCAGTTGTCGTATTGCGGATTACCGCCCCGTAAGGCGGGCGATTTCGTCGGGGTCGGTGACGATGCGCGGGGTGTTCCGCCACGCGTGCGCGAACCGGGATTCGGCGGGTAGTCCGCCTACGCGGTTAAGGAATTCACGCGTGGAAAGCGCAGCGATCTGCGCAGAGGTGAGCCGGTACTCGCGGGCGAGGTCGGACTCGACCGCGCCCCAATTCGCTAGGACCGCTTGCCAGAATTCCGCGGCTTCGCCTTCGGCTTGGCCTTGGGCTTGCCCTTGGCCGGCGCCCGCCGCGGTGCCGCTTTTCCCGCGGCCTTGGCCTGCTCGCGCTCGTCGTACAGCTGCGCGGCCCGCTCCATCGAAACGGCGCCCGGATCGGCGACGTTGGCCGTCGCCCACAGCAGCACGATTCCGAGGTGACGGTCGGACATGCCCTGTTCGGCCCAGTGGTCGACCGCGTCAGGGCCGAACAGGGAGCCGAGCAGGCGCCGAATGTCGTCGGGCCGCGCGCTGTTCTGCACGCGGTGCAGCTGGAGCGTGAACAGGGCGGGCAGGGTCGGCGGCAGGGTGTACGTGCGGCCGTACAGCTTGAGCGGTACGCCCTGCTTGACGGGCTCGGCCTGCTCGGAAAAGAACGCGTCGAAGTCGGCGACCTCGTGCACGCCCTCGAGCTGGTCGTCGTCGTGCTCGGTCACGGGCCGGTCACCACCGCGGCGGTAGTCGGCGCACCGCACCGGGTGAACGTGGCGCCCCATGAGGTCTTGGCGTTCGTCTCGCCCCCGCGCTCGCCCGGGGTGACGGTGCACTCCCACACGGTCCACTCGTCCTGTGAGGTGTGCCGGTAGCGCATCCGGCCGCGGGACTCCTCGCCGAACCGGTACGCCCACGTCTTGTCGATGTAGTCCTGTCCGGGGTCGCGGGTGCCGGCGGTCGCCGTGTACTGCCCGGAAACCTCGATCGTGGCTCCGCGCTGCATCACGTCCTGTTCGTAATACC
>Ga0299913_10003283_pt1 | contig 13173 bp, 10 predicted proteins | sample RVTome_9_FD_201360 | JGI IMG/M metagenome (GOLD analysis project Ga0299913, IMG submission 201360) | Soil microbial communities from uranium-contaminated site in the Upper Colorado River Basin, Wyoming, United States - RVT155D38 (version 2) ... | reverse complement strand
GCGACGGGGTCCGCACGCCCTCGATCGCCGCCACGCCGCCGGCCCAGCGCCGGGGCCCGTGCATCAGACAGGCATCCAGCTGGACCACGCCGTCCGCGTTCGGGAGCCCCCCGTACCCGATGCCGGTCTCCTCCGGGTCGAGCTCGGGGATGTTCACGCCGGCCACCAGCGCATCGAGCACGTCCTCGCCCTCCGTGATCCCCCGGAACGCGCGCTCGATCGCGCTCTCGGGGCCGCCGTTCCGGTAGCGGATCGAGCTCACATCGGCCACGCACACGGGCAGCGCCCGGGGCGCGTGGACCGCGGGCGCCCGGGGCCGCTCGGAGGCGGACAGCCCCGCGGCGACGGAGACGCCGGCGACGCCGGCCGCGCCGGTCTTCACGAAGTCGCGTCGGTCCATCGTCTGACCTTCGGCTCGAGTACGGAGGGGTCGGATCCGGACGCCGACGAGAGATGGTCGGCGCGCGTCGGCCGCACAAGCCCGGTCGCGAGGCCCGGCGGCCGGCCCCGGGCTCGACCGCGTTGCGGTGGCGCGTGCCACCGTGTCTCTTGCCGCCAGGGAGATGCTCCCCCGGGCCGGGACCACGCGAGACCATGTCAGAATCGGGCGACAGGAGCGCGCAATTCGAGCGCGAGGCGCTCGTCCACCTCGACCGCCTGTACGGCCTGGCACTCCGATTCACGGGCGGGGACGTGCCGCGCGCCGAGGACCTCGTCCAGGACACGATCCTCAGGGCCTGGCGGGGATGGGACGGATTCGAGCGCGGGACGAATGCACGCGCGTGGCTTGCCACGATCCTCAGGAACACCTTCATCAACGACTTCCGGCGCCGCCGGCGCCGGCCGGACCCGGTCGGGTTCGACGACGTCTCGGAGCGGGAGGTGTTCGCCGAGATCGCCGACGAGGATCCCGAGGGCGGCTTCTTCGACCACCTCGTGGACGCCGAGGTGTCCGCCGCGATCGACGAGCTCCCGGACGAGTTCCGGGTCGCCGTGGTGCTCTCCGACCTCGAGGGGCTGAGCTACGAGGAGGTCTCCGACGCCATGGGCATTCCGGTGGGCACCGTGAAATCCCGCCTGTATCGTGGTCGCCGGCGGCTCCAGCGTCGTCTGTATTCGTACGCGAAGGAGATGGGGTACCTGTCATGAACGATCGCGGGCCAGACGATCGTGGCGAAGGGGAAGGCGAGCAGATCTCGTGTCAGGAGGCGGTCGAGCGCGTATACGAGTTCCTCGACGGCGAGCTCGACCCGGGCTGGACGGAGCGCGTGCGCAGACACGCCGAGCTCTGCGAGCGCTGCACGCCGCACTTCGAGTTCGAGCGGGCCTTCCTCGAGCACGTCCGGAAGAAGGGTCTCGCCCGGGAGAGGAGCGAGCTCCTCGAACGACGGATCCGGGAGGCCCTCGAAGGCGAGTGACGGTCGTGCGGCCGATCGGGAGCGTCCGGGGCTCGATCGCGTCCGACCGGCGTCAGGCGCTCGCGCTCTTCACGTCGAGCGCGGAGGCCGCGCTCCTCACCGGGCGGATGTCCTTCGCCTCGAGCGCCGCGATCCGCCGCTTCACCCCGATCAGGCTGTCCGGGTTGAGCGACATCGAGTCGATCCCCGCCTCCACGAGGAACTCCGCGAAGTCGTCGTGGTCGCTGGGCGCCTGCCCGCAGATCCCCACCTTGCAGCCCTTCGCGTGGGCCCGCTGGATGAGGTCGAATATGGCGCGCTTGACGGCGATGTTGCGCTCGTCGAACAGGTCGGCGAGGGCCGCGGAGTCGCGGTCCACGCCCAGCACGAGCTGCGTGAGGTCGTTCGATCCGATCGAGAAGCCGTCGAAGCGGTCCGCGAACTCCTCGGCGAGGATCACGTTCGAGGGGATCTCGGCCATCACGTAGACCTCGAGCCCGTCCTCGCCCCGCTCGAGCCCGTTCTCGGCGAGCACTTCGAGCACCCGGTCCGCCTCCTCGAGCGTGCGGCAGAACGGAATCATGATGAGCACGTTCTCGAGCCCGATGTCCTCGCGGACCGAGCGGATGGCCTCGCACTCGAGCGCGAAGCCCTCGCGGTAGCGGTCGCTGTAGTACCGGGAGGCGCCCCGGAACCCGAGCATGGGGTTGTTCTCGGGCGTCTCGAACACATCGCCGCCGATGAGGTCCGCGTACTCGTTCGTCTTGAAGTCGCTCATGCGGACGATCACGGGGTGTGGCCAGCTGGCGGCGGCGATCTTGGCGATGCCGGCCGCCAGCCGGTCCACGAAGTACCGCGTCTTGTCCCGATAGCCCCTCGTGAGCTTTGCGATGCGAGCCTTCGTGTCTTCGTCCTGGAGCTCGTCGAAGCGCACGAGGGCCATCGGGTGGATCTGGATGTGGTTGGAGATGATGAACTCCATCCGGGCGAGACCGACGCCGCGCGAGGGCAGCCGCCACCAGCGGAAGGCCGCCGCCGGGCTCCCCACGTTCAGCATGAGCCGCGTCTCGGTCTCCGGCACATCGAGGTCGACCTCGTTCTCGGCGTACGCGAGGACGCCTTCGTACACATACCCGACCTCGCCCTCCGCGCACGAGAGCGTCACTTCCTGCCCGTCTCGGAGGAGGTCGGTCGCGTCGCCGGTGCCCACCACGGCGGGCGTTCCCAGCTCGCGGCTCACGATCGCCGCGTGGCAGGTGCGGCCGCCCGAGTTCGTGACGATCCCGGCCGCGCGCTCCATCAGCGGCACCCAGTCGGGGTCGGTCATCTCGGTGACGAGGATGGCGCCGTCCTCGAAGCGGTCGATCTCGGACGGGTCGGCGAGCACGCACACGCGGCCGGTGGCGATCGACTGGCCCACGCTGATCCCCGAGACCAGCCGCTCTCCCCGCTCGGTGAGCTCGTAGGTCTTGAGGACCGAGGCGGAAGACTGCGACTGGACCGTCTCCGGCCGCGCCTGGACGATGTGGATCTCGCCGGTCTCGCCGTCCTTCGCCCACTCGATGTCCATGGGTCGCTGGTAGTGCTTCTCGATCTCGACCACGGCCCGGGCCAGGACCAGGACCTCCTCGTCGGTGAGGACGTAGGCGTCGCGCTCTTCCGACGAGGTCTCCACCTCGCGGGTGGAGCCGTCACAGGATCCGTCGGATCCCGCGTACACGAGCTTCCGCTCCTTCGAGCCCAACGTGCGGTCGACGATGGGGAACACGCCGGGCTCGAGGAGGAGCGGTTTGAATACGCTGTACTGATCGGGGGTCACGCTTCCCTGGACGACCGTCTCGCCCAGGCCCCACGCCGCGCTGATGAGCACGATGTCGGGGAACCCGGTCTCCGTGTCGAGCGAGAAGCACACGCCTGCGCTGGCCAGATCCGAGCGCACCATCTTCTGGACGCCGACCGACAGGGAAATGTCGAGGTGATCGAATCCCTGCCGCTCGCGGTAGGCGATCGCGCGGTCGGTGAACAGCGAAGCGAAGCAGCGGCGACACGCGTCGAGCAGCGCGTCGGTGCCGCGGATGTTCAGGTAGGTCTCCTGCTGACCCGCGAAGCTCGCTTCGGGGAGGTCTTCGGCCGTCGCCGAGCTCCGGACGGCGACGTCCGCCTCCTCGCAGTCGAAGCGCCGGCAGAGCTCGGCGTACGCCTCGCGGATCTCGTCCTTCACCTCGTTCGGGAACTCGCCCTCGAGAATGAGCGAGCGGATCGACCGGCCGACGTCGGAGAGGCTGCGAAACCCGCTTTCGAGATCGTCCAGATGCGCCCCGATCGCCTCATCGAGATTGTTGCGGGCGAGAAAGTTCTGAAAGGTCCGGACCGTGATGGCGAACCCGTCCGGAACCCGTACGCCCCGGTCCCCGAGCGCGCGGATGAGCTCTCCGAGCGACGCGTTCTTGCCCCCCACTTCGGCGAGATGCTCCGAGCCCACCTCGGAAAACCACCGGATGTCCGCCATCGATCGCACTCCCTTCCGGTCCCGGCCGGGGGCGGTGCCTCCCGCGCGCCGCGGCGTCGGTCCGTTCCTGCGCAAACCACGTTCCGAATGCAGGAGGTGCACAAACGGTTCCACACGAATGGATTGCGGATTCGGGGGCCGAAGACCGACGGAGAGGTGTGGTGCACGGACCGCGGGGGTTCTGTCGCACGGTCGCAGCAACGGGACGGGGAGTCCGGCGAAAGGTCGGGGGCGCGACCGGGAGCCGCCCGGTCTTCGTCCGGTCCGGAGCCGCGTGTCGGGAGCCGCCCGGTCTTCGTCCGCTCCGGAGCCGCGTATCAGGATCCGCCGTGATCGTCGTCCGGGCCGGCCAGCGCCCGACCGAGCTCGAGGGCCCGCCGGGCGTACACGGCCATCCCCGCGAACGGGAAGTCCGCGCTCCACTCGTCGTCGGGCGCGTGGGGTCTCGCCCCTGGCACCAGCTCGGCCGGCAGGAAGAAGAACGCGGGGACGCCGGCTGCGTGAAACGCCCAGTGATCGGACGTCGGCTCGGGCTCCGACTCGGCGACGTCCGCCCCCCGGCGACGGAGGGCCTCCGCCGCGCGCCTGCGGAGCCCCGAGGCGGCCGGTCCCGACAGTCGCCAGCGGTCGTCCCCCGGCGGCGCCGACCCCCCGTCGAGGTTCACCACGGCGCGGATGCGCGCGAGGGGGACGGGGGCGTCGTGGACGAACCACGTGGCGCCCAGCAGTCCCTGTTCCTCAGCGGTCGTGAACAGGAAGAGCACCGGCCGGGGTGGAGGATCGTCGGTCAGCGCGCGGGCGATCTCCAGCAGCATCGCGGTCCCGGCCGCGTTGTCCACGAACCCGTTCCAGATCGAGTCGCCCGCCATGGGCTCGCCGAACCCGACGTGGTCGTAGTGGGCGACGTAGACCACGATCTCGTCGGAGCGGGCGGGGTCGGTACCGGGCAGGAGCGCGGCGACGTTCCACGCGACGGTGTCGGTCGCGCTCGCCGCCTGCCGGACCTCGATCCGCGTCCCGGCGAAGTCGGCCGTCGCCGGCATCCGGCCGGATTCGGCCGCACCCTCGAGACCGAGCGCCGCGAGCCCGGCCGGTCCGATCACGGCTCTCGGAAGCGGGCTCTGGTTCACGGGGTCGTCGACCGGCTCGCGGAGCGCGAACCGCGTGGGACCCCGCACGACCCGGAGCCGGTCGTAGAAGGCGCTCGGCACCGCCTCCAGCGCGCCCGCCGCGCCCCGCGCCACGAGCTCGGCCTCGACGTCTCCCACCGCATTCCAGGGGGGACCGAGGAGCACGACCCGGCCGTCGAGGTCCACGCCGTCGAGGAGCTCGAGCGCGGCGGGGGTCGGCCCGCCGTAGACGAGCGGTCCGGCGAAGTCCCGGAACGAGGGCTCCGCGCCGCCCGGGTGATAGAAATCGGGCGGGCGCAGCATCCGTGTGCGATCCCCGGTCCGGATCGTGAGCCGCGCGGCCTCCCGATCGACGGCGAAGGCGATGAGCGGCACGGCGAGCCGGTAGTCGCCGTCGTCTCCGTCGAGGGGGCCGAGCCCGAGCTCGCGGAGCCGCGCGTCCAGATAGCGGGCGGCGCGCGTCTCGCCGCGGCTCGCGGTCCCGCGACCCTCGAGGCTGTCGTGCGCCAGGACACGGGTCGCCGCCCGGAGACGGTTCGGATCGATCTCCTGCGCCCACGCCGGCAGGGCGAGCACGACCCCCGCCACGGCGACGATGGCGTTCGGGACCCCGGGGCGGGGGCGCCGACCGGCGGGACGACGCCGGCGAACCCGGACGCGTCGCGAACGGGGCCCGTGTCGCGGGCTCACGACCCACCCGGGCCGTCGGGACCGAACAGACCGAGCTGCTCGCGCGGCGCTTCGTCCGGGGGGCGGTCCGCCCACGATCGCTCGCGGCCGATGGGCTCGTCCAGCGGAGCGAGGAGCCCGGGGTCGTCCTCGCCCGTCCGGTTGACCCGCGTGCTGACGGGGAACACCTCGAGCCCCTCGGAGGGGAAGGGGCGGAGCGACGACCGCACGCGCTCGAAGTCGGCCACGGCCGGGTCCAGCCAGGACTCGACCGCCGCGTCGTCGAGGATCACGGGCATGCGGTCGTGGACGGGCGCGAGGAGCTCGTTCGCGTCGGTGGTCACGATCGCGCACGATTCGAGCACGGCCTCATCGTCGACCCTCCGGTCCCACAGACCCGCGAACGCGAGCGGCTTCCGATCCGCGCGCCGGACGTAATAGGGCTGGCGGACGCCGTGCTCGATCCGCCACTCGTAGAAGCCGTCGGCGAGCACCGCGCAACGGTGGCCGGACACCAGGTCGCGGAACGAAGCCCGCAGGTCCAGCGATTCGGCCCTGGCGTTGATCATGAGCGGGAGCGTGGACGGATCTTCCGTCCGGCTCGGGACGAGACCCCAGCGCAGACCCACGATCTCACGCCGCCCCTCCGGCTCCCGGAGCGCGGCCACGGTCTCCGTGGGGGCGATGTTGAACCGCGGTCCGGGCTCGTCGATCGCGACGATCGCGTCGAAGATCTCGGCGAGCTCCTCGAGCGGCGTCTCGAGGGTATAGCGTCCACACATGTCCTCAAGCTAACCGTCGCTCCGCCGCACGGCGCGCGCCCCGGGCCGCCGCCTCGCCGCCCCCGTTGCGGCCCGCGGGGTGCACGCCGAACATCCTGACGAACGCCGCGCATGCGAGGTGGAGGGACTCCGGGACGAGATGAAGATCGCGCTCATACAGCAACGCGCCGGGACAAACCGGGGAGACAACCTCGCGCGCGCCCTCGACGCCATGGGGCGCGCCGCCCGTGGGGGCGCCGACCTCGTCGCCTTCGCCGAGCTCGCCGTCGATCGCTTTTTCCCGCAGCGCGAGCGGGACGCGGCCGCGTTCGAGCTGGCGGAGCCGATTCCCGGTCCCACGTCGGACCGGATCGCCGCGCGCGCGGCCGAGCTCGGGCTCGTCACCGTGTTCAACCTGTACGAGCGGGGCGACGATGGGCGCCTCTACGACAGCTCGCCGGTGTTCGACCGCGACGGCAGGCTCCTCGGCGTGACCCGCATGCTCCACATCACCGACTACCCCTGCTTCCACGAGCGCGGCTACTATGCCGAGGGCGATGGGGGCGCGCCCGTGTACGACACCGCGGTGGGGCGCGTGGGCGTCGCGATCTGCTACGACCGACACTACCCGGAGTACATGCGCCGGCTCGGCGAGCAGGGGGCGGAGATCGTGGTCATCCCCCAGGCCGGCTCGGTGGGCGAATGGCCGGAGGGCCTCCATGAAGCCGAGGTGAGGGTGGCGGCGTTCCAGAACGGCTACTTCGCGGCCCTGTGCAACCGCGTGGGCGAGGAGGAGCGCCTCACGTTCGCGGGCGAGTCGTTCGTGGCGGACCCGGAGGGCCGCGTCATCGCCCGCGGGCCGACGCTCGAGGAGGCCATCGTCGTGGCCGACGTCGATCCGGCGGCCTGCGCGCGCTCGACCGCGCGCCGTCTCTTCTGGCGCGATCGACGGCCGGAGGTCTACCGGCAGTGGGTGTCGGACGCGCCATCGATGGCCCGGGGCTAAAAGCCCGCAGGAGGACTACGGTGAGTCGCGCGCAGACCCGCTTCGCGGGTGCCCCCTCGCGCGGTTCAGCCAAGGAACGACGACGAGGGCGTAGCACTAGCTACGCCGAGGAGGAGAGACGATGGATCAACCGCGCGACCCCCCTGCGCCGTTCTGCAGGGTTGACGCGGTCAACGGGCACGCCGGTTCCGGTCGGCACGGCCCCATCTCCGACCCGCTGTCGCGGGTGCCCCTTGCGGCTCGTCGAAGTAGCTATGGCTACTCCTTCCGACCCACCTGCGGTAGGTGCCCCCCGCCTCGGATCTGGGGCCGTGGCGACCGGAACGCGACCCGCCGTAGTCCTCCTGCGGGCTTCTAGGGGCCGGGGCGGCGGCGTGGGCTTCCTGCTCGTCATGACGATCGGCATCCTGGTTCTCTTCGGCGGGCTCAAGCTCGCGCTTCCCCGCATCATCCCGTTCTTCGTCTTCTATCCGGAGCGGCTGTCGCCGCAGGAGAGCCACCCGCGATACTGGGGCTTCCCCGATGCGACCGAGGTCCGGATCCCCACCATGGACGGACCGGTCCTGCACGCATGGTGGTTCCCGGCGGTCAACACCGACGCGAGCTCGGGGTCGGCGATCTACTTTCACGGCAACGCCGGCCACCTCGGGGACCGAGGCACGGTGGCGGCCGCGCTCTCCGGGATGGGTCTCGACGTCCTCCTCCCGGACTATCGCGGCTACGGCCTCAGCGACGGCAAGCCCAGCGAGGGCGGTCTCTACTCGGATGCACGGGCCGCCTACCAGTGGCTCGTGAGCCAGCGCGGCGCGGACCCCAGGCGTCTCTTCCTGATCGGGAACTCGCTCGGGAGCGCGGTGGCCGTGGATCTCGCGATGCAGCGGAGAACGGCCGGCCTCGTGCTCCTGGGCGCGTTCACGAATACGCCCTCGCTCGCGCGTCACCGCATCCGGTGGCTTCCGGACTGGTATCTGGACTGGGATCAGGCCCGCTTCGACATCCTGGAGCGGATCGGGCGCGTCCACGTCCCGGTCCTCATCGCGGCGGGCAGCGAAGACCGGGTGATCCCGCCGATCGAAGCGCAGCGCGTGTTCGAGGCGGCTCGCGACCCGAAGCGCTTTGTTCTGATCGAGGGCGCGGGGCACAACGACATCTTCAGCCACGAGGAGCTGTGGCGGGAACTCTACGGGTTCACGCACGACGCGCTGGTGGGGAAAGAGGAGACCGCGGGTCTCCCGCCGGGCACGTCCTGAGATGGCGGTGCGACGGGGGATCGGTGCCGCGCTGCTGGGGCTGGTCATGAGCGCGTGCGCGGAGGCGCCGCCGGGCGCGCCCCCGGAGGCCGGCGTGCCGATCGACGTGGCCCGGGCGCGGGCGCGCGACATCTCCGATTTGTCGTACGACGTCCGCTTCGTGATCCCGGAGACCCGAAGCGAGCCCATTCTCGGCGAAGTGCTCCTCCGCTTCGAGCGCGCCGCGCGCGGCCCTCTGGTGATCGATTTCGCGGCGGAGCCCCAGCAGGTGCGGGCGGTCGATGCGAACGGCGATCCGCTCGAGCTCGAGCCGGTCAACGAGCACCTCATCATCCCGCGCTCCTCCATGCGGCGCGGCGAGAACCTCATCCGCGTGTCGTTCGTGGCGGGGGACGGATCGCTCAACCGGACCGACGAGTTCCTGTACACGCTCTTCGTCCCCGACCGCGCGCGCTGGGCGTTTCCGGTCTTCGACCAGCCGGACCTCAAGGCGCGCTTCTCGCTCACGCTGGACGTGCCCGGCGACTGGCGCGCGGTGGCGAACGGGCGGGAGCTCGAAGTCGCCGGGGCGACGCGGCCCGGTGAGGGCGACCGGGTGGTCTACCGGTTCGAGGAGACCGAGCCCATCCCGACGTATCTGTTCTCGTTCGCCGCCGGCCGCTTCCGGATCGAGGAGGCCCGGCGGGACGGGCGCACGCTGCGGCTCTTCCACCGCGAGACCGATACGTCGAAAGTCGTGCGCAACCGCGACGCGATCTTCGATCTGCACGCCGCAGCGCTCGCCTGGCTCGAGGAGTACACGGGCATTCCGTACCCCTTCGGCAAGTTCGACTTCGTGGCGGTCCCCTCGTTCCAGTACGGCGGCATGGAGCACCCCGGGGCGATCTTGTACCGCGCCTCCTCGCTTTTCCTCGACGAGTCGGCGACCCAGGGCCAGCTCCTCGGCCGTGCATCCGTGATCGCGCACGAGACCGCGCACATGTGGTTCGGCGACCTCGTCACCATGCGCTGGTTCGACGACGTGTGGATGAAGGAGGTGTTCGCGAACTTCATGGCCGCGAAGATCGTGAACCCGAGCTTCCCCGAGCTCGACCACGATCTCCGCTTCCTGCTCGCGCACTATCCTGCGGCATATGCAGTCGACCGCACGAGCGGCGCGAACCCGATCCGTCAGCCGCTCGAGAACCTGAACGAGGCGGGCACGCTGTACGGCGCGATCATCTATCAGAAGGCGCCGATCGTCATGAAGCAGCTCGAGCTGCTCGTGGGGGAGGAGACGTTTCGCGACGGCCTCCGCGAGTACCTCGGGGTACATGCGTTCGGGAACGCGACCTGGCCGGAGCTGATCGCGATCCTCGACCGCCGGTCGACGCTCGATCTGGCGGCGTGGAGCCGCGCGTGGGTGGAGGAGCCCGGTCGCCCCACGATCGAGACGGCCCTCGTGGGCGGGTCGTCCGGAACCGGGTCGGGAGAGGCGCATCGCCTCACGTTCCGTCAGGCGGACCCTCGCGGGCGCGGACTCCGCTGGGCCCAGCCGCTCCGCCCCTGGGTCGCCGGGCCCGGGCACCCGGGCATCGCCTTCCCCGCGGTGACGCTCGACGGTCACGAGGTCTCCCTCTCGTTCGACGCGCCCCGCTCGGTCGGGGCCGTGCTCCCGAACGGTGACGGGATCGGCTACGGGCGCTTCCCGCTCGACGACGGCTCGCGCGAATGGCTCCTCGACAATCTGCCGGCCCTCGAGCCGGCGATCCCGAGGGCGGTCGCTTGGCTGACCCTCTGGGACGAGCTGCTCGATGGCGATGTCCCGCCCCGCTCGTGGATGACGCTCGCCACCGCAGCGCTCGAGCGGGAAGTGGAAGAGCTTCTCGTGGCGCGCATGCTCGGGGATCTGGAAACGACGTTCTGGCGCTTCCTGACGGGCGAGGAGCGTCTGGAAGCGGCCCCGACGCTCGAGGCGCTCCTCTGGCGACGCATGGAGGCGGCCGACCGGCCGTCGCTCAAGGCGAGCTTCTTCAACACGTACCGCGACATCGCCCTCACGGAGGTGGCGCTCGACCGGCTGGTCTCGGTGTGGACGCGAGGCGGCGGGATCCGCGGTCTCCCGCTCTCCGAGCGCGATCTCACTGCGCTCGCGCAGGCGCTCGCCCTCCGCGAGGTCGGGAGCGCCGAGGGCATCCTCGACCGCCAGGCGGAGCGCATCGAGAACCCCGACCGGCGTGCCGAGTTCGCGTTCGTGCGTCCGGCGCTCTCCGCGGATCCCGCCGTGCGCGATTCGTTCTTCGCGTCGCTCGCCGACCCCGCCAGCCGGGAGCGCGAGCCGTGGGTGCTCGAGGGGGTCGGGTTCCTTCATCACCCGCTCCGGGTCGCGTCCTCGGACCGGTATCTCCTCCCTTCGCTCGTCATGCTCGAGGAAATCCAGCGCACCGGCGACATCTTCTTCCCGAAACGCTGGCTGGACGCGACGCTGGGGGGGCACTCCTCGCCCGCGGCGGCGGAGGCGGTCCGCGGCTTTCTCGCCGAGCGGCCCGACTATCCGTCGCGGCTGCGCGCCAAGATCCTCCAGTCGTCGGATCTCCTGTTCCGTGTGGCGACGCTCCGGGATCCCGACCTGGCCGCCCCCGCCCCGTCCGCGGGTCCCGCCGCAGGCGACGCGGAGGCGGGGGAGGGGACCGCGGGAAAGGCGCCAGACCGGTAGCACGCGGCCGGTCGAGGGTGTTGGGCGGCCCGCTTCTTCAGCCGCCTCCCGGTTCCCGCGAGCCCGTCACGCTCGGGAGCCCAGAAGCCAGTCGACCGCGCCGTCCAGGTCGGAGGCGATGTGGACGGGCCACGCGCCGGGACTCCGCACCTCGTCCCTGCGGTTCACCCACACCGTCGAGAGCCCGAGCGCCGTGGCGGGCTCGATGTCGTGGAAGAGGCTCTGGGCGACGTGGAACCACACGGGCGACCGGCCCGGGGACGGCCCCGGAAGCCCGGAGTCCCCGTCTTCACGTTCCCGCTCGACCCAGCGGCGGCCGGCCTCGAAGTGGGCGGGGGCCGGCTTGTAGCTCGCGAGGCGCTCGGCGGTGACCAGGCACTCGAACGACACGTCGAAATGCGCGAGCGTCCCGTCGAGCAGGTCGTCGTCGATGTTGGACAGGATGCCCAACCGGATCCCGGCCGCGTGCAGACGCGCGAGAGCCGCGTTGGTATCGGGGAAGGGCTTCCAATCCGGGATGCTGGCCGGGATCCGTCGAGCGTCGTCCGCGGTCAGGTCCCAGTCGCGGCGGCGCGCGAGCTCCACGGCCGCCTCCGCGAGCAGCCGGCGGTACGGACGGTACGCGTCCGTCTTGAGCTCGTTCTGGATCGCGTGGAACTCGGCGAGCAGCGTCCCGGGGTCGACCGATTCGCTCGCCGGACACGCCGACCGGAACGCCGACAGGATGCCGGCGTCCCAGTCGATCAGCGTGCCGTAACAGTCGAACGTCAGGAACCGCGGCCCGCTCAGGAGCCGGCCAGCTCCGCGCACGCCAGGATGTTCCCGAGGTCCTGGGACGATTCGTGGATGTTCACGTGGTACCGCTGCCCCCGGGAGAGCGCGACCGTCAGGTTCGCCGTCTCGTTCGCCCGGCCACCCGCGTCCGGGCGCAACACGGGATAGGCGCCCGCCGATCCGACGATGGCGCCGCCCGATCCGCACGCTCCGCGGTGGAGGTGCCACGGGTGCTGGCCCCCCGACGCGCCCCCCGTGATCGAGACCACGACCTCGGTCTCCGAGCCGATCGTGGTGGCGCCGGCCGACCCCCGCATCTGGCGCGCGCCCGTGGCGAGGACCTGCCCCGAGAAGCGCAACGTCGTACCGCCGGGCGCGGCGCCGCCCGCCGCCGGTGGCGGGGGAGCGCCACCGCCCCCGCCGCCGGAGGCGCAGGCGGCCATGAGCGCGAGGGCGGGAGTCAGCAGGAGCGACTTCCTCATCGTGGTGAACATCGGATGTTCCTCCTTCGGGACGGCGGTTCGCGCCGTCGCAACGTGTCAGTGTGAAGACGTGTCCGCCGATCCGGCCGTCACCCGCCGACGTCGATCACCCCGGCCGTGCCGGGCACGTCGGGATCGTCGTCGCCGGGCCCGTTCGGAGGTCCACGGCGGGCCTTGCCGCTCGTCTCGGCCACCCGGACTTCTACGAGCAGCGTGGCCTTCAGGTGCTGCGCGGTGGCGCGGGTGTAGTGCTCGCCGACCGTGCGGCCGGCGAAGTACCGCGACACCATGCGCTCGAGGATCGCGTTCTTCTCGGCCGCGTCGTCGATCAAGCGGCCTGTGCCGAAGCAGACGGCGCTTCGGTAGTTGGCGGAATGATCGAGCGCCGTCTTGGAATACACCAGCTGGTCGAGATGGGTCACGGTCACGCACACCGGCGCGCCGCTGGCGAGGTGACGGAGCGCCCGGCTCTTCATGGAGCCGTGCAGATAGAGGAGATC
>Ga0299913_10003282_pt1 | contig 13174 bp, 11 predicted proteins | sample RVTome_9_FD_201360 | JGI IMG/M metagenome (GOLD analysis project Ga0299913, IMG submission 201360) | Soil microbial communities from uranium-contaminated site in the Upper Colorado River Basin, Wyoming, United States - RVT155D38 (version 2) ... | reverse complement strand
CGCCTCGGATGTTGCGCTGGGGCTCTACGCGGTCGCCGTCAACGGCGCCGAGATCCTGCTCTTCATGCCGACGGCGATCGCGACGTCCCTGCTCCCGGCCGTAGCGCGCGAGCACGGGCTGCCGAGCGCTGAGCGCACGCTGCGAACCTTCAGGTCGGCATCTGTGCTGGCGCTCGCCAGCATGGTCGTCGCCGCCGGCGCCGGGTGGGTCGCGATCCCGGCCGTCTTCGGAGCCGAGTTCCGCGCCGCGGTCGAGCCCTTCATGTGGCTGCTGCCGGGCGCTCTCGGCTACACCGCGCTCAGCATCTTCTCCAACTCGCTGCTCGCGTCGAGCGCGCCCGGCTTGTCGTCGCTCGGCAGCGCAGCGGCGCTCGGCGCGGGCCTCGCGCTCGACCTCGCGCTCATCCCCAGCTTCGGCGCCTCCGGGGCGGCCGCCGCCGCGAGCGCCGCCTTCCTCGCGGGCGGAGCGACCGTCGCCGCGCTCTACCGGCGGACGACCGGCTTCCGCTGGGCGGAGGCGGTGCCGACGAGAGAGGACCTCGCGTTCCTGCGCCGGGTCGCGGCGCGGGCGCTCCGGCGCGGTGGGGTGGGCGCATGAACGTCACGATCATGCCCGCCGGTGACCTGGCGCCGCCCGAGCTCGCCCGCTGGGCCGAGCTGCAGCGCGCGAGCCCGCTCTACCGCAGCCCGTTCTTCCGGCCAGAGTTCACACTCGCCGTCGCGCGCGTGCGTGACGTTCGCGTGGCGGTGATCGAGGACTCTGGCTCGGTGGCCGGGTTCCTCCCGTTCGAGCTGGGCCGGGCGCGGCAGGGCCGGCCCGTCGGCTGGCCGTTCTCCGACTACCACGGCGTCGTGCTCGACGGTGCCGCCACCGTCGACCCGCGCGCGCTCGTGCGCGCATCGGGGCTGGCGACCTGGTCGTTCGATCATCTGCCCGCCGGGATGGCCGCGTTCGAGCCGTACGTGTTCGGCCTCGGCCGGAGCCCGTACCTCGATCTGTCGGGGGGGTTCGAGACGTACCTGGCCGGCCGACGGGCGCGCTCGGACGTCCGCGGCGCGCTGCGCAAGGCGCGCAAGCTCGCGCGCGAGGTAGGCCCGCTGCGCTTCGTCCCGGAGAGCGACGACCGGGACCTCCTCGCACAGACGATCGACTGGAAGCGACGGCAATACGCCGAGACGGGTGTCAGGGACGTCCTCGCCGAGACCGGCGGTCGCGACCTGCTCGCGCACGTGCACGCAGTGCGTGGAACCGACTTCGCCGGAGTGCTCTCGATTCTCCATGCGGGCGACGTCGTCGCGGGCCTGCACCTCGGCCTGCGGTCCGGCCACGTCTGGCACTCGTGGTTTCCCGTGTACAACCCAGAGCTCGAGCGCTACTCGCCGGGGCTGGTGCTCATGCTCGAGCTCGCTGCGGTCGCTCCGGCGCTCGGAATCGGTGAGATCGACCTCGGCAAGGGCGAGGCGCGGTACAAGCAGGCGCTGGCAACCGGCACGGTGCCCCTGCACGAGGGCTGCGTGGGCGCCATCCCGCTCGCCGCCCTTCCGGCGCGGTTGGGAGTCTCCGCGCGTCGCGCGCTGCGTGCCGCAGGCGTGCACCGCGCGGCCCGCCGGGCGCTCCGCCGGGGAGGCTAGCGTCCCGATAGTCCCGCGCGGGACCCCCGTGCGCGTTATCGTCGCCCGCATGAGTCAGCTTCCCGGTCCACCGGGAGTCCCGCCGGGAGAAGTCGCCGACGATCAGCCGGTCGACGTCCCGAGGTTCCTCGCAGCCCTTCGCCGCGGGTGGTGGCTGATCGCGCTCATCGTCGTGCCGTTCACCGGCGCGGTCCTGCTCCTCTCGCTCGTCCTGCCCAAGACGTACGACGCCACGGCGCGACTCGAGGTCAAGGAGGACCAGAACGCGCTGAACGGTGGCGACAACGAGGCGATGACGCGCAGGCTCGCGACGATCCAGACGCTGCTTACGAGCCGGGACGTCCTGACCGAGGCCGCGGCCGAGCTGCCCCGCGAGACCGCGGACACGCTCGAGGACAAGGTGACCGCGGCGGTCGACGACGTGGCGAGCATCGTCGACGTCCAGGGGACCGACGGCGACGCCGAAGGAGCGGCCGCGATCGCCAACGGGGTCGCGGAGACCTTCGTGCAAGAGCAGCGCGGCAACGAGCGCGCGCGCTTCGCCCAGGTGCGGCGCGACCTGGAGGCCGCGCTCGAGCGCCTGCGCGGGACGTCGGGCGCCGCGGTGGAGAGCGCCGCCATCCGCCAGCGGCTCGGCGAGCTGAGCCTCGCCGAGCTGGGCGCCGAAGATGGGCTCGAGATCGCCGAGGCGGCCAGGCCTCCCGACACGGCGAGCTCTCCGCTGCCGCTCCAGAACACGCTCTTCGCGCTCTTCGCGTCGACGTTCCTCGCGATGCTCGCCGTCATCGGGCGGGAGGCTCTGGCGCCCCGCGTCAGCGGGCCGCGGGAGCTCAGCCAGCTGACCGGGCTCGTACCGCTCGTCGTCCTGCCCTCACCGCGGTGGCGCCCGCGACCGCGACAGGCGGCGGAGGCCTACCAGACGCTTGCCGCGGACGTGCGCCTGCAGCTCTCGGACACGCAGCGCGTGATCGTCGTGACCAGCGCCCACCTCGAGGACGAGCGCTCGACCGTCGCCGAAGGGCTGGCGCGGGCCCTCGCCGATGGTGGCGTCCCCACGCTGCTCGTCGCGGCCGACATGCGCCGGCCGAAGCTGCACGAGCGGCTCGGTGTTCCGCAGGCGCCCGGTCTCGCGGAGGTTCTGAGCGCGCTCGAGGAGAGCGGCGACGACGACGCGGCAGACGTCATCCGGGCCGCGGTCCATGGACCCCGGCACGACTCGGGCGGGCGACTGCGCGTGCTGCCGAGCGGCAGCACGTCCAGGCACCCCGCCAGCCTGCTCTCCGGCGATGCGCTCGGCGTGCTGTTCAGCGCGCTGGGCCGGTCGAGGTACCGATTCGTGATCGTCGAGGGAGCGCCGCTCACGGGCCCGATCGACGGCCAGCTGCTCGCTCGCGGAGCCGACGCCGTATTGGTCGTGTGCCGGCTCGACCGGCTCTCGCCTGGTGAGGCCGCCGAGTTGGCCGCGGTGCTCGCGCGCATCGACGCACCGGCGCTCGGCGCGGTCGTGATCGGCGGCGCGACCGCGAGCTACTCCCTGGGCGCGCTGATGCCCGACCGCATGGCCAGCGGCGTGCCCGGCCCGTAGCGGCGCATCGCTCCCACCCAGATCAGCGCGGCCACGATCCACAGGTGGCGCCAGTGCAGGGTGTCGACGACGAAGCTGTTGACGAGCAGCCCGCACCAGGCGCCGAGCAGCGCCGCCGAGCCGATCCCGTACGTGCCGCGCCCGCGGGCGGCGTTCATCAGCCCGACCCCGAGCGTGAACGCGAGCAGCGCCAGCAGCGCGAGGAGCCCCAGGAAGCCCTGCTCCCCCAGCACCCGCGCGTAGCTGCTGTGGGCGGAGATCTGTGCGACCGACTCGAACTGCCCGGGGCCGGCGCCGAACGGATACCGCAACGCCGGCTCGACGCCGGCGCGCTGGCCGCCGAACCGCTGCTGGTCGTATCTCTGAGGCTGGGCGCGCTCGGCCAGGAAGTCCCCCGAACCGGTCGCGGCCACGGTGCCTGCGACAACCGCCGCCGCAATCCCGAGGACCGCCAGCAGGCCGAGTGCCCGGCGCGCGCCTCCCCGCCGCAGCGAGAGCGCGGCGCCCATCACGACGAGGGCGACCGCCAGGTTCAACCAGGCACCGCGTGAGTAGGAGAACAGGACGCCGAGGACGAGGATCGCCGCGATCACCACCTTGGTGACCAGGCGCGCCGGCAGCAGGCGGGGCTGCACGATCTCCTCCACGACGATCAGCAGCGGCGGGATGAGGAACGGCCCGAACACGTTCGGATCCTGGAACAGGGCCTGTGCGCGACCCCCTTCGACGAGGACCTCGGCGCCGGGCACGGGCGCGAAGAGGGCCAGTACGCCGAGCGCCGCCGAGCTGACGGCCGCGACGAGGTACGCGCGGGCGACCAGCCGCGCCCGTCCCGAGGTCACCACGTAGCTCGGCAACCAGAGGCCGATCGCGACCACGAACACGCTGATGAGGAAATACGACGCCGCGCGCTCCGGATCGGCCACCTGCACCGCCGACAGCAGGTTGAGCACCGCCAGCGCGCCGAGCGCGACGATCACCGGCAGCGGCACGGCGTTCAGGCGGAACCGCCGGCTCACGAGCGCGACCGCCATCACCACGACGAACACCCCGTCGGCGGGAGCAGGCTCGATGACCACGACACCGAGCAGCGCAAAGCCCAGCGCCACAGCCGCGTGGTAGCGCGCGACCGCGAGCGCGAGCACCGCGATCATCGCGACACCGCCCGCGAGAGCGAGGGCCAGCGGCGGCGGGAAGCGGTAGAGCGCAGCGGCGACCACGAGGCCGAGGAATCCCGCGCCGACCGCCGCGGCGCCTGCGCTTCGAGGGCGCAACCGCCCGTGCGCGTCCGCTGCCAGCGTCGCCATCAGCCGCGGCCCTCCCCGGCGCAGGACGCCCCGAGCCCCAGGACTGGCAGGCAGTCGACCGGCCGCCGCTCGATCGGCCCCGGCACCGCGTACTCGGACAACCGGTCCAGCAGCGCGCCGCCCACTGCGCCGGTCTGCGCGACCGCGCGCAGCAGCAGGCTGTGCGGATCCAGCATCGCCACCCGCCAGAAGTCATGGCGGCCCGAGCCGAGCTCGAGCAGCAACCCGGCGGCCGGCAGCAGAACACCACGCCCCCGCCGCGGGATGTCCCGCCGTGCGGCCACCAGGAGCGCGGCCCAGAACGCGACCAGGAACAGCGCCGCGCTCGCGTTCTCGTAGCCGCCCCCGGTTGTCGCCCACCAGGCGAGGAGCGCGACGGTGAGCACGCCCACCGCTCTCCGTGCGGCGCGCTGCCCGGCGCTCGTGGCGCCCGAATAAGGTGACGACGGCAGGTGGCCCGCATACCCAAGATCCTGCTGCTCATCACGCTCGCCGAGACCGGCGGAGCGCAGACGTACGTCGCCGGCCTCCTGCCGGCGCTCGTCGGGCGCTACGACGTCGCCGTTGCGGCCCACGGCGATGGACCGCTGCGCGATGCGACGCTCGCCTCCGGCGCGCGCTTCATCCCCCTGCGGCACGTCCGGCGCAACCTGCACCCCGCCCACGACCTGCTCGGGCTGCTCGAGCTGGCCGCGCTGATGCGGCGCGAGCGTCCCGACATCGTGCACGCGAACAGCTCGAAGGCCGGGCTGCTCGGCCGCACGGCCGCCGCCCTGGTCCGCGTGCCGATCCGGATCTTCACCGTGCACGGTTGGGCGTTCAAGGCGTACTCCGGCGTGGTGTCCGCGCTGTACCGCTGGGCGGACGGGCTGATGGCGCCGCTGACCACGGTGACGATCTGCGTCTCCGAGCGCGAGCGCGAGGCGGGGGTCGCGGCGCGGACGTGCAGCGCCGAGCGCTCCGTCGTGATCCCCACCGCCGTCGACGCAGGCGCCGTGCCGCTCGCCCGCCACGACGGTGAGCCGCCGCACATCCTCGCCGTCGGCCGTCTCGCGGCCCCGAAGGATCCGGTCACGCTCGTACGGGCGCTCGCCGAGGTCGACGCGCCGTTCACGGCGACGATCGTGGGCGACGGGCCGGATCGCCCGGCGGTCGAGGCCGAGATCCGCGCGGCCGGCCTCGCGAGGGCGATCGAGCTCGCGGGCGAGCGCCGGGACGTCCCGCAGCTGCTGGCCGGGGCCGACGTGTTCGTGCTCTCCACGCGATCCGAAGGTGCACCGCTGTCGATCCTCGAGGCGATGGCCGCAGGTCTGCCCGTGGTCGCCGCGGCGGTCGGCGGCGTGCCCGAGCTGGTCGAGCACGGCGACACCGGCCTGCTCGTGCCGCCCGCGGACCCGGCAGCGCTGGCGGCGGCGCTCGAACGGCTGCTCGGAGACGCGGGGCTGCGACGCGCCATGGGCGCGGCGGGGAGGGCGCGCGTTCGCGCGCGCTTCGACATCGTGACGCTGCGTGACGCGCATCTCGCCCTTTACGCCCGCGAGCTGGCCCGCGCCGGCAGGTCAGCGGGTTCCGTCATCCCGTAGCGCACCCGCCGGTACAGCCGCCGGAGCGGGAGCGGGGTGTCGTGGCCCCCGCCCACCTTGGCCCGGAAATCGATCAGGCGATCGCGTGAGTCGATCTGGCGCCGGCGCAGCGCGAGGCGGTCGGTGCCGAGCGCGTTGACTCCCGGCTCGCATGTCACGGCGGCGCCGTAGCCGGCCTCGGCGACCAGCCGGCGCTCGCGCTCGCCATACAGCCCCGCCGGATAGGCGAACGCGTGCACCTCCCGGCCCAGGCGCTGCTCGAGCTCGGAGCGACAGTCGCCGATCTCGGCGGCTGCGGTGGCGGCGTCGACGGCGAGCAGGTTCGGATGCGACACGGTGTGCGCCTCGAACCGCAGCGTTCTCTGCCGGTCCAGCTCGGTGATCTCGTCCCAGCCGAGCACGGGCGGCTGGTGCTGGTACCAGGGAAACGAGCTGCGCCCGTCGATGACGCCGGTGGTCACGAAGACCGTCGCGCGGAAGCCGTGCTTCATGAGGACGGGCAGCGCCGCGTCGCGCACGTCCGTGAAGCCGTCGTCGAACGTGAGGCCGATCGTCCGCGGCGGCAGGACCCCGCCGTCCAGCAGCGCCAACGCCTCGAGCAGGTCGACCACCCCGTAGCCCGCGGACGCGAGCACGTCCATCTGCTCGCGAAAGCGCGCCGGGGTGACCGCGAGCGGGTCGTCGTCGTCGGAGACGCGGTGGTAGAGCAGGACGCGCAGGCCGCTGACGTCCGGCCGCCCCCGTGTCCGGGCCGTCCACGCGGCCGACCGCACGCGCGTAGCCGCGGCCTTGACGGGATACGGGATCGACTGGCGAAGTGCGCCGGACACCCGCGCGATTGTGCCGCTCGGAGGGGTGCGCGATCAAGGAACGCGGGTTTAGGGCCGATCTTTATGTTGATGACCCCAGCCGCGGCCAACGCGATCGACGGTGTGCGACTTCTGTCGCACCGTCCTTCCGTGCTCTACAAAGTCGAGCATCTAGCCACAGAGCGCGTTCAGGGCGACATCGCCGTCGAGGGTCTCGTGCTGGCGGGCCCGGGCTGGAACGAGCGGCTGAAGGAGCTGCTGAACACGATCTCGACGGCCGAGCGGGCGTGCCTGTTCGCGCTCCGGCTGGGCGACGAGCAGTCGCTGCCGCTGCCGGCCGAGACGCTGCTCGACCGCGCACGCACCGACTGGTTCCCCGACTTCCTCTCGCACGGTCAGATGAAGCCGCACTTCCAGCCGATCGTCGAGCTGGTCACCGGCCGCACCTACGGCCGCGAGGCGCTGATGCGCGGCAAGCTCGGCGCCGTCGAGGTCCGCGGCGGCGAGCTGCTGGCCGCCGCCGAGGCGCACGACGCGCTGTTCTCGTTCGACTACCGCGCGCGCACCGCCGCGCTCGAGGTCGGCCTGCCGCTGCTGCCGGAGGGTGAGGTGCTGTTCGTCAACCTCGACCCGCGCGCGGCGCTCGATGTGGAGTCGACGGTGCGTACGACGTGGCCGGTCGTCGCGCAGCTGAACGCCGATCCGTCGCGGATCTGCATCGAGGTCATCAAGCCCGAGCGCTGCCCGGATCGCGACATGCTCGCGGACATGGTCGATGCGCACCGCAAGCGCGGCGCGAAGATCGCGCTCGACGACCTCTCATGCGGCACCGACGCGCTGCTGTGCCTTGAGCTCCTGCGGCCAGACATCGCCAAGATCGACAACATGCTCACGCAGGGCATCCAGCACTCGGACGCGCGCCGCAGGCTGGTCGGCGCACTCGTGGAGCTGGCGCACGAGCAGGGCGCCATGGTCGTCGCCGAGGGCATCGAGCGGGTCGACGAGTACGAGACGATGCTCGAGCTGGGCGTCGATCTCGGCCAGGGCTTCTACTTCGGCCAGCCGACCGAGCGGCCGATGGCCGTTGACGCCCGGCTGTTCACCCGCCGCTGACCCATTCCCACCGCCGAGGCGGGGGAGCTGCCCGGCCGCCGGTCGGCCGGGGAGTGGCGGTTCGCGAGCGAGGCAGTGCTGGACTGGCTCGCGCGCCGATAGCCTTCCCGGCGTGGCCTCCGAGCGCGACCTCTTCGCCAACTTCGAGCGCATGCGCCGCCAGATGGACGAGCTGTTCGACCGGCGGCTCTCGACGCACCGCCGCGGCGGCTTCTCGCCCGCCGTCGACGTGTACTACACGGCCGACCCGCCGCGGGCGGTCGTGCGCGCCGATCTCGCCGGGATCGACCCGTCGGAGATCGAGCTGCAGATCCGCGGGCGCGAGCTCGTGCTGGCCGGTCATCGCAAGCCGGAGGGCGGCGAGGAACGCGTCTACCAGCAGCTCGAGGTGGAGCACGGCCCGTTCCGGCGCGTGGTCGCGCTCGGCGTCGACGTCGACGCGAACGCCGCCAGCGCGTCGTACGAGGACGGAATGCTGACCGTCGAGCTGCCGCTCGTCCAGCCGGCTCCCTCTCGGAGTGTGCCGATCCAGCGCAGTGAGGACGCGTGATCGACGTCGTCGGTGGCGATGGCGAGTACACGCCCCAGGAGCCCGGGCTCCCGGCCGAGCTGCCGGTCCTGCCGCTGCGCGACTCGGTCACGTACCCCGACACGCTGACGCCGCTGGCGATCGGGCAGGAGCGCTCGATCCAGCTCGTCAACGACGTGCTGATCGGCAACCGGATGCTCGTGATGGTCGCCAGCCGCGACCCGGAGATCGAGGCCCCGCGCCCCGGCCAGCTCTACGACGTCGGCGTCGCGGGCATGGTCGCGCGCATGCTGAAGGTGCCCGACGGGTCGCTGCGGATCCTCGTCCAGGGCGGCCAGCGGGTGAAGATCGAGGAGTGGCTGGGCGAGCAGCCCTATCTCACCGCGCGGGTGTCGGAGCTGCCCGACGTGGTGCACGAGGGGCCGCAGCTGACCGCCCTGATGCGCAACGTCCAGCAGACGTTCAGCCAGATCATCGAGGACGTCCCGTACCTGCCCGAAGAGCTCCAGATGGCGGTGGCGAACCTCGAGGACCCGTCGGCGCTCAGCCACCTGATCGCCGGTGCGCTGCGGATCAAGACCGAGGAGCGCCAGGCGCTGCTGGAGGAGACCGACGTCGCCCGCCGGCTGCGCCGGCTCTCGGAGATCCTCGCGCGCGAGCTGGACATCGTCGCGATCGGCTCGAAGATCCAGGACCAGGTCAACGCCGAGATGGACAAGGGCCAGCGCGAGTGGGTCCTGCGCCAGCAGCTCAAGGCGATCCAGCAGGAGCTCGGCGAGCAGGACCCGGCGGAGGCCGAGGTCGACGAGCTGCGCTCCCAGCTCGCCCAGCTCGACCTGCCGGACAACGTCCGCACGCAGGTCGGGCGTGAGCTGAGCCGGCTCGAGAAGATCCCGCAGGCGGCCGCCGAGCACGGCGTCATCCGCACCTACCTCGAGTGGATGGCGTCACTGCCGTGGGGCAAGGGAACGCCCGACAACCTCGACCTCGCGCACGCGCGCGAGGTGCTCGACGCCGACCACTACGACATCGAGAAGGTCAAGGACCGCATCCTCGAGTTCCTCGCCGTGCGCAAGCTCAAGCCCGACGCGCGCGGCACGATCCTCGCCTTCGCGGGGCCGCCCGGCGTAGGCAAGACGTCGCTCGGGCAGTCGGTCGCACGCGCGCTCGGCCGCAAGTTCGAGCGCATCAGCGTCGGCGGCGTGCGCGACGAGTCGGAGATCCGCGGCCACCGCCGGACCTACATCGGGGCGATGCCCGGGACGATCATCCGCGCGATGCGCGACGCCGAGTCCCAGAACCCGGTGTTCATGATCGACGAGATCGACAAGATGGGCTCCGACTACCGCGGCGACCTCGCGAGCGCGATGCTCGAGGTGCTCGACCCCGAGCAGAACGCGACGTTCCGCGACCACTATCTCGACGTCCAGTTCGACCTCTCCCGTGTGATGTTCATCTGCACCGCGAACGACATGGACCGCGTGCCCGGCGCGCTGCGCGACCGCATGGAGGTGATCGCGCTCGCCGGCTACACCGAGCAGGAGAAGCTCGAGATCGCAAAGACCTACCTCGTGCCGCGCCAGATCGAGCGCAATGGCCTCAGGCGCTCGCAGATCGCATTCACCGACTCGGGGCTGAGAGAGATCGTGACCGCGTACACGCGCGAGGCCGGCGTGCGCAACCTCGAGCGCGAGATCGGGTCGGTGTGCCGGAAGGTCGCAGTCACGGTGGCGGACGAGTCGCACGACCGCAAGGTGTCGGTCACGGCCCCGCGCGTGCGCGCGCTGCTCGGCCGGCCGCGCTTCACGCGGGACGTGCGCCGCCGGACCGCCGAGCCGGGCGTCGCGACCGGGCTGGCGTGGACGCCGGTCGGCGGTGACGTGCTGTTCGTGGAGGCGAGCGCGATGCCGGGCAAGGGCAGGCTGATGATCACCGGTCAGATCGGCGACGTGATGCGCGAGTCGGCCGAGGCCGCGCTGTCGTACGTGCGCGGCCATTCCGACCTGCCCGAAGACTGGTTCGTCAAGCACGACGTGCACGTGCACGTGCCCGCGGGCGCGATCCCGAAGGACGGCCCGAGCGCGGGCATCACGATGGCGACGGCGCTGATGTCGCTCGTGTCCGGGCGGCCCGTCCGCGACGACATGGCGATGACCGGCGAGCTGACCCTGACCGGGCAGGTGCTGCCGATCGGCGGGCTGAAGGAGAAGGCGCTCGCCGCGCAGCGTGCGGGCATCCGGCGCATCCTCGCGCCGAGACGCAACGAGGGGGATGTCGAGGACATTCCCGAGCCGCTTCGATCCGCGATGGAGTTCATCTGGGTGGGCGACATCGGTGAGGTGTTCGACGCGGCGTTACGCGACGGCACGGGCCGCCGTTGACGGCTCCCCATCGCGGGTATGCTCGTAAAAACAGACGCGGAGAGGTGGTATGGCTCAAGCCAAGAAGAAGGCCCAGAAAGCGCAGCGGGCAGCAATGAAGGCGCGCTACAACCCGTACGTCAAGCGGGTAATCGAGGACGAGGACCTGCGCGACAACATCGTGCAGGCGTACGAGTCCGCGAGGAAGGCCTACGGCCGTCTGGCTAACGGCAAGTCGCCGACGAAGCAGATCTTCGACGACAAGAAGCTTCAGAAGGAGATCAAGAAGTCCGCGTCATCGGTCAAGGACGCGAGCATCGCGCTGCGCGAGCCGCCCAAGAAGCGCCGCGGCTCCGTCGGCAAGCTCCTACTGCTCGGCATCGCCGGGGCGGGCGTGGCGCTCGCGGTCAGCTCCGATCTGCGCAAGAAGGTTCTCGACACGCTGTTCGGCGCCGAGGAGGAGTTCGAGTACACCTCGACGACAACCGCCGCGACCCCGTCCGGCGAGACCGCCGGCAACGCCAACTGACGGGTTCTGCTCTGCCGCCGGGTGGCTCAGTCGCCCGGCGGTAGAGGTACCTCCCGTCGGTTCGCCCCCAGCGCGCCGGCCACGAAGCCACGAACATGGCCGAGGTTGCGCTCCCGGACTGAGTCGGCCAGCGCGAGCCCGCCTTCTGCGAGCAGGGAGAGCGCGAAGGCGGCGAGCGTCAGCGCCGACCGGTCGAGCCGCCGTAGGCGGAAGTACGTCTCGCAGCGCCCCCGGACGTACCAACGGGTCGGCGAGGCGCGCTCCCGCGGGTCCCAGAGATGCGTCCACCTGACCTCCGGCGTCTGCACGAGCGGCGCGACCGCGGCGACCCGGAACGCCATCTCGAGGTCCTCGCCCGGCGCGTAGCCGGGGAACCGCTCGTCGAACGGATGGGCGCGCGCGAGGTCGGTCCGGTACGCGGTCGCGCCCGCTCCGAGGGCGGGGACCTGGACGGCTCGGCGCGGCTCGGGCACGTAGCGCACGTTGCCCGAACGGCGGAGCGTCATGGCCTCGCCCGACGGATCGACGTAGTTGAGCATCGTCAGACGGCGAGCAGCGCGCGCGACCCGGCTCTGCCGCGGGACAACCGCCGGCGTCCCTGCCATCCCCCCGAACGCCTCGAGCCCGGCCGCCTCCCAGCGGGCGAGCAGGACCTCGGCATACGTCGGGGGGAGCCGGACGTCGTCATCGAGGAAGAGCACGACCGGGGTCTCGACCCGTCGGGTGCCGGTGTTGCGCTGCGCCGAGGTCGAGGGCCGGCACTCGACGACGATGATCTCGACGGCAAGGTGGGCCGCCCGTGCGGCGAGCGCATCCGCGAGGTCGTACGCCGGCGAGCTCGCATCGACCACGACGATCCGCTCGGGCAGCTGGGTCTGGCTGAGCAGGACTTCGATTGCCTCACCGGCCGCCTGCGGGCGGTCCTTTGTCGGGATCACGGCCGAGTACGTGAGCGGTTGCTCTCTTGGCACGGGGTAAGATTAGGTCGTGCAGTCCGAGCGCCTCCCGGGCGGCGACGGGGCGCCGGGCCGCCGCGATGCGGTGCTCGTCTATCACGCGATCGGCTGCGTCCCGCGCGGCGCGCCGCGGTGGAACGGGTTCGTCCGGCCGGAGCGGTTCGCCGCCCAGATGGCGTACCTCGCCGAGCACCGCCGGGTCGTCACGCTCGACGCGCTGTTCGAGCCCGACACGTCGCGCGGCCCGCCGCGGGTCGCGATCACGTTTGACGACGGCTACCGCAGCGTGCTCGAGCATGCCGTGCCGGTGCTCCGTGCGTGCGGCTTCGCGGCGGCCTTCTTCGTGCCGACGAAGTGGATCGGAGCCCGCAACACGTGGGACGCCCCGAGCGACGTCGCCCACGAGCTGATGACCGGCGAGGAGCTTGCCGAGCTTGCGGAGACCGGCTTCGCGGTCGAGAGCCACGGCCACGCGCATATCGACTACGCGTGCTCGGAGCCCCGCGTGGTGGAGGACGACGTGCGGAGGTCCGTCGAGCGGCTGACCGAGCTCTTGGGCCGCCCGCCGCGGTATATCGCGTACCCGTACGGCCGCGGCTCGGCCGCGGCCGCCGCCGAGGCCGCACGGCTCGGCCTGCGCGCTGCGTTCGGGCTGGACCGCCCGCAGGCGCTGTCCGGGAACTTCGCGGTCGGGCGGGTCCCCGTCGTTCCGGCCGACACGAGGCCGGTGTTTGCGCTGAAGACCGCGGGGCGCTACATCGGCTGGCGCCA